>ERZ1031078.636-NODE-636-length-11473-cov-4.750657_pt1 | contig 11473 bp, 10 predicted proteins | sample MGYA00518179_ERZ1031078 | MGnify/ENA primary metagenome ERZ1031078 (study PRJEB33719, sample SAMN04261274) | wastewater metagenome | biome: rural village; feature: human; material: feces | host: Homo sapiens | place: El Salvador | collected 2014-01-14 ... | reverse complement strand
AGGAAGTATTACTTCATTATTAAGCAGCATAATTATTTTCAATTATAAATTCAAGAAAGAAAAAAATGAATGGATTGCAAAACAAAAACTTGATTTTTACATTAAACTAATAGCTATACTTGACAGCATTGATATTCAATTGATTGCTGAAGATATAGATACCGCAACAATTGATAGCGAGTGTCTTAATAATCATTTGATGAAGCTTTCCGATTTTATAAATGAACATGCCGGCGAACAAGCTTTATACCTTTCTGCCAAGGAATGTACAGACATAATTAAATTGCGTAGTCAAATATACAAAATAATCAGCAATGAAAGTCATCAAAAGTTTAATGATTTTAACGAATTGTATCACGATGTAATACTTAAAATATTCAAAAGTTCTAAGTCTATTGTAAATGAATTGAAATCAGATATTATAAACTAACCTACTTTGCTCTATTTTTTACGCCCACGGTCAGAAAAGTCGTGGGCGTAAATTATTCCTTCTTATATTTTTTTGCAAGCTGCGAATAGTATTTCGCATTGCCTATGATTTTTGCGGCGACAGCTTCGTCTATATCGCCGACCTTTTTAGCAGGTACTCCCAAAATCAGCGAATTGTCGGGAAAATTCTTGTTTTCCGTAACAAGTGCCCCTGCGCCGACAAGACAGTTTTTGCCGATTTTTGCACCGTTTAATACCGTTGCATTTATACCGATAAGCGAGCCGTCCCCTATTGAACAGCCGTGTATTACAGCGTTATGCCCCACGGTAACATTTTCTCCGATAACAGCGGGATAGCTTTTATCACAATGCACTGTGCAATTATCCTGAATGTTTGAGCCCTTACCTAAAGTGATTTTTGCCTCGTCGCCACGAAGAACAGCATTAAACCAAACCGAGCTGTCCTCACAAAGCGTGACGTCGCCGATTATCCTTGCCCCCTCAGCCGTAAATGCCGACGGCGAAGCCGCAGGCGATATTCCGTTAAAATCAATAAGCATAATTCACCTCTCAATATTTTAATTGCATTTTATTACTGAAGCATTACGCACAAAAACGGTACTCAATTTTGAGCACCGTCAATGTAAATGTTATTGCGTATGTTCGCTGAAAAAGGCGAGCATTTCGTCTATCGTCTGCTTGCTTTCCTCAAGCTCGGGATATGCAACGCTCGTTATATGTCCCGAGGATTTGTTGACCGTCAAGCCCCAATCCCTGTAAACGTGGTCAATTCCGTACTCGGTCAAAACCTTGTCAAAATGCTCTGCCGAGGAATGAAGAATATCCCTTGTGCACGACACCGTATAGCACGGCGGTAATTTGCCGAGAGGTATGACCTCCTCAGGCTGTAAGTAGGGATAATACGGCGAATTTTTATAGTCAATTCCGAAATAGCAGGATATAAGCGGTGCATTGAAGCCCGCTTTCATCTCGTACATACCCGAAACAAGACCTAATGCGTCGATTTGAAGACCCGACGGAGAAACCCCGTAAAGCTCTTGAAGCTGCGGACTTGTTTCAACAAGCGAGGTGTAATATGCAAGGTTGCCTCCTGCCGACTCGCCTGTTACATACACCCTTTCAAGGTCGATATTATAGCTGTCCGCATTGTCATAAATCCACTTGTAAGCCGCCATAACGTCCTGCACCTGCGAGGGATAGAGAACGTCGGGCGAAAGTCTGTAATTTATGCAAACCACCGTATAACCCTTTTTGGCAAGCACCGAGCAATATACTCTGTTGTAATCCTTATTGCCCATCATAAGACCGCCGCCGTGAATTTCGATTATCACGGGCAGTTTCTCGCTTGTGCCGTCGGGATAATAAACGTCAAGCATATGCTCGTCTGTACCGTCGTCGATATACGGTATATCCTCAATACGGGTAACGCCCTTTTCCATTGTCTGCGACGATAAGCGGTTTTCGTCAAAAGCGTCCATAATATCCCAAACAATAGAAACCGCCTGCGTTACAAAGCCCTTGTTTGTAAGCTCGCCCATAGCGTTAGGGTCTGCCTTATTGAGCTTGGTATCGAGAATGAAAAGACTGTTGAAAATGGCGCCAAGCTCTCTCCCTACATCCTCTGATTGAAGGTCGCCGTCCGAGAGAATGACTTTTTTCAAAAGCGAATAAAGCTGTGAAAAAACAGTCCTTACCTGCGCCTTGATTTCGGTGTCTCCGTTTGCCTCCGCAGCCTTGATAAGGTTTTTGATTTCCTCACTTCTGCTGTCGAATTCAAAATCAAGCTCGCTCGAAATTACAGCTTCATTATCAGCATCCGTCTTGTTCACACGAAGCAAATTCGAAAGCTCGGCACTCTTTGCGAACAAATTTGTCTGCTGGCATATCGGGATTGTTAAAACTATAACAAGTACAAGTGAAATTATCCTGTTCAAACGCATAAATCATATCCTTTATTTATTGAAAAAAGACGCAACGACAGACGCTATGTACATCATAACGTCTGCCGTTCTTGTATTTCTGAAAACCTCGACCATACGGTCCGCAAGCTCCTTAAAAGCTCTCATAAAACCACCTTATTTTGCAACGATGTTTACAAGTCTGCCCTTAACATAAATCTCTTTAATTATATTCTTTCCCGCAAGCTCCTGTGCAACCTTTTCGTCAGCCTTTGCACTTGCAATAGCCTCGTCATTTGAAGCATCAGCCGGAATTTCAACTTTTGCACGGATTTTACCGTTTATCTGAACTGCAATTTCAACTGTATCGTCAATGCACTTAGTCTCATCATACTCGGGCCATGTGCCGTCCTTTGCTATCATCTCGCCATAGCCGAGTGTTGACCACATTTCTTCCGTGATATGCGGAGCAAAGGGATTGACAAGCAGGAGAAGCGTTTTAAGCTCTGCACGGTTGATTTTGCCGTTGTCGTAAATCTGATTGAGGAGAGTCATCAACGCTGCGATTGCCGTGTTGTACTTCATTTCCTCAATATCCTCGCTGACTTTCTTAATAGCCTTGTGCATCGCAGAGGAAAGCTCCTTTGAATACTCATTGCCGTCAGTGAGAATTTCCTGAAGCTTCCAAATACGGTCAACAAATCTCTTACAGCCCTTAACGCTCGACTCACTCCACGGGGCAGCCTGTTCATAGTCGCCCATAAACAATACATAAGTTCTCAATACGTCTGCGCCGTAAACATCAACAACCTCGTTCGGGTCGATAACATTGCCCTTTGACTTGCTCATTTTAACGCCGTCGGGTCCTAAGATAAGTCCCTGTGCAGTTCTCTTGAGGTAAGGCTCCTTGAACGGTACTGCGCCGATATCATAGAGGAAGCGATGCCAAAATCTTGAATAGATAAGGTGGCGTGTAACGTGCTCCATACCGCCGTTGTACCAATCAACAGGACCCCAATATTTAAGCTTTTCGGGATCAGCCAATGCCTTGTCGTTGTGGGGGTCGATATAACGCAGGAAATACCAAGAAGAGCCTGCCCACTGCGGCATAGTGTCTGTTTCCCTCTTTGCGTCTGCGCCGCACTTCGGGCACTTGCAATTTACGAAAGAATCAATCTTTGCAAGCGGGCTTTCGCCGTCCTGACCGGGCTCAAAATTCTCAACCTGCGGCAATTTAAGCGGAAGTTCGTCATAGGGAACGGGAACCATTCCGCATTTTGGACAATAAACAATCGGAATAGGCTCGCCCCAATAACGCTGACGGTTAAACGCCCAATCCTTCATCTTATACTGAACGCCCTCTTCTCCGATGCCCATTTTTTCAAGGTGCTCAATCATCTTTGCGATTGAGTCCTTTTTATTATCCATACCGTTGAGGAAATCGGAGTTTACCATCTCGCCGTCGCCTGTATAAGCCTCAACCGAGATGTCGCCGCCCTTGATAACCTCAACTATATCAATGCCGAACTTCTTTGCAAAGTCATAGTCTCTCTGATCGTGAGCCGGAACAGCCATAATTGCGCCTGTGCCGTAGCCCATCATAACATAGTCCGAAATATAAATCGGGATTTCCTTGCCGTTAACGGGGTTTTTAGCTGTAAAGCCTTCAAGCTTTACACCTGTTTTTTCCTTAACAAGCTGTGTTCTCTCAAACTCGGTCTTTTTAGCACACTCCTGTCTGTATGCCTTGACCTCATCCATATTGCCGATAATGTCAGCGTACTTGTCGATTATCGGGTGCTCGGGTGCCATAACCATAAATGTTACGCCGAAAAGTGTGTCGGGACGGGTTGTGTAAATCTTGAAGCTCTCATCAACCTCATTTACCTTGAAGTTTACGAATGCGCCCTTTGATTTGCCAATCCAGTTTACCTGCTGAAGCTTGATATTCGGAAGATAATCAACCTCATTGAGTCCCTCAAGGAGCTTGTCTGCATACTTTGTAATGCGAAGATACCAAACGTCTTTCGATTTCTGAACAACGTCGGAATGGCAAATATCGCACTTACCTCCCTGTGAGTCCTCATTTGAAAGAACAACCTTACAGGACGGGCAGTAGTTTACCAAAGTTTTATCTCTGAAAGCAAGTCCGTTTTCAAACATTTTAAGGAATATCCACTGCGTCCACTTGTAGTAGTCCTCCTGTGTTGTATCGATAACTCTTGTCCAATCAAAAGAGAAGCCTACCCTTTTAAGCTGACTTGTGAACTTTTCGATGTTCATATCGGTAACTTTTCTCGGGTGAATACCTGTTTTAATGGCATAGTTCTCCGTGGGAAGTCCGTAAGCGTCAAAGCCTATCGGGAAAAGCACATTGTAACCCTGAAGCCGTCTTTTTCTCGAAACGACCTCAAGACCCGAATAAGCCTTTATGTGTCCGACGTGCATGCCTGCGCCCGACGGATACGGGAACTCGACAAGTCCGTAAAATTTGGGCTTATCCGAATTGTCAACGGCATTGAAAACGCCCTCGTCATCCCATTTTTTTTGCCATTTTTCTTCTGTCTGTCTAAAATTATAATCCATAATTGCACCTCTGTATCGGATGTGATTTTTATTCAATTATCCACTTTGAAACGTCAACCTCTTTTGCGTCCTGCCAAAGCTTTTCAAGGTTGAAATTCTCTCTGTCGGCAGGAGTGAAAATGTGGACAATAACTGTTCCGTAGTCAAGCAAAATCCAGCCTGTCGATCTGCCCTCTACGTGATTTGGCTCTTTCCCGAGAGCCGTCAGCTTTTCCTCAAGCTCCTCGGCAAGTGCCTTTATATGCGTTGATGAAGTACCGCTTACGATTACGAAATAATCCGCAACCGAGCTCAAATCGGTAATTTCAAGTGCCTTAATGTCCTCCGCCTTTTTATTATCAAGAATTTTGACGGTGTTTTCAAGCAGTTCCTTAGTCTGCATTGCTTTCATCCTTTCTCGCTTTCTCCTTTTCGGAAATTGCGACTTCATTATATGCGAGAATGCTGTCGGGGTGAACGACTGCTCCCGCTTCAACATTTTCCTTTATTGTAAACTGCAAGCCGTATAGCATTGCTTCCTCAAGGCTTCTTTCAGCCTTTTCCCTGATTACGTCAACATCGGGGTAATTGCGTTCTGCCGAGGTGTAATCTGCTATATACAGAACCTTTTCCAACAGCGACATATTATCCCTTGCCGTCGTGTGATACCTGACCGCAGAGAGTATATCCTCATCCTTGACGTTCAACTCGTGCCTTAAAAACACTTCCCCACTCATTGCATGCCATATTTTCGGGTTTGCAAGCTCCGTGGGCGTCATTTTATCCGAATATTTTTCGATTAACTCCCTTTGAGTTTCATAATCGGTATCTTTCATTATATCGTGAATAAGACCTGCCGTAAAGGCTTTATCCTCATCGGCTCCGTATTTTTTCGCAAGCCTTTTCGCCTCGTCTGCAACGTTCAGCGAATGATAAAATCTGTACTCACTCAGTCTTTTTTTGATTTCCTCGACAAATTCTTCATTTCTTTGGGTATCCATAAAGTCCTCTGTCCTCGATATATTTTCTGACCTTGCCGTCAAGATATTTTTCGGTGCTTTCGCCTGTTTCAAGTAAGCTGCGAAGCTCTGTTGAGCTTATCTCAAACGGCTCTACGGGGGAAATGATTATTCCCTTACCCGTAAGTCCGTCAATCGGTATTTTGAGCTCGTTTTCGGAATATCGCCTTAACTCATCAAGGCTTTCTTCCCCGCAACGGGAAGCGACGCACAGGGTGCACATTGACAGTATTTCACGGTACTCATACCACCTTGAAAACATCAAAAACATATCCGAACCGATAATCAAATATAAATCATCATCGGGGTACATTTTCTTAATTTCACGCAGGGTGTAAACCGTGTAGCTGTCGGTATCCCGTTTAATTTCAATGTCGCTGACTTCAAAACGCTTATCGCAAAACGCAAGTCGGCACATATTGAGCCTGTCCGTGTCAGGCTCCAAGCCCTCAGCCGATTTATGCACCGGAGCTTTATCGGGAATTATCAAAACCCTGTCGAGCCCTAATTTTTCGCAAAATTCCGTAACAAGCCGTGTATGTCCCTTGTGCGGAGGATTAAACGTTCCGCCGAAAACACCTATTTTCATATTACTTTCTCACTGTTTTCTTTTTCTCGTGGAGCTTCGGATTGTATCTGTACAAAATCAAAACTCCGCCGATAACTCCGACAACCTCCGAATTTGTTTCAAGTGCCAATTTCTCGGCAATATCTCTCGGTGTGTCGGGGCAGGTCTCTCTCAAAACTTTTAATTTAATAAGCTCTCTTGCGGTGAGTGCGTCCTCCGTCTGCTTAATAAGCGTATCGGATATTCCGCCCTTTCCCACCTGAAAAAGTGCCTGAAGCGTATTTGCCTGTGATCTGAGAGCTGCTCTCTCTTTACTTGTCATAATTTCTCCTGTTTATGTTTTATTGTTTATTGCAATCTTTTTATATATACTTCTTAACTTCCTCGGCAAAAAGACGAAGTGCGTTTCCTCTGTGGCTTACCTTGTCTTTTTCTTCGGGTGTATATTCCGCAAAAGCTCTGCCGTCAATGTAGAAAAGCGGATCGTAGCCGAAGCCGTTAGTGCCCTTTCTCTCGTATCCGATTTTGCCGTGGCACTCACCTCTGACGGTAAATTCTCTGCCGTCGGGGAAAACACAGCAAACGCAAGCAACATACTTTGCCGTTCTCTTGTCGTCGGGTACATCCTTTAAGCAATCGAGCAATTTATCGTTGTTCTTTTCATCGTTTCCGTGATCGCCCGCAAATCTTGCCGAGTAAACACCGGGTGCGCCGTCAAGAGCGTCAACCATAAGTCCCGAATCGTCTGCGATACACGGCATACCGCTTTCCTTACAGCCCGAATCAGCCTTGAGCTTTGCATTTTCTTCAAATGTTGTGCCTGTTTCCTCAACATCCGTAAGGTCAATTCCAAGTTCATCTGCGGTTTTAACATTTATACCGAGCGGCGATAAAATTCTTTCAAGCTCGGCTCTTTTTTTCATATTATGAGTGGCGATTAAAAAGTCCAAAAAATCCCCTCTTTTCTTTTTTCTCTTTCTTTTCTTCCTGTTCTTCGGATTCGTCTTTTTCCTCGGTTACTGCCTCTTCCGTCTGAGGAATTTCCGCATTTTCCTCTGCTTTTTCCTCGTTCGGCATAACCTCATCAAGCATTTCAACGGCAAGCTCGTCAATTATCTGCGCTGTCTGTTGTAATTGCGAAACTCCGCTTTCATTTGACCGAGAGCCGTTATTCTGTTCTGCTTTTGCTTCCTGTGAGGATGAAACAGCTTCTTTACTGCTGTGTTTATCTTCATCTGCGCCGTCGCCGTGTCCATCGACACCAGATCGTATATCGCCCAAGATGTTTTCAGTAATCTTTTCGCTTTCATTTTCATCCTCCTCATATTCTATCTTTTGGAAAAGTCCGTCTGCAAACGCCTGCGGATTAAACGGCTGTAAATCGTCAATCTGCTCGCCGACGCCGATAAATTTAACGGGTATTCCCAATTCATTCTTTATCGCAAGCACAACGCCGCCTCTTGCAGTACCGTCAAGCTTTGTAAGAACAATTCCCGTAATTTCGGCAACCGCCTTAAACTCTCTTGCCTGATTTACCGCATTCTGTCCCGTCGTTGCGTCAAGTACCAAAAGCACCTCACGGTCGGAATAGGGAAGCTCACGGTCAATAACTCTGTATATCTTTGCAAGCTCCTCCATAAGATTTTTCTTGTTATGAAGTCTGCCTGCGGTATCGATTATTACAATGTCGGTATCTCTCGCCTTTGCGGCATTTACGGTATCAAAAACAACCGCCGCCGGATCTGCACCCTCTGCGTGCTTGACAATATCAACGCCCGAACGGTCAGCCCAAATTTGAAGCTGGTCAATAGCCGCTGCTCTGAAGGTGTCAGCCGCACCGAGCAAAACCTTTTTGCCCTGAGCCTTATACATTGCGGCAAGTTTACCGATTGTAGTCGTCTTACCAACACCGTTTACGCCGATTACAAGGATAACGGACGGCTGTGTTATCAAGCCCATATCCTCGCCGCCGTAAAGTAGCTCGGCAACAACATTTTTCATTTCCGCCTTGATTTTGTCGGGGGTTTTAAGCTTCTTTTCGGCTGCGTTCTTCTTGAGCGTTTCCGTAATCTGAACAGCCGTTACCATTCCGACATCCGCCATAACAAGAATTTCTTCAAGCTCGGCATAGAGGTCATCGGTAACCTCATCGACATTGTCAAAAAGGTCGTCGATTGCACCCGACATTTTATTTCTGGTCTTTGTAAGACCGAAGTTGATTTTACTGAAAATTCCCATTGGTTTTTCCTTTCGGCATTATGCCAAACCGAGTTTTTTAGCCATTTCGGCAGTCTTTAATTCAAGTAGCTTTGATACGCCCTTTTCCTGCATTGTTACACCGTAAAGGACATCCGCTTCCTCCATTGTGCCTCGTCTGTGAGAAATGAGTATGAACTGTGTGTTCTTCGTCATTCTTCTGACGTAGCTTGCATATCTTGAAACGTTTACGTCGTCAAGAGCCGCTTCGACCTCGTCAAAAATACAGAACGGAGCAGGTGTAACCTTGAGTATCGCAAACAAAAGTGCGATAGCCGATATCGCCTTTTCGCCGCCTGACAAAAGGTCGATATTCTTGACATTCTTTCCGGGTGGCTGAACCTTGATTTCAATATCACATTCAAGCAAATCAAGCTCGTTTTCAAGCCTTAATTCAGCCTTACCGCCGCCGAAAAGCTCCGAGAACGTCTCGCCGAAATGGGCGTTGATTTTGTTAAAGCTCTCCCTGAACTGTGCCGCCATCTTGCCCGTCAAATCATAGATAAGCTTGTTGAGCTCATTCTTCGACTTCTCTACGTCGGCTATCTGCTTCGACATAAACTCGTACCTCTCGGAAACCTCCTTGTACTCGTCTATTGCGGAAACGTTTACAGAGCCTAAAGCCTTAATCTGTGCTTTCAACTCCGAAAGACGCTTGCCCGCCTGCTGATAATCGTCGATTTTAATATCAAGTGCCGCAGCCTCACGGCGTGTTAATTGGTATTCGTCATAAAGCTTTGCGCTGAGCTCGTCATACTCCTTGCGCATTGCAACCTTCTTTTCCTCAAGTCTTGCAAGTTCATTGCCGAGTTGCTCACGCTCAACGGTCTTTGAACGCTCCAAAAGTCGCAAATCGCTCTGTTGCTTTTCATATCCGTCACGGCTTTCGATAAGAGCGTCTATTTCCTGCCTTGATGCGCTTGAGCCTTTTTTGAGCTCCTCGATATTAAGCGAAAGATTTTCGATGTTTTGAGTTAACTGCTCATTTTTCTCGTTAATCCTTGCAATCTCTGAATCAAGCACCTCTGCCTTCCCCGTGTGTCCCTGCTTACGAGCGTTCAAGTGAACAAGGGTGTCAGTGTTTGTTTCAATATCTTTATTGAGCGACATTATTTTAAGGCTCAATTGTGAAGCCTTTTCCGAAAGCTGCTCACGCATTGCAACAATATTTTCTCTGTCGCCCGTGAGTTTTTCAAGCTCGCTCTCATTTTTAGCAATAAGCTCATTCAATTCCTTAACACGAACGACCGCATTTGCTGCGTTTTCGGTTATCGTATCGATTCTATTTTGAAGCGTCTGCTTTTCCTCTGCAAGCTCTCCGACGCCGCCCGATACCGTGTCAAGCTGTTCTTTGGCAAGCTTCAAATCGCCCTGAAGTCTGATTTTCTCCTCGTTCTTACGAAGCAAGTCGCCCTGTGCACCCTCTAAATCCGCAAGTGCCGCCGCCTTGTCCTCGCTCAACTGCTTGAAATCCGACTGCAACGAAGCCATTTCGTTCTTCATTGCCTCAAGACCCTTTGTGAGCTTTTCAATCTCATTGCCACGGCTCAAAATACCTGCGTTCTGCGTTCTTGAACCGCCCGTCATACTACCGCCTGCGTTGATAACCTGTCCGTCAAGGGTAACTATCTTAAATCTGTAGGTGTATTTTTTAGCAATCGCAACCGCACAGTCAAGGTCATCACAAACAACCGTTCTGCCCAAAAGCGATTTTATAATTTCACGGTACTTTGGCTCTGTTTCGACAAGCTCCGATGCCATATTAACATATCCGAACTCGTCATCAAGACCCTTTTCCGCAAGAGCTCTGCCCTTAATTGCGGAAATCGGCAAGAATGTTGCTCTGCCCGAGTGTGAAGTCTTGAGGAAATTGATAGCACGCTTTGCATCACTCTCCGTCTCGGTTACGATATTCTGCACCGCCGCACCCAAAGCCGTTTCGATAGCGGTAGAATATTTATCCCTTACCGTGATAAGCTGTGAAAGCGGTCCGTGTATGCCACGAAGCGCACCCCTTTGCTGTTCACGGATAACCGCCTTAATAGCACCGGAATAGCCCTCCATACTCTTTTCAAGGTCTGACAAAATTCTTATTCTGTCCTCTGTCTTGTGAAGCTCCCTCTCCTTTTCAAAGAGAAGCGACTCACAGTCCGAAGCCTTTTTGCCTCTCGACTCCAAACGCAAGGTGTAGCCGTCGATTGAGTTGTTTATGGAGTTTATTTCATCCTCGCACCTTTTGAGTGCTTCCTGTGCCTGCTCGTGCGATTTCTTGTATTTTAAGTAAACCTCTTGCCTGCCGCCGAGTGTGCTGTCAATTGCTGAAATACGGTTTTTGATTTCCTCAATAGAAGAATTAGCCGTTTCGCTCAACACTCTGCAATCCGCAAGTTCAACCGAAAGAGCCGAAGTTTCCGCCGACAGCTTTTGCGCCATATCGGAGAATGTTGCGTTATCGCTCTTAAAGCTCTCTTCCCTTGCGGTAAGCTCGGACATCTCATTTTCAAGAGCCGTTACCTTCTCTTTTGCCTGCTCGATAGCCTGCTCGGCAGCTCTTATTCTCTCGTCAAGATGCTGTTCTGTCTCGTTTTCGTCCGACTTATCCTTTTTGAGCCTTTCGATTGTCTCGTTATTATGTAAAATCGAGTTTTCCTCAACTTTAAGTTGAGTTTCAAGAGCCGAAATCTGCTCGTCCGATACCGACGACTGCGCTCTTATCT
>ERZ1031078.633-NODE-633-length-11500-cov-3.481782_pt1 | contig 11500 bp, 8 predicted proteins | sample MGYA00518179_ERZ1031078 | MGnify/ENA primary metagenome ERZ1031078 (study PRJEB33719, sample SAMN04261274) | wastewater metagenome | biome: rural village; feature: human; material: feces | host: Homo sapiens | place: El Salvador | collected 2014-01-14 ... | reverse complement strand
AGGAACGGGAACACCTGAATCTGCACGGCGTAGGAACCGTTGTCGTAGGAGCCAGCCGGATCAAGGCTGGTGATCTTATCGGTCGTGCCGACGGTGATGGTGTTGCCAGTTGCGGCGCCACCGTCCTTCACGCCGCCGCAGGCGGCCAGGGAAGCCAGAGCCGCGACAGAAGCCAGAGCGGCGATAACTTTCTTGCGATTCACTATGGAATCCTCTCTTTTCTATCCGAATCGCCCCTGTGCAAGGCGATATAGTGACAAGAATCGGCGCGCAATGTTAACCGTACGTTTCATTGGAGGCCGTTTTACCCACCTACCTTATATTCGCCGTTTTCTGCTATGCATTAAAACGGCGAAATTCCAACGTTTTAACGACTAGTGAAAGAAAATAAGAAAAACCAGCCATTTTATGAGACGGACCCAGCCAAAGTCGCATTCAAGGTCTACGTCCTTCTTTTTCACTCATTGCTTTCGCACAGAGAGACCCAGATAAGCGCGCGACACGCGGCACAACACGAATTGCATTAATCAATTAACGGCGTTAATATATTAAGAAGTTCAACGAGGGTCCATGCACTGTCGCAAGGAGGTGAGCATGAGTAGGTACAGCGCCCAACAGTCATCGATCTCGGAAAACAACCGTTCCCGCATCCTGCAATACCTGTACCACAATGGCATCTGCTCACGCGCGCAGATCGCCAAAGCCATCAAGCTCACTCCGGCGGCAATCACCAAAATCACCGCGAAACTGCTGGCGCAGGGCATCATCGAAGAAACCGGCGACATGGACGGAGACAAGAACCGCCGTTCCATCGGTCTGAATCTCAATTGCGCCAAATACCACATCATCGGCGTGAAGTTCGCCCGCAGTCTGGTGCAAATCGCGGTCTTCGACCTCAAGTGCAACCGTATCTTCCTGTCCGACTTGCCTACCGTCAGCGAAGAGCACATCCCCGAAACGGTGGAGCGCATTCGAGATACCGTACGCCAGCTCATCAAGGACGACCCCAGCATCGTGGCCGTCGGCATGGCGGTTCCGGGGCCCTATTTAAAGGACGAAGGACGCACCGCTTTGGTCTCCTCCATGCAGGGCTGGAGGCAAATCAACTTTGAGCCGAACAAGGCTGTCACCCGTGAGCAGCTGGCGCAGTTCCTGTTCAATCCGGAACTGTCGGAAGGTTCCCTCGCCTACTATCTGCTTGGCGAAGGCATCGGCCTCGGAGTCATCGACAACGGCACCATCTACTACGGCGAGCACGGCACCGCCACGGAAATCGGACACGTCTCCATCGACGTGAACGGCAAGCCATGCGACTGCGGCAATGTCGGATGCCTGGAACGCTACTGCTCCGCCAACGCCATCCACGAACAACTCAACGCCAACCCGAGCATCGTTCCCGGATGCGAGACGATGACGCATGCGCAGGCTTGCGCAGCACTGTTCGCCAAGGCGAACGCGGGAGACGAGACCGCGACGCTTCTGATGCTCGATGTTGCCCGATACGTTGGGTACGGCGCGGTCACCATCATCAACGCTTTCAATCCGACACACATCGTTCTTGGAGACATCATCGCGCAAGCCGGCCAGCCGTTGCTCGACGAAGTCACACAAGTCGTGCGCGAACGCACGATCCCCGAAATCGGGCGCAACACCCGAATCACCCTGTCCGCCCTGCCCACCGACGCCACCGTTACCGGTGCCGCCGCCGTGGCGATAACCAATTTTCTGGAACATCCTTCGATGTTCTTCGACGTCGCATAGCACGCCGCCCACCAAAGAAAGGAACCACCCATGTCCAAGCCAATCGTCATCGCCCTCGGTGAAATCCTGTGGGATATGCTCCCCACCGGCAAGCGCGCCGGCGGCGCTCCCGTCAACTTCGCCTACCACGCGTCCCAGAACGGCGCAGAAAGCTACGCCATCAGCGCCGTCGGTAACGACGAGCTGGGCGCCGAGCTGCTCAACGATGCGCACAAGGCCGGCATCAACACGCTGGTGCAGACCAACGAATACCCGACCGGCACCGTCGCCGTGGCACTGACCAACGGCATTCCGGAATACACCATCGTGCAGAACGTGGCTTGGGACCACATCGGCTACACCGACGAACTCGCCGAGGCCGTGTCCAAGGCCGACGCCATCTGCTTCGGCACGCTGGGTCTGCGTTCCCAGGAATCGCATGACACCATCATCAAACTGCTCCAGCATGCCAAGGAAGGCGCGCTGAAGTTCTTCGACATCAACCTGCGCGCCAACTTCTACTCCAAGGAGCTGATCGAGGAGCTGCTGGGATACGCCAACATCTTCAAGATCAACGACGACGAGCTCATCATGATGCGTGAGATGTTCTCCATTCCGGAGGGCAACGACGAAGAGGCCTGCAAGTGGTTCATGGATCGCTTCGATCTGGAGTACACCATCCTGACCGGCGGCGCGACCTTCAGCACCATCATCGCCAAGGACGGCGAGACCTCCACTCTGCTGACCCCGCATGTCGAGGTGGCCGACACCGTCGGAGCCGGCGATTCCTTCTCCGGCTCCTTCACCGGCAAGATCCTGTCCGGTGCCTCCCTCAAGGAAGCGCATCGCGCGGCCGTGAACACCGCCGCCTACGTGTGCACCAAGGAAGGCGGCTGGCCGGCCTACCCGACCGAAGGCGTTCCGGATTACCTCGCCGCAGCAGCCAAGTAAGCGTATCTTCTCCTTTCATCATCACCGATTCCGCATGCCGTCAAATAACGGCATGCGGAATTTTTTTACCGGTTTTGCGAAGTTTCGTCGGTATGATGAATCGCCGATAGCATAATTTGGTTTGTCGGATAAACCGTGGTATCTTGAAATGTCTGGCTATAAAGCCGGAAGGTTTGATAATTCAATATTTGGGGATGATCGGTTTCGACGGTGACCTGTTCGTCGCAGGGAAGCGTGCCGAGAACGTAGGGTCCGCTCGTGGATGCCCCCTACAAAAGAATAAGTGCTAAATCTAACCGCACTGAGTTCGCTCTCGCTGCCTGAGCTTCGCGCCAGGATTAACCAGTGAGCAGCCGCTCCGTTCACTCCCCCTCGTCTTTGGGGGGATGTTGAGCGTCGTTTAGAAGACTTGCCTTACCGGCTGAGCCACAGGGCCGGCAAGGGACTTTTACTGTAGATATGCTCGCCATCAGTTGTCTGCGACATCGATGGGGGCAGAAAAACCGCCGCACGGCCAGCAGACTACGCACGTAGAAGACTGAGGGTTCGGTCATCGGACCGGGGTTCGATTCCCCGCATCTCCACGGATTGAAAGCCGCCAGAAGTGGCGGCTTTTCCTTTATTTCCAACGGTTTGCACCACTTTTGCAATTCGCTGCAATTCGCCCCTTATCGCGATAATTCTCAAAAACATGGGCAAAATGTGGGCACGAATCATGCGTCAGCAATGACGGCTTTTTGTATTTGCAATCACATTTCTCGTTTGGTGAAACAACGCATGTCGGCAGCAACGCCTCCGTATCATCGAAATAACCGTCCGGCGCCTTTCAATATTGCAAGCCGCCGGCCAGCCAACCATCGAAAGGGACGATATCATGGCGAAGCTTACAGAGGAAATGAAGGATTTCATCAGCAGCAATCTCGCTTGGGTGGCCACCATCGGCAAGGATGGACACGTCGATTTGGGGCCGAAAATGAGCACGTTCGTCATCGATGACACTCATATCGGCTATCACGAGCGTACCGCCGGTCAAATGTACCGTAATCTGCTCGACGGCAGCGAACTGGTCATCGCAGTGGCTAATCTTGAGCAGAAGCGAGGTTATCGTTTCCGTGGCAACGTCACTCTGCATTCCGATGATGCGATCTACGATGAGCAGGTCGCCGTGGCCGAACATAACGGCACGAAGAAGCCCATGACCATTCCCGTTCTGGAGATCACGGAGATTCAGGACTTGACGCCAGGGGCGACCGCAGGCAAGACCATCGTCAAGGACTGACGCCCGTTCAACGCATACGGCTAATACCATCCATCCAAACGCGGAAACGCGCTCTGGCCCTCCCTTGGAAAGAAGGTCCAGAGCGCGTTTCGTTTTTCTGTCAAGACAAAAAGAGCTAGATCAAAGTATTTCCGCTCCGTCATGCAGTGACGTTGCGCAATAACGCTATTTGATGATCGGTCTCAACGGCGCGGACACGTCCACGTTATGCTTGTCTCCAATCACGTTCGGATCATTGACGATCTTGTCCACCACCGCTTTCTTGAGCTTCAGGTCCGAGGAATCACCCCATACGATCACGCGGTCTCCCCCATTGAGTTCCGTGGTGATGGAATCCTGGGTCGCCGCGGTGACCTTGGTGATGGAGTTGCGCATCGATTCCGGCAGTGAGCTGAGAATCTTCAACGCTTCCTTGATAGGACGCCTAGACAGGCTCGCATCGACGTTCTGCACTTCGATGACGGGAATGCCTTCCACGGAAACGCCGCTGACGGAATTGAGCACGCGGCCCTTGCTGTCGACCGCCGTCATATGGTCCTCGCTGGTTTTGAGCATGGCCGCGGGTTTCTGCGCCTTGATCGTCACTTCAAGCGAGTTCGGCAGCTGTTTCTTCGACTTGGCTGACGTGACTCCCGGAATCGCCTTGATCTGCTTCTCCACGGCTCCATCCGAAACCAGGAACAACGATTTTCCGGACTGCTGCCTCGCGATGTCAAGCACCTGCGATTCGCTCACCCATTCGTTGGCGCCGACCACGCTGATGTTGCCTGGCTCCAAACGGAACACCGACGAGAAGAGGAACAGCCAGACGACAGCTCCCAAAACCACGGCTACGACAAGACCGATGAGCACGCGCAGGACTATGGCTCGCGCGCCGGCCTGACGGCGTTCCTTGAGCCGTTCGCCGAAATCAACCACTTTCGGACGTGTCATGATGCCGATCGTGCCGGTGGTCTCCTGCAGGGTTTTGGAAACCAGGTCCTCGCTTTGCAAACGTCGCGCGTCTACGAAGCCTTCGGCTTTTGAACGGTCCGCGTACCCTTCAATCGACCGTCCTTCGGCATGCTCCGATGAGATGGACCGTCCGGAGCGTCGTCCGCCCGACTGGTCCGTCTCCTGCACATCCTTGCCGGAACTGATGACCCGTCGAGCCATCAGCCCTCGCAATCCCAACGATGCGCTTCAAGAGCATGCAGGATGACCTCGTCCATCTGCGTGATGTCGCCGGCGCCTACGGTGAAGATGACGTCGCCATGATGCGCGCGCATCACCATCATCTGGGCCGCGGTGTGCATGTCTTCGACGCCACGGATCCAGTCCTTGGCCGGTTCATGCTCAAGCTTGAGCGCCTCGTCCACGATGGTGGCCGGAGTCACGTCGGGGAAATCCTCCTGCTTCTCGCGCGCGGGGAAGATGCCGGTAACGATGACGTCATCGGCCTTGGCAAGCGCCTGCGCGAATTCAGAGCTGAAGAAACGCGTGCGGGAGAACAGGTGCGGCTGGAAGATCACACGGATCTTGGACTGCGGGTAGCGGCGACGGGCCGCATCCAGCAGCGCAGCGATTTCGGTCGGATGATGCGCGTAATCATCGACGACCGTCACTTGGCTGACGGTGCCACGGACCTGGAAGCGGCGTGCGGCACCGAGGAACGAGGTGACCGCCGCGGAGGCACGTTCGACGTCCATGCCCAACAGCGCGGCCGCGATAATCGCCGCGGAGGCGTTGCGTGCGTTGTGGATGCCGGGAACGGTAAGCGTCACTGCGATGCGGCGCTCCTCTTCGCCGATCAGTCCGCCCGGAATATGCAGCGTGAAATGTTCGTCGCCGCTTTCGGCGGTTTCGCTTTCCGATTCGATGCGTACCAGCGTGGCACCGTTCAGGTCGCCCAATTCGGCGGCGTTCCGTGTTGAATAGACGATCGTGCGTCCGGCCACGGTGGCGTCAAGCGCACGTAGCACGGCAAGGTTGCCTTCGTCGTCGCCGCACATGATTACGGCTTTGGTGGCGTGTCCGGCATGGTCCACGAATGCGGCCCGATAATTGTCCTGCGTGCCGTAGTGGTCAAGGTGGTCGGCTTCGGAATTGGTGATGATGGCGATTTGCGGATGGTATTTGGCGAAGCTGCCGTCCGATTCGTCGGCCTCGGCCACCAGCACGTTGCCCTTGCCGGCATGGCCGCCGTCCAAAATGGCACCGTCTTTGCCTTGGATGGAACCGCCGATGGCGTAGCTCGGATCGGCGAGTTCGCCTTCTCCGGCGTTCACGAGAATGTGCGCCAGCATGGAGCTGGTCGTGGTCTTGCCGTGGGCGCCGGCCACGGTCACCGCACGTTTCGCGTTCATCAGCAGGGCGAGGATGTCGCTGCGGTGCACGATGCGCTCCCCTGCCTCATGCGCGGCGACGATTTCCGGATTGTCCGGCTTGATGGCGCTGGAGAACACGACGGTGTTCTTGCCTTCGACGTTCTTCGCCTGCTGGCCGAATTCGACGGTGATGCCGAGGCTTTGCAGACGGTCGGTTTTGGCGCTTGGCTCACGGTCCGAACCATCGACCTCGACGCCCTGCTCATGCAGCATTTCAGCGAGCACGCTCATGCCCGCGCCACCGATGCCGATGAAATGCGTGGCACCTAGGTCATGCACCGTCTCTTCAGGTGCGAACGACGCATGGGTTGGGTCAAGAATTATGGTACCGGCTTCACGCTGGTTGTCAGACACGATTGCTCCTCGTAAATTGTTTTCAAGCTCATTTCATTATGGCCGCACCCATGGTCTCCCACGGGGTGCGGTCATGATTGTTCGGCCGGTTAATCAGCTGGCTGATCGATTAGCGCGAGCACGCGCTTCGCCATGACTTCGGCGGCGTCGCGGATGCCGTATTTCCACGCGTTGGCACCGTATCGGGACAGCTTGTCCGGATCGGCAAGCAGTTCCGGCACATGGCCACGGACCCAATCCGGGGTGAAATCGCCATCCGCCACCATCAAGCCCCCTTCCGCGTCGACCACGGGCTGCGCGTTGAAACGCTGCTCGCCATTGCCGATCGGCAGAGGCACGTAAATCGCCGGCAGTCCCAAAGCCGTCAGCTCGCTGACCGTGCCGGCTCCGGAACGACAGATGATCAGATCGGCGCAGGCGAACGCCAGATCGATGCGTTCCAGATAGGGAGCCACACGGTAGTCGCCATCCGAAACGTGGTCGGGGCCAAGCTCGCCGAGCACGTCCTCTCCGGCGCTTACCGACACCAAGGAACGCACTTCGTCGTCTTTGCCCTTACCGGTCAGATGAATCACCTGGGCGTGCGCAAGCAGGTCCTTGGCGGAAGCGGCCACAGCCCTGTTCACGTTCACCGCACCCAAGGATCCGCCGGTGACGACCACGAGCGGACGGTCCGGATCGACGCCAAGCTGCGCCGCGGCGGCTTTACGAGTGGCGGTACGGTCATGTTCCAGATCGGACGCCAATCGTGCGATTGCCGGACGAAGCGGCAGGCCCACGCGTTCGACTTCGACGCCCCTGCGTGGTTTCAGTCCTGGCTGGGCGTATGCGGCACCGATCATGGACGCCCAACGCGCGCCCAGCTTGTTGGCCATGCCCGCGCGTGCGTTTTGTTCGTGAATCGCAATCGGAATGCCCATGCTGTGCGCGGCCGCGTATACGGGTGCGGACGTGTATCCGCCGAAACCGACGACCACTTGGGCCTGATGCCGGGTGAGGATGTCACGTACTTTGGCCTTCTCGGCCTTCCATTTGGCTGGAAACTGCAGCGCAGCCTTGTTGGGCCTGCGCGGGAACGGCACTTTTTCGATGGTTTCCAGTTCGAAACCGGCCTGCGGAACCAAATCACGCTCCAGACCGACGGCGGTGCCCACCACCGCGATATCCGCTTCCGGTTCAAGCTCGCGAATCACATGCGCCACGGCGAGCAGAGGATTGACGTGGCCTGCCGTGCCGCCACCGGCAAGAACGATATGCTTCTGATTGCTCATAATCCACGAGCTTAGCCCACCATGCGGCGGCAGGCCACGCGGCATACCGCCGCCGATGCAGATACTTACATTTCGTCTACGTTTCTTTTGCTTGCTTCGCAACTCGCATGACGGGAACCGATTACAGTATGCGGTTCTCGGCTTTGACCTGCGGCTGCTCCTTCATCAGGCTGATGGCCACGCCGGCGGCCCCCAGACACATGATAAGAGACGATCCGCCTGCTGATACGAACGGCATCGGCACGCCCATGACCGGCAGCAGGCTGACGACGACGCCGATGTTGACAAACGCCTGGCCGACGATCCATACCGCGATGCACACCAACGCCATGGTGATGTACCGGTCGCGGACCTGCACGGCCACCATCAGCATGCACCACGTCATGACGATGAACAGCAGAATCACCATGGCTGCTCCGACGAATCCGGTTTCCTCGCCGATGATGGCGAAGATGAAATCGTTGTGCGCTTCGGGAAGATAGCCCCATTTCTCGCCGGAATTGCCGATGCCGACGCCCAACAAGCCGCCGGATGCGATCGCGTATTTGCCGTGGACCGCCTGATAGCACACGCCCTGCAGGTCGGACGGAGAGCAGGTCCGGTAGGCCGCCATGATGCGGCCGAGTCGGTTGGGGCTGGTCAGAATGAATCCGACGATACCGCATATGCCAAGCAGCGCGGCTCCGGCAAGCCATTTGCCGGGGAATCCGCCAAGCAGCAATGCAATGCCGCCAATTGCGAGAATAATCAAGCCCGTACCAAGATCCTTGCCGGACATGACCAGGCAGAACGCGCACAGATAGCCGAGAATAAGCTTGGAGTACGCGCGGGGCGCGCCGACCTTCTTCACCTGCTTGCGCGCGTTGATCAGCTCGTTCGGCATCCAGATGCATAACGCCAGCTTGACGATTTCCGCGGGCTGCATGGTGAACACGCCCGGAATGCCGATCCATCCTTTGTTGCCGTTGACTTCGACGCCCAATGGCGTCAGTGTGGCGGCCTGCATGACCATGGCGCCAAGCAGGAACCAGAAGCTGATCTTTCGGTAGAAGCTGGCCGGCAGCATCATCGTGATGAATGCTATGACCAGGCCTAACACGCAGTACATGCCCTGTTTCAGCGCCTGCGCCCATGGCGACTGCCCGTTGGCGATCATGTTCACCGAAGAGCTGGAGAACACCATGATCACGCCGAAGATCGTGAGGATGATCACGCATAGGCGGAATCCGTGGAAGCACCATAACGGGTTGGCGAGATTACGCGTTCCGCCGTTCTTCAACGGTTCTCGTGTCTGTGCCGCGGCGCCGTCCGTCATGTTCGGGCGGCTTGCGGAAGACGTGATGCTACGGCTGGCCTCAGGCTTCCCCATGCTCATTCACCCAACGCTGAGCCTGCTGCGCGAACTGGTTTCCGCGATCGGCGTACGACTTGAACTGGTCCATGGACGCGCAGGCCGGAGCCATGAGCACCACATCGCCGGATTGCGCGTAGGTGCCGGTAGCATCGATGGCGCGGGCCATGACGGTGTCGTTGTCCGTGGGATCGATGATGGACATGGGAATGTCGGGAGCGCTTGCCTTGAACGCGTCCAGCATTGGCTGCTGATCCTTGCCGATGATGATGGCCGCCTTGATGGTGTGCGCCTGGTCGGCAACGAGCTGTTCGAAACGGCTTCCTTTGGCAAGTCCGCCGGCGATCCACACCACGGACTTGTCCGCGAAGCTGTTAAGCGACGCCTTGGCCGCATGCGCGTTGGTGGCTTTGGAGTCATCCACGAAACGGATGGTGCCACCGTCGGACGTTTTGGCGACGGCGACGGTCTGGATGCGGTGGCCGCCCGGCGTGAACTGCTTGAGCGCGGCCAACGCCTTGTCTTTGTCTGCTCCGAGACCCAACACCAGCGCCAACGCGGTCAGGGCGTCGGCGAGCAGATGCGGGTAGACCGTGCCATCCGGCTCGGTCAGATGCGTGAAATCGGTGACCTTCGCCACTTGGAACGGCTTTCCCGCTTCTCCGCCGGCAATGCCGGACATGTCGACGATCCAGCCATCTTTCACACCGATCTGCCCGTCCTTCGGCTCGGCCAACGTGAAGCCGATCCGGCGGCATTCCGGCGCGGTCTGGGCCGCGAACGCCAATTTGGTGACGCGTTCGTCGTCGGCGTTGTAGACCAGCGCCTTCTTGACGTTGTGGAACACCTTCGCCTTGTCGGCGGCATAGTTCTCGATGCCGCCATGCCAATCGAGATGGTCGTCGGCGATGTTGGTGATCGCCGCGCAGTCGAGTTCCAGAGAATAGGTGAAATGCAGCTGGAACGAGCTCAGTTCGACGCAGAGCACGTCGTTCGCGGGGTCGACGGCGGCGTGCGACACGGCTTTGCCGATGTTGCCGACGGCGGGAGCGGCCAGGCCGCATGCGGTCAGCATTTCGGAGGTCATTTCCGTGGTCGAGGTCTTGCCGTTGGTGCCGGTGATGCCGATCCACTGCGCCGGCTTGCCGGTGGTGTTGCTGTTCACGCGCAGCTGCCAGGCCAGTTCGACTTCGCTCATGACCGGTATGTTGCGTTTCTGCGCCTCAAGGATGAATGGCGTGCGCGGGTTGAAGACCGGCGAGGTCATCACCATGTCGGTATTGTCCCAATCGATTTGGTCGAAGGAATGCAGGTCGGCGTCCGGCTTCTTCTCATCCACGCCCAGCACTCTGCCGGCACGGGAGCCCAGCACTTCCATCATGCTTTGCCCGGAGACACCGAGACCAGCCACGATTACGGTCTTGCCATCCATATTCATATCCATCACCCTTCAATCGGAAACGTCATTTGCCGTGATAGCACACTCATATTGCGGGCGTAAAGCCGCGCCCGCAATCGTGTCACAGGCCGGAACGGGCCACCCAATCGCCGTAGAACAGCACCAAGGCGATCAGCACGAACAGCATCTCGATCATCCAGAACCGGACCACGACCTTCACTTCCGGCCAGCCCTTCAATTCGAAATGATGGTGGATCGGAGCCATCTTGAAAACGCGCTTGTGGGTCATCTTGAAGTAGCCGACCTGGATGATGTCGCTCATGGTCTCGATGACGAACAGACCGCCAAGGATGATCGCCAGGAATTCGGTGTGCGTGGCGATGGACATGGCTGCGAACAGACCGCCAAGCGCCAAGGAGCCGGTGTCTCCCATGAAGATGGAGGCCGGATTGGAGTTGTACCACAGGAAGCCGAAGCAGGCTACGGCCGCGCACGCCGCGATGATGGTCAGGTCAAGAGGATCGGACACCGCATAGGTGAAGCCTGGATGGTCCGAACCCTTGAGGTGGTAGAACTCCCAGAACGCGATGATCGCATAGCCGATGAAGGCGATCATCGAGGAGCCGGCGGCCAAGCCGTCAAGACCGTCGGTCAGATTGATGGCGTTGGTCCATGCGGTCATCAGGAAATTCACCCAGATCACGAACAGCACGATGGCTACGGCACGGCCGGCGAAGCCGAAGTTGAAGAACGGCTGTTCGATGAAGCTGATGCCTGCCTGCGCACTGG
>ERZ1031078.629-NODE-629-length-11554-cov-3.662318_pt1 | contig 11554 bp, 7 predicted proteins | sample MGYA00518179_ERZ1031078 | MGnify/ENA primary metagenome ERZ1031078 (study PRJEB33719, sample SAMN04261274) | wastewater metagenome | biome: rural village; feature: human; material: feces | host: Homo sapiens | place: El Salvador | collected 2014-01-14 ... | reverse complement strand
ACAATATGCCCAATCGCAACAATACGGTCAGCCGCAACCGCCAATGCCCGGCAACTTTCCTTCCCAGCAAGCCAGCGCCGCGGCCAAAAATAAGCCGCCGGTCGCCATTATCATCGGCGCGGTGGCCGCAGTCGTCGTCATCGCGCTGGCAGCGGTGTTCTTCCTTACGAATCGCGTCAGCCGTTCCGATTACGAGGAAGCGCTGGTCCAAACGCAGGCGTTGGAAAGCAGCTATACAGCCATCAATGAGGAATTCAGCTCGGCGGCGAGCGCAACGGACAACGATTCATCCTCCGCTTATGACGAGGGCAAGAAGAAGTTGAAGACCTTCAAGCAGGACAGCGACAAGCTGGCTGCCATGAAGGCCGTGAAAAAAGACAAGGACGTCAAGGAGAAGTACGAGACGTTCGAGCGGGACCGTGCGAAATACGAGAGGTACATGAACGATCTGGCCCAGACCATGCCCGCGCTCATGAAGATGACGCATACCTGCACGAAGCTGCCGAAATTCGACTCCGCCGACATGTCTTCGTACTATCGCGATCTTTCCAAGGCGCTCGAAAGCTGTGCCGCCGACGCCGGCGATCTGGCCAAGGTTCCCATCAAGTCCTATGCCGAGTATGGCGCGGATATGCAGGAAAGCGTCAGCAAGAAGAAGGACATTGTGGATCAGATGGCCGATCTGAATCTCAACGATATCGAGTATGGGTCCGCCGATTACGAAAAGCTTCAGGATCTTCATGCGAAGATGTCCGACATCGATTCGCCGACCCTGGATCAGTCCGATTTGCAAAAGGCCGCGAAGGAGGCCGATCTCAGCGGTTCGTTGAAGGATCTGGAAACCACGCTTTCGGAGAAGATCAAGTAACGTCAAAAGACGACTGCGAAATCCTCCCCCGCGATTAATCCGCAACCTCGCAATCCCACGACATATAGATATAGCGAAAGGCGGAACCGACCGGTATTGGTCGGTTCCGCCTTTCGCTATGTCAGATGATTCGTCTGTCGACTATCGTGAGGGGAATCTCACAGGGTGTCGCCCAGATCGGTCTGGCCGCCGTTGTCGTCCAGGAAGTCATCCGGGTTGAAGTCATCGCCCAGCTTCAGATCGCCGAAGTCGATGTTGGAGAAGTCCACATCGGACAGGTCGGTGTCGCCGAAGGAGCTGTCGGTGCCTTCGCCGCCCAAACCGAAGTTCGGGTAGATGGTGTCGCGGATGGCCTTGTCGGGCTCCACCGTGGCATTGCGGTAACGGGCGAGGCCGGTACCTGCCGGGATGAGCTTACCGATGATGACGTTCTCAGGGCGGCTTCGGTGAGCACGCGGGTGGTCTCCTGGAAGGAGGCCGCGGACAGCCAGGAATCGGTGGCCAGCGAAGCCTTGGTGATGCCCATCAGCTCCGGACGGCCGGCGGCCGGCTTGCCACCGTTCTTCACGGCTTCCATGTTGGCGGCCTTGAAGCGTGCCTTGTCCACGAGTTCGCCCGGCAGCAGGTCGGTGTCGCCGGAGTCGATCACGGTGATGCGACGCAGCATCTGGTGCACGATGACCTCGATGTGCTTGTCGTGGATATCCACGCCCTGGGAGCGGTACACGGTGTGCACTTCCTCCACGATGTTCACCTGTGCGGCGCGCGGGCCGAGGATGCGCAGGATCTTCTTCGGGTCGACGGAGCCTTCGATGAGCTGGGTGCCGGCTTCGACATGGTCGCCGTCCTTGACCAGCATCGGCGCACGACGGGTCACCGGGTAGACGATCGGCTCGACGGAGTCGTCGTCCGGCTTCAGGGTGACCTGACGGCCGCGCTCGGTGTCTTCCACCTTGACCACGCCGGCGAACTCCGCGATCGGAGCCTCGCCCTTCGGGGTACGGGCTTCGAAAAGCTCGGTGACACGCGGAAGACCCTGGGTGATATCGGAAGCGGAAGCGACGCCGCCGGAGTGGAAGGAACGCAGCGTCAGCTGGGTACCAGGCTCACCGATGGACTGTGCTGCCACGATGCCGACGGCCTCGCCGACGTCCACCAGCTTGTTGGTGGCCAGGGACCAGCCGTAGCACTTGGCGCACACGCCACGCTTGGATTCGCAGGTCAGCACGGAACGGGCCTTGACCTCTTCCACGCCGTGGGCAACGAGATCGTTGAGCACGTCCATGGACAGGGCGTCGCCGGCCTTGTACAGCACGGTCTCGCCGTCGGCCGGGTCGATGACGTCGGCCGCGAGCAGACGGGAGTACGGGCCACCGTCGGCGGCCTTGACCAGGTGCAGGTTGCCTTCGGCATCGCGTTCGCCGACCTTCATGGTCAGGCCGCGCTTGGTGCCGCAGTCCTCCTCGCGCACGATCACGTCCTGGGAGACGTCCACCAGACGACGGGTCAGGTAGCCAGACTCTGCGGTACGCAGTGCGGTATCGGCCAGACCCTTACGCGCGCCGTGCTGGGAGATGAAGTATTCCAGCACGGACAGGCCCTTACGGTAGTTGGACTTGACCGGTCGAGGAATGATCTCGCCCTTCGGGTTTGCCACCAGGCCTCGCATACCTGCGATCTGGTTGATCTGCATCATGTTTCCTCGTGCACCGGACTGCACGATGATGGCCAGGTTGTTCTTGGAATCGAAGTGTTCCTCAACCGCCTCGGAGACCTCGCTGGTGCACTTGGTCCACAGGTCGACCAGTTCCTGACGACGCTCCTCTTCGGTGAGCATACCGATTTCGTAGTTCTCGTTAACCTTGTCGGCTTCGCCTTCGTATTTTTCGATGTACTCGTCCAGTTCCGGCGGCTGGATAACGTCGGAGAACGCGAAGGACACGCCGGACCACGGTGCGCGGGTGAAGCCCAGATCCTTCAGGGCGTCCAGCGTCACGGCCACCTGAGCGGTGGAGTAACGGGTCGCGATGTCGTCGACGATCTTGCTCAGACGCTTCTTCGGCGCCTGCTCGTTGACGAACGGGTAGTCGACCGGCAAGGTGCCGTTGAACAGGATACGGCCGTAGGAGGTGGCGAACAGGACGGAGCCGTCATGGAAACGCTCCTCCTTGACCACGTCCGGGCTGCCCGGTTCCGGATCGACGACCTTGACCTCGCCCGGCTCCCAGTCCTTCGGCAGCACGAAGTCCTGCGGAAGGCGGATGAGCACCTTGGCCTGCATGTCGATCTCGTGCTTGTCGAGCGCCATTTCGGCCTCTTCCAGCGAGGAGAACACGCGGCCCTGGCCCTTGGCGCCGTCGATGACGGTGGTCAGGTAGTACAGACCGAGGATCATGTCCTGGCTCGGCATGGTCACGGTGTGGCCGTCTGCCGGCTTCAGGATGTTGTCGGAAGCCATCATCAGGGAACGGGCCTCAGCCTGGGCTTCGGCGGACAGCGGCAGGTGGACTGCCATCTGATCGCCATCGAAGTCGGCGTTGAATGCGGCGCAGGCAAGCGGCGGCAGGTGGATGGCCTTGCCTTCCACCAGGATCGGCTCGAATGCCTGGATGCCCAGACGGTGCAGCGTAGGTGCACGGTTCAGGAGCACCGGATGCTCGGAGATGACCTCTTCGAGCACGCCCCACACTTCGGAGTCCGCGCGGTCCACGAGGCGCTTGGCGCTCTTCATGTTCTGCGCGAAGCCCTGGTCCACGAGGCGCTTGATGACGAACGGCTTGAACAGCTCGAGGGCCATCGGCTTCGGCAGACCGCACTGGTGCATGCGCAGGGACGGGCCGACCACGATCACGGAACGGCCAGAGTAATCCACACGCTTACCGAGCAGGTTCTGACGGAAACGGCCCTGCTTGCCCTTGAGCATGTCGCTCAGGGACTTGAGCGGACGGTTCGAAGCGCCGGTGACCGGACGGCCACGACGGCCGTTGTCGAACAGGGAGTCGACGGCTTCCTGGAGCATGCGCTTCTCGTTGTTGAGCATGATCTCCGGGGCGCCGAGCTCGATGAGGCGCTTCAGACGGTTGTTACGGTTGATCACACGACGGTAGAGGTCGTTGAGGTCGGAGGTGGCGAAACGGCCACCGTCGAGCTGCACCATCGGGCGCAGGTCCGGCGGGATGACCGGGATCACGTCGAGCACCATGGCCTCCGGCTTGTTGCCGGTGGTCAGGAACGCGTTGACGACCTTCAGACGCTTCAGGGCGCGGGCCTTGCGCTGGCCGGTGCCCGTGTCGATCTCTTCGCGCAGCTGCTTGGAGGCTGCCTCGAGGTCGAAGTCCTGCAGACGCTTCTTGATGGCTTCGGCGCCCATGCAGCCTTCGAAGTAATCGCCGTAGCGGTCTTCCATCTCACGCCACAGGTCGACGTCGCCTTCCATGTCTCCCGGCTTCAGGGTCTTGAAGCGGTCGAACACGGCGCTCAGACGCTGGATCTGCTCGTCGTAGCGGGTACGGATGGCGGCCATTTCACGCTCGGCGCTGTTGCGCAGCTTGGCGCGTGCGGAGCCCTTGGCTTCGCCTTCGGCTTCGAGCTCGGCCAAATCGGCTTCGACCTTCTTGGCGCGCTCCTCGATTTCGGCGTTGCGGCGCTTCTCGAGGTTGGCGATCTCGTTGTCGAACTCCTGCTGCAGGTCCGGCAGGTCCTGATGACGCTGCTCTTCGTCCACCTTGGTGACCATGTAGGCCGCGAAGTAGATGACCTTCTCGAGGTCCTTCGGCGCGATGTCCAGCAGGTAGCCCAGTCGGGACGGCACACCCTTGAAGAACCAGATGTGGGTCACCGGAGCGGCGAGCTCGATGTGGCCCATGCGCTCACGACGCACACGGCTCTTGGTGACTTCCACGCCGCAGCGTTCGCAGACGATGCCCTTGAAGCGCACGCGCTTGTACTTGCCGCAGGCGCATTCCCAGTCGCGGGTAGGTCCGAAGATCTGCTCGCCGAACAGGCCGTCTTTCTCCGGCTTCAGGGTACGGTAGTTGATGGTCTCCGGCTTCTTGACCTCGCCGTAGCTCCAGTTACGGATGTCGTCGGCGGTGGCCAGTCCGATCCTCAGTTTGTCAAATTCGTTGACGTCCAGCACTCTATTGTCCTGTCTATCGATTCTTAATGCTTATCACGTTGTTCGGGGATTGGCCGCGCTGCACGCTGTGCTGCAGCGCGGCCAATCCTTTCAATCACTGGAATTCGGGCTCCTCGGCAACCTGGTCTTCCTTGGCGGCGGCGTCAGGACGCGCGCCGATGTTGAAGCCGAGGTCATCGGAGGAAGTGGACGGATCGTCATCCTCGTCCTTCATGTCGATGGCCACGCCTTCGGCGTTGAGCACTTCGACATTCAGGGACAGGGACTGCATTTCCTTAAGCAGCACCTTGAAGGACTCCGGGATGCCTGCCGGCGGCAGGTTCTCGCCCTTCACGATGGCGCCGTAGACGCGCACGCGGCCGTCGACGTCATCGGACTTGGTGGTCATCATTTCGTGCAGCGTGTAGGCGGCACCGTAGGCCTCCAGGGCCCAGACTTCCATCTCGCCGAAGCGCTGGCCACCGAACTGAGCCTTGCCGCCCAGCGGCTGCTGGGTGATCATGGAGTACGGGCCGGTGGAGCGGGCGTGGATCTTGTCGTCGACCAGGTGGTGCAGCTTCAGCATGTACATGTAGCCCACGGAGATCGGCTTCGGGAACGGTTCGCCGGTACGGCCGTCGAACAGGGTCGCCTTGCCGTCGGGGCCGACGAGCTTGTTGCCGTCGCGGTCCGGAAGGGTGCAGCTGAGCAGGCCCTTGATGGTTTCCGGACGGACGCCGTCGAACACCGGGGTGGCCACCGGAGTGCCCGGAGCGCCCTTTTCGGCGCCCTGCGGCACGTACTTCTTCCAAGCGGCCTCGGCATCCGGGTCGAGGGAGATGTCCCAGCCGGCGTGCGCGATCCAGCCGAGGTGCAGTTCCAGCACCTGGCCAAGGTTCATTCGAGAAGGCACGCCCAGCGGGTTCAGCATGATGTCGACCGGAGTACCGTCGGCGAGGAACGGCATGTCCTCTTCCGGCAGGATGCGGGAGATGACGCCCTTGTTGCCGTGACGGCCGGAGAGCTTGTCGCCCTGGGTGATCTTACGGTGCTGTGCGATGTAGACGCGAATCATCTGGTTCACGCCGTTCGGCAGTTCGTCGCCGTCTTCCTCGGCGTCTTCGCGGGTGATTTCCTTGACCGCGATGACGGTGCCGGTCTCGCCGTGAGGCACGCGCAGCGAGGTGTCACGCACCTCGCGGCTCTTCTCACCGAAGATGGCGCGCAGCAGACGCTCTTCCGGAGTCAGCTCGGTCTCGCCCTTCGGGGTGACCTTGCCGACCAGAATGTCGCCGGCTTCGACTTCGGCGCCGATGCGGATGATGCCACGCTCGTCGAGGTTGGCCACCGCGTCCTCGCCGACGTTCGGCAGGTCGCGGGTGATCTCTTCGGCACCCAGCTTGGTTTCGCGGGCGTCGATCTCGTACTCCTCGATGTGGATGGAGCTCAGGGTGTCGTCCTGCACGAGGCGCTGGGAGATGATCACAGCATCCTCGTAGTTGTAGCCGTTCCACGGCATGAAGGCGATGAGCAGGTTCTTGCCCAGTGCCATCTCGCCCTTCTGGGTTGCCGGACCATCGGCCAGCACGGTGCCGGCTTCCACGCGTTCGCCGTCGTGGATGAGCGGGACCTGGTTGTAGCAGGTGGTCTGGTTGGAGCGCTGGAACTTGGCCAGCTTGTAAGAGCTGGTGGTGCCATCGTCGTTCATGGTACGGATGATGTCGGCGGACACGTAGGTCACCACGCCCGGCTTCTCGGCCAGGATGACGTCGCCGGAATCGACGGCGGCGCGCCATTCGGCGCCGGTGCCCACGAGCGGACGCTCGGATTCCCTCATCGTGCTCCAGGAACGGAATCAGGGAGGCGCCGACGGAAACCATCTGACGCGGGGAGACGTCCATGTAATCGACGGAGCTGACCGGCACATCGACCGCTTCCTCTTCGCCGACTCGGGCAAGGGCCTGCTTCTTGACGAAGTTGCCGTTCTCGTCGAGCTCCTGGTTGGCCTGGGCGATGACGTGCTCGGCATCGCGGTCTGCGGTCATGTACTCGACTTCGTCGGTGACGTGGCCGTTGACGACCTTGCGGTACGGGGTCTCGATGAAACCGAACGGGTTGATGCGTCCGAAGGTTGCCAGAGAGCCGATCAGACCGATGTTCGGGCCTTCAGGAGATTCGATCGGGCACATACGGCCGAAGTGGGACGGGTGCACGTCGCGCACTTCCATGGAGGCGCGGTCGCGGGACAGGCCACCGGGGCCCAGAGCGGACAGACGACGCTTGTTGGTCACGCCAGCCAGCGGGTTGTTCTGGTCCATGAACTGGGACAGCTGGGAAGTGCCGAAGAACTCCTTGATGGTGGCGTTCACCGGACGGATGTTGATCAGGGACTGCGGGGTGATGGCCTCCGGATCCTGGGTGGTCATACGTTCGCGGACCACACGCTCCATACGGCTCAGGCCGGTGCGCAGCTGGTTCTGGATCAGCTCGCCGACCTGGCGGATACGACGGTTGCCGAAGTGGTCGATATCGTCGACGTCCACGCGCAGGTCAACGTCCTTGCCGTCGCGCTTGCCCGGGAACTTGGTATCGCCCGCATGCAGGGTGACCAGGTACTTGATGGTGGCGATGATGTCTTCGCGGGACAGGCTGCGGTCGTTGATGTCCTTTTCCAGACCAAGCTTGCGGTTGATCTTGTAACGGCCGACGCGGGCCAGATCGTAACGCTTGGTGTTGAAGTAGAAGGAGTCCAGCAGGTTCTTGCCGGCTTCCGGGGTCGGGGTGTCAGCCGGACGGATCTTGCGGTACAGGTCGGTCAGGGCCTCGTCCTGGGTCTGCACGGTCTCCTTGACGAGCGCGTCCATGACCAGCGGGTAGTCCTTGAAAGCGTCGGCGATCTCATCCTTGGTCATGCCGATGGCCATGAGGAACACGATGGCGGACTGCTTGCGCTTGCGGTCCACACGCACGCCGAGGACGTCGCGCTTGTCGATCTCGAACTCGAGCCATGCGCCACGGCTCGGGATGATCTTCGCGCCGAAGACTTCCTTATCGGAAGTACGGTCCTGGGAACGGTCAAAGTACACGCCCGGGGAACGCACGAGCTGGGACACGATCACTCGCTCGGTGCCGCCGATGATGAAGGTGCCGTGCGGGGTCTGCAGCGGGAAATCGCCCATGAACACGGTCTGGGACTTGATTTCGCCGGTTTCGCCGTTTTCGAATTCCGCGTTGACGTACAGCGGTGCGGAGTAGGTGTAATCCTTCTCCTTGCACTCCTGCACGGTGTGGCGCGGCTCTTCGAAGTACGGATCGGAGAAGGTCAGGCTCATGGTCTGAGCGAAGTTCTCGATCGGGGAGATCTCCTGGAAGACCTCATCAAGACCGGAGGTGTGCGGCACGGTGTTGGTGCCGTTCTCCAGATCTTCCTGGACTCGCTTCTGCCAGCGCTCGTTGCCGATGAGCCAGTCAAAGCTGTCAGTCTGTACACCCAACAGGTAGGGTACATCAATGGGCTCGCGGATGGAGCCGAAGTTCACACGGTCCGACGCTTTGTGCAGATCAATATCATGCTGGTCGGCGCGTGCGATGATGGTGGTGGTGTTCGTCGTAGCCTCAGCCAATGGACGTTCCTTATCGCTCGCTAATCGTATCGATATGTTTCCCCGGAAGCGCTCTCATTGGCCACCATATGCCTAATACGCGGGCGCCTCTTCCTTGTCAGCGTGCCCGCTATATGACACGCATCTACGCAAAGTCATTAGAATAACATAACCTGTAGATTTTATTCCACTGTGATGCCGACCGGTTCCGACTTGGTTTTCGCATGGCCTTCGACCGACAGTTGGGCCGAATACACGCCACGGTCCACGTTCGGCAGGTCCGCCGCGTCGGCGCATTCGCTGCCGGAACGCACGCCCGGCCAAGTGATCGTCTGCTTGACCTCGTCGCCCTTGGCTATCAGCCGGTAATCCGTGTCCACGGGGCATACGTTCGATTTCCAGACCACGTCCTTGCCCGACTTGATCGTCAGCACCATGCCCGCCTGGGACACGTCGATCAGACAGCCAGCCTTGCCGGAACCGTTGTATTTCACGGAAGCGGTGAAGTCCATCGTTCCGCCCACACCGAAGCTCGATGCGGCCGGAGTAAGCGACAGCGCGACGTTGGATGCGTCGCAATCGGGAACGCTGCTTTTCTGCTGTTGGGTCGGCGACGGCACCTCCTTGCGGGAGATCGCGTAAACATCGGCATGGTGGATTTCGCGGTTGACAGCGACGACGCCCTGCGTCAGCGAATACAGGCAGAATACGATGAAGCTCAGCACCAGCACCGTCGCGATACCGAAAACGATGCGGCGGCGGCGATACATCGCCTGCTGTTGTTTCGTACGTTTCTTACCGGTCCGCGGGGAGGTCTTGTGAGCCATGGCTCCCAGTCTAGCGTGTCATCCTCCGTGCAGCACCGCGGCCGCACGCACCACGCATGCCGTGTACGTTACACCGGCAGCCGCACCCCTCCCCCGGGCAGGATTTCGATCAGACCGTCCTCGTCAAGCGACGCGATGCATTTGTCCAGCTGCACGTGGTCTTTCCACAGCCGTTCGACGCTCTTGCGATCAAGCACCGTCTCGCCATCCGGCAGGCCGCGCAGCGCGTTTAGCACCAGCCCGCGCACCTGCCGGTCCGTACCTTGGAATCGTTGGCGTGGTCGCGTACGCCGCTGCCCCAATCCCGGTCTTCCGTTGCGTAGGAACGCGCATTTTCCGGCGATCGGACAGGCTTCGCATAATGGCGATTTCGCAGTGCACACCGTCGCGCCGAGTTCCATGACGGCCTGGTTCCACACGACGGACGGGCGATCGAAACGACGGCATTTCGCGGAATCATCGTCCGGCAGCAGCCGTTTCGCCAGCGCGCGTTCCGCGGGACTTGCGCTGCCGCCGAGCGATTCGACGCCGACGAACGCACGTGACAGCACACGGCGGATGTTCGTGTCGACCACCGCGATACGTTCGCCGAAAGCGAACGACAGCACCGCGCTTGCCGTGTAATCACCGATGCCGGGCAGAGCAAGCAATTCGTCGTACGTATGCGGCAGCTCGTCGGCGTAATCGTATGCGATGACGTGCGCGCATTCCTGCAATCGCAGGGCGCGCCGCGGATAGCCAAGCCCCCATGCGGTGATCACGTCGGATTTCGGGGCGTCGGCGAGCGCGGCTGCGTCCGGCCATCGGTCCATCCATGCGGTCCAATACGGCACGACGCGGCCCATCTGCGTCTGCTGGCTCATCACTTCGGAAACGAGCACGCCCCACGGTGTGGTGCGGCCGAATCGCCATGGCAGGTCGCGCGCGTTGGTCTGCCACCATTGCGCGAGCGTCGTTGCGATTTCGTCAGCATCGGAAGCATCGGAGGTGACGGCGGTGGCAGAATCGGCAAAGTCGTCAAAGTCGGCGTCACGTACGGCGGTGTCGTATGTGGTGTTCGTGTCGTTCATCGTTCCTAGTCTTAGCATTTATGACGAACGAAGAACATACCGATAACGCGCAGGGCGCAACGCGCGACGCCGAGACGCAGGCGGCCGAAGCCAAGGTCGAGAAGATGTTCGAATACGGGTACCGCAAGTCCAATTACGGCCCGGACGAACTGGTGACCGACGCGCACGGCAATCCGATTTCCGTGGTGGACGCGATGCTGAGCGCGAAGGACGCGGCGAAGGCGGAGACCTCCACCCCGCACCTGTGCTACTACTCCCCGCGTATTCCAGGCAACACGGGTTCCGCGATCCGCCTGTGCGCCGTGACGGGAACGATTCTGCACCTGGTGGAACCTTTGGGTTTCAATCTGCGGGATACCAAGCTGCGCCGTGCGGGGCTCGACTACCATGACATGGCGCATGTGGTGCTGCACCCGAATTTCGAGGATCTGGTGGAATCGATGCCGGATTCGCGCATCATCGCCTTCACCGCGCACGCCACCAAGCTGTACACCGACATCGAATACAGGCCGACCGACATCCTGCTGTTCGGTCCGGAACCGGGCAATATCCCCGATCCGATGGACATCATGGCCGGCCCGCATGTGGCCGAGCAGGTGCGTCTGCCGATGCGTCCTTCGCTGCGTAGCCTGAATCTCACCAACTGCGCCTCCATCGCCATCTACGAAGCCTGGCGACAGTTGAACTTTGCCGGCGGTAAGTAAAAACAGTTTTACAAACGCAAAAGAGCCCGGCCCTCCGTGCAGGAAGGTCGGGTTCTTTCGTAAGAACGTCAGTTCTTGAAGGAGTGGATCGGCGCCGGAATGCGGCCGCCACGGGTCACGAAGGCCTCGCAGCTGGTCTGGTTCACCGGAATGATCGGCGCGTAGCCCATGAGGCCGCCGAAGTTGGCCATCTCGCCCACGCCCTTGCCTTCCACCGGGATTACACGCACGGCGGTGGTCTTCTGGTTGACCATGCCGATGGCCGCCTCGTCGGCGATGATGCCGGAAATGGTGGCCGCGGTGGTGTCGCCGGGGATGGCGATCATGTCAAGGCCTACAGAGCAGACACAAGTCATAGCTTCCAGC
>ERZ1031078.626-NODE-626-length-11598-cov-4.360651_pt1 | contig 11598 bp, 8 predicted proteins | sample MGYA00518179_ERZ1031078 | MGnify/ENA primary metagenome ERZ1031078 (study PRJEB33719, sample SAMN04261274) | wastewater metagenome | biome: rural village; feature: human; material: feces | host: Homo sapiens | place: El Salvador | collected 2014-01-14 ... | reverse complement strand
TTTAGATCATTGCAAAATGTTCAAGAGCAGCTCGGATAGCATCTTCCTTTTCTTTTGGACACTGCGGCACTCTCTGATTTTCTTTCTGAGAGATATTGTAATGCTCTCCTACTTCAATGCCGCACTTCCTCTTGATTTGGGAAATATATAATGTTGATACCTTTAAGCCAAATTCTTTCAGCACATAATCTTTGATTTCCTGATAAGTTGCTTTTGCCTCGGCAGATGTAATGTCCAGTTCGTCCAAATCAAGGTCGACCTCTATTACATCATCTGGTTTTGTTGGGACAAGAGAACTACCGTCTCTCTTCTCTGCTACAGTTTGCAAGAAAGAGTTCCTCATCGAAAGTGTTATGGTTATCGCCAGTTATCAGATAAGTAGGATCAATCTTGTACTTCTGATATAAAACTAGCATCTGTTCTCTCTGTAATCCATACAAACCATTTTCAATCTTGCGATAATGCTCTGTGCCTACTCCCAAAACCTCGGCAAACACTTCCTGCATATATCCCATGTTTTCTCTTGAAATTTGCAGCCTTTTCCCAATCTGTATATTTAACGGTTTTCTTTCTGTTCCCATGCTATAAACCTCGCTTTCACTGTAAATGATAGCAATGCATTACGCACGGAAACAGATTGCTTCACGACTTACAGAATGTCGTAATACAACTTTCCCCATAACGTGAAAAGGGAGCAATGGACTAGCATATCCATTGCTCTCTTCTTCAACGTTCTTATTTTTTATATTCCATTGCAAGTTATCTGTATTGATATATCTACTTTACTCTGCATACAAATTTATTACTGGTATTGCGAAAAATTGTGTAACTTCTGAACCCAGCAAGTTTCATATACAATCACCGTTCGTTTCAATAATCTTCTTGTACTCATATGCAGAATCTTTTAATATTCTTTCCTGTGTTTCAAAATCAATATAAATGAGTCCAAACCTAGGGCTATATCCTTCTGCCCACTCAAAGTTATCCATAAGAGACCAATACTGATAACCAATCACCGGAATACCTTCCGAAATTGCCCGCTTCACGCCGCCAAGGTAACGATAGATAAAATCTGTTCTCTGTGGATCATGCACTTTTCCATCCAGACATACACTGTCATTATCAGAATATCCATTTTCTGTCACAATGATTGGTAATCCGTACCTCTTATACATAAAACGAATCGTCCAATACAGACACCCTTCATCCACAAGCCATCCCATAGAGTTTCTGGAACACCCTGGTTTTTGATTTTTATTTCCCTGTCCATAATTTCCACCTTCCATTGGTGAGTAAGTGTTGATTCCCACAAAATCCAGTGGCTGGAAGATTTCATCTAAATCCTTTTTGCTTGTTCTATATATTCCATATGCTGTTACACTTTCACCTTTTAACATTGGGTCACAAAACCATGCATTTCCCATAGTTCCCATTTGTCCCGTGTAGGTTGCATTGTATGCTTTCTCAATGGCTTCTACCGATTCGTTTTCCGGAATCACACAAGTAGTTGCCATCGCAATTCCTACTTTAGGAGTTGTTTTTGCTCTCTCCCGAATAATTTTTACTGCCTTTCCATGACACAACATGCAAACCCGTGACATTTTACTTAAGGAAAGGTATTTATGTTTAAATGGAGCATGCGCACCAACCATATAACCATTCATAATATAGCATTGGGGTTCATTCAAAGTCATCCACCAGGTAACCTGATCAGACAACGCATCTACTACCACCTTCACATATTCTGTAAAATATGTAATCGTGTTATCCGACAGCCATCCTCCTTCCTCTTGTACCCACTGAGGTGTTTCCCAATGAAACAGAGTAACCAGCGGCTCTATTCCTGCATTTATTAATTCATTGACTAACTCTTTATAAAAAACGATTCCTTTTTCATTGACCTGTCCTTTGGCAGGCATGATTCGACACCAATTAATAGAAAAGCGATATGTTTTTAAACCCATTTCTTTCATCAAAGCCACATCTTCTTTATACCGATGGTAATGATCACATGCATCGTGGCAAGTATCACCGTTCTTTATCCTCTTTTCCGGTGCAACATCCCAAATAGACGGACATTTTCCATCCTCGTTCCAAGCACCTTCAATCTGTGTTGCCGCAGTTGCAGCTCCCCACAAAAAATCCTTTTGAAATACTGATTTACTCATTATATATCCTCCTGAAATTCGTATTCACCGCTGCCTATTGCATGAGTGCTATTTCCTGGCATTGTTACTATACACTCGGTGTTTGCAGGAACTGTTACACTAAGTCTGAAAACACCCTCTACAAGCTCCCAACGCACAGCAATTTTGCCGTAAACTGTGTCAACGCTGCCTTCTGCCCATGACAGTGTTCCACCCGGAAGTGGTCTGACAGCAAATCGTCCGTAACCGGCAGTAATTGCTTCGATACCCAGAATTCGCCGATAATAAAAATCCCCCACCGCACCATATGCATAATGATTAAAAGAAACCATATCCGCAATAGAGTCAGCTCCTTTGAAGTGTCCATTTTCATCTAATGCATCCCACCGTTCCCAAACAGTGGTACCGCCGGCCTTGACCGTATACAGCCAGCTCGGACAATCCGTGTTTTGAATCAGCTTGTAGGCATCTTCTACATAGCCGTTATCGGCAAGTGCAAACGCAATATACGGTGTTCCCGCAAATCCGGTCTGAATCAAATGGTTCTTTTCCCGTACCATCTTTACTAAATGTGCCGCTGTTTCTTTTTTTCGTTCTTCCGGAATAAGGTCAAAATACAGTGCGCACACATAGTAGCTCTGGAATTCTTTATTTAGTGAGCCGTATTCCTTCATACAAAGTGCAGAAAAAGCATCTTTGATATTTTCCAATACTTCAGCAAAGTATGTTTCATCCGTTATCTTTCCTAATTCTCCTGCTGCTTTATGCATAATAGATACGCTATTTGCCAAAAAGCAAGTAGCTAAAAATTTTCCTTTTTTCTTCCACGCACCCACGCCCTCTCCCGGAGCACACCAATCACCATACTGAAAAGGATTTACATTCCACAAATATTTCTCTTTTCCCTTTCCAAATCTTGCCGCCATCCGAATTTCAGACATTGTGTACATTTTCATAGATTCATACTGGCTCGAAAGAAAATCCCTATTACCATATGCTCTGTAAACTGCCCATGGCACCATGGTTGCCGCATCGCCCCAAATTGCAATCGGTACTTGAAACGGAGTCGGCTGATAGGTTTTAATTTCCGGTATTGTAACCGGAAGGCTTCCGTTATCACGTTGGTCAAGCTGCAGGTCATAAAGCCATTTTTTCATAAAAGCTGATATATCCCGATTAAATGCTGCTGTTTCTGCAAACACCGCAATATCTCCGGTCCAGCCCATACGTTCATCCCGCTGTGGACAATCCGTTGGTATCTCAATAAAATTTGAACGCTGTCCCCATGCAATATTATTTTGAAATTTTGTTAAAAGAGTATCAGAGCACGAAAATTTACCAATTTCTTTCGCATCGGAAGTAAGAACGATACTCTCTAGTTTTACGACACGGATTGGTTTATCTGCGCTGATTTCCGCATATCGGAATCCCATAAATGTAAACTGAGGATGAAATTCCTGTATGCCATCCCTGCCACAAATAAGTGTTAATGTCTGCTTCGCTTTACGCAAATTCTTAACAAACAATTTTCCTTGTTCATCTATCAACTCCCCATGACGGATTGTAATTGCAGTGCCACAAGGAGCATCTACGGTAATACTTAAAACTCCGGCGTGATTTTGTCCAAAATCATAAACATTCCACGTCTTATTAACCGGAAGCAGCCTTTGTTCCTCTGTCACAAATGCCCCATAGTGTGCCTTTAATTTCAGCACATTTGGAAGGTCAAACACGGGCAGCCACTGCATTTCTCTTTCTCTATTGTCAATGGTTTGACCATTATAAAAATCAGCATAGCGCTCAGGTCCATCCATGGAACATTTCCACCTCGAATCAGTACCAATGACTTCGTAACTTCCATCTGCAAACCATAGATGCAGTTCTCCTATAAAACCACGGTATTTACCATAATTATTGTTTTTATTGCCTATTGTACCTAAAAACCACCCGTTGGCAACTGTAATATCAATCTCATTTTTTCCCTGTTTTATAAACTCTGTAACATCATAGCTTTGGAATTGCAGGTAAGTTTGATAATGTGTATAACCCGGAGTAAAATAATGATTTCCAATTTTACGGTCATTAATTTCCGCCTCATAAATCCCCATCGCACTTGCGTATAGGATAGCACGTCTAGGTTGCTTGGAAAGACTGATTTCTTTGTGATATATCTCCGGTGGAAGAGAATTTCGGGAATCATTCACCTTGCAAGAGCCAATCCACTTACCAGACCAATTTTCCTCTAACTTCCCGGAAAAGAATTCTGTTTTTTTTAAAGCTACCTGTCCATAATTGTCTTCCACTGTTACAGTTACAGTGTACTCCCTGTGGGGCAAAAGTTCTGCCCCACAAGTAATATAAACGCTTTCGTTTGTATTTTGTTTTCCACTATTCCAAATGACATCCGTTCCTTCACAGATACAGACACAATAACTGACCTGTTTAATATTCTTCTTGTCACTTTGAAGTTTCCATGAGAATATCGGATGAGCGGAAGCAATACCAACTGGCGATATTCTTCCATCTACGGTTAGTTCCATTATTGTCAGCATATGCTTCCGTCCTTTCCAATTACTTCTTTACTTTTTGTTTTTTTGCTTGTTTTGCGAGATATTTAGCGTTTTCCACATCAAAATCAAGACCTTTTTTTGCACAATGTTCCTTCAAATCTGCAATGCGGTTTTCCTCGTGGATACGAGCATTTTCTTCTGCTTCACGGCTCTCCAATTCCGCAGGGTCAATCCATTCTTCTCCACGAGCCAAAGTCGCAGCCTTTTTTCGCTCCAATAGTTCAGCATTGATTTCCGGAAGCTTTTTCTCCACATCCATAAATGGAAGCAGAACAATATAAGCCGTTGCCAAAATGATATCAAACAGATAAAAAGCCGTTGCCATGAAACTGGTGACTTCCGCACTTGGAGTTACCCCTGCCACATCTACAAATCCCAACTTCAAAATGGCAGCCTCATAACCTCCTGCGAAAGGTGCATAAATTGCAGTCTGTACTGCAGTAATAATAGCCACACCCAGCAAGCCCTCCAGACGCAGACCGGATTTATGCTCCACGGAGTCATACGCGTAGCACAACAAGGTTGCGGTAACGTACAGGTTTGGAAGGTAACCCATTTGACGAATAAAGCCTGCCACAAAAGCAACGATCATATTGCTAGGCTGTAGCCAGCCAACTATACTGCCAATCAAAACCAATCCGTAACCCACTAACGACACGTTTTTAATGCCAAATTTCTTGGCAAGGGGATAAATCGCAAAGGCACCAATGCCCAGAGGTACACCGGTCACCACCTGATAGATGGTAAACATGGCCCAATTATTCTCTCCACCCAGCAAATACTTGATGTAAAAATATTGGACATTTCCACCCTTGAAGTTATCCACAATACCGCCAACGGTCATCAGGATAGTAAAGATCACGAAATATTTGTTGGTCAACAAAGCCTTGAGCTGCTCTTTCACAGGGATATTGTTGGTGTTTCCCTGCTCCTGTACATCCTCGATAACCCGCTCCTTGGTGTAGAAATACTCTAGAAGCAGCAGCGGAATCGCAACAATGGAAAGAATTGTCAGCAGTGTGGCATAGCCATTCAGGTCATGCTCCAACCACATAGGAAGCACCACCATATTCACCAACATACCGATAACAATACCGGAAATCAGAGTCCATGACATCTGTCGGATGAACTTTAGGTGTGCTTTCTCTTTGGCACTCCGGGAAGTAATGGAAACAATGGTATCCCGGAACAGATAGAAATAAGTAGAACCGATGGTGTGGTATGCAATCAGCAGGAAGAAGAAATAATACCAGTAGTTATCGCCCAGCGTATTACCAGAGAACCGGAAAATCAACATACCGATGACAATGGACACAAAACCGAAGATCAAGTGCCATGGACGCATACGACCCTGGCGGGATTTTGTGTGTTGCATCAGCCAGCCATTGACAAGTCCCATAACCACCGCCAACAGCTTTGCCACCGTCATGATGACCTCATAATAGCCACCCATTTTCTGGATCATGGCAAGGTTCTCTGTGCCATACATGGCACCTGTCTGCTGGGTGAAGAATTTCTCCACCAATGCCGCAATGGTGTTTACCACAAAAATCAATCCAAGCGGTCCAATCAAATGTCCCAGGATCCACTCTTTTTTCGATACCGCTCTGGTCTTCACTTTTGAATCCATAAAGGATTTTTCAAACAAGCCTTTGCTTAACAGTTCTACTTTTTTACTCATACCCCTTCTCCTTTTTCAGTTCAAATTGCAACATATCCATGCTGCCTTTTCCTCTATATGTAAAAAATAACGCATGTTTTCCCTTTATATTTTCGACGGATAGAGTTGCCGTTTTCCAATCCTTTGAAAACTCTAACTCTATGCTTCCCAGAGGTTGTTTTGCATTTTCTTCCAAGGCAAATTGCAGTTTTCCTCCGCCGCCTCTGTAGGTTATTTCTATACAATAGCTCCCACCGGAAAAATCAAAATATTTAAAGCCTGCCTTGCAGCCATTTTTCATCCCTTTGATATAAAAATCTTCTTCTTTTGAATCATCCACACCACTTTGTGTCACATAGGGTCGTCCTAATGGCCACTGCACACCTGAAAGTACCTTTTTGTTCATAAGATTACATACAATGTACGCAGGATATACTCCTTCATCCCTCAAAGGTTCTCCATTGAGCCCGCAGCTAGTCGCTTCGACCTGCTTTATACTACCATCTGCTTCGATGGAAACCGGTTCCGCAATACCTTGTCTGGAAAAGCCAGTGCCATTGGTATTCCGATGGTCAAAAATGTACCATTGTCCGTGAATACAAACCATTCCACCATGGTTGTTTCCTACCGGATAGGCCGGATTTTGAACCGTATGTCCCTGTAATCCAATATCAGAAGTGGAATGAATTCTGCCTCGTTGAACAAAACCATGATCCGGGTAAAAACTGGTTGCATAGTGTAGTCCGGAGGCATCCCTCGTCGGATATACCAGGTAATATAAATTACCAATTTTTCGTATAGACGGACCTTCGAAATATACCTCCGCAGTCCAACTTTTTGCTCCTTCCAGTACGAGCTTTGGTCCTTCCTTCACAGTAACCATATCTGTCTCAAGTTCCATAACTGTGCAGCCTGCCATATTGCGCTTAAGCTTTGTAGTTGTACTTCTTACACTAGAGCCGGAATAAAGCCAGACACGTCCCTCATCTACAAGAACCGCCGGGTCAAACATAAAGTACTCTCCGTCCTTGTCTCCAACTACTCTGCCATCCTTATAATGGACTTCTCCATAGAATTCATACTGACCTGCCGGTGTATCACAAACCGCTACACCAATAACAGAGCTATCATCTTTGGAGTAGTACAAATAATACCTTCCGTCGACACCCTGAATCACATCTGGGGCATAAAGATTTCCTTTTCTGGAATCCTGATCTTTTCGGAAAATGACCCCCTCATATTTCCAATCAGATAAATCCTCCAATGGTGCTGACCAGGTCACATAGTCATTTTCGCAATACCACTTTCCGTCAAAACAGTCATGACTACCATATATATACAATCGATTGTCAAAAACCCTTGGTTCTCCATCTGGAATATATTCCCATGGCGGAAGATATGGATTAAAAATCTGTTTTTTCATATTCTAAACCCCCTCCGAAGTACCTGCCCTTAAAATTAATCTTAATACTCTTGCCGCAGAACGTCTTAATTGTCTCTTGTCTAAACTTCCGTTTTTTAAACCTTCCACAAGTGCCTTTCGCACCGGTGCATTTCCCGGCATGATTAAATCATTTCCCGCATTAATCGCTTCTGGATGGGAGCATTTGTCAGTGGAATTCCAATCACTCATAACCACGCCCTCAAAGCCCCATTCATTTCGCAGCACCTTGGTACATAGATCATAACTATTTGGTGTATAAACCGAATTTACCATATTGTAGGAGGTCATGACAGTTCCAGGTTTTGCCTGATCTATCACGATACGGAAAGCACGAAGGTACATCTCTCGCAAGGCACGTTCGGAAATATTAGAAGACATGTAATCCCGATTCTCCTCTTGACTATTACAGCAAAAATGCTTTACGGTTACATGACATCCTTTTACGGACTGAACCCCTTTTGTAATAGCAGCTGCCATCATACCTGTCAGTACAGGGTCTTCTGAATAGTATTCAAAATTTCTTCCACATAATGGATTTCGATGGAGATTCATACCCGGTGCCAGCCATACTGCAACACCGATTTCCTTCATCTCTACTCCGATAGCTCGACCGATTTCTTCTACCAGCTCTATATCCCAGCTTTGCGCCTGTGCTGTCTCACATGGGAAAGCACTCATATAATGATATACCAGACGCCCCCTGGTACTTCGAACAAATGGTGCTAAATGCTTTAAATATCCCCAGTTCCATTCCTTTGGTAATCCTTCAGGATAAAGAACCAGACCACTCTTTTGTACCGCCCCAGCCTGCATAACCCGAAGTCCTGCCGGTCCATCCGAGAGTGTAATATTTGGAATTCCCTTTTTCAACAAATTTACACTGGTAGTCCCTACTACACCCGGTACATTGATATATCCTTTCGAGCTATATCCACCACCTACACAAAGATCTATCAGCTGTTTCTCACTTAAGCTGTCTAACAATCTCTTTTCTTTTTCTGCTTCACATACCTCCGGTACTGCATAACTATGGGTTTTCGTTTCAAATGCAGTAGTTTCCAACGGATATCTGGAAACAGAAGCATCATATTTTTCTGCAATTCGATATAATTTGTATTCTTCAAATTCTACTTTTTGGGGAAGGATATGCTCCGTTTGTTCCAAAACCACTTCTTCTTTTAAAACAAGCACACCTGCTAAATCCGTTTTTCTGCAGTCCGTACCGACATATAAACCATACTCGCCTTCCTCTAAAAGGAATGCCGAACGATTTTTATGAAAACTTCCCTGCTCTGCCATATCAAAAGTAAGCTGTACTCGGTCTTTTTCTTGAGGTTTTAAAAGTCTGGTTTTTGCAAATGCAACTAATCCATTTTCTTCATGGTCTAGCCTTGCATTTGGCTTAGCCAGATACAATTGCAATACTTCTTTTCCCCCATAGGTATCTCCCACATTGGTAACCGCAACCGTTACCGTCACAACAGAGCCATCTGCCTCTACCTTTTCTACCGCATAAGAAAAATCTGTATAGCTAAGACCAAATCCAAATGGATATCGAACACGTTTTTTTGTAGCATCAAACCAACGATAGCCCACATAAATCCCCTCATAGTAGTTGTTATAGCTTAAATCACCATTCAAATAGCTATAGGTATCTGCACTTGGATAATCACTGTATTGGAGTGCCCAGGTATCCGTCAACTTCGCAGAAGGAGTCACAATTCCGGATACAATATCCGCAAAAGCATTGCCACCTTCCATTCCGCCTTGCGAATAATACAAAACTGCCCCAATATTACATTCATCTAAAACAGATAAATCCATGGTAGAACCACAGTTAATCACTAATAAAAAATTCTTATATGCAGAGGCTAATAATTTGATGCTTTCTACCTCTACATCCGAAAGAAGATAATCTCCTTTTTGGGCTCTGCGATCTCCGCCTTCGCCTACCTGCCTTGCCACTACATAAATGGCTGTATCTGTTTCCTCCGTAAGTTCATCCTCGAAAACAGGATTTGCAGCAGGATAGGCAAGCGGACTGGCATGAATAATGTCAAACATTTCCATGGTACGGGTGGGACCATACCCCTTAATCTTTTCTTCTACACTCTGTCTCCAGCTTTCTGTATCCGCCTTAAATTTTGCATCAAAACGGTTGAGCCAAAGGGGATGTACGATGGAATAACCTCCATTCAGTAATCCCTGCTCGATGGATACACTATATCGTTCTTCTACATCTCCGCTGCCAGATCCGCCTTTTACCGTCATTCTTGCACCTACACCATAGAGTGCAATACTTTTATTCTCTAATGGCAGTACGCCATCATTTTTCAACAAAACCATCCCATCCGCTGCTGCACGCCGAGCCAAAATGCGATGGTCTCGTTCTCTTTGAGATTCTTCTTTTGTATAAGCCCCAAAAACTTTAAATTTGCTCATTACTTTACCTCTCTCTTTACGCAACTCTTACATATTTTTCATTTTATTTTAGTATATAGAAAACCTCTTTTATCGTATTGTAAAATTTTCTTTCGTATTGTAATATATTATATATTTTCAGTATTTGAGATAAATCTCTTGGGAGGAAACCATGGACTACATCCATTTTTGCAAAAGCTATTTCGCCTCTACTCATTTACCAATACTATTATTTGAAAATGATCGTTTACTATTTCAAATCGGTTTAGATGACGATTATCTTCCTCTTTCCGTATTCCGCCAGGCAATGGAAAAGAGAGATTCCATGCCTCAAATTATCACTTTAAATAGTGGATATTATGGAATTATTGAAATTTCATCGGGATCAAAACTTTATTTGATGCTTGGTCCTGCTTTTTCCAATCCCCTGTCAGAAGAGATACTTTTAGAATATTCAAAAGAAAACTCTATACCGCGTACGAAAAAAAAAGCCTTGAAAGAACGTTTATCCATACTTCCCTCCTATACTTACTATCGCTTTACCAGTACGATAGGATTTTTGGAATACGTATTAAATGGAAGAACTTTGGAGCTTGCTACCGATTTTCATCTGGCAGACGAAAACTATAAAGATGGAATTGCTTCTGCCCAAGCAGAGCAGGCTTATGAATCCAGAGATGAACAGCTGATTCACGGCACTTACCGATTCGAACAGCAAATTTTAAATTTAGTAAAAGAGGGAAATCCAATTGCTTTAGAAAAATTATTATTAGAATCCGCTACCAGTGGTATTTTCAACGAAGGTGCTGTAGCAAATACACCACTTCGTCAAGCCAAAAATATTTTCCTATCCCTTGTTTCTATTATAGGAAAAATGGCGGCCATACCTGGTGGACTAGACATCGAGCAAACCTATCAGCTTATTGATGCCTATTCTCAGGAATGTGAACAAATGACCAATGCCTCTGATGTTACAAATTTACAGTTTAACATGCTGCTAGACTTTGCCAATCGCGTATCACAGTCCAAAATGCCCGATGGAATCTCTTCTGAATCCTATACCTGTATTCAATATATCAATAGCCATCTCAACGAACCTATAAACATGCAAAACACATTCATAGAAGCCGTTCCTACACCATGAAGCACTTCAATGAAAACTTAGGTTTCAATTTAGGTGAATATATTTCTCATGCACGTATTCAGGAAGCCAAAAGTTTACTACGATATACCGACAAATCTTTAAGTGAAATCAGCAATTACCTATGTTATAGCAGCCAATCTTATATTCAAAATGTTTTTAAAAAACTGACAGGACAAACCCCTGCCGAATATAGAAAAAACAGCCATGAGTAT
>ERZ1031078.624-NODE-624-length-11611-cov-9.697473_pt1 | contig 11611 bp, 5 predicted proteins | sample MGYA00518179_ERZ1031078 | MGnify/ENA primary metagenome ERZ1031078 (study PRJEB33719, sample SAMN04261274) | wastewater metagenome | biome: rural village; feature: human; material: feces | host: Homo sapiens | place: El Salvador | collected 2014-01-14 ... | reverse complement strand
AGCGGCCACCATCCATAGGGCAGAATGCCCCTCGGTCTCCAAATGTCTTCTCTTTGACCAAACGGCCATTCTCATCGTACCATATAGCCTTGCCGTCCAAAAGGCTTGTCACAACATACCACTTGTTATCCGGATCGTAGCGGCAATCATTCACACCCAAATACTCACCGGGTCCCCTGCCGACTCTCGACATGTTCAGAAGAATATTACCTTGCCCGACACCAACTCTCATGATTCTTTCACCATCGTACACTCCGACACTTTCATCATCGATGTCAAAGAAATAAGTCCTGCTCAAGTAGCAACCCTCGGCGGATTCAATTCTGGTGACATCCACGACTTCAAGCACCGCTGGATCCATCTGCTGATTCTCCTTGTCAACCGAAGCGCCCAACGGAATGGTGACAACCTCGTCATTTCTACTGTTTTGAGAACATGACAACAATAAAACACATGTGGCAAGCCACAAAATACAACGGCCAGTATTACTCATGATTTGGATACTTTATTAATCTTCCCTGAATCCTTGTCAGATTAATGGATAAATATTATCAACATATCTCCATAATAAACATTTGCCGGATCAATATACGCATTTCTTTTGATTAAGTAACCTTCAAAAAATAACCTGCATCATCTTAAGGAATCTTTTCGGTCTATATCTCTTTTCTCATCAGTCATGTGCCACCGGCACACTCCTTCTTCGAAAATAGATCTATCCTCGAAAATATTCTCTTAATCTGAGGCAACTTAATTTTTTCATGTTACTAAATACATCAAATCCTGACATTTTTGTCTTCAATCCCTTAATTGTGCGGATGTCTGTAAAGATAATCAGTTTTAAACTTGCAATCCATAGCAAGTCCATTCAAGCGGCGTCATTACTATGAGAAAGCCTGAAGTGCATGGCCACGAGTATCAATGAATAATAACAAGCCTCCCATCCGCTGGTTCTTGGGCGACAAAAAATGAGGGTGGGTGTTACTCAAAAGAGTAACCGGACACTCTCCGAGAACGAAAAGAGGCGAATATGCTTCCCGAGAGTGCGGAGCAGGTCTCCGTGCGGATGCCGAATGGCCTTTCGGAAGCGTAAAAGGGGAATAATGTCTCCCATGGGTGTGCCCAACAGCACCCTTGGGAGACGATAAGTGGGGTAAACGCTTCCTGAGAGTGCATCCTGCACTCTCGGGAAGCAAAAGAGGCCGAAAGTGTTACCGAACGGGAGACATGATCTCTTCACGGAAGCGATACCGTGAATGGCAAAGAAGCAAGAGAAAGTTTTTCGATTCTTATTAAGAAGCTGTTTTGAATTGTTTGAAATGTTCTTTGAGGTGAAAAATCTTCATTTTCTTCCCGCTTCTTCAGTCAGATAGCACCGCTATCTTCCTTGGAAGAAGCGGTCGAAACTGAAGTTTTTCACTCTCAAACCTTCAAACAAACAATTCAAAACAGCTTCTAAGATTAACCTGAATATAGTGCCCCCAAGGTTCCGCATATCATTCAATAATATGCCATAACACCGAGGTGCGTGAGGATATTCACACTTGGAAGAGCAATTCGCTGACTGTCAGGCTGATGATGTTTTAGGTGCACACGATTTCTCACACCTGGAAGTCCGGAACACCTGTAGAACGTTCTGTACCGAGGCCGCTGACTCACAGGTGTGCAAACATACTCGCACCTAAAACATCAACTCTTTAGGTATCAATTAGATGCCGTTTTACGTGCGTATAGTTTCTCACACCTGGAAGAACAATCAGAAGTTTCTTTGATGACTTCCAGGTGAGAGTATGATTCTTTTTAGAAGGAATATCCCAAGCTGAGGTATGGGTAGAAAACGGACTTGGACAAGCCATATTTCCCGATTCCATACGATGGACTTAAGCCGCAGCGGAACACCAGACCGTTCTCCGCGAGAAGACGGTAACCGACATTCGCGTAAAGGAAATTTCCCCACTGCGTCGTTCTCACTTCCTTCGGAGCAGTTCCCGTGGAACCATCAGGCAAGGTCACCGTCTTGCTTTCCGTAATCTTGTCAAAATACACCCCGTTGGACATTCCGGCTCCGATCTCGAAATGATGTTTTCCTCTACCTGCCAGGTAGTTGATCTCCACCGGCACGCCGACACCATGAATCTCGTACCAGTTCCCGATGCCGAAACCGTACCCGACACCGACCGCGAAACCCAAACCCGAATCCCCTTTGAACCTTGCGTCATAAGAGGCACCGACCACATTGGCGGCCCCGAACAAATCCAACCGCACATTCCGATCCTGAGCCATTACTACCGGAGACAGCGCAAGGCCAATAATAATGCTACAACCTTTTTCATAATAAAACATATTATTTCCGACTGCAAAGTCGGGCAAAAGGATTGATATGGTAATGGAAAATAGTTTCACTTTTGGCAAATATAATTTCCTAATCCTTAATTTGTTACAGACAAATTGAGCTTCACGTTCTCATTTCGCACAGTTTAATCAGCTTATTTTCAATACATTAATCAAATACTTGTAACATATCACGATTAGTAAAGTACAGACTGTCAAGCAATTACATTAATCACGGTATAAATTCCGAGAAAAGAGCCTTGTTTTCACCATCCAACCTTGCGATTTTTTCTTCTCAGCATCACAAAAATAGCGCATGGCCATATCCTATTTGCGCTTAACGCAGAAGATCGGGAGGATGAATATCACGGCGAGTATGGAGAAGAGCATGCCGGAGATGGTGCCGACGGCGAAGTCGAACCAGAAAACCTCCTCGGGGCCGTCGGTGAGGAACGGGAGGAGGCCGAGGATGGTGGAGACTATGGTGAGGGTGATCGGGTTGATCTTGCGGGAGTAGGCTTTGACGTAGAGGCGGATGTTGGCCGCTTCGGCTGGTCGGTGAGTTTGTTTAGTCACAGAGGTGGTCCCTTCGACAGGCTCAGGGACCGATGCACTGAGGAGGGACTGGTAGGTGGTGATGAGGTAGATGCCGGCGTTGACGACTATGCCGCTGAGCATCACGAAGGCGGCGAAACCGCCCTGATCGAAGGAGAAGTCCGATAGGCCGAAGGCAAGGAAGAGGCCGATGAAAGAGACCGGAACCATAAAGATCACGGCGAGCGGGTAACGGAACGACTCGAATGTCATCGCAAGCATCACGTACATCACCGCAAGAATCAAAAACAGCAGCCAGGCGTACTGCTGCTTGGCGGTGTCGAACCAGCCCCAGCCCGGAACCTCGGCCTTGAAACCGATCGGAAGGACATCATCGTTCATGTACTTGACCGCCTTCTGGGACAGGGAACGGCTGAGTTCCCAACTACCGATGAAGTCGTAGCATACAACAAGCTCGTAGGACTGGTTGCTCTTTCTGATTGTCAGACCTGTCCGCTGCTTGTCGATGCCCCCGACACTCGAAAGCGTCATTTTCTTCTGACCGACATCTATCGGAGAGTTAAGAACGTGCCAGAGATCGTATCTGTCCAGATCCGAGGAACGGAGGACAACATCGACGGCTCCACCATCATATTCAGAAGTCCCGATCCTCCGTTCGTACAGCAAGGAACCCAATGCATTGTAGTAGGCATAAGGATTGATGTCGGCGAGCGTCATCCGCCCAAAATCATAATCCAGCACAAACTCAATCGAAGGGCGGCCGTTCCAACCTCCCGACCAGATCTCCGCGCCCTGGACACGGCGGTTTGTGGAGAGATAGGCCATCAGTTTCTCTGCGTAGCGGCTGAGTTCCTGATAGTTATAGCCCTTCAGCGAGATGCGGTTGCTCTTGGAGGACGAGACGATGTTGTTGTTGAAATTATTGTCGTCTATTCCGGAGACCCTCCAGTTCGCCCCGCCGAAATTGATCGCCATCCTCGTGACCTCGGACTTCAGCACGGAAGGGAAACCTGAGTTCTCATACTCAGGCTTGAACTCCACCGAAATCTCGGCGTTGTCGTAGGAATATATCGACGTGGTGAATACGGAGATCTCATCGAACTTCGACAGATAATTCTCCATCGCCCTCACGACATCATTCAACTGGTTCACGGTACAGCCTTCAAGCATGCCGGCATTGATGATCAGACGTTTCTTTTCAGGCTCCCGGTAGAAATTGGAGCGGTTCAAGGATTTGTAAAACAGACCGAAGGAGGAACTGGCTATCTTGTCTATCAACTGACGGTTCCTGTCGTAAGGTTTCCAGGTGACAATCTTGTCCAGAAATCTGTCGAACCTGTCCGCCTTGTCCTTGTCATAATCAGACAGACGGGTAGGGAGCAGACAGAGCGGGATTCCAAACGCCACGATGAACAAAAGGACATACACCCAACGATGCCTCACCCCCCAGCCGATGTAGGAAGCGTAGAACCTGTTCCAACGCAGGATCCGGCGGAGCTTCCTTGGGGAACGCCCAGACTTGCCACCCGACATTCTTACAGGAATATATTCCATCAGCGACGGGATGAACAGGTAGGAGATGATCAGCGACAGTCCCAAGTTAATGACAATCACCCAGATGAAGTCCACGAGGTTGGCTTTTTCCTTTTCCGGAAGCAGAAGGACCATCATCAATGCGCCGACAGTCGTGGCCGCGGACGAAAGGATGGACGGGAAAGCCTTCCGGTCTTTGAAATGGGCGTAGTGGTCGATCATCACGATCGAGGTGTCGATGATTATTCCGAGAGAGACCGTGATTCCGGCAAGGGTGTAGATGTGGATCTGAAGACCTGCCAAACTGTAGATCATCAAGGCGGTCAACACATTGACCGTCAAAGTGAAGACAATGATCAGCATATACCGCCACGACCTGTTGATCAAGAACACGAACAGCAGCAGGATCAAGATGCAGAGGGCGGTACGGACATAGATTTTGCTGAGTTCCTCGCTGACATACTCAGAGGAATCGTAGGCGATGCCGGCGGTGATTTCCGAAGGGAAGCCTTTCTGAAGCTCCGCCATCCTTTCCTTGACGGCGGAAGCGACAGTCAACAGGTTGGCCGAAGAAGCTATCTCCACCGTCAAAGTAATGGTGTTCAAACCGTTGACACGATAGTAACTTGACGGCACCGCTTCCTCATAGCGCCACTGGGCAACGTCCCCGATGTGAATCACACGGCCTTTGAAATTACCTACGGGAATCGATCCGAAATCCTTGTCCGAGGCTTCTTTAAGACGCACCGTCATCAATCCTTCAGAGGTTTCCGTCATTCCGAGGATTTCCTCACGGTAATATGAATTGAAGGCCGATGCGATCTCATCGGCGGTGACTCCTATGGACTGGATCTTGTCGGCGTCGAACGTGATCACCCACTGGAAAGGAACACCGCCGTCCACATTGACCTTGTCCACTCCCGGGATGGCGGCCAAATGGCTGAGAACGTGTTCCTTGACATATTTGGAAATCTCCCGGGAAGGGATCCCGCCCTTGACGAGATAGGATATCCGCGAGACCCGTCCGCCGCCAGACAAGGATATTCCCGGATAGGAGACCTCATCAGGAAGGCTTGGGTAAACGTTCCTGATCGCCGAGGCGACCTCGAAGCGCGCCGCGTCCATGTCCGAGCCTTTGCGGAACTTGACAGAAACGGAGCCTGAACCTTTACGTGAAACAGAGGAAATGTCTGTGACATCGCGTATCCCCGCCAAGACTCCTTCAATCTTGGATGTCGCCTCGCTTTCAATGATTTCCGCAGAGGCGTTGGGATAATAAAAAGATACATAGACCGTACGGCCTTCCGTCATCGGTGTGTACTGGATGTTCAGACGCGGCAACGCCGCCAGCCCGACAAGGGACAGCGCCACCATAATCAGAACGACCGAAAATGGAGAAAGTCTATTTTTTCTTTCTTCCATTGTAGATCGAATAATACAACGCCGGCACGACGAACAGGCTGACAAGGGTTCCGACAAGCATTCCCGCGATGATCACCAGAGACATCGGGTACTGGAGGTCCGCGCCCATGCTACCCCTTGACAGGAATGGACAGACGGCCAAAATGGTTGTCAATGAAGTCATTATGATTGCTTTCACTCTAAGCGATGAAGCGTCGATGACCGCGCGTTCAAGGCTTTCCCCGGCCTTGCGCATCCGGTTGATCGTGTCTATCTTCAGGATGGAGTCATTGATGACAATACCGGTGATGACAATAAGGCCGATCATCGACATCAGGTTGATGCTGACCCCGAAAATCCATAGAACCAGCAAGGCGACAAAGACATCCACGACAATCTCCGAAAGGATGATCAGCGGCTGGACCAGAGACTCGAACTGGGAGGCCAGAATCAGATAGAGCAGGATTATGGCGACCAGCATTATGATGATCATCTCATCGATCATCTTGCTGTTGGAGAACCAGGAACCAGAATAGCCGACCTCGAAGTCACCATTCTTTCGCACGACGTCACTCACCGCGGCCATCACATGTTTCACGTCCTTCGACGGAACATCGAGAGCCAAAGGGTAGTAATTGTCCTCCGGGCCTGCGACCAAAGTTTTCAAATCCTCGGCAAAGGTTTGCCGCATAAGATTTGAAACCGGAATCCGGGATGTCTCCCCGTCAAGGCTTTTCTTTTCGATGAAAGTGCCATGCAGGATCTCCGAAAGTCCAGCGGCGTTGGAGCCTGTCACGACCGGAACAGTGCTGGTTCCCTGGACAATGTTGAACAGACGGTTCTCATTGAGCGAGTTCCTCAGAATCGACACAAGTTCCGAATAACCGACATCATAAAGCGCAAGCAAGTCAGGATCAGCGACAAACAGAGCGTCAGTCTTTACCGGAGGATCCGCCACGGTCACTCCAGGCAACGTTTCCCTGACCTCGGAGAGCATATTCCTCAACGGTTCGACCTCAACCTCCCTGTTCCTCACTGGGCGAAGGCGCGCCAAGAGCGGAGCCTCGTTCCGGGCGAAAACCATGTCGAAGATATTCCCTGAAGCTTCGAATGAATATACCGCTTCCGGATATTCATTCTCCATCTCATCCTTCAATTCGCCCAGCACCTTTTTCAATGTGCCGGCATCTTTGCAATTGACGTAGATGGACGCTTCGGAAATTCCTTGGTCACCACTATGACTCAGAATGAATTGCTGAGAACCGACAAGAGCCGTCATCTGCTCCACGCTTCCGGTCAGTTTTTTCTCTAAATCCCTGATACGCTCCGTGTTACGTTCAATGGAAATGTGTTCGTTCCAGTCAATCTTCATTATCGCGTCCGTCTGGGTCATCTCCGGCAGACGGGATTTCGGCATCTCCAGGAAACAGAACACCAGCCCGACGGTCGAGACGGCAAGAAGGCCCCAGGCGACCGGTCTGTGCCGGATGAACCATTCCATAAGTTTGTCGTCCCAGCGGCGGATCGGTTCGTCAAAGTTGATTTTCTCCAGCAAAGGACTCGGACGGAAGCCGTCAGAACCCTTGAACCACCAGTAATAATAGACCGGAATCACAAGGATGGTCACGATGTAGGAGGTCAGCAGCACGATGGCCACCGACATAGCCTGATCGTAGAACATCGCCCCGGCGATGCCGCTCATGAATATCAACGGAATGAACACCGCGCAGGTTGTCAGCACGGAGCTGAGCATCGCTCCCCTCACCTCTTTCGTGCCCTCAAGGACAGCGGAGCGCAGGTTCCCTTCACGTTGCCAGCGGCCGGTTATATTATCGACAAGGATGACCGTGTTGTCAGTCATCATTCCGACTCCGAGAAGCAGACCGGAGAGGGATATAATATTCAGGGTCAATCCGATGGTATAGAAGCAGAGCATCGAGAATATCAGCGCCACCGGCATCGTCAGGATCACCAGCACCGGAGAGCGGAAGTCCCTCATGAAGAGGAATATGATGACGCTCGCCAGAAGGAGGGCGACCACGATGTTCTGCAACAGGTTGTTGATGGTATATTCAAGAAGCTGGGTCTGGTCTCTCGTGATCTCGAAGCTCAACTGAGGGTAGTCGTTCCGGAAACTGTCCATCAGACCGTTCATGGCCGACTTCAGGTCCGACATCTTCGCCTCGCTCTGCTTGATGACGGCAAGACACACGGCATCCTCTCCGTTCGAGCGGACGAGGCCGGTTCGTTTTGCCGGGTGGACGACGACCTTGGCGACGTCCTTTATCTGAAGAAGGCGGCCTTCCTTCTTGAACCAGAGGTTGGCGATGTCTTCACTGGAGGAAGCCCGGGAATCGAATTTGACATTGTAGCGGTACTCTCCGTCACGGATTGTGAGACTGCCAAGGCGGATGTTGGAACTCTTGACACAACTCTCGAACTCATTCATTGTCATCCCTGCCTGGAGTAGCTTGGACTCATCCGGAATTATGAGAATCTCGTCACTGACAAGGCCGCTGACATCGACCATGGCGACTTCGGAGAGTTGTTCGATGCGTTTGCTGATCACGTCACGTGCGAAGCGGCTCATCTGGGAGAAGGACTCGGTTACGGGGAACAAGTCCGATTGGGCCTCAGGCTCGGTGCGCTTCGACGGGCTCAGCGACCGATTCTGAGGCGGTCCCTGAGCTTGTGGTTCGACAGGCTCAGCGACCGAAGAAGTAATATTCACAAAAAACGCCGGAATGTCCGTGGCGCTGGCCTTCAAGACCTTAGGCCGGGCGATGTCGCCAAGGCTGGACATGGACCGGTCAATCTTCTCGTTGACCTCAATGAAAAGATAATCGATGTCCGAACCGTGGTTGAACGTAAGCCGGATCGTACCGCTGCCGTCCTTCGCCTCACTGACGATGTCCTCAAGCCCGTTGATCTGGATAAGCTGCTGGCGCAGAGGCTTCAGCACACTCTCGTCCATCTCTCTGGCCGAAAGCTCCGAGGATGTGGCCTGCACGGTTATGTACGGGATGTCCACATCCGGAACCAACGACACTGGCAGCAGACGTATGCTGACAATGCCCAGAACAACGATGACAAGGGTTATCATCGTCACGGTTATCGGTCTGTCTATCAGATGTTTCAGCATTGCCTACCTTTTTACCAGCACATCAGAGTTGTCCGCCAGATTGAGATTGCCGGAGACAATCACCTGGTCGCCTTCGTTCAGTTCGGCGTTCCTGTCCTTGTTGGCCTCGACCACGTAGGACTCACCATTGGAATAAAGTATCGTGACATAAGTCCAATGTGCCTTGCCGTCATCCGTGCAGGTGAACAGCACGTCCAGATTGTCCCTGATCACCACCGCGCTGCGAGGCACGACAAGCTGTCCCGGAATCATCCTCTCCACGATCACTCGTACGTTCATTCCGTCAATCAGCGAACCGTCGTTCCGGACCTGCGCGGTGACGGAGATCTGCCCCTTCTCATCCACGAGAGGATTGATGGCGGTGATTTTTCCGGAATATTCCTTGGTCTCGTCAGCGAACGGACGGATCCTCACCGGCAGACCGACGGAGAGGAATGAATATTCCGACTCCATCACCGAGAAATCCACCTCCAGCACACTGTCGTCCACAATCGTGCAGAAAGTACCGGACGGACTCTGGTCGAACGGCTTCTGCTTGATGTCAGCGACACGCCCGGAGAACGGGGCATGGAGAACCGTTCCGGCGATCTCGTAGGACGAGCGCGCGAAATCGTTCTTGGCGGCGGAATAGCCGGATTTCATCTTCGCCATGGCCAAAAGGTCGGCGGGGACCGAGGTGGTGTCCCCGGCGGAATATCCCTGTCCCACAAGATAGTCATACAAATCCAGCTCGGCCTTCCGGAGCGAAAGCCGGGAGGATTCCTGCGACAGTTTCAAGTCGGGACGGTCAACGGTGGCGATGACGGCACCTGAGGAGACATATTCACCATTCCGGACGTTTATCGCCGCGATTTTTCCGGTTGTCCTGAACTGCAGCGCGCTTTTCCGTCCGGCAACCAGCTTTCCGTTGGACAGGAGCTGACGCGCGAAATCCTTCCTTTCCAATTTCACGACAGTGACTTCGTTTATCTGAGGGGTGTAGGTCAGTTTCCCGTCCTTCACGTCCTCCGTCTTTTTGTTTCCTCCGCAGGCAACGGCCATCATGACGAGGCCGAAGGCAAAAAGGGACGCAAGTATATTCTTTCTCATATTCATTGATTCTGAATCATTCAACCATTTCCTTTACGCTGACGTCGATGTCTTTTCCCGTGATGAAATCGTAGAGGGCGTACTTCCGGAGGGTGTAGTAGTAGGTCCAGAAGTTGGAGTAGTCGGTGATGTATTTGGCCATCGCTGACTCGTTGTCGTTCTGGGCGTTGGTGAGGTCGGTCACCGTGGCCGAGCCGCGCCTGAACTTGTCCATCATCAGCTCGTACCTTTCGGAGGCTATCTCCATCGCCTTGCGGGAAGCCATGCACTGCTGACGCTGGTTGTTGAACTGGCCGACGGCGGTGAATATCTTCCTGCGGTAGTCGTTCTCGCTCTGGAGGTTCTGCGCCTTGACGACCTCCTCGGCGGCCTTGGCCTTCTGCACCTTTCCCTTGCCAAGCCCCCAATCGAAGATCGGCACGCTGAAAGTCAAACCCACAACCTCCTGGTTCAGAAGATCCTTATAGACATCCGGCAGGCCATTGCCGGTCTGGGACAGGCCGAAGCGGGCGTTAAGGCTCATCGAGATGCCCCTGTCCGCCTTGGCCTTCGCCACATTCGAGGCGGCATTCAACTCACTTATCTGATTGTCAAGGTTGAACGTCGAGTTCCTCATCGCCTTCTCCATCACCAGATCGTAATCCATCAGAATGTCCGGCAGGGCATCGTCCACCACCGGTTCCACCTCCACGGACTCATCATAGCCCAGAATCGAGTTAAGGTACATCTGCGCCTGACGCACGTTGACGACGCTCTCGCCGATCGCGATGCTGTCGTTCAGCGCGCGGAGTTCCAATTGGAGATATTCAGCCCTCGTGACGCTTCCAAGTCTCATCCTTTCCGCCGCCACGGAGCGCATCTTCCCGGTGTTCTCGTAGTTCGCCTTCACAACCTCCTGGTTCTTCAGGGCCTGGACGAGCGAGAAATATGCCGACACGGCATTGATCGTGACCTGCTCCATCGACTCGACGTAGCGGCGACGGCCACGTTCATATTCCTTAGGCTCAATGAGTTTGTCCCATTTGAACTGGTTGTAGGAGAAAAGCGGCTGGACGTAGCGGACCGTGACAGGCTGGGAGTACCAGGTCAGTTTCTTGTTGAGTCCGAACTGGTCGATGCGGGAAAGGTCGGAATAGACATAAAGCCTTCCGCCGGTGAAGGTTATGTTCTGGGCGACCTGAAGCCCGAGGCTGTTCTGGAGGTTGTAGGTGCTGGCGTAGCGGAAGGAGCCATCCTCGTAGCTTTGCAGCAAGGTGAGCGACCGGTCGAAGTTCATCAGGTTGCCGTACAACACAAGCGAAGGCAGACGGCTCGCCTGATAGGAGCGGTACGCCCAATAGGTCGAAACAAAGGCGTGCTTCGCCTCCAGCGCCGCCACAGACTGGCTCCGCGCCGTCCCGATCGCCTCCGAAAGCGACATCCGCCGCTGCGCCCAAAGAGGCACCGTCCCAAGAAGGAGAATGAATATGCCGACTAACGCCGTGGTTATTCTATGGTTAAGGTTCATCGTGTTCTAACCTTTTAGTGTTCGCTAATTTACCAAATATTTACGGAATATGC
>ERZ1031078.620-NODE-620-length-11634-cov-7.345021_pt1 | contig 11634 bp, 7 predicted proteins | sample MGYA00518179_ERZ1031078 | MGnify/ENA primary metagenome ERZ1031078 (study PRJEB33719, sample SAMN04261274) | wastewater metagenome | biome: rural village; feature: human; material: feces | host: Homo sapiens | place: El Salvador | collected 2014-01-14 ... | reverse complement strand
CGATGAACCAGTCGAACGACCCTGTGTAGCCCTCTCCGGTGTGGAAAAGCTTCTGGACAATCGTGCCACCGTCCAAGGTGATGTCGGTCACATAACAGCAGTGGTCTCCTTTGCATCCAGAGATGTAAAGGAGCGGGAACTCTGACCCTTTTTCCACACCGAACGATGCGTTGTTGCAGTGCGAGGTGTTCCCTTTGAGTTTGAATGTGGAGACGAACTCGTTCTTTTTCAGATCAATGACGACACACTGTCCTTTGTCGTGGAACACGAATCCATACTTCCCCCAGACGGCGAGTCCCTGCGTGGAGCCTTTGACCTTGACATTCTCAGGAGTCAGTTTCCCGAGGTCGCACACAAATTCCGGAGTCAGTTCCGGTCCCTTGTATTCCTGCGCCGAAGCCACTAAACCGGAAACCAGCGCCACCGCCAGCGCCGTGAAGATTTTTTTGATCATTGTCTTTACTTTTTATGAATATGGTAAAGTTACATCTTTCCTTCCTTACCGCAAAGAAACACAAGGCGGAATTGATTATCTTTGCCGCAAAATTGTGACGCTATGAATCCAGTTACCGCAAGGCTGTTGAGCCAGCAGTTGATTTGTCCTCAGTTCACTAAACCGGAGGAGGTTGTGTCGTGGTTCGGGGCGATGCAGGGGCAGGAGTGCCGGATGGTCCGCTGGGCGGTGGCGATGCGGACCAAGAGGCCGTCACTCAAGGCGTTCGAGAAAGCATTCAATGATGGCCGGATTGTCAGGACGCATCTGCTTCGCTGCACTTGGCAACTGGTTGCGGGTGAGGATCTTGGCTGGATTTTGTCCATTTGCCGCGCGAAAGCCTTGTCCGGACTTAAAGGCTGGATGAGTGCCAACAAGATCTCCATCCCGGCGGAAGAGCAGGAACGGATTTCCGGAATATTCGAGGAAACATTGCTCCGGAAGCGGAGTGCACAGAAGACCGATTTTGTCGCCGCGCTCGCCGAAAGGGGAATCACGATGGACGACCACCGCCTGTCCTACCACATCCGTCTCGCGGAACTTTCAGGGCTGCTTTGCAGCGGCGACCTCCTCCCGATGAAAAGCACCTATTCCCTTGTGCGTGAGAAGATTGGAAATTCTTTGAATATCTCGGGAGAGGACGCTTTGGGAATGCTGGCGCGGAAATATTTCCGAAGCCACTCTCCGGTCACGTTCGAGGACTTCCTCTGGTGGTCCGGCCTGAATGTCAGCGACTGTCAGAAAGCGGTCGAAATTATTGGTGGTGAACTGGTTAAAGATACTTGGAGAGGCCGTGAGTTCTATATTCACGAATCCTGCCGCTCCAGAGGTTTCCGCTCCGGAACGGTTCACCTGATCGCACCGTACGATGAATATCTCATCGGCTACAAGAGCCGTGACGTCGTCCTTCCTCCCGAGCATTCCCACAAGGCTCACAGCAATAACGGAATATTCCAACCCGTCATCGCCCTTGACGGCGGGATCATCGGCAATTGGTCCCCGGCCTCCAAGACCGGCTGCTTTGAAATATTCAAGGAAGGCCTTTCCATCCCGGAAGATGCCCTCGCAGTCCGTTTCGCCGCTTACAGCCGGTTCATCTGTGGAGATTAACGCTTTGGCTATCAGGATAATAATAGACTATCCTCCCCACCAGAATGGCTGAGAGGAATGTGTGGAATAATGTTGATTATCAGCATTTTACTCTCCACTCTATTTGGGTAGTTTCAGAAGGGGAACACCTCTGAACTCCTCCACAGCAATAGGTTATCGCTTGCTGACCGCTTTGAAATTTACAGTCAGTGGCTGGATTGCCTTACAGCGAATGCAGGAAGCCGAAGGCGTGACTCCAGTTCTGGAAACCGAGGTCGGCCTTGCTGATCAGGATGTTGAAGTTGCCGGAGTCGTAGAAACGCATCTCAAGGTCGTCATCCTCATCGAGTTGGAGAAGGTTGACGGCATCCGGGAACTCATCGCGGATCTCCTCGAAGTACGGACAGCCGAGAATCTTGAAGCCGTCGGCATCGTCCTCGCACCCGGCGAAGTCAATGGCCATAGCCGGCTCGGCAAGTTCCTGATCGTCATCGTCCACAAGTATGCACGAATTGAAGGTCTCCATATTTATCTGCTTGGCGTACTTGACCTTGACGGCCTTCTTCGGCCAGCGACCGAGCGGAAAATGCTCAGGAGAGTCATAACCGATGAACTCATCGATAGCAGCGAAGAAATAGAGCATCCCCTCGTGCGGCAGAAGACCCTCCTTGTCGAAAGGCGCGATGTCCTCGCAATCGATCTGACAGATGAACGTGAGTGGATATTCAGACTCCGTTCCGTCCTCTTCCGTGATCTTCATCATCGGGTACTCCGCCTGAGGCGGCAGGTCTGGGTTTCCCCACCATTTGCTGCAGCAGAAAAGATTTGATTCCGTATTTCTGGGTTTTAAGCTTATTGCCATATTGTCGTAAATATTTGATTTCTAATAAATAATCCTATTGGGTAAGGGTTGTTGGATTGTTGCCTGTGAATTTGCCTATGAGACATCCGCCACGATGGCCGTGACGTTGTCCACGCCTCCGTTCCGTTTCGCGGCGTCGATCAAGGCCGCGCAGCTTTCCTCCGAGGATCCGGAAGCCAACAGCCTTTCGATCGCATCATCCTCCAGCATATCCGAAAGCCCGTCAGAGCAGACCAGAATCCTGTCCGATTCCATCAGCCGGTCGGTGATGTCCTGGATGTAAGCCTCTGTGCCGCAGCCCGCTCCGATGCAGTTGTACAGAGCCTTGCCGGCAGGAAGCGGAACCATATCCCTTTCGTGAAGTGTCTGGTCTGAAGTCAGTTGCCTCAGCATTCCGTCCCTCAGGCGGTACGTCCGGCTGTCACCGATGTTCACGAGCAGAGTCTTTCCCTGCATCCAGACAATTCCAGTCAACGTGCAGCCCATCGCCTTGCCTTGATGCCGCTCGCAGGCCTTGGCGTTGAGATTGGCGCTTATGCTCTCGATCTTCAGTTTCAATTCAAAGATAGGGTTGTGATGCTCCAGAGATTTGTCCAACAGGTAGGCCCGCAGGGTCTCCAGGGTGAACTGGCTGGCATATTCCCCGTTCTCGTGGCCGCCCATCCCGTCCGATACGAGCAGGCTGAAGGTCTCATTGTCAGAGACTTCCTTGTCTATATTCAGAGAATTGTCCCTGATGAGGTACATCCCGACGGAGGCCATATCCTCATTGTTGTCCCTGATGCGGCCTACATCCGAGATGCAACTGATTCTTAGTTTCATAGGCTATTCAACAGTGAATTTTAATGTGGCTATCTTAAGTTTCTGACCCTTTCGGAGGGTGTACCATTTGTCTTTCTCCAACCTCACCCCGTCTATGGCCGTGCCGTTGGTCGAACCCAAGTCGCAGATCTTCCACTCGCCATCCTCGAAAGCCAGTTTTCCGTGCCGCCCGGAGACATATTTGTAACTCCCAAGTTCCGGGAATATTCCTCCGTTCCGTCCGAACTCTCCTTCCTTGACATAGAGCGTCATATCTTCCCCTTTCAAGGTCAGCAGAGCGTCGAAAATCTGACTGAAATCAATCTTTTCCGATGGTTTAGGCCCAGCAGATTCAGCCTGACCTGCTGACTTTGGCGCTGCTGTCTGTACCGAAGCCTCACCTTGATTATGCGCCGCGAAGAACTCCTCGGCGCTTACCAGCAACTCCCCGCAGCGAGGGCAGGAAGTTCCTTTCTTGGGCTGCCGGCACTCCGGGCAGAACATCAGATGCTTCCCGCAGAGATCACAGTAACGGCTGTCGTCATCGATCACACCTTGGCAGAACGGACATTTCATAGCAGATCCTCCTTTGTTATTGTCTTTGGTTTGGAACCCTCGTAAGCGACCTGTCTGTCAGCGCCTTCAGCTACGAGTTCCTTCATTTTTGAATATGCTCGGCCGGCCACCGCTGACTTGACTTTTCCGAACATATTCCTTACATCCCGCCCGTTGCCGAAGTCGAACGCGCGGTTGTCATACATATCTATGAAGCGGTCTTTCAGAATAGTTTCGGCCTCAGGCTCAATGGAATATCCTTCCTTGCGGCAATAAAGACATAATATGTCCATCAGCTCCTCGGGATTGTAGTCCTCGAATGTGATGGTCTTGGTGAAGCGGGACTTGAGGCCGGAATTGGAATCCAGGAACCGGCCCATCTCCCTCGTGTAGCCGGCGGCGATGCACACAAACCTGCCCTTGCGGTCCTCCAGCAGTTTCAGCAGCTCGGTCACGCTCTCGTTGCCGAACTCGTCGTTGTCGCCTTGGATCAATGAATATGCCTCGTCGATGAACAGGATCCCTCCCATCGCCCTGTCGATCGTCTCCCGTGTCTTCGGAGCGGTCTGGCCTTGGTACGGAGCCACCATGTCCGCCCTCGACACCTCGATCACATCCGGTCTCGCGATCACTCCGAGAGAGTACAGGATCCTTCCCATCAGCCTTGCGACAGTGGTCTTGCCGGTTCCCGGATTGCCGAGGAACAGATAGTGGTCAGGAACGATAGCGGTGAAGTCCCTGCCGGAAAGCTCGCTGTCCATCTTCTTCTGCCTCATCTCGTTGAGCATTGAACGGATCTCATTCTTGACGCTTTCCAATCCGATCAGTGAATCCAGTTCCGCAAGGCACTCCTCCTCGGAAGCCACTTTCGGCTCTTCGAACGGAATGTCCTCCGGAAGGATGGTGAAGAAGGTTTCCTTGCCGACCTGGCTGTCAGGAAGCGCGTTGACCCTTGTTCCGATGTTCCCCAACACGCTGTCGAGCATATTCCTTGCCTCACGGGCATTGCCGAAGTCCTTTCCCGACTTTTCCGCCGAGAGCTTCCGGAACGCCTTGAGGGCTTTGTCCAGAGTGCCACCTGCAAAGGAGTAGCCCTGCCCTTCGGCCATCCGGCGGAAGATCTCCGTCAGTTCCTCCGGCGTGTAGTCGTCGATGTTTATCCTGTGCGTGAACCGGCTGGCGAACCCTTCGTTGGCCTTCATCAGGTTCCGCATCTTGTCCTTGTAGCCGGCGCAGACCACCACGAACTTGCCCCGGTCGTTCTCCATCCGGACCATAAGCCGTTCCAGAGCCTTGATCCCCTCGGAATCAGAGCAGTGGCCCGTGTCGTCGAACGGAGCGAGCGCATAGGCCTCGTCTATGAAAAGGACTCCGCCCATCGCCTCGTTCACAGCCTTGTCCATGTTCTTGTCCGACTCGTTGGCGTAGGTGCTTACGATGTCCTTGCGGCTCTTCTCGATGACACGGTCTGTGGAGCATATTCCCATAGCCTTGAACAGCTTGCCGAGCACTCTGGCCACGGAGGTCTTGCCCGTGCCTGGGTTTCCGGTCAGGATGATGTTCACGGGACGGATCGAGGCCTTGCCTCCGAACTCCATCCGGCGCTGCTGGAAACGCATCTCCTCCGCAAGATCCCTCAGGGCTTTCTTGACGGACTCCATTCCGACGAAAGAGTCCAGCTCCTTCATCACGCTTTCCACCGAGATCTCCTTCGTGCCGTCCGGCCCGGCGATGTCCTCCCAGGTCAGGACTTTGCCCGAGCTGGCATATTCATCATCACTCAGACCCGCCGTTCTGGTGCAGAGCCGCTCGAAGCAGCGGTCGAATGCGTTGCGCACCTCGCGGGCGTTGCCAAAGGTGTCGGTGCGGCTCAGGTACATCCGCTCAAAATATTTCCCCACCTTGCCCGCTGCCTCGTCCGAAAGGGACAACCCCTTCTTTTTCACCATATTCAGGAATATCTCGGTGAGTTCCTTGCCATTGTAGTCCTTGAACTCGATTTTCTTCTTGAATCTGGAGTCGAGTCCAGAGTTGGAGCGCAGGAACATCGTCATCTCCTTGGTGTAGCCGGCGATTATGCAGACGAAGTCTCCGGCCCTGTTCTCAAGGTACGGCAGCAGGGTGTCTATTGCCTCTTGCCCGACCTTGTCGTCATCCCCCTGCTTCAGGGCATAGGCCTCGTCGATGAACAGGATTCCACCCATCGCGCTGTTGATGACCCGCTCGGTCTTCAGGGCCGTGTCGCCGACGTACTGTGAGACAAGGTCTTTGCGCATGACCTCGACCAGATGGCCGCTCGGGAGTACCTGAAGGCTGCCCAGAATGTCGGCGAACAGCCTTGCTATCGTGGTCTTTCCCGTGCCTGGATTGCCTGTGAAGACAAAGTGGCTTTTCAGCTGCACAGGCTTGCCGGGATTGTCCCTCTTCTGTCTCTTGATGCTGTCGATGATGGACTGAATCTCCTGTTTGACTTCTGTCAGGCCGGTGAAGGCGTTGATCTTGTCCATAATCTGCTCCTCGGTGAGCTCCTCGAACGGCTCTCCCGGAATGTCGGCCTCCTCGATTTGGGAGCCACCCCGGCTGAACATGTTGAAGGCGCTCTCTTCGGCTATTTTTCCGGCCAGGATTCCGTTCTCCTTGGTTCTGCCGCCACGGAACATCTTCTTGAAGACAAGTCCCAGCCTCCTTTCCGCCTGAGGACTGATCGCCGTCCTGAACTTGTCCCTGACCATTGACACGCACATCGCCTTGAGGTCGTTGTCCTTGAATGGAGAGATGTGGAAACGGAACTCGAAGAGTGACTGTGCGTTGCTGTCAGCGCTGATAAAGGTGCCAAAGCCGTCTTCAAGGCCGCACAGGATCACCACCGGCATATTCACATCAACCTTCATCCTTGCGAAGAGTTTGTCCAGCTGTGAGGAGCCGCCCTTGGCGTTCACCAGATTCTGGCAGTTCGTGACCACCAGCGCTCCGGTCTTGATTTTGGTGAGATTCTCGTCCAGTTTGGAATTGAAGTCGTTCCAGTCAGCCGCGTCCACGGTCTTAGGCCGGAGGTTCTCCGTGATCTTGTTGTGGTAGAGGATCCCGGCAAGTTTTCCGGCCAGATAGGTCTTGCCGGTGCCCGTCTCTCCCGTGATGATGCAGTCAAGCCCTGGCCTTACATCGCTGCCGGTACGCTTGCGGAACTCGGCGGTCTGCTCGCAGCGCTTGGTGAAATTTGCGAGGGGTTCCTTGACGCAATCCTTCGCGATCATTCCGTCCCCGGTCACAGAGCCTGCCGAAGTGACCGCTCCTGATGAGCCGGCCGCCCTTGACGCTTCGATCGCTTCGACAGGCTCAGCAACCGCTGCAACCAGCCTCTCCCCGCACCATTTGCAGTACGAAGCCTCATTTCTGTTCGTCTTTCCGCACTTCTGACACGTTTTCATGAACCTTTTCTGTTATCTTGTTGATTGTGTTACCGATTTTCGGATGATTCTCCGTGATTTTCTCCGTGTCGCTGATCCGAGGAATGACCGCGACAGGGAAGAGCAGCAGGAAGGTCGTCATCGCAGCCAGAACCAAATGCTTCAGCTTGTGCAGCAGGCTTTTAAGGTACTTTGACCGGAAGAACTTCTCGTTGGCGAACAACGAGGAGACAAATTTGTCCTCCGAGGGATTGAACGCATAGTGAAGGGGCTCCAGAATCGTCTGGTCCTCGTCAGGATTCCACATCTTCCTAAGTTCGGACGCTCCCTCGTCACGCGAGAATATCTGTTTGGCGAACCACACGATCGCCGCGACCACGGCCGCGATGGTCACATAAATGATGTACTTCCCGAGGAACCATTTGCAGAGGAAATACACCGCTACGGTCAGGATGATGAATCTGAATATGTAAGTGAACAGGTTCCTGTCGTAACTCCTGTTGTAGAAGAATAGGTTCAGCAGCAGCGGGAATGCTATTCCTCCTCCCCAGACCCAATAGACTGATTTGCCGACATTGTCCAGAACCGGATAGTCAATCGCTCCGATGACGAGCATGAACAGCATCGCAAGACATGGGATGAGCCACAGCGCCACCGCCGCGATCTTCTCCAGCAGCCCAAGAAGCAGGACAGGTGGAGGTAACTGATGCCATCCGACCGCTGTCGTGGCCTCGTTGTAGCGCTTGAAATTCTCGTCATCCTTGTCGTATTTGCCTATGAGTTTCAGGTACTTGACCGTGAACCTCTCATAGGTGAGCCGCTTGCTCAGATCCCTCTTTGGGTTTTCTTGCAACTTGACGGCAAGCCAGGCATCCAGGGCGTAGAAGTCAAGAGCCTCACAGATCTCGTCTTTCTTGATCTTCTTCAGATCGTCAAGATAGTAAACGGTCTCTCCGGAAGCCGGGAAATAGAACTGCGCTCCGTCCGCAAGGCCCTCCGCGGCCTTCATCATGGCGATGTCCTCGTTGTAGGGACCGGATTTCCCAACGTTGTCCGCACTGTCGTAGTCCGTGCAATAAGCGACCCATTTGTCCTGCGCCGCGAACCTGTCCCCTTTGCTGAGGAAGAACTTGTGCAGGTAAGAATCCTTGTAGTCGCCTTGGAACGACTTGAGCAGCAGGTCGGCCAAAGAGGCCGGACATATTCCCGAATAAGGGTTGATGTCGGAGTACCATTCCTTGTACATCTTGTCCCTCTCGCTGTCGAAGACGCAGCGGAAGGCGCAGAAGGCGACGTTGACGAGCAGCCCGATCGATTCCCCGTCCATCGCGTAGTTCGGGTCTTTCGGGTCTGTGATCAGGCTGATGTCCGCCGCAGGGTTGATGGTCTGGATAACAAGCCGGTACAGCATCTCGTAATCCTTGATGCCCTTACGCACCTGGATCAATCTGTCAGCGTCTTTCTCGGAAAAGACCCTGACCATCTCGGCGAACCCGAGCGAGCAGAGGAACTGCTTGTCCTCATCCGCCACAACCCTATATTCAGAGCAGAATCTCACCACGTCCGTGATGTTGTAGCAGTCCACCTCGGTGAATTTTTCCTCCTTGCCGGTCTTCTTGCCTTGCAGGGTGCGGAAATATTTCCGGTCGTATATTCCCCAGACTATCACGCTCTTGGCGTAGCCGAAGCTGTCTTTCAGGGCGGCGCAGGTTCTTGAATATATTCCGTCAGTCTCCTTTTTCCCAAGACGCACCTCGCTGTAGAGATAGACAGGGTTGCTTCTGTCGCCCAGACTTGAACCGAAACCGCCGTCGCCGTTGAGGAGTTTGTTGACATTCACGCAGACATTTCCTTTTCGGTTGTAGAACGGCAGCTGCGGGTCAAGAGCGAGGGCGGCGGCATAGAGACCGGCCAACTGGTTCTTCGGGTAGATTCTCTCCACGATGTCGTTCAGCTTCACCTCCATCTCCGGCATCACCCTGCTTATCCAGCCGCTGATCTTGCCTTTGTACAGGTAGGCCGTTCCGAGAGCCTGATCCTCCATCATGAACTGAGCCAGCTCCTTGGCCGTGTGCGCGATCTTGTTCTTACCTGAATCGAAGACAATGCGCAGAATCTCGGCGTCTTCCACCACTGGAATATTCTCGCCTTCAAGGGTCCTGCGGATCTCGTCGTAACTCCATCTGTTCTCCGGCTTGCCGACCAGAAGTCCTCTGGTGATAGTGCGAAGAGGCTCCGGCATATCGTCCGGCACTGGCAGCTTGCCTTGGATCTTGAGCTTCACCAACTCCGGCTCCTTCTTTCGGAACTCGCTGTCTCCCATCCACATGGAGAGGACCGACATTCCGAGGGCATAGTAGTCCGAGGCCGCCGTCATTATGGCGTAGGTGACATCTCCGATGCGGGTTGTGTTGGCGTAGAGTTCCGGCGCGGCATAGATCACGGTCCTGGACTGCGGAGTGTTGACGCTTCCGTCGTCCCCGAGAACGTCTGCGATCCCGAAATCTGAAAGCACGACCAGACCTGAGGCCTTGTCGGTGTAGAGTATGTTCTCAGGCTTGATGTCCTTGTGCAGCAGCCCGACCCTGTGCAGTTCACTGAGGTTTCTGGCGGTCATCGCAGTGATCTGGAGGATGGCGGCAGCGTCTTTCCTGAGATCGTAGCCCGCCACGGAGCCATCCTTGCACAACGGCATCAGGACGTAGCCTCTGTCGGTGGCATCGATCCTGACCGTCCCGCTTTCAAGAATATCCACGATCGCCGCCTTCCCTTTCAGCCGCTCCAATCTTTTAAGAATATCCTTGCTCACGCCATTGCCCCGGCGGTACAGTTTCAGGGCGAAGTTTCCCTTCGCCGAACTGACCACATAGACCTCGGCCTCGCCTCCGTTGCCGATCAGTCTGTCAACACTGTAACGGTTGCCTCTGAGGGTGATCTCTTCTTTTGCCTGGATCTTGGCCGCATCGTCCGCCGTTCCATTTGCGGCCGCTGTGCCGGTTGTCCCGCAAGTGAAAGTTGCCTTTGCGGTCACGGTTCCTGAATATTCAGAATCAGATTCGGTTCTGCACGCGCTTGTCGCGGTGATGTCCGCTACGGCTGTGCCGCTGTCTGCTATGGTTCCTGCCATAATTCTTTTTATTGTAAGCTGTTATCCTATGCTGACCTTGTCGTTTCTATTTGAAATCCAGTATCTTTTCTTCCTTATATTCATAGACCCATTTCCCGCCGTGCCACGGTTCGCAGCACTCGCTCGGGCAGTTGTGCCAGCATCCGCAGAAGTTGCAGACCCAAGCTTCTCTGCCCTTTGTCAGGATGACCTTCTCCACAGGCAGCTTTCTGGCCGAGAAATAGTTCCGTTGCTCTTGCGGAGTGGAACCCACCGGCGGAAGCATTCCTTCCAGAGCCTTGTTCAGTTCCTCCTGGATTTTTGAATATTCAGCCCGCAGCTCGGCCTTGCTCTTCGGTCGTTGTGCCTGTTGTTGTTTTCCGTCCAGTGGCTGGGTTTGCTTTCCGTCCGGTCCCTGAGCTTGTCGAAGGGCCGGTGCTTCGACAGGATCAGCAACCGACCCAGTCTCCCTCTTCTGGTCGCTGCGGTCGCTGAGCTTGTCGAAGCGCCTCAGCGTGGTCTTTCCCAGCAACTCCTTGAGCCTCAATACATCCTCCGGCAACTCAACCTCCTTGCTTTCCTGTCCAGTAACCTCCTGCTCCTCAGCCTCAATCCTCGCCAACAACTCCGCCGCCTGTACCGCCAGTTCCGCCGCCTTGACAAACTGTGGATCCTTCAATGCCCTTTCCTGTTCCTTCTTCGCCGCAAGCGTCAACGGCTCATTGCATTTCCGGCAGAATCCACCGGCGTTCCTGGTCCCGCATTTCGGGCAGACGACCCCGCTTCTGCTCATCCCGCACTCCGGACATTCATCCTCTCCGCGAGGAATGTCCGCCCCGCAGAATGTGCACCAGTCCACAAGCGAATGCCCGCAGGACGGACACCATTCCCAACTTTTCCTTACCGGTTGCCCGCAGTGTGGACATCCGATGTCATCGGAAGACGCGCGGATCTCATTCACTTGATTCAGGATGCTTTCCTTGTACAGTTCCTTTTGCTTGAGCTGGGATTCCATATTCGTAGATTCTTATGGTTCTATTGTTTCTTTCAGTCAAGAGGCATCGATAAGACTACTTCTTAGTTTTTTGGAAGTTCGATGACAAATTCCGAGATCACCGGGTAGTGGTCGGAAATGTACTTGACACCGAATTTCGGCTCGTCAACGACGTTGAAACTCCGTGCCTCGGCGTTGCGGTAGAAGATGTGGTCTATCATTTGAAGTCCGGCTCTGTTTCGGCCGAAATCATTGAAAGAAGGGGTTTTGTCCGCCTTTTTCACGGTTTTCCCGGATTCTTTCAAATAGGTGGCCAGCGGCTTGAGA
>ERZ1031078.619-NODE-619-length-11638-cov-5.091341_pt1 | contig 11638 bp, 10 predicted proteins | sample MGYA00518179_ERZ1031078 | MGnify/ENA primary metagenome ERZ1031078 (study PRJEB33719, sample SAMN04261274) | wastewater metagenome | biome: rural village; feature: human; material: feces | host: Homo sapiens | place: El Salvador | collected 2014-01-14 ... | reverse complement strand
CATGAAAGCGGAACGCTTGGAATTATCGGCCCCACAAGAGTTGATTATGCACGGCTTATACCGAGCATTAAATATTTAACAGACGTTGTCGGAATAATTCTTTCAGACAATATGGAGGATTAACATAATGGCAAAAAAAGACACAAAAAAGCAAGACCAAGTGCTTGACGAAGGCATAGAGGTTGAGGTTGAAAAGAATAAAGAGCCAAGCGAAACGGAAACTCTTCAAGCTCAGCTTAACGAAGCCAACGAAAAGTTCTTACGTACCCTTGCGGAGTATGACAATTACCGTAAACGCTCGATAAAAGAAAAAGAGCAGGCTTACGGCGACAGCAAGGCGGCTGTTTTGACAGAGTTTCTCCCCGTGCTTGACAACTTTGAAAGGGCGGCAAGCAATAAGGAGGCTTCGCTTGAGGATTATCAAAAGGGAATTGATATGATTTTTAATCAGTTCAACGATATTCTCAAAAAGACAGGCGTTGAAGCGTTCGGAGAAAAGGGCGATGAGTTTGACCCGAACATTCACTCGGCGGTTATGCACATAGACGACGAGAACGAAAAGGAAAATGTTATAGTTGACGTTTTCTCAAAGGGCTATAAGCTCGGCGACAGAGTTCTCCGTGCAGCAGTAGTTAAGGTAGCAAATTAAATTTACTATATAATAAAAAACAAGTATTTGGAGGTATATATCATGGGAAAAGTTATAGGTATTGACTTAGGTACAACAAATTCATGCGTAGCTGTTATCGAAGGCGGCGAGCCGGTAGTTATCGCTAACGCAGAGGGTGCAAGAACGACTCCGTCAGTTGTTGCGTTCTCAAAAACAGGTGAAAGAATGGTAGGTCAGGTTGCAAAGCGTCAGGCTATCACAAACCCCGACAGAACCGTTTCTTCAATTAAGAGACACATGGGCTCTGATTACAAGGTACAGATCGACGACAAGGCTTACACCCCCCAGGAAATCTCGGCTATGATTCTTGCAAAGCTTAAATCAGATGCAGAGAGCTATCTCGGCGGCAAGGTTTCGGAGGCTGTTATCACAGTTCCCGCATACTTTACCGACGCACAGCGTCAGGCTACAAAGGACGCAGGTAAAATCGCAGGTCTTGAAGTAAAGAGAATTATCAACGAGCCGACAGCAGCTGCTTTGGCTTACGGTATCGATAAAGAGGACGACCAAAAGGTTATGGTTTATGACCTCGGCGGCGGTACATTCGACGTTTCGATTATCGAAATGGGCGACGGTGTTCAGGAAGTTCTTGCAACAGCAGGTAACAACCACCTCGGCGGCGACGACTTCGACCAGAGAATTATCGATTGGCTCGCAGACGAGTTCAAGAAGGAGCAAGGCATTGACCTTCGTTCAGACAAGATGGCTATGCAGAGATTGAAGGAAGCTGCCGAGAAAGCTAAGATTGAGCTTTCGGGCGTTACAACCTCAAACATCTCACTTCCGTTCATCACAGCAGATGCAACAGGTCCTAAGCACCTTGAAACAACTCTTACAAGAGCAAAATTCAACGAAATGACAGCTGACCTTGTAGAAGCTACAATGGGACCGGTTCGTCAGGCTCTTTCAGACTCGGGTCTTAAGACTTCCGACCTTCATAAGATTCTTATGGTCGGCGGTTCTTCGAGAATTCCCGCTGTTCAGGAAGCAATTAAGTCCTTCACAGGCAAAGAGCCGTTCAAGGGCATTAACCCCGACGAGTGCGTTGCAGTCGGTGCAGCTATTCAGGGCGGCGTTCTCGGCGGCGACGTTGAGGGCATCCTTCTTCTTGACGTTACTCCCCTTTCACTCGGTATCGAGACAATGGGCGGCGTAAACACCAAGATTATTGAAAGAAATACTACTATCCCCACAAAGAAGAGCCAGATTTTCTCAACTGCGGCTGACAATCAGACCTCTGTTGAGGTTCACGTTCTTCAGGGCGAGAGAGAATTTGCAAAGGACAACAAGACTCTCGGCGTATTCCATCTTGACGGAATTATGCCTGCTCCCCGTGGCGTTCCTCAGATCGAGGTTACATTCGATATAGACGCAAACGGTATCGTTCACGTATCGGCAAAAGACCTCGGCACACAGAAGGAGCAGTCAATTTCAATCACTTCTTCGTCAAATATGTCAAAAGAGGACATTGAAAAGGCTGTTAAGGAAGCAGAGCAGTTTGCAGAGCAGGATAAGAAGCAGAAAGAGGCTGTTGACACAAGAAACGAAGCAGAACAGCTTGTTTATCAGAGCGAGAAGATTATTTCCGAAAACGGCGATAAGTTCTCCGAAGCTGACAAGAATGATGTTCAGCAGAAGGTTGACGCTTTGAAGGAAGCTCTCAAGGGCGAGGATATTGAAGCTATCAAGTCCAAGAAGGAAGAGCTTACACAGTCCTTCTACAAGGTTTCGGAAGAGCTTTACAAGCAGGCAGCTGCTCAGGCACAGGCTCAGCAGGGTGCTGACGGCGCACAGGGCACAAACGCTCAGGGCGGCGCTAACAAGGGCGACGACGGCTACTATGAAGCTGATTACACCGACGTTGAGGACGGCAATAAATAATTAAAATAAAAAACGGGAGGAGCGTACACTTCTCCCGTATCCCCATTATTTCGGAGATAGAATATGGCTGATAAAAGAGATTATTACGAAGTCCTCGGCGTTGACAGAAACGCTACGGAGGACGAAATTAAAAAAGCATACAGACAGACTGCCAAGAAGTACCACCCCGACCTTCATCCCGGCGACAAGGAAGCCGAGGAGAAGTTCAAGGAGGCTAACGAGGCGTATGAGGTTCTCTCTGATGCCGACAAAAAAGCCCGTTATGACCAATTCGGTCACGCAGGCGTTGACCCCAACTACGGCGCAGGTCAAGGCGGCTACGGCGGAGGCTTTAACGGTATGGACTTTGACCTCGGAGATATTCTCGGAAGTATGTTCGGAGGCGGCTTTGGCGGCTTCGGCGGAGGTCGTGCAAACCCCAATGCCCCGCAGAGAGGTTCTGACACGCAGGCAAGCGTTACAATTTCATTCGAAGAGGCTGCAAAGGGCTGTAAGCGTACCGTCGATACAATGAAAATCGACGTCTGCGACGAATGTCACGGAAGCGGTGCAGCACCCGGAACGTCCCCGAAAACCTGCCCCGAATGTCACGGCAAGGGTCAGGTTACCTCGCAGCAGAGAACTCCTTTCGGTGTTATTCAAACTCAAAAGGCTTGCTCACGCTGTAACGGCAAGGGTACTGTTATCGACAATCCCTGTAAAAAATGTCACGGCGCAGGCAGGATAAGAAAGCCGTCAACGATTGAAATCAGTATTCCCGCAGGTATCGACGACCGTCAGGTTATCAATGCAAGAGGACAGGGCAACAAGGGCGTAAACGGAGGTCCTCCGGGCGACCTTAGAGTTGTTGTCAATGTTCGTCCGCACCCGATTTTCGAGCGTGAAGGCTACAATGTTTGGGTTGAAATGCACATAACATATCCCGAGGCGGCTCTCGGCTGTGAGCTTGAGGTTCCGACTCTTGAGGGTAAGGTCAAATATCATGTACCGGCAGGCACTCAGTCGGGCGACGTCTTTAAGCTTCGCAATAAGGGTATTCAGACCCTTAACGGCAGAGGCAAGGGCGACGAGCTTGTCAGAGTTATCGTTGACGTTCCGAAAGAGCTTAACGAAAAGCAAAGAGAACTTCTCAAGCAACTTCAAAACGAGCTTACCGGAAATTCAAGCAGAATATCCGAGGAGAAAAAAGGCTTCTTCGGCAAGAAAAAGAAGTAATATAAAAGAATTTAAGCAGATGATTTATCATCTGCTTTTATTTTTTATAAAATTGTGATAGAATAAGAAAAAATCAAGCAAGAGGAACAACACTATGTACGGACTTTTAGGCGAAAAATTAGGGCACAGCTTTTCTCCCGAAATTCATTCAATGCTCGGAAATTACGAGTACAGGCTTTTCGAGGTAGAGAAAAATGAGCTTGAAAATTTTATAAAACACGGCGAGTGGGACGGTATAAATGTTACCATTCCGTATAAAAAAACGGTTATGCCCTACCTTGACAAAATTTCCGAAAACGCACAAAAAATCGGAAGCGTAAACACAGTCGTTCGCAGAAGCGACAGCACGCTTTTCGGCGACAACACCGACTACTACGGCTTTTTATATACAGTAAAGCGTAGCGGAATAAATTTCTGCGGCAAAAAGGTTTTGGTGCTCGGCACGGGCGGTGCTTCGCTTGCGGTCAGACCTCAACGCAGGGGAAATTATCAACATTTCACGAAGCGGCGAAAACAACTATCAAAATATTAAAAATCACGCCGATGCAGATATAATCGTCAACACCACACCCGTCGGAATGTACCCGAAAAACCTTGTTTCTCCTGTAAAGGTTTCTGACTTTACACATCTTTCGGCAGTGTTTGATATAATTTACAATCCACAAAAAACGCAGCTTGTTTTAGATGCCGAAAAGCTTGATATACCGGCTTTTTCAGGACTTTCAATGCTTGTTGCACAGGCTAAGAGGGCAAGTGAAATCTTCTTCGATAAAGAGATTGACGACAGCGTTACGGAAAAAATTCTCAAAAAGGTCGCAACCGATATGAAAAGCATTGTTTTAATCGGTATGCCGGGTTCGGGCAAGACCTCAATAGGCACTTTTTTGGCAGAAAAAACGGGCAGGGAGTTTTTAGACACCGATGAAGAAGCGGAAAAAATCGCAGGCTCATCCCCTGCCGAAATCATAAAAGCTCAAGGCGAAAAAAGCTTTAGAAAAATTGAAAACGAAGCCGTAAAAAGCCTTTGCAAATTAAGCGGTAAAATTATTGCAACGGGCGGCGGAGTTGTAACGAACGACGATAATTTTGACGCTATAAGGCAAAACTCAACCGTGTTTTTTATTAACCGTGATATTTCCGTTTTGCCGACGGATAACCGCCCGCTTTCGCAGAAAAATTCGCTTGACGATATGTTCAAAATCCGTTTACCGCTTTACAGAAAGTTCTGCGATTTTGAAATCGACGGCAACGGTTCAATAGAAGAAGTCGCACAAAGAATACTTGAAAGGATTGAAAGCAAATGAGAAAAATTCTTATAATCAACGGTCCGAATATAAATATGCTCGGCATCAGAGAGCCGAAAATTTACGGTAATCAAAACTATCAAACGCTCATAAGCAGCATAAACGCTTGGGCAAATGAGCTCGGCTGTGAGGTCGAGTGCTTCCAGTCAAACCACGAGGGCGACATAGTTGACCGTATTCAGCAAGCGTATTCCGACGGCACTTACGGCATTGTGATAAATCCTGCCGCATATACGCACACAAGCGTTGCAATACTTGACGCTCTTAAAGCCGTGGGTCTGCCTGCGGTGGAGATACACATCTCAGATATTAACGAGCGTGAAGCATTCCGCCATATTTCATATGCAGGGCTTGCCTGCGAGGAGCACTATATCGGCCTCGGCTTCGAGGGATATAAAAAAGGTATGGAATACCTTGTGAAAAGAGATTAAAAAATTATAACAACCCGTGGAGACAGCCCTTGCGGTTGTCCGACATAGGCTCCCTTGTAAAGGGAGCAGTCATTTTTTGGGAAACAAAAAATGACTGAGGGATTAAAAAACACACCGCAAAAGCGGAAAAAATCGTATTTATACCGAAAACAAGACCTCCGATTTTCGGAGGTCTTGTTTGATACTATCCACAATATTTTATGCCGTTTGTTCCTGTTGCGAAGCCTGTTTTTTGAGTCGTTTTCGTGCAGGATGGGCACACAGCAGCGAAATAAATATCAGCACCGCCGTTGTCGCAAGGCTCACGGGGTAAACAATCATTATCGTTTTGAACGTCGGATTTATCGGGAACACCCAATGTATCCAGCAAAGCCTTACACCGCATACGCCGAGCATTGTCAACACCGCAGGCGCAACCGATATGCCGAAGCCTCGCATATAGCCCGACATAACCTCATAAAGCAGACTCAAAAGGTGTGAAAGCTGAATAAGCATAAGCCTTATGTAGCCTATCTCTATAACCTCGGGGTCTTTGTTGAAAATCGCAAGTAAACTTTTACCGAACACAAGCACAAGCACCGCCGCCGTGCCGAGCGTAATGCCGCCCTCAATAAGACAAACGGCAAGTGTTTTTTTACAACGCTTCATCTCGCCTGCGCCGTAGTTCTGACCGACAAAGGTCGTACACGCCTGACTGAAAGCGTTGAGTATATCATAGGTTATAACCTCGATATTGAACGCCGCACTCGAAGCCGCCATTACGACAGTTCCGAGGCTGTTGATAGCCGACTGAACAACTATATTTGAAACCGAGAAAACCGCACTTTGTATGCCTGCCGGCAAGCCTATTCTTAAAATATGCCTGAGGCTTGTCATATCAATTCCGAATGATTTCGGCTCAACGTGAATAACCTGCGTCGTCTTGCGCAATTTACAGTAAAGGATTACCGAGCTTACTGCGTTTGAAATAACCGTAGCTATCGCAACGCCGTTTACGGTCATATGCAGCACCGCTACAAAGAAAAGGTTTAATATTACGTTCAAAACGCCTGAAATCGCAAGTGCTAAAAGCGGCATTTTCGTCTCGCCCACGCTCCTGAATATCGCCGCCTCGAAGTTGTACAAGAGAATTACAGGCATACCTATAAGATATATTCTAAGATACAGCAGCGCAAGTGAAAACACATCCTCGGGAACATTCAGCACGCTCAAAAGCGGCACAGCTATAAGCTCGCCCACAATCGCAATTATAATTCCGCCGATTACCGCCACGGTCATAGAGGTATGCACGGCTTTTTTAACGGTGTTTTTGTCTCCCCTGCCGACTGCGTGTGCGATTACAACATTTGCGCCGAGTGCAACGCCGATAAACAGGTTGACAATAAGGCTGATTATCGGACTGTTAGCGCCGACAGCCGCAACCGCCGCCGTACTCTGCTCGCCCGTAAAATTTCCGACTACCGCAACATCCGAAGCGTTAAAAAGCTGTTCGAGTATCGCCGTTGCCGCAACGGGTAAAACAAAAACAGGCACCTTGCTCCACAACGAGCCGTGAAGCATATCAAGTTGTTTTTTATCCTTACTCATTGGTCATACTTCCTTTTTCAAGCAATTATGATAACACAATTTTGTTGTATGTCAATCATAATTTTATTGAAATTTCTGATTAAATTATGTTATTATATGTATAATATAATATCTTGAAAGGAAATTGCTATGTCACAGGTTACAAAACGAGCATTAGAGCAATCGCTCAAAAATCTTTTGCTGAAAAAGCCCCTGACCAAAATCACTATAAACGATATAGCGGAGGACTGCGGAATTAACCGTATGACCTTTTATTATCATTTCAAGGATATTTATGACCTTGTCGAATGGGCGTGCCTTGAGGACGCTAAAAAGGCAATCGAAGAAAAGAAAACCCATGACACCTGGGAGCAAGGTCTTTTGCAGCTGTTCGAGGCTGTGCGTGAAAATAAGCCGTTTATTATAAATGTTTATCGCTGTGTTGACAGGGGTCAGGTTGAAAAGTATTTAAGTCCGCTTGTTGACAATCTTCTTATGGGAGTTATCGAGGAGGAGTCGGCAGGTATGACCGTCAGAAGCGAGGACAAGGATTTTATCGCAAAGGCATATTCCTATGTATTTATCGGCATTATGCTCGATTGGATAAAAGACGATATGAAAGAGGATCCGCAGGTTATTGTCGATAGGCTTGCCCTGCTTATGAAAAATTCCTTCGGCGACGCTCTTGCCCGTTTCAAGAAATAATTTTATCAACAACCTGAATTTGATAAAAATTTATACACTTACAAAGTCTGTGATAAAAACTTTATCACAGACTTTTTTCTGTTTATTGTAAGCAGCCGAAAAATGAATATACTAAAGACATAACAAAACAACAGGAGGTTTTTGTATGTATTATTCAGCAGGCACTTACGAATCATTTGCTCATCCCGAGAAACCGAAGGACGTCGATAAAAAATCGGCATACATTATCGGCACAGGACTTGCGGGACTTACCGCAGCCTTCTATCTTGTCAGAGACGGACAGATGAAGGGCGAGCACATTCATCTTTTGGAAAAGCTCGAATTGGCAGGCGGCAGCTGCGACGGACGAAAGGACATTACAAAAGGCTTCTTTATGAGAGGCGGACGTGAAATGGATAACCATTTCGAAGTAATGTGGGATATGTTCCGTGATGTACCGTCACTTGAAACTCCCGGCGTTTCCGTACTCGACGAATACTATTGGCTCAATAAGCACGACCCGAACTATTCTTTGTGCAGAGCTTCGGTAAACTGCGGCGAGGACGCACACACCGACAAGAAATTCAATCTTGACAAGGACTCGGCTCTTGCACTTTCACAGTTGTTTATAACTCCCGAAAAAGACCTTGAGGACAAGAAAATCTCGGATATTCTTCCCGACACATTTTGGGATACAAACTTCTGGCTTTATTGGCAGACAATGTTTGCTTTCCAGCGTTGGTCGAGCGCACTTGAGATGAAGCGTTACCTTTGCAGATATGTTCATCACATTGACGGATTGCCCGATTTCAGCGCATTGAGATTTACAAAGTACAATCAGTATGAAAGCCTTATTTTACCGCTTGTAAAGTACCTTGAGGCTCACGGCGTAAGAATTGAATACGGTATGGACGTCAAGAACGTCATAATCGAAACCGTAGGCGATAAAAAGGTCGCAAAGCAGATAGTTTATGTGAAGGACGGCAAACAGCAGACAATCGACCTTATCGAGGATGACCTTGTTTTCATCACAAACGGCTGCTGCACCGACTCAACCTGCTACGGCGATCAAACACACGCACCTGACCTTTCAGGTCTTAAAAACGGCAAGGGCGACTCGTGGGATATGTGGAAAGCAATCGCCGCTCAGGCAACTCACGGCGAGTTCGGCAACCCCGACGCATTCTGTAACAACATTGAAGCTACAAACTGGATGAGTGCAACGGTTGAAACCTCAAACGAAGAGGTTATTCAGCATATAATCAACGTCTGCAAGCGTGATCCCCGTGAGGGCAAGGTTACAACCGGCGGTATCGTAACAGTCAAGGACAGCACAGAAAATTGGTATCTGTCTTGGACTATAAACCGTCAGCCTCAGTTCAAATCGCAGGATAAAAACGCCGTTCTCGTATGGCTCTATGCTCTCAACACAAATAAAGAGGGCAACTATGTTAAGAAAGCAATGCGTGACTGTACAGGCGAAGAGGTCTGCCGTGAGTGGCTTTATCATATCGGTATTCCCACGAACGAAATCGATGCTCTTGCAAAGGAAGCGTGCAACACCACAACATGCTTTATGCCGTATATCAACGCATTCTTCCAGCCGAGAAAGAACGAGGATCGTCCTCATGTTGTTCCCGACGGTGCGGTAAACTTCGCTTTCCTCGGTCAGTTCACGGAAACTCCGAGAGACACAATTTTCACCATTGAATATTCAATGCGTACAGGTATGGAATCTGTTTATACGCTTCTTGATATTGACAGAGGCGTTCCCGAGGTATGGGGCAGTAAGTACGATGTTAGAGAGCTCTTGCGTGCTTGCTACTATGCTATTGACAAGAAACCTATCAGTGAAGTTAAGCTGTCCTTCAAGGAAAGAGAAATGCTTAAGGTCCTCCTTAAAAAAGTAAAGGGCACAGATGTTGAGCTTCTCTTAAAGGAAAGCGGACTTATCGAATAACGGATTGTATTAAAAATCCGAAAACAACAAACCCGAGTTTCTCCCAAAAAGAGAAACTCGGGTGTTTTTGCTTTTGATATTAAATTATTTGTCAATCTGAATAAAGCCGACCTTTTTCATTGCCTTTTTGAGAGTTCTCGAAGCGAAATAGCTTGCCTTTTCAGCTCCGAGCTTTGCGCAGTCATAAAGATATGCCTTATCGTTGATGAGCCTTGCATATTCCTCCTTGAGAGGACGAAGCTCCTCGATTACAGCCTCGCCGACTGCCGTCTTGAAGTCGCCGTAGCCCTTGCCGTCAAATTCCTTTTCGATCTCGTCAAAGGTCTTGCCTGTGCAGCAGGAGTAAATACCCATAAGGTTATTAACTCCGTCTTTACCCTCGCCGTAATAAACCTTTGCCTCACTGTCGGTAACGGCAGACTTGATTTTTTTCATAATCGTATTATCGTCATCAAGAACGGAGATAAATCCCTTAACATTTGTGTCCGATTTTGACATTTTCTTTGTCGGCTCCTGAAGCGACATAACCCTTGCGCCCGTCTTACCGATAAACGGCTCGGGAAGCTTAAAGGTATTGCCGTAAAGTCCGTTAAAGCGTTCTGCAATATTCCTTGTTATTTCAAGGTGCTGCTTTTGGTCTGCTCCGATCGGAACAAAGTCCGTCTGATAAAGCAATATATCCGCCGCCATAAGCACGGGATATGCAAAAAGTCCGACATTGACATTATCGGGGTGCTTTTCGCTCTTGTCCTTAAACTGCGTCATTCTTGAAGCCTCGCCGAACTGCGTATAGCAGTCAAGAATCCACGCAAGCTGAGCGTGCTCGGGCACCATACTCTGAATAAACACCGTGTTTTTCTCGGGGTCAAGTCCGAGCGCAAGCAAAAGAGCGTACATTTCAAGCGTTCTTCTTCTCAAATCGGCAGGCTCGGGACGAACGGTTATCGAATGGAGGTCGGCAACCGCATAAAGGCAGTTATAGTCGTCCGCCATTGTTTTCCAATTCTTGAGCGCACCGAGGTAGTTGCCGAGAGTCGGCGTACCCGTAGGCTGAATTGCACTTAAAACTATCTTCTTTTTTTCCTGATTTTCCATTTTTACATCTCCGATAAATTATTCTTCCGTTTCTTCAGGCTCGGGCTGCGGTAAAATTTCAACCTTTACCTTACCTATTCTGCGTTCCTCGACGTTGAGAACGGTAAATCTGAAATTCTCGTACTCGACAACATCCTCTTTATCGTCCTTGCTCTTTTCGTCGGACTCCTTCGGAAGATAGCCCAAACGGCTGATGATAAATCCGCCGAGAGTATCATAATCGCCCTCGGGGAATTTGATTTTCAATTTTTCCTCAACCTCGTCTATATCGGTTATACCGTCAACAGTAAAGGTTGTTTCGTTGATTTGAGAAATTTCCTCGTCCTCGTTGTCATATTCGTCCTGAACATTTCCGACAATGGATTCGATAACGTCCTCAAATGTAACTATACCTGCCGTGCCGCCGTATTCATCGACAACAACAGCCATTTGAATATGCCTTTCAAGCATTTCGTTGAGCAATTCGCTGCAATGCTTTGTTTCGGGCACATAATAAGCCTCACGCATAAAGTCCTTAATGGTCTTTGACTTGGGCAAATTCGTTCCCACATATTTAAGTAAATCTTTTACATAGATAATGCCGATAATATTATCCTGATCATCCTCATAAACAGGAATTCTCGAATGACCGCATTCGATAGCCATTTTTGAAATTTCGCAAAGAGGCTCTTCGACATTTACGCAGTCCATATCGGTACGGTGCGTCATAATATCGCCGACGTCCATATCGTCAAACTCAAAGATGTTGTTAATCATCTCTTTTTGGACGTTCTCGATAACACCCTTTTCGCCGCCGACGTCAACCATCATTCTGATTTCTTCCTCGGTCACC
>ERZ1031078.616-NODE-616-length-11698-cov-4.577600_pt1 | contig 11698 bp, 8 predicted proteins | sample MGYA00518179_ERZ1031078 | MGnify/ENA primary metagenome ERZ1031078 (study PRJEB33719, sample SAMN04261274) | wastewater metagenome | biome: rural village; feature: human; material: feces | host: Homo sapiens | place: El Salvador | collected 2014-01-14 ... | reverse complement strand
ATGATATGTATAATTTTTACCAGCCATCTGGTCATAATAATGCGTATCTCCCCCCATATCTCTCATGGCCGAAATAAAATATCTCGTGCTACCATCACGAGAAGAACCTGACATATTGGCTCTATAAACATGATGTCCCCATGAACCAGTTGCTAAATCTATTGAAGCTTGTGGCTTAAGTGCCCCTTTTTTTGTAATTATGTTAATTACACCACCAGTAGCATCAGCTCCATAAACAGATGCCCCCGGCCCTTTAATAACCTCAATTTTATCAATATTATCAATGCTAGTTACTTGATCTAGATTTGCTAATGCATTTGTATGATTCGTTGATTCCGATGCCATAACCCCACTTACCGCATTATCAATTCTACGACCATCAAGACAAATTACAACATGTTCATCACCATTAATTGTAACCGTTGTATTATACTGAGTACCTCTGCTATATTCTCCTCCATGATAGCCGATAGAGTTGACTTGTACCCCTGGTAAAGTCTTTATTGCACTGGTAATTGTTGAATAATGCCTTTGCTCAATTTGTACACTATCTATGACGTTAACGTCTCCCCCTGTGCGATAATAAGACTGTTCCGTGATGGTATTGCCAAATCTATCTATTTGGCGATCGGCATCGACTTCAATACCATCAAGGGTATACGTTGTAGCAGCTTGCGTTGCCCCCCCCCAGAATTGTCAACATGGCTGCAGCCACCAAAATTCGGTAATTATTATTCTTCATAGAATACCCCTCTTTCTAAAAACAATTAAAAACCTACCATCTCTCCCATGGATCCCTGCTTACCCGGGTAAAGCATTTAAAGTTTATTTAATTAGTGGTATTGCTTCTTCTAATGCTTATGATGGCTAGGCTAATTATATCACATATATTCTCTAATTCAATAACCATTATAACTATTTTTTAGATACCCATTGGTAATAATACTTCTTTCTGCATGATACACTTCTTAGTCAATATCAGTCAAATATTGGCTAATCGCAATATTCACCATTCATTAGATGATATCAAGAAAGAAAAAAGTGCGCCTCTTCCAACGAAAAGAGGCGCTGCCCAAAGCAAAAGCGCAGCAAGTTTTTAAGTATCCATGGAGGCATTCCCTGCAATCTGGCACCAGCGCATTTCACGGTTCATGTCGTACAAGTACGGCTAAACTTCGCTCTAGGGTTTGCCCGCGAGGCGAATCCTGCATGGGATGCTTCTTCGCCATGCTGCGTCTTTATGTGGCTTGGGTCTGACTCACCTTCCGGCGGCTAGCACGCTTTCGGGTGGGAGGAGGGATATCAGATCCGCTGTCAGCTCATTCACGCCGTCCCCTTCCTATAGGTCAGTGCACGTGGGGACACGGAGATAAGCTTTTGGCTCCCGGGAAGATTTTCCTCTCTCCATCAAATAATATCGGGGGAATTTTTTCTTTTTACACGGTTTTGATTTTTGAAAAGTATGGGGAAAGCGGCATCCCCATATCATCAGCCTTCCTTCCATGGTGGAGGCTGAAAGATGGCAGCTTCGCCACAATTTTTGTGGATGGTCAGCGGGAGACTAGAGAAGGCGCCAGTCCGTCCAACCAAGGCGAAGCCAACCCCGTCTCGCTGCGCTCGTCTGCCCCTTCCAAAGGAAGGGGCGAGAATATGAGAAGTACGCATAAAAAACGGCGCGCAGCACTGCACCTTCCCCGTTGAACCCATTGAATCCCTTGAACCCGTTGCCCCTACCCGTTTTTTATGAAAAAATTATTTTCCTACTCTTGCGTAGACGTGGTATAATAAATTGTATTTCCGAATATATGATAACTTGACGGCTTCGCCATAGCGTGAAGTCATCATCCAAAAAGTGCGCCTAGGCGCAATAGGTTGCCCGAGGGGGAAAAGGAAAGAAATGAAAAGAGAAGATATCCGCAACATTGCCATCATCGCTCACGTCGACCATGGTAAGACGACTCTGGTCGATGCCATGCTGAAGCAGAGCCACATTTTCAGAGATAACCAGAAGGTCGCAGAACGCGTCATGGACTCGAATCCACTGGAACGTGAACGCGGCATCACGATCCTGGCGAAAAATACCTCTGTCATGCATGACGGTGTGAAGATCAATATCGTCGACACCCCAGGGCATGCGGACTTCGGCGGCGAAGTTGAACGTATCCTGAACATGGTCGATGGCGTACTGCTCCTCGTCGATGCTCATGAAGGCCCGATGCCGCAGACGAAGTACGTCCTGAGAAAAGCGCTGGAACACAAGCTGAAGCCGATCGTCGTCATCAATAAGATCGACCGTCCGGATCAGCGTATTTCCGATGTCGAAGGCGAGATCCTCGAGCTCTTCATGGAACTCGATGCGGACGATGACCAGCTCGATTTCCCGCTGCTCTATGCATCGGCAAGAAGCGGCATCGCCAAGCTCCACATGAATGATGAAGGCAAGAACCTTGACCCGCTCTTTGATGCGATCCTGAAATATATCCCATGCCCGGAAGGCGATCCGGATGCCGGCCTGCAGGTCATGGTCACCACGCTCGAAGCGGATGACTACCTCGGCAAGGTCGCTATCGGCCGTGTGACCCGCGGTACCGCGAAGCAGGGGATGCCTGTCGCTATCACCGATGGCGAAAAGATCAGAAGCGACCATATCGGTCAGCTCTTCCACTGGCAGGGCATGAAACGTACGCCTGTCGATGAAGCGAAAGTCGGCGACATCATCGCTATGGCCGGCTTCAAAGATATCAACATCGGTGAAACGGTCGCTGATGCGACGAATCCGGAAGCACTGCCGGCGATCCACATCGACGAACCGACCCTGTCCATGGTATTCCATGTCAATAAGAGCCCATTTGCCGGCCGTGAGGGTGACTTCGTCACTTCCCGCCATATCCGTGCCCGTCTCTACAAGGAAATCGAAACGAACGTGGCTCTTCGTGTAGAAGACACGGAAACATCTGATGCATTTAAGGTTTCCGGTCGCGGCGAGCTCCACCTCTCCGTCCTGATCGAGACCATGCGCCGTGAAGGATTCGAACTCGAAGTCTCCAAGCCGCAGGTCATTTTCAAGGAGATCAATGGACAGAAGTGCGAACCGCTCGAACGTCTGACCATCGAAGTACCGCAGGAATTCATGGGTGCTGTCATGGAAGGTCTTGGACCGAGAAAAGCAGAAATGATCTCCATGGAAGAACTCGCAGGCTATATGAAGATGGAATTCTCCATCCCTGCCCGCGGCCTCATCGGCTTCCGTAATGAACTCCTGACCACCACCCGTGGCACAGGTATCCTCTACCATGTCTTCCAGGGCTATGCGCCATACAAGGGTGATATCCCGGGCAGAACCAGAGGCTCCCTCGTGGCTTTCGAATCCGGCACCACCACCGCATACGGCCTGAACTCTGTCCTTGATCGTGGCGAGCTTTTCCTGGAACCGGGCGTCGAAGTCTATGAAGGCATGATCATCGGTGAAAATACCCGTGATCAGGATATGGATGTCAACCCATGCAAAAAGAAACATCTGACCAACACCCGTGCTTCCGGCTCTGATGATGCCATTAAGCTGCCGCCATGCCGCAAGTTCACGCTGGAAGGGGCGCTCGAATGGATCAATGATGATGAACTCGTCGAAGTCACTCCGGAAAGCATCCGCATGAGAAAGATGGTTCTTTCCCGTCAGGCTAGATATAAGAGTTCCAATGTAAAGAAAAGCCAGCAGTAATCGCTGAATCAAAAAACGAACCCGCAAGGGTTCGTTTTTTATTTGGAGAAGAAGGAGGAAAATGAGGAATGAAGAATGGTGGTGCGGCGTAAAATGTGTCGCCCCTTGGAGAAGGGGCAGGCCGAAGGCCAGGGATAGACTGCCTCGAAGAGGCAGATTTCTGCAGAACGGTCAGTAGGTTGCTTGAGGATCACTGAAAAACGATTCACGCAGATGGGACGCTGACAGCTACGTAGAGTTGTGTCTCTGCGGGGCACTCTATCCGGCGCCTCTGGCGCGACCCCTCTCCAGGGGTCTGCTCAGTTAGTGAGGATTTCTTTCCTTCGAAATTTGAAAGCAGGGAGGAGTGACTGGGATTCTCCGGCATCGTCATGCCAAGCGTAGCCGAGGGATCTCTACTGCCCTTCGGGAATCAGCGTGTATGCGCCGAGGAAAAACGATGTCTTGGTGCTGTCTCACATCAGGCAATGAGCGTTCTGCCATAGAGATTTCTCGGCTACGCTCGAAATGATGACGGCGCGAAGCGCTATCTAAAACTCTGCGGCGCTTCTATATTTTTATGCGCCGCACCTTCCTCGCTGAACTCGCTGAACTCGCTGAACTCGCTGAACTCGCTGAACTCGCTGAACTGGCTGAACCCGCTGAACCCGCTGAACTGGCTGAACCCGCTGAACCCGCTGAACCCGTAGAACCCGTAGAACCCGTAGAACCTGTAGAACATGTAGAACATGTTGAACCGGTGAAACCTAACGCCAGTGGGTTGCTTGAGGATAGCCGAAAAACGATTCACGCAGATGGGACGCTGACGGCTACGTAGAGTTGCGCCTCTGCGGGCATCGCCTTATATATAATCGCGGCGAAGCCGCCACCACCTCCTGAACCCTGAACCCTGAACCCTGAACCCTGAACCCTGAACCCTGTACTCTCACCGCCTCCCATTCATCACCATCACGTCTCCCGCTTCGAGTACGGTATCTCCTTTCGGGATGATGACTTCCCCCTGCCTTAGGATGAGGACGACAAGATGACCGTGGGGGAGGCGGAGAGAGGAGAGACTCTTCTGGTAATAGCGGCTCTTCTTCGTGACATGGATCTCCGAGAGGGCAAGGCCTGTGACAGGAGCGACGCTCAAAGCGGAAAGGACGAGTGTATCTCCGGCAGAGAGCCTCGTGTCGCCATTCGGGATGATCTTCTCGGCACCGCGGGAAAGAAGGATGGCGAGTGTTTCAGGAGGGAATGCGATCTCCGAGAGTGCCTGCCCACACCACGCATGCCCAGCGGGCAGGGTGAACTGGATGAATTGTACCGGCATCTCTTCCGTGTAGTCCGTGAAGGATTTCATGACATCGCTCTCATGATCGATCATAGAGAGCTTCTTCGCTGCGAGCGGCAGAAGCGCGCCCTGAAAGAGGATGGAAAGAAGAACGATGAAGAAGGTGACATGGAAGACGATGTCATTCACCGGCGCCTGCGTATAAGCGACGATGGCAAAGACGATGGCAGAGGCGCCGCGAAGGCCTGCGAAAGAGATCAGAGCGCTTGCGGCAGCGGGCGTCTTGAAAGGGGCAAGGAGAGCGAAGACGCCGAGAGGTCTTGCCACGAAGGTCAGGAAGAGCGCGATGAGGAAGGCAGGCCATGCGATCTCAGGGAGCTTCGATGGCGTGGAGAGAAGCCCCAGCAGGAAGAAGATCATCATGGAGAGGAGATTCGTTGCGCCATTGAAGAAATGAACGATAGAACGCTTTCCGGGGAAATCGCTGTTTCCTAAAATGATGCCGGCAATATAGGCGGAGAGGTAGCCATTTCCATCCAGCATCGCGGGAGCGGCATAGGCAAAGATCGCGATGGCGGTCAAAAGCACCATGTCGAAGCCGCCTGCGAGATAGTCGGTCTTTTTCAGCGCCCACTTCGAGATGGCTGCGATGCCGAAGCCGAAGGCAAGGCCGAAAACGATCTGCGCTGCGAGAAGCAGGAGCGTCCCCCAAAGGTCAGCGGAACCATGCATGAGAGAAATGCAGATGATCGTCATCATGTAAGCGGCGGGATCGTTACTGCCGCTCTCTACTTCCAGGAGCGAGGCCGTGTGATACTTGAGATTCAGCCTTTTCGCACGGAGGATGGAGAAGACGGATGCAGCGTCAGTCGAGGCGATGACCGACCCCATGAGGAAGCTCAGAAGCCATGGTTCGCCTAGGATGAGGTAGATGAATCCGCCTGTCAAAAGTGCTGTCACGACGACGCCCGCACTCGAAAGTACGATCGCAGGGGCGGCGACAGGCTTTGCCATAGACCAGTTCGTCCCGAAGCCCCCGTAGAACATGATGAAGATGAGTGCGGTCGAGCAGATCTCTTCGGCAAAGTTATAGTTTTCAAAAGCAATATTGATAGGACCATCCGAGCCGAAAAACATACCGAGCAGGATAAAGGCGAGAAGCACAGGGATGCCGAGCTTGTCCGAGACACGGTTCAAAAACACACAGGCAAAGATTACAATGGCCGTCAAGAGCAGGAAAGAAGTCATAGGCGGTCTCCTTTTACAACAAGTGGAAAAACGTTTTTCTTTATTGTATCGGAAAGGAAGAGAAAGAACAATGGTGGAAGCCGTTTCATGTGTATCGTCATTTCGAGCGAAGTCGAGAAATCCTCCTTGCAGACCGATAAAGGACGCGCGAAAGTAGAAAGAGGCAGCACACAGGTGTTGTTTTCTTGGGATGACGACACGGAGAAACCGTATTTTCAACAAGTGCGCGACCAACCCCGTCTCGCTGCGCTCGTCTGCCCCTTCCAAAGGAAGGGGCGAGAATGGTGAATGACGTTCCATCCCCCCTAGTCCCTAGTCCCTAGTCACCAGTTACCATTCACTCCCCAATCCCTAACTTTCTTTTTGCGCTATAATAGAGACAGGTGTAAAAACAAAAGGAGGAACCATTATGAAAGCTGATTGTGCAAACTGCCCGCATCATGCCTGCTATACCCGTGGGGCGAATTGTACGGGTGTGAAAGAAGAGGAGATCCGTAAGGCCTATACCGAAGAAGAACGGAAAATCATGGAGGCGGCGGCCTATGTCGAAGGGACATACTACAGCGACATCTGCCGTCTGCAGGAGACCGCTGAATTTGCCAAACGGATGGGCTACAAGAAGCTCGGACTGGCCTTCTGCATCGGTCTTCATGAAGAAGCCAGGTACATCGTGAAATACTTCCGACAGCAGGGCTTCGAGGTCTACTCCCTCTGCTGCAAGAACTGTTCCTTTGCGAAGAAAAACTTCGGCTTAAAGCAGGTGCATCCGGAAGCGGAGCATGAAGCGATGTGCAATCCGAAGTTTCAGGCAAGGTTTCTGGCAGAAAAAGGCGTGGATCTCAATATCATCTGCGGCCTTTGCGTGGGACATGACACGATCTTCACATCGAATGCAGTAGGCCCCGTCACATCTCTTGTCGTGAAAGACAGACTTCTTGCGCACAATCCTCTGGGGGCGATTTACTCGAGATACTGGAGAAAGAAACTGCATATTCAGGACGAGGATGAGATATAATTTGGGGGTTCAGGGTTCAGGGTTCAGGGTTCAGGGTTCAGGGGTAGTCTCGAGGGCGTGCTGCCCCTTGATGGGGAATGAAATCTTTGCTCGAATTAGGAATGAAGGATCTAAGCGCCGCGGAGTTTTAGAGGAGCGGTAATCTCTTATCGTCATTCCGACCGAAGCGGAGGAATCTTTTTTGTTTGCGGTCAGGCGGTCGATGTTTGAAAAATCTAAAAGGGAAACCTGCCAGCCAAGAAACTTTCGGGCATCGCCCTATATATATTCGCGGCGAAGCCGCCACCACAAGTTTGAAAGCAGGGATGAGTGGCTAGGGATTAGGGAAACGCTGATTAAATCGCAGAATCAGATTTCATATGGATTTTTATACATAGCTTCGTCATCATCTTCCTTAAATAGCTCGCTATTCGCGTCAGATGATTCCTTGCTCTGTATAAAAATCCAAGAATGAAATCAGACAACGATTTAATCAGTGTTTCCCTAAAAACGCCGCGGCGCTTCTATATTTGATGCGCCGCTCCACCATTTCTCATTTCGCATTTCTAATTTCTCATTTTTATAAGGAGTTCCCATGTCCACCATCCACACCTTTCCCGTCCGCTACTTCAGCATCGTCACCGTACCGAAGGAATTCACCCATCAGATGAGCCCAATCGAAAACACCGCCCTTTCGGGCGGTGCGTCACTCAATCATGATGAAATTGTGAAAGCGATTTCTACAGGAAAGAGCCAGCTCTCAAGCCTCACTCCTTACCTTTTCGTCCTGTTTGAGATCGAAAACGGCGGCGCTTACTGGACCTACCTCGACCTCGCCGGTGAGCTGTCGAAGATCCATTTCACCGATAAAGAGACCAGTGAAATCAAAGCCGAGAAGGTCACCTTCGCCAATGGCGGATATATGTATGTCATGAAGGAAGTGTACTTGAAAAGGGAGTAGGAGTGACTGGCTACTAGTGGCTAGTGACTGAAAGCCACTTTTGGGCATCGCCCAATAAAAAAGACGGCGCGCCACCCATTTGAGCCCATACGCTCCCCCGTATCGTCATCCCGAGCGAAGCCGAGGGATCTTTATTGCACTGCCGCAATTTGCATGCATGCGCTCGCACGCAAACGACACCTTGGTGCTTCCTTTTTCGTCTTTCTCTCACCCACGGTTTACCGGTCTGCAAGAAGGATCCCTCCGCTTCGGCCCTCATGACACGCAAGAAAGATGGATCGTCTCACATCCTCTTTCTTACCGCTGCATAGAGTTGTGCCTCTCCGAGGCACTCTATCCTGCGCCTTTGGCGCGGGCCGTTTGGCCTCACAGGAAGGCGCCTTAATGGGCAGGCTAGGCGCCTCTTTGGATTAGGCCAAACTCGGAAGTCCCTCTGCGGGACTTCCGTCTCCAAGGGCCTACTCGTATCATAGGAGTGACTGGTGAGTGACTGAAATGCCAGCTCATGGAAGCGCCACGATCTATACTTCGCGGCGCTTCCATATTTTTATGCGCCGCACCACCATTTCGCATTTCTCATTTCTAATTTCTCATTCAAACGGGTCTTTCATCCCCAATCAAGGGGCGAGCCGCCCCTTGGGCTTACCCTGCCCCCTTCAATCCCTTATCTCAATCACATCCGCATCCTTTTCCCTCGGCAGCGGATAGCCTTCCTTTTCCGCATAGCCGAAGGACATGGCGAGGATCATCTCGCCCTTGCCGATCCATTCCGTAAGCTCATCATAGGCGAAGAATACATTGCCCACCCAGAGACTTCCGATGCCGCGCGCCGCGGCTTCGAGAGCCATATTCTCCGCCGCGGCCCCGATGGCCTGCACATCGCTCATCTCATGGATCTTCTCGGCAGCGCTCCAGTCCTCATACACCGAGCGCCCCGTCGGATTCACCACCAGCACCGTCACCGGTGCTTTTTTCATGCACTCCATCGTGAAGCGTGCATTGGCGATGAGCCCTCTGTCTCCCGGAAGGACGCCCTCTCCAGCTTCGGAACGCTCGATGCCCTTCTCCATCAGTCGGATCATCATATCCCGGCTCATGCCCTTCACGACGATGAATTTCCAAGGCTGTCGGTTCTTCGGCGAGGGCGCCCACTGCCCCGCGCGAAGGATCTCCTTCATATCACTCTCTGCGATCGGGTCTTTCTTGAAAAAGCGGACGCTCCGCCTTCCGGCAATGATATCGTGCATCAGGATCCTCCTTCTAAAAAACTTTGCCCGGCAGGGTACGGCGCATACGAATGAAAAATCGCTAAGCCTCCCCGTCCCTTCCGACGGTCTCCGCCATCTCCACAAACCATGACGGCTGCTCGGCGCGGATCCGACCGGCCAGCACAGCCTGTTCCTTCGTATCCTTCGCCAGCACGAAGAAAGCGGAGCCTGAACCGGTCATGAGAGCAGGCCGACCCAGTGTCTTGAGATACGCAGACGTTTCCCAAAGGATCGGCTCCACAGGAAACAACCCCGCCTCGAAATCATTCGAGAGCGCGCGGGCGAGTGCGCCCTTATCTCTGCCGCTGAGCGCTTCGATGGCAAGGGGCGTCGTATCGGCAGGACGCTTCCCCATGTGATCGAGAAGCTGGTACGCCTTCCCCGTCGAGACCGAGACCGGCGGACGCAGGATGACGAGCGGCAGATGCGCCCATGGTGTGAGCGGTGTCAGCTTCTCGCCGATGCCCTGACAGCGCGCGGCCCCCGCCACCACACAGAAGGGAATATCCGCGCCGAGCGATGCCCCCCAGCGGGCAAGCGTCGCCAGAGAAAGATCCGTCTCATAGAGCCGTGCCAATCCGCGCAGCACCGCAGCCGCATCGGACGAGCCGCCGCCCATCCCCGCCTCAGAGGGGATCCGCTTCGCCAGCGTCATGGAGACGCCGCCGGAAAGACCGGTCTCTTCGAAGAAACGCTCTGCGGCGCGCACCATGAGATTCTCCCGCCCCAGCGGAGCCTCGCCCTCCGTGACGGAGAGCGTGATCGCCTCCGCCTTCGTCAGTGTGATGCGGTCCGAGAGAGAAATGCTGTGCATGAGGCTGTCGATGGAGTGATACCCGTCAGCACGCTTGCTTCCGACGGAAAGTGTGAAATTGATTTTGGCATACGCCGTTTCTATGATCATAAGATTGTCCTTTGCTATGAAAGTATGCTGTCAGGTTCAGGGTGAGCCCGTGAGGCGTGCCGCTCCATGATGACATGAAAATTTTCCCTTGAGTGAGAAGTGAGGAGTGGTGGTGCCCGAAGGTGGCATTTCAGTCACTAGTCACAAGTCACTCGAGGCTCCTAATCCCTAGCCACTAATCCCTAGCTACCATTCAACAGTCATTAGCCTCTATTATATCACATATAAAAACTTTTCTATGCGTCTTGCATTTTGGCAGATCATCATGTACAATATTCACATAGAAAAAATACTATGTGTTTATTCGATAAAAATTTTTCGTAGACCATTCATGAACAGAAAGAAAGGACCAACTCTATGCCAGGTTTATTTTTTGACAACTGGGACACCCCCGTCTTCCGTCCGCCGAGTGAATCGGGCAGCTTCATCCTCCGTGTCACCCGCGGGTGCGCACACAACAGCTGCACGTACTGCAACATGTATCGCGGCGTGCGATTTGAAAAGCTCTCTGACGATGAGATCATGCGCCAGATCGCGATGGCGTACTCCGTCGATCGGGATGGCGTGCGCCGCGTCTTTCTTGCAGACGGCGATGCACTCGTGCTTCCGACCGAGCGGCTGCTCCGCATACTGGAGACGCTCCGCAAATATTTCCCGAATCTCACGCGCGTCTCCTCGTATGCAGCGCCGGGCGACATCCTCCGGAAATCACTCGATGAGCTCAAGCAGCTCAAGGATGCCGGCCTCACCATGCTCTACTATGGCATGGAAAGCGGAGACTCGAAGACGCTGAAAGACATCCGCAAGGGCGTCACCGGCGAGCAGTCGATCGAAGTCGGAAAGCGTGTACGCGCCGCTGGGATGGATCTCTCCATCATGATTATCCTCGGCATCGCGGGCGTGCCGGGGAGAATGCGGCATGCACTCGCGACGGCACAGGCCATCAACGAGATCAAGCCGACGTACCTCTCTGCGCTTTCTCTCATGCTGTACCGCGGCAGCGAGCTCAAGGCACAGTTTGAGCGCGGCGAATTCACTCCGCTTCCCCCGTATGGCCTCATGGAGGAGCTGAAGGTCATCATCGAGCATCTCGAGCTGCCAGAGACCGATCCTATGGTCTTCCGTAGCAATCATGTATCGAACTATATCCGCCTCGCGGCGACACTGCCCCGGGATAAGGAAAAACTGCTCGGGGACATCAATGCCAGCATCCGCTATCTGAAGCAGCAGAAGAACTGGGATATTTACAATCATGACTGGAGCAAATAAAAAGGGAACTGTGAAATAACGATCATCTCATTTTCGCGTTCCATCTGCCGCGGGGGGACTTGC
>ERZ1031078.613-NODE-613-length-11713-cov-13.755533_pt1 | contig 11713 bp, 7 predicted proteins | sample MGYA00518179_ERZ1031078 | MGnify/ENA primary metagenome ERZ1031078 (study PRJEB33719, sample SAMN04261274) | wastewater metagenome | biome: rural village; feature: human; material: feces | host: Homo sapiens | place: El Salvador | collected 2014-01-14 ... | reverse complement strand
GGCAGCTATGGTGCTGTCTTCAGTAGGTGCTTTTGCACAGTATTCAGCAGGCGATATCACTATTCAGCCTAAAGTCGGTTTGAACGTATCTACTGCCGGTGACGCAGATTGGAAAGCAGGCTTTGCTGTTGGTGCAGAATTGCAATATCAGTTAACAGACAAGGTTGGTCTTGCTGGCGGTCTTCTCTATTCTATGCAGGGAAATAAATCTAAGAGTGTAACAATTGACGGTGATGAATTTGGCGGCGATGATATTGAAATCGGTGGCGAGAAATGGAATCCAGGTTACCTTAACATTCCTTTGACTGTAAACTACTATGTAGTAAACGGATTGGCTCTGAAAGCAGGTGTACAGCCAGGTTTCATGATAGCTAAAGACAAGGCAGAAGGTGTCAAAACATTTGACTTATCTATCCCTGTTGGTGCCTCTTACGAATATCAAAACTTTGTATTTGATGCTCGCTACAACATCGGAGTAACTAAGATTGCAGATGGTGCCGATGGCTACAACAACGTTATTCAGCTTACTGTTGGTTACAAGTTCAAGCTCTAAACTCAGAACAACAACAGGCTTTTCATAAGCCCATCCGCCCTCGCTCCTTGCTGTGAGATGAAAACATAGCAAGGAGACAAAAGAAGGGCTGGATACTCGATAAAGTATCTTAGGATAGTTGTAAACTATTTTAAGATACTTTTTTTATACCCTTTATCGAGCTTTTATTTATGAGTAACAATTTTTATTTCATGACACTTTTCTCGCCATGGCTATTCCAAAGCAAGTTTAGTTCTGTTCATTTAGCTTAATGTAATTTCTCCACCGATTATATATTTCTATATTACTGACCTTATTTTTCCATAGAATAAAAAATACTATAAAATTTGTTTGCATCTTAATAAAAATAATTATACCTTTGCCCCCGTCTAAGAATAAGAAGTTTAAAACACATCCTATTGGACAGCAAAACATTCTTGTTAGTAAGTTTGTGCAACACATTATTATTAATTTATAAATTCAGAGAGTATGAAAAAATTATTGGTTATGGCAGCTATGGTGCTGTCTTCAGTAGGTGCATTCGCACAGTATTCTGCAGGCGACATCACTATTCAGCCTAAAGTCGGTTTGAACGTATCTTCCGTTACTGAAGACGAAGCTGGTTACAAAGCAGGCTTCGTTGGCGGTATAGAGGGAGAATATCACGTTTCACCCATGGTAGGAATCAGCGCCGGTCTTCTCTATTCTATGCAAGGAGCCTCAGTTAAGGACGCAGAAGGAGACCCAAAATTGGAGATGAACTATGTGAATATCCCTATTTTGGTAAACGCCTATGTTGCAAAAGGCCTGGCACTGAAAGCTGGTATTCAGCCTGCATTCAATGTAAGCAATAAAGTAAAAATTGACGGCATCAGTATCGACTACGACAAATATGCACCAGAAGGAGCAGAGATAAAGACTTTTGATTTCTCTATTCCTGTAGGAATTTCTTACGAGTACATGAACGTTTGTCTCGATGCGCGTTACAATATCGGTGTATCAAAAATTGCGGATCGTGGTTCTGACCGCAACTCTGTATTCCAGATCACTTTGGGTTACAAGTTCAAACTCTAAGCTTTAGCGATGACCCATGACAGGCATTTTCAGTAGAGCCTGTCGCTTATTCATAGAGATGCCCCCCGCAGACACTTCCCCACATCAAGGAAAGTCTGCGGGGGCTCTGTTTTTATAGCTCATTAAGAGGACATTAGTAAACTTTAGCAATGAAGTCTTGGCTGTATCAACAGAAAGTAGTATTTTTGCAGAGCAAAAAACAACAACAAAACAAAAAAAAATGAATATATTAGTGACAGGAGCCAACGGACAGCTCGGCAACGAGATGAGAATCGTGAGCAAGAACACCGCAGACCACTACCTCTTCACCGACGTGAACCAAGTGGAAGGCGTGGAAACCACTTACCTCGACATTACAGACATGGACGCCATACGCAAGATGGTGAGCGAGAACCACATAGACGCCATCATCAACTGTGCGGCATGGACCAATGTGGATGCCTGCGAAAATGACGAGAAGTTGGCAGCACTTGCAGAGAAGCTGAATGCCGACGCTCCTGAGAACCTTGCCTTGGCAATGAAGGAGACAGGCGGACTGCTCGTGCAGATTTCCACCGACTACGTCTTTGGCAAGGAACCATACAATGTGCCTTGCGGACCCCAGCAGAAGGGAACTCCTACAGGCGTATATGGTACAACCAAGCTTCACGGCGAACAGAAAATCATGGCAAGCGGTTGCCGGTATGTCATCATCCGCACCGCATGGCTCTACTCTGAGTTTGGCAAGAACTTCTGCAAGACAATGCTCAACCTCACTGCCACAAAGCCACAGTTGAAGGTAGTGTTCGACCAGTGCGGAACTCCTACCTATGCTCTCGACCTGGCCAACGCCATCCTCACTGTCATAGACAAGATAAAGTCGGCCGACGACAAGAGCAAATACACCGGCATCTATCATTTCTCTAACGAGGGAGTGTGCTCCTGGTACGACTTCACACAGATGATAGCCCGCATAGCCGGACACACACAGTGCGACATACAGCCCTGCTACAGCTCGGAATATCCTTCGCCAGTGGCCCGTCCTGCCTACTCCGTGCTCGACAAGCGAACCATCAAGGAAACCTTCGGCGTGAAAGTGCCCTACTGGATTGACTCGCTCGAAAAGTGCATCGCCAACCTCCTTAAGTAACATTTTAAATAATAAATATAATGAAGCGAAATATCATCATCACAGGCGGCGCCGGATTTATCGGCTCACACGTTGTTCGTCTGTTCGTGAACAAATATCCCGACTATCACATCATCAACCTCGACAAGTTGACCTATGCAGGCAATCTGGCCAACCTCAAGGACATCGAGGACAAGCCCAACTACACCTTTGTGAAGGGCGACATCTGCGACTTCGAACTGATGCTCAAGTTGATGAACGATTACCAGGTAGACGGCATTATCCATCTGGCTGCAGAAAGCCACGTAGACCGCTCTATCAAGGATCCATTCACCTTTGCACAGACCAACGTGATGGGAACACTCTCGCTCCTGCAGGCTGCAAAGACCTACTGGGAGAGTCTGCCCGAAGGCTATGAGGGCAAGCGCTTCTACCACATTTCTACCGACGAGGTGTATGGCGCCTTGCAGATGACACATCCCGAGGGCGTGGCAGCACCATTCTCCACCAAGGCATCAAGTGGCAAGAACCACGAGGCTTATGGCGAGGAGTTCTTCGTAGAAACCACCAAGTACAATCCCCATTCTCCCTACTCGGCTTCCAAGGCCAGCAGCGACCACTTTGTACGTGCTTTCCACGATACTTACGGCATGCCTACCATCGTGACCAACTGCTCCAACAACTATGGTCCTTACCAGTTCCCAGAGAAGCTCATCCCTCTCTTCATCAACAACATACGCCATCGCAAGCCTCTGCCCGTCTATGGCAAGGGTGAGAACGTGCGCGACTGGCTCTACGTGGTTGACCATGCCCGTGCCATCGACGTCATCTTCCACGAAGGCAAGGTGGCTGAGACCTATAATATCGGAGGTTTCAACGAGTGGAAAAACATTGACATCATCAAGGTGGTTATCAAGACCGTAGACCGTCTTCTCGGTCGCAAGGAGGGCGAAGACCTCGACCTCATCACTTACGTCACCGACCGCAAGGGCCACGACATGCGTTACGCCATCGATTCACGCAAATTGCAGCGCGAATTGGGTTGGGAACCAAGTCTGCAGTTCGAAGAGGGCATCGAGAAAACCGTGAAATGGTATCTCGACAACCAGGAATGGATGGACAATGTAACCTCTGGCGACTATCAGAAGTATTACGAGAACATGTACGGCAACAAATAAATTTGTCAAGCCAAGGCGTGAAAAATTTTGATTTTTACGCATTAAGACATGAGCTTGAGCATTACGCATAAAAAATTGAGCTTTGGACATTGAGTCTTTATGAGAAAACAAATAACTCTCATAATGCTCAATATTCAAAGCTCAAAACTTATTGTGCTTAATAACACTTGGGCTTTATCCTTCACGGAAAAAGTCGAAAGCCTCTTTGATTTCGTCGATGGTGGCACTTTGGTTGATGCGAATATCACCTATTCCACCCAGCAAGGTGAAGTTGATGATGCCATCCTGATTTTTCTTGTCATGGCGCATCAGTTCTATCAGTTCGTCGTAGTCATCGCAGGTGATAGGAAGCGAGCCATAGTTTTCCTTGATGAAGTTCACCGTCTGTCGCATCTTCTCCGTAGGGAATCCCGTCTTCACCACACTCAGATAGAGTTCCGGAATCAGTCCGAACGCCACAGCATAGCCGTGCAGAACAGGCGTGCGCTTCAGTGCCCAGCTTTCAAAGGCATGCCCGAAAGTGTGTCCCAAGTTGAGTGCCTTGCGGATGCCGTGCTCATGAGGATCCTGCTCTACGATGCGCTCCTTTACCGCCACGCTATCGCCCACCATGCGTTGCAACTGCTGCAAGTCGGGATGAGCCAGGTCGAAGCCAACCAACTCCGCCCACATCTTTTCGTCCGAAATCAAACCATGCTTCAGCATCTCGGCATAGCCCGAACAGATGTTCTCGGCATCGAGCGTGCGCAGGAACTCAGTATCGAGAATGACAAACTTGGAGTCGCAGAACACGCCTATCTCGTTCTTCAGTCCACCGAAGTTGATGCCCGTTTTTCCTCCCACCGAAGCATCCACCATCGAGAGGAGCGTAGTGGGGATATTGATGAAGTTGATGCCACGCTTGAAAGTTGCTGCGGCAAAGCCACCCAAGTCGGTAACCATTCCACCACCCAGGTTTATCATGCACGAATGGCGCGATGCACCGCCCTCGCCCAACGACTTCCATACGTGTACCATCGTGTCGAGGTCTTTGTGCGTATCGGTAGCACCAATGGTAATGACCTTCGCATCCCTGAGCGAGAAATAATTTTTCACAACAGGCCAGCACTTGACAACTGTGGTTTCGTCGGTAAGCACAAAAATCTTGTCGTGCTCGCACTCTGCCAAGGCTTCGGCTATCTCACTTTCGAGATTGGTAGAAATGATGACTCTCTGACTCATAAATTTATCAATATATTATAAATAATGTAATTCTTGCGTGCAAAGGTACGTATTTTTCTGCATTTTGATGCAAAAGAACACACTTTTAGCATTCTTTTCACACATTTTAGACTAAACCTTATCACAAAGGATGCGTCTAAACTATCAAGCGAACAAAAAAACCTATAAAATACAGAAATGAGAAAATCAGTACTCACCCTGCTCCTGCTATTCATCGCCATGACGATGCAGGCACAGCAACACCTCATCACGGGTGCCATTATCGACAAGGGAACCAACGACCCTGTTGAGGCATCGACCGTACAACTGCTACGCGCGGACAGCACCTATATCTCAGGCGCCATCAGCGACGAGAATGGACTCTTCAGCCTTCAGGCTCCCGAAGACGGCAGCTATCTGCTCAAGATAACCAGCGTAGGATACAAGCCCACAGTAAGACGCATCATGATGAGCCAGGGCAAAGACCTCGCCATGGGCAAGATAAACATCAACGCAGAGGCCATCATGCTCAAGGCCGCCACCGTCACCGCCATGGCCAAGAAAGTGGTGCTCAAGGAAGACACCTTCGTGTACAACTCTGCGGCTTATCGCACACCCGAAGGCTCTACCATCGAAGAGCTCGTGAAGCGATTGCCAGGAGCTGAGGTGAGCGATGACGGAAGCATCAAAATCAACGGAAAGGAAGTGAAGAAGATTCTCGTAGACGGCAAGGAGTTCATGACCGGCGACACCAAGACGGCCCTGAAGAACCTACCCACCAGCATCATCGACAAGATCAAAGCCTACGACGAGAAGAGCGACCTGGCCAAGGTGACGGGCATCGACGACGGAGAAGAGGAAACCGTGCTCGATTTCGGCGTCAAGAGAGGCATGAACAAAGGACTCATCGCCAATATGGACCTCAGCATGGGCACCAAGCAACGATACAGCGAAAGAGGCATGGCGGCTTATTTCAACGACCGCAACCGACTCATGATGTTCGCATCAGCCAACAACACCAACGACATGGGATTCCCCGGCGGTGGAGGCCCCGGCGGATGGGGTCCCAACAAGCAGGGACTCAACGCCTCGAAGATGCTGGGTCTGAACTACAACTACGAGAACAAGGACAAGCTCAAGATGGACGCCTCGCTGAGATGGAACCACAGCGATGGAGACATCAGCAGCACAGTGGCTTCCGAGAACTTCGTGAGCCAGAAGTCGTCTTTCTCTAACAGCCGTGCCAAGAACTTCTCGCGCAGCAACAGCTGGGACGGACGTTTCCGCCTGGAATGGACCCCCGACACGATGACCAATATCATGTTCCGTCCATCGTTCACCATCAAGAGCAGCGATGCACTGGCACGAAGCTTGTCGGCACAGTTTAATGCCGATCCTTACCAGATCACCAACGACCCGCTCGAGGACGCAGCACGTGCCGAGCTGGGACTTGAGGACGTAAGCCTAAGCAAGAGTCTGTTGCAGCAGGCTGGAGCTCTCGTCAACCTGCAGTCGTCGAGCAGCATCAGCTATAGCGAGTCGGAAAATCTGAGAGGCATGTTGCAGTACAATCGCCGACTCAGCGCCATGGGACGCAACATCACCGTGCGCACCGATGCCAGCTACGGCAAGACCGATGCCAACAGCCTCTCACTCACCAATGCCTACATGTACCTTGTAGATGTGGCCAACGGCAACGAGACCGACCACTACAACACTTATCGTTACAACGTGACGCCTACCCGCAACTACAGCTACTCTCTGCAGGCCACCTACAGTGAGCCGCTCTGGCGTGCCACCTTCCTGCAACTGAGCTATAAGTTCACCTACAAATACTCGAAGACCGACCGTTCCACCTACAACTTCTCCGACTTCAGCGATGAGGAGGCAAACCAGTGGGCTTCCATCACTCCCGAGTATCGTGGATGGGGCAACTACTTGGGCACTCTGCGCTCGCCTCTCGACGAGTATTTCGACAGCGACCAGAGCCGATTCTCCGAGTACAAGAACTACATTCACGAGATGCAGCTCATGATGCGATTCGTCCGACCAAAGTACAACCTCAGCTTCGGAGCCATGCTCCAGCCACAGAAGTCGAACTTCATCTACGACTATATGGGGCAGCACATCGAAACGACACGCAACGTCACCAACTTCTCACCAGCCCTCGACTTCCGTTATCGTTTCAGCATGGTGAGCAACCTGCGCGTCAACTATCGCGGAACCACCTCGCAACCCTCCATGACCGACCTGCTCGACATCACCGACGACAGCAATCCGCTCAACATCAAGAAGGGAAATCCGGGACTGAAGCCATCGTTCACCCACAACTTCCGACTCTTCTACAACGACTATATAGAGAAGCACCAGCGAGCCCTGATGACCTTCGTCAACTTCTCGATGACACGCAACAGCATCAGCGACATGGTGACCTACGACGACAAGACCGGTGGACGAACCACACAGCCCGAAAACATCAACGGCAACTGGAACGCACGAGGCGCCTTCATGTTCAATACAGCCATCGACAGCGCTGGCGTATGGAACATCAACACCTTCACCACCCTCGCCTATACCAATGCCGTGGGCTATCTGAGCCTCGACGGGAAGACCTCGCAGAAGAACACCACCAAGCAGACACAGGTGGGCGAGCGAATCGCCATGGGCTATCGCAACAACTGGCTTGAGGTCAACCTCAACGGAACCCTCAACTACAACTATGCCCGCAACAAGCTTCAGGCATCGAGCAACATGAACACCTGGCAGTTCTCTTACGGACCGAGCATCACAGCCACCATGCCCTGGGGCATGAGCCTGAGCACAGACCTGAGCCAGAGCAGCCGACGAGGATACAGCGACAAGTCGATGAACACCAACGAACTGGTTTGGAACGCCCAACTCTCGCAAGGCTTCCTCAAGGGCAAACCCCTCACCGTGATGATCCAGTTCTACGACCTGCTGCACCAGCAGAGCACCTTGAGCCGTGCCCTTACTGCCATGGCCCGTACCGATACCGAGTACAACAGCATCAACTCTTATGCCATGCTCCACGTCATCTACCGACTGAATATCATCGGAGGCAAGCAGGCACGCGAGACGATGATGTATGGCGGACGCCCCGACTTCCGCGGACGCCCCTTCAATGGCGGAGGTCGTCCCATGGGGTTCGGAGGCGGACGTCCCCACTTCTAAAATTCCCCTTTACAAGAATATCCAAAAACGCAGAACTCTCCCACATCAAGCGGAAGAGTTCTGCGTTTTTTTATACCCTATTGGTAAATATTGCTGTCCGGTAAAACTTTTGCAAACAAAAATTTCTTCCATTCATCTGTTTCCATCCATAGCCTCAGTTGATTGCAATATCTTTCGAACTGTTCATCAGAAAGCATCACGGTCAGATGTTCATACCAATTGTCATAATGAATTGGTATGCCATAGCAAGCTTCAACAGCGAAGTTACATTCATTGATAATGATTTCGCTTCAATTATCTTTCGTAATTGTCAATCCTACTATTATCATCACCTACGGCAAGCAAGATAATGGCTATCAGAAGTGGACTGGCAATAATGCTCAACAATACCCACAATGCGACATTGCGGTTTCTCTTCTTGGCCATCACAGCAACAAGAATATAGAGGCCAATCCACGCTCCAATAATGAGAAGCACAACCAACAACACCATAATGTAGAATGTCGGTGATGGCTCCGTTGTGTCTCTATCAAAAGAATACAGGTCATTATCAACTACGTCTTCTGTCGCTTCTGTAACATTATAATCCTTCAGCTCAAAAGAAACTTTGAATGAAGGCGAGCCGCCAGGCATATTTTCTGACTTATAATAATGGTAGTTCCTGCTATGCTCATAAGCTGGAACATCCAACTTTCTTGTCATTCCTGGAGCAATAGAGACTTTGCGTGAGAACTCCTCATAGTCAAGAGGATTTCCTGACATATCAAGATACGTTATCTGAAAAACCACGTTGTGAATTTCCTCATCTGTGTTATTCTTTAAGGCTAGTGTTCCTTGACTATCCAACCAACCTTGCTCGTAAGAGACCATGTTTACAGCATCCTTCTTGTCTATGGCATATACGCAAGATACACACAATGCGCATAATATAGAGATAATATACCTTCTCATACTTCGTCTATTATTGCTTATATTTGGAAATCGTTATTATTTATCAGGCATGATATAGCCTTTGTCCTCGGCCTTCTCAACAACTTTTATAAGTTTCTTACATTGTGCTGGAGTAGGTAGGTCATATCGCTTGATACGGTCTGCAATATTCTTTATGAATATCAGGTCACCATAACTGAGGACATTCTCTTTCATTAGGTCGTTATATACTCGTTCCCAGTACGAGGCCCCTAACTTAAATACCTCTACAGATGCATCAATAGATGCGTTGAACTTATGTTGTCTCTTTGCAGATTGTTCGGCTGCTTTCGTTTCGGTTTCAGAAGCCAGTGTTGCTATAAAAGCGTCGCTTAACTCATACTTGTAATCCTTAAAGCCACTCCAAACGCCAAGAGTACGAGATATAGTTCTGACAATACCTCCATTGGCCTGTTCCATGAGATAATTGTGGGCGTGGTACGCCAATCGAATTAACTCTTCTGCTAATTCTGGATAAAGTGATTGTTTCAGCCATATATAATGCCAATCCATACTTTTGCCCTTGGGAATAAGTGTCATAAGTTTGGCTATAGTATATGGAACTATTTGGGCTTTATTACCACCTTTTGGATACCAAGAAGCCTTACTGATTAGCCTATCTAATTCATCAAAAAGGATTACAGAACTAACACATTTTTTGAAAAACTCGTCGTTTATACTATCTCGATGTTCATCATACATATTCTCCACGAATGCTCCGAACTTGCTAAAATTAATAGCAGAGCTTTGGCACACTTGATGAGGATTCATCAATATGGCATTGTAGCACTTGGCAAGTTTCTCTTTTTTTATAACTTGGTTCTTGGGATGCATTTCACAGAATTTTTTCTTCTGGGCTACAGTAAGCTTCATCTGCTCTTGTTCCCATTTTCCGCGTGAACGTTCGTAGAACCAGATTGTCTGGTATGGATGTCCATCAACAGGAGGTGCCATCACCTTTCTTGATAGCTTCTCCATCATCACATGGAATGGATGATTGGAGAAGAAGTCCGCCTCGGATACGGGATTTTGACAGTTAGCACATTTAGAAATCGTTTTGGTAATTTCATTATATTGTTCTTCCTGTTCCTCGTTCATATCTTCTTCGATGTTGAGGACTGTCAATTTCATTGGAACATATAGATTGTCCATGCCATTTCGCGCTTCCTTCTTGATAATGGCATTTGCAAGAGAAGCTGTTGTCTGCCCACCATTTATAATTTGTGGGTCTTTGAAATATACTATCTTTGTTCCGTCTTTAGAAAACCGAACAGAACGTGCCACTATCGCTATTCCGTTGTTAAATGTGAAGAAATTCTCTGGATGATTGATAATGGTGTCTCGTATGCCTTTATTTACCTTTCCTCTAACGCTTAGAAATGCTCTAACATTTCCCTGAAGTAACTTGCTACCATATTTGAGATAAATGTCAGCGAGGAACTTTCCTGGTACAATACCCAGATAAGCATCATAATCACGTCCTTGCCCTAGGTCTGCTTTCAAGCATTGTATTCCATCACAGTCAAAATCGTCTGTCTCAAATTCAATTATTTCACTGGAATTTGATGCGAATGTATGGTAGAACCTCTCAAGTGTCCAAACGTTCAATTCGCAAGGGCGCTCTAAGAAGTCATCTTGCGATAGGTTTTTAACCTGTTTGCTGAGAACCGCATTAGATATTATGACAAACTTAAACCGCAGGATTTCAGTGGTTAGCATGCTTTTTCCAATTTTCTTGCGGAATTCTTTTGCCATCTCAATAGCAGGGTCAGAAGCATCACAAAATCTTGCCACGTCGCCATTTACACTCTCATCGATAAAATTTATCATGTGAGTGTACAGTTCTGATATTCGTGTATTTGTAAGTGTTGGAGCAATATCTCTTTCGTTTGTGAAATCACTTGCTATTAGCACCAACGCACCATCAGCTTCGTCATAAGCATATGCGTCGAATGCCATAAGTCTATTCCTTGAACCACGCATCTCAATAGACATTGGAATTGGGTCGTTTAACTCGCCAATTTCCTCCAAGTCATTTAATGCTCGTTCAATAAATTGGATTTCTGGCTCCGTGCCTTCATGTTCGGCATTAAAACGAAGCTCATCAATAAATTGGGTTCTAAATTCTTCAATCTCCATAACGGAAACGTTTATAATGTGTTAACTTTGAATTCCTCTATATCTGTGAGTATGATGGCATACTGAACCTTGCTTATGGACAAAGGAATGTCACTACGTTTTAGACGAGGAAATTGGCTTGATACTTTATAGAAAGCCTGTCCGCTCTGTGAATACACATAGTTGTCATTCTCTGTACTAAACTCAAATCCGAATAGTTCCAACTTTGCCATGAACAAGTCTTTCAATGCCACGTTGGGAGCTATTTTAAGTATAGATTCTACTAAATTACCCGTTGGCGGAATTAATTTAAGTTGATAAATATGAGTAAAAAGTTGCACA
>ERZ1031078.610-NODE-610-length-11742-cov-12.987507_pt1 | contig 11742 bp, 10 predicted proteins | sample MGYA00518179_ERZ1031078 | MGnify/ENA primary metagenome ERZ1031078 (study PRJEB33719, sample SAMN04261274) | wastewater metagenome | biome: rural village; feature: human; material: feces | host: Homo sapiens | place: El Salvador | collected 2014-01-14 ... | reverse complement strand
GCAGGTCCATCAATGCTTCCACGCGAAGTGATTGAGAACACAGCTAAGCAGATTTTGGATTTTAATGGTTCTGGTCTTTCATTGATGGAAATCAGCCACCGTGCAAAAGATTTCCAGCCAGTTGTTGACGAGGCAGTCTCCCTTTTCAAGGAACTTCTCGATATACCTGAGGGCTATTCCGTAATCTTCCTTGGTGGTGGTGCCTCGTTACAGTTTATGCAGATTCCTGCTAACTTCCTCATCAAGAAGGCTGCCTACGTTAATTCTGGTACTTGGGCCAAGAAGGCGATGAAAGAGGCTAAGCATTTTGGTGAGGTCGTTGAGATCGCATCATCGTCCGAGGCCAACTTCAGCTATTATCCACAGTTTGAGAACAACGTTCCTGCTGATGCTGATTATTTGCACATCACTTCCAACAATACTATATATGGTACTGAGTTGCGTCGTGATCCTGATGTTGCGGTCCCACTGATTGCGGATATGAGTTCAGATATCATGAGCCGTCCTGTAGACGTTTCCAAGTATACTGCTATCTATGCAGGTGCACAGAAGAATCTTTCTATGGCGGGTGTTACTGTTATAGTTGTCAAGGATGATATGTTGGGCAAGGCTCCACGTGAATTGCCTACAATGATAGACTATCGTACCCATGTAGACAAGGGAAGTATGTTCAATACTCCTCCTGTAGTTCCTATCTATTCTTTGATGGAGAATCTTCGCTGGTTGAAGAAGAATGGTGGTGTGGAGGCTGCAGACAAGCGTGCTCATCAGCGTGCAGAGGTCTTGTATGCAGAAATAGACCGCAACAAGTTGTTCAAGGGTACTGTTGAAGAAGCTTCTCGTTCTTTGATGAACATCTGTTTCGTAATGAACGATGAGTATGCTGAGTTGGAGAAGCCTTTCTTCGAGTTTGCTACCGAACGTGGTATGGTGGGTATCAAGGGTCACCGTTCAGTGGGTGGTTTCCGTGCAAGTTGCTACAACGCCATGACTATGGAGGGTGTCAACGCACTCGTCAAGGCCATGCAGGATTTTGAGGCACAACATTAATCTAAGTGGAAAATAGATGGTAGGATGTTGCTGTTAGGCAAACTGTCAGATTACAGCATCCTACCTCCTCTTTTATATCTTTATATTCGACTTTCGAATTTTATTATTCAATTATTATTATGAAAGTTTTAGTTGCAACAGAAAAACCTTTTGCAGCAGCTGCTGTAGAGGGTATCAAGAAAGAAATAGAAGGAGCCGGCAATGAGTTGGTTCTGCTTGAGAAATATACAGAGAAAGCGCAACTTCTCGATGCGGTGAAAGACGTAGATGCAATGATCATTCGTTCAGACAAGGCTGATGCCGAGGTTCTCGAGGCAGCCAAAAATCTGAAGATTATTGTTCGTGCTGGTGCTGGTTATGATAATATCGACCTGGCTGCAGCTACTGCCCATCATGTAGTGGCTGAGAATACTCCTGGTCAGAACTCTAATGCGGTAGCAGAGCTTGTTTTCGGCTTGCTCGTTTTTGCCGTTCGTAACTTCTATAATGGAAAGGCCGGCTCTGAGTTGAAGGGTAAGAAATTAGGTATCCTTGCTTTTGGTAATGTAGGCCGAAACGTAGCACGTATCGCTAAGGGCTTTGGTATGGAAGTGGCTGCTTATGATGCTTTCTGTCCTGCCGACGTAATAGAGGCTGCTGGTGTTCATGCAGTAAAGAGCCAGGATGAGTTGTTCCAGACTTGCGATATTGTGTCGCTTCATATTCCTGCAACTCCTGAAACCATCAAGAGTATCGATTATAAGACTGTGAATCAGTTGCCAAAGGGTGGTATTCTTATCAATACAGCCCGCAAGGAAGTAATCAATGAACCAGAATTGTTGAAGCTTCTTGCTGAGCGTGAGGACTTGAAGTTTATCACAGACATCAAGCCTGATGCTGATGCCGACTTTGCACAGTTTGAAGGTCGTTATTTCTCTACACCTAAGAAGATGGGAGCGCAGACTGCTGAGGCAAATATCAATGCTGGTATTGCTGCTGCCAAGCAAATCAATGCCTTCTTCAAGGACGGCTGCACAAAGTTCCAGGTAAACAAGTAAACTGATATAGGACTTTGAGATTTGAACACAGAGCAGGATGATTACTTTTTGTAAGGTTGTCATCATGGTTCTTGGTCAAGTCTCAAAGTTTTTTGCGTTTTATAGGATATAAACAATTATGATGTAAGCCCATCTCTTGGGTCTGATGACCGATTGGGTTTTATATTCAAAACCTTAAAGAAAACTATTATGGCAATTATTAAACCTTTCAAGGGAGTGAGACCTCCTAAGGATCTTGTAGAACAGGTGGAGTCTCGTCCATACGATGTCCTCAATTCTGAGGAAGCCCGTGAAGAGGCTGGTGATAATGAGAAGAGTCTTTATCATATCATCAAACCAGAAATCAACTTCGAACCTGGTACCTCTGAGTATGATCCGCGCGTCTATGAAAGTGCGGCTGAAAATTTCAAAAAGTTTCAGGAAAACGGCTGGCTGAAGCAGGATGACAAGGAACAGTATTATATCTATGCGCAGACGATGAATGGCAAGACACAATATGGTCTGGTCGTTGGTGCCTATGTGAACGATTATCTTACCGGTGTTATCAAGAAGCATGAACTTACCCGTCGCGACAAGGAGGAAGACCGCATGAAGCATGTGCGTGTATGCGATGCCAATATCGAACCCGTGTTCTTTGCTTATCCCGATAACGCTGTTCTCAACGAGATATTGATGCGCTATGCTGCTACTACACCCGAATATGATTTCATAGCTCCGATCGACGGTTTTCGTCATCAGTTCTGGGTGGTAGGCGACGATAAGGATATTGCTACTATTACGGCTGAGTTTGCCAAGATGCCAAGTCTCTATATTGCCGACGGACATCATCGTTCAGCTGCAGCCGCACTCGTTGGTGCAGAAAAGGCAAAGCAGAACCCTAACCATACCGGTAAAGAAGAGTACAACTACTTCATGGCAGTTTGTTTCCAGGCCAGTCAGTTGACCATTCTCGACTACAATCGTGTCGTGAAAGACCTGAATGGTCTTACTTCGGATCAGTTCCTTGACAAGTTGACCGAGAACTTCGAGGTCATAGAGATTGATGCCGTCAATGTCAATGTGTCGGGCGAGGAAGATGGAATACCTTGTTATGAGAAGATGCCAGTCGAGGAGGCTATTGATAAATTTGGATTGGATGTTCTCAAGCCTGCTGCTCTTCACTCTTTCCTCTTATATCTGGACGGAAAGTGGTATGGACTCTTTGCCAAGCCTGGAACCTATGATGACAGCGATCCTATCGGTGTGCTGGATGTTGATATTTCTTCCCGATTGATTCTTGACGAGATATTGGGCATCAAGGATTTGCGTTCCGACAAGCGTATCGATTTCGTTGGAGGTCTTCGTGGTTTAGGTGAGTTGAAGCGTCGTGTAGACAGTGGTGAGATGCGTATGGCTCTTGCCTTGCATCCTGTCACAATGCAACAGATTATGGATATTGCTGACAGTGGAAAGATTATGCCACCTAAGGCTACATGGTTCGAGCCTAAGTTGCGCAGCGGACTCATTATTCACAAACTCAAATAAGAATACGAATTTCAACATTTGTACGGTGATTGACGAATATAAGACTATAACAAATAAAATAGGCGAGGGGACTTACTCTGAAAAACGGAGTAAGTTCCTCGCTTTTTCACATCATGTGGAAACGCTTGATGAGGTGAAGGAGATTGTTGCCTCTTACCGCAAGAAGTATTATGATGCCCGACATGTATGCTATGCTTATATGCTTGGGGTTGAGAGGACTGAGTTTCGTGCCAATGATGATGGCGAGCCCAGCAGTACGGCAGGCAAACCTATCTTGGGGCAGATCAACAGCAACGACCTTACAGATATCTTGATTATTGTGGTGCGATATTATGGTGGTGTCAACCTTGGAACCGGTGGACTCATTGTGGCTTACAAGGCTGCTGCTGCCTTAGCCATCGAAGACTCCGTACAAGAGACAAGACAGGTGGAAGAACTGGTGAAGTATGATTTCCCTTATGTGATGATGAATGATGTGATGCGGGTTGTCAAGGAAATGCAACCCCGTATTGTGAGTCAGGAATATGACAATACCTGCTCTATCACTCTTTCCATCCGTAAATCGGAAGCAGAAACACTAAGAGGAAGACTCAAGAAACTGTCGTTTGAATAGTCTTTTTGTAGAGATTCTATTTGATGTAATTCTTTACATAAAAAGAGGCAGTACTTACTTGACCAAGTAAGTACTGCCTCTTTTTTATATAGTTTTGTCCAAATCAGTGTCTTTGCCAGAGTGTCTCTTATTTTTTGGGGGCTGGACATGTATGTGGTTTACGCTTCTTTTTCCTCCAACTCTTTCTGCAGGCGGATAATCTCGTCGCGATATTGCGCAGCCTGCATGAAGTCGAGGTCCTTGGCAGCTTGTTTCATGAGAGCTGTCGTGTTGGCAATACTCTTCTGCAGTTCCTCTTTGCTCATGCTGCGCACGATAGGATCGGCTGCGAAGGAGGCTCCCTCTGGTTCGATATATACGCGCTGGGCTGCAGTCTTTTGAATACTGGTAGTAGGCTCTGAGTCTTTGGAAGTTGGCAGGGCCGATGTGATAGCCTTCACTATTTGGCGAGGAGTGATGTTGTGGTCGGCATTATACTGCAACTGAATCGTACGGCGGCGGGCGGTCTCATCAATGGTCCGCTGCATACTCTCGGTGATAGTGTCGGCATACATAATGACTTTACCATTGACGTTACGGGCGGCACGTCCTGCTGTCTGGGTAAGAGATCGGTGGCTTCTTAGGAAGCCCTCCTTGTCTGCGTCGAGGATGGCAACAAGTGATACTTCTGGCAAGTCGAGTCCTTCTCGCAGCAGGTTGACTCCCACCAAAACGTCATAAATGCCAGCACGAAGGTCGTTCATGATTTTTACTCGATCGAGTGTGGCTACATCACTATGTATATAGGCTGCCTTCACACTGTGGTTCAGCAAGAATTCTGTCAATTCCTCAGCCATTCGCTTGGTCAGGGTTGTGATAAGTACTCGCTCATTGCGATGGGTACGGGTAAGTATCTCGTCGAGCAGGTCGTCTATCTGGTTCTCGCTGGGGCGTACTTCTATCTCTGGGTCAAGCAAACCTGTAGGACGAATAAGTTGTTCTACTACAACACCCTCCGACTCTCTCAACTCGTAGTCGGCGGGAGTGGCGCTTACATAGATGGCCTGATGTATCATGCTGTGAAACTCATCGAAGGTAAGCGGACGGTTGTCGAAGGCTGCTGGCAGACGGAAACCATATTCCACCAGGTTTTGCTTGCGGGCGCGGTCGCCACCATACATAGCTCCTATTTGCGGAATGCTGACATGACTCTCGTCTACTACCAACAGGAAGTCTTTGGGGAAGAAGTCGAGCAGGCAGTAGGGACGTTCTCCCTCATGTCGCCCGTCGAAGTACCGCGAATAGTTCTCGATACCAGAGCAATGCCCCAATTCCTTGATCATCTCCATGTCGTATTCCACTCGCTCCTTGATGCGCTGTGCCTTGATGTTGTCGCCCAAATCCTTGAAGAACTGCTCGCGCACAACCAGATCATCCTGTATCATGCGTATGGCTTTCTCGGTTTGTTCCTTAGTGGTGACAAAGAGGTTGGCAGGATAAATCTCGTAGGCATCAAATGAAACCAATCGGTGATAGGTGAGAGAGTCCACCTCCTCGATAGAGTCTATCTCGTCGTCCCACCAGGTAACTCTCAGCACATTGTCGCTATAAGCCATAAATATATCTACAGTCTCGCCCTTGACACGGAAGTTGCCACGTTGCAGTTCGATATCGTTTCTTACATACAGAGCATCCACTAACTGTCGCAGAAACTCGTTCCTGTCGAGTTGTTGTCCTTTCTTTATCTTGATGATGTTCTCCTGCATGGCGGTAGGTCCTCCCATACCATAAATACACGAGACAGAAGACACCACTATGACATCTTTCCGACCGGAAAGCAGAGCCGATACAGCCCCCAGGCGCAACTTGTCTATTTCGTCGTTGATGGCAAGGTCTTTCTCGATATAAGTATCCGTTGTCGGTAGGTAAGCCTCTGGCTGATAGTAATCGTAGTAAGACACATAGTACTCGACTGCATTTTCGGGAAAGAAGCTTTTCATTTCCTGATACAACTGTGCAGCAAGAGTCTTGTTGTGGCTCAGCACGAGGGTTGGCTTTCCTACGTTGGCAATGACGTTTGCCACAGTGAAAGTCTTGCCCGAGCCTGTTACTCCGAGCAGAACCTGTGCCGGCTCACCTTGCTCTATGCCTTCGGTGAGCTGTCTGATGGCCTGAGGCTGGTCGCCCGTAGGCTGGTACTTGGATGTCAGCTTAAAGTTCATGTTCTGTTTCTGTTTTTTAGATAACATGCATTTTTCTTACGAATAAGTTGTGAATGCACTGTCTTTTAAATTGCAAAAGTACAAAAAAAAGAGCATTAATCGTTATAAAGACTAATAAATTGCGAAAAAATGTATTTTTTCCTTTGCGGATAAGCAAAATATCCGTAACTTTGCATCTCAAAACGTGACCTATGAAGAAAACTGTTTTAATCACAGCATGTGTTGCGTTGCTCATGACGAGCTGCGCCAACCAGTTTAATCAGGTTTATAAATCTGACAATTACAACTTTAAATATGAGTATGCCAAGGAATGTTATGCCACAGGAAAGTTTTCCCGTGCAGTAACATTGCTTCAGGAACTGGTAACCCTGAAGAAGGGCAGCACAGAGGCTGAAGAGTGTCTCTATATGTTGGCAATGGCTGAGTATGGCTTGCGTGACTATGAAACTGCTTCGGAGTATTTCAAGAAGTATTATCAGACTTATCCAAAAGGCATTTATGCAGAGAATGCCAAATATTATGTAGGAGAGAGTCTTTACAAGAATGCGCCAGAGCCTCGCCTTGACCAGTCGCTCACCGTGTCGGCTATAGCTTCTTTTCAGGAATATCTGGATCTTTATCCCGACGCGAAACTGAAGAAACAGGCAACCAATCGCCTGTTTGCCCTGCAGGATCTCTTGGTAGAGAAGGAATACAAGAATGCTAAACTCTATTATGATCTGGGCACATACTTTGGCAACTGTACCAGTGGCGGAAACAACTATGAGGCTTGTATCGTGACTGCACAGAACGCCTTGAAGGACTATCCCTATAGCAACAAGCGTGAGGAATTTGCCATTCTGATTATGAAGGGCAAGTACGAACTCGCCAAGATGAGTGTGGAGAGCAAGCAGTTGGAGCGATATCAGGATGCAGAGGACGAGTGCTACGGATTCATCAACGAGTATCCTGACTCAAAGGAGCGTGCTACTGCCGAAAAGTTTATTGCCAAATGCAAGGAATTTGAGAAAGCACATCCCGAGGACAGCTACAGCAAATTAGAGAATAAATAATGAAATAAAGAAAATAAAATAGAATAAAAGCAAGATTATGGATTACAAGAAATCAAAAGCACCGGTAAATACCGTGACCCGCAACATTATGGACCTTTGTGACAATACTGGCAATATCTACGAGAGTGTGGCCATTATCGCAAAGCGTAGCAACCAGATATCTGTTGAGATCAAGCAAGACCTGAGCAAGAAACTTCAGGAGTTTGCTTCTTATAACGATTCTTTGGAGGAGGTTTTCGAAAACCGTGAGCAGATTGAGATTTCTCGTTATTATGAGAAACTGCCAAAGCCAACATTGCTTGCTACACAGGAGTTTGTAGAAGGCAACATCTACTGGCGCGATCCTTCTAAGGACAATATGGCAAGCAAAAAGGACTCTTTGGATTTCTAAAAACAGTAAAGAATATGATACAACGCAAACAAACATTGTTTCTGTTCGTTGCTGTCATCGCCAGTTTGCTGTGCTTCTTCATGCCGATAGGTGTCATTCTGCCAAAGGGAATGGGAGGAGTTGTTTCTCTCTACGACCTTGGTTTCGTAGATGACAACGGAACGATTACCGTGTCGGGCACCTGTCTGCCTCTTTTCATTTTGCTTGCTGTCTCTACAGCCTTGTCGTTGGCGACAATATTCCTGTATAAAAACCGCAAGCTGCAGTTGTCACTTTGTGCCACTAATCTGTTGTTCTCTGTATTGTGGTACATAGATTACGCCTTGCTGTTTTTCGGCATGGTGACAGTGCCCGAGGTGGAAGGAAATGTAGAGGTGAAGTTTGCTGCCTGTCTGCCACTTATTGCCATCATTATGGTCGTATTGGCACGAAAAGGAGTGGCAGATGATGAGAAACTGGTCAGAGCAGCCGACAGAATACGTTAAAAAAGAAGAAAAATAAAAGAAAAAACTTGTGAGGTATGGAAAAAAGCCGTACCTTTGCACGGCTGTTACGTGATAACAGCATAAAATTCAAACCTCAAATAAATAAAATTTAAAAAAATGGCAACAAAAATCAGATTGCAGCGCGGCGGTCGTAAGAGCTATGCTTTCTACAGCATCGTAATCGCTGACGTTAGAGCACCACGTGATGGTAAATTTACTGAGAAGATTGGTACTTTCAACCCTAACACCAATCCAGCTACTGTAGATTTGAATTTCGATCGTGCCCTCTACTGGGTAGAGACAGGTGCGCAGCCTACAGACACAGTACGTAACATCCTCAAGGGCGAGGGCGTTTACCTGATGAAGCACCTCCGTGGTGGCGTAAAGAAGGGCGCTTTCGATGAGGCTGAGGCTCAGAAGCGTTTCGACGCTTGGAAGAATGGCAAGGATGCTAAGACTTCTGCTGTTCGCGAGAACGAGGCTAAGGCAAAGAAGGATGCTGCTGCTAAGGAACTCGAGGCTGAGAAGAAAGTAAATGAAGCAATCGCTAAGAAGGTAGCTGACAAGAAGGCTGCTGAGGCTGCTGCTAAGGCAGAGGCTGAGGCTGCAGCTACTGAGGAGGCTGCTCCTGCTGAGGAGGCTCCTGCTGAGGCTTAATTCTCGCTTCAACTCATCTTCTTCGATGAAAAGAATAAAAGGTCGTTCCCCCTTTGGGAGCGACCTTTTTCTTTGTCATTTTTTCTACGCAGGAGCTTGCTGTGTAAATTCTATTTCTGGGATAAGGATTAGTGCTTAAACAGTTGACCATATTATTTCCATTCTGTGTAATTTTCCTTTGCGGTAAAATGTTCCTTAAAGAGCACAAATGTGCCCCTTGCAGGTAGGGCGCTGTTAATAAAGTTTAAAGTGGTCAACTATATTTTTTGATAGTTTCTATCAGAATAATGCAATAGGCTTCAACTGCTTACGAAGCCGCTTTCATTGCTCTACGAAATAGGCTTCATTGACTATCGAAGCCGCTTTCATTTTTCGAGGCTTTTCTATTCAACTTTTCCTTTTGCTTATTTTAGATGTAGGATGGAGTAAAAACTATGTGTCATAGATAATAAAAGAAAGGAGATTGCGTTTTATAATAAATGGAAAAGACGGAAAAGAACGACAGTTACTCTCATATACTGAAGTATACCGGCATTTTCGGCGGTGTACAGGGATTGAGTATTCTCATTGGTTTGGTGCGCAATAAGTTTGCGGCCTTGCTTTTGGGAACTGCTGGTATGGGACTTGTTGCGCTTTTTAATTCAACCATTAACATGGTGGTTTCGGCTACTAATTTTGGTATTCCTACCAGTGGTGTGCGTGAAATCTCAGAACAGTATGATGCTTCCAACGAGCAACTTTCTTCCACCATTCTGCTCATACGCTCATGGTGTCTGTTTGCAGCCTTGTTGGGAATGTTTGTCTGTCTGTTCTTCAGTCCTTTGCTTGATGGCATTACCTTTGTTGACAGAGGTGATCATGTGTGTCATTTCATATTTTTGGCTCCTGCTGTAGCATTCCTGATAGTAGCAGGTGGCGAAACGGCTGTGCTGAAGGCCACACGGCAGTTGCGAGCCTTGGCTTTCTCCTCTTTATGCGTAGTCTTTGCTTCTCTAGTTGTCTCTGTTCCTATTTATTATCTGTGGCGTTATCAGGGAATTGTGGGTGTGCTTGTGTTGCAGTCGCTTGCACAGATGTTGCTTTCTCTTCGTTATTCCTCTCGTCATTATCCTTATCGGGTATCCTTTTCTGCCAAGTTCTTAGGGCGTGGCATTCATGTTGTCAGGTTAGGTTTGGCGTTTGTTGTTGCCGGACTCATGAGTTCGGGAGCTGAGTTTTTGATACGCGCGTACATTAATAGAATAGGCGAGTTGTCTGATGTCGGGCTTTTTAATGCCGGCTGGACCTTGGCTGTTGTCTATGCGGGCTTGGTGTTCTCGGCGATGGAGGCTGATTATTTTCCCCGTCTGTCATCTGTAAAGGAGATGGGTGTGGAACAGAACGACTGTGTCAACAAGCAGTTGGAAATCAATGTTTTGCTGATGGGGCCCATATTGACGGGCATGATTTTGGCCTTGCCAGTCTTGATTCCACTTCTCTACGACCATCGTTTTTTGGATGTGCTCGGTATGGCACAGTTGGCAGCTGTCAGCATGCTTTTCAGAGCAGTTTATATTCCGATAGAATATCTGCCTTTATCGAAAGGACAGTCGCGTAAGTTCTTGTGCCAGGAGGCTGTATGTGTCATGTTACTCATCGTGATGGAGATTGCTGGCTATCGCTATAAGGGGCTGTTGGGGCTTGGCTTCGGCATTGTAGGAGCTTATCTGATAGAAACTTTGTTTGTGCTTGTGTACAGCCGATGTCTCTATCGTTATGTCCTTTCACGTAAGGGTGTGATCTTTATTGCCGTGGAGTTGGTGTTTGTTGCTGGAGGCTTGTTGGGAGGATTTATGTGGCAGCCTTCTGTTTTGTATTGGGCTTTTTGTTTTGTTTGGGTTGCTGCCAATGTCATGGGTACCTTGTATTTGTTGAAGACCCAGACTCGGGTTTTTGACAGGTTGTTGAAGAGAAAGGAAAAGTAAACTTTCTCTTGTTGTTTGCGATTATTTGTCATTCGATTTTTAAATACAAATAAGTTGTTTTTTGCTATCTCAACATAGCAAAATGGATGGTAAAATGTTGCAATATGTTACTTTTCCATGAAACAATAGATTTTTTTTGCAACTAAATGCTTGTTATTTCAGATTAATTGTTAATTTTGCGTTTAAATAAAGAGAGCATAGTTATATGACGATAGTCATTGTGTCCATATTATTGTTGGGATGTCTCCTTATAGCAACGGAGAATATTACCAAGGTGAATCGTGCTGCCGTGGCCATTTTTGCTGGTACGGTGGGATGGGTTTTGTATATTTGTTTTGGTATGGATTTCGTAACCAGTCAGCATGCTTATGATTTTTCGAGCTATCTACACAGTCAGACTCCTGCTATCCCAGAATCCAGCGCAACAGTCAAGAGCTTTATTTCCCGTTTTGTCTTCCTGCCATATGTGGGAAGAGCTGCGGAGATAGTCTTGTTCTTGTTGGCGACGATGACGATTGTTGAAATTCTCAACAATAATGGTTGTTTCGATTTTATCCGCCAGTTGCTTCGCACCCGTAATAGCAAGCGTATGATTTGGACACTTTCTGTGGTGACATTTGTTATTTCTGCCAATCTTGACAACCTGACCACTACTGTCATGATGCTTACCATCATGCATGGTATTATTCCCAGTCGCAGACAGCGTATGTTTTATGGCAGCGCCATCTTGCTGTCTGCCAATTGTGGAGGTGCGCTGACTGTTATCGG
>ERZ1031078.605-NODE-605-length-11849-cov-13.524504_pt1 | contig 11849 bp, 7 predicted proteins | sample MGYA00518179_ERZ1031078 | MGnify/ENA primary metagenome ERZ1031078 (study PRJEB33719, sample SAMN04261274) | wastewater metagenome | biome: rural village; feature: human; material: feces | host: Homo sapiens | place: El Salvador | collected 2014-01-14 ... | reverse complement strand
AAGAAAGATAAAAGCCAACCAAAGCAAGGAACTTCTGAGCCTTCTTTCTTCCTCAACCAATACAGAGAAAGAGAACAAGGAGTTTCTGACGGAATTCGACAAGGCATTCCTGTCTCTGTACCCAACTTTTGTAAACGAGCTGAACCAGCAACTCACCGAATCGGCACACATCCAACTGAAAGAGAATGGGGAAATGCCACCCATCCTTCGTGTGTGCGCCTTGTTGCGATTAGGCATTACTGAAAGTTCCAAGATTGCCGGCATCCTGTCTTATTCACCACAAACTGTATATAACTATCGTTCCATACTCAAGAACAATGCCATAGACAAGGAGCACTTCGAGGAGAACGTACTCAAGCTCTGTATGATAATCGCATGAGATCCACTCAAGAAGATCAAATCTAGAAAGAGGGCTGATTACAGAACAGTAAGAAGAGAAACTACACAACGAACTGAATTATAAGGGAGTGGGGCATCTTCCCAGACGGCTCACTCCCCATTAGTTTGTATTATGACTTAACTAATAAACTGAGCCCACTTTAAAAAGGGGCTCAGTTTATTATAAAATAACGAGTCAACTCGTCTTACAAAGTATCTTTGCACCCGAAGTTGAGAAGACTGGATAGAAGATTCAGCCGGCGGTGGATAGAAAGCTACTTTCAAAAACACCCTTCACCCTTCACCAATCAGACATAAACATCTAATAGCTAAGTGTTTATACGGGTGAAGGGTGGAGCTGACCCTTCACCCACCCTTCACCACCCTTCACCCTGACTTTTTTAGGGTGCGAAATCATCTCTGAACCCATATTGAGCCATCTATTATGACCAGCTTCAGTCTTCAATGACGGCTGAACTTCGTGATAAGGTGAAGAGTGGGTGAAGGGTGGAGCCAACCCTTCACCTCTCACAACCCCAGTGTTTATCGGGGTTTCCGGCGAAAAGGTGAAGGGTGAAGGGTAAAATTGAGAGTAAGGTTTTTCACGAGCAAAACCACGCATCCTGTAGCCGGAAAGCATATTCCGAATGGCGATGGTAGACCGTCCGAAAATTTTCTCACGACGCTTCATTTTGTGCCCGGCAATGGCAAAAAGTTGCCCAGTTGGGGGCAATATTGTGCCATAGTCAGGCAATAAGTGGAATGAGCCTCTTTTGTTAACAGAATCACTAATGCTGCTGAATCTTTTCATTCGAATATAAAGCTATTATCGTTAAACCACAGGCACTGGGAATATAGGTAGTGGTGACATAGGCTTTATGCTTTACAAACTATGGAAATGATCTATCAGCTTGCGGCGATAGATGCGACTCACCTTCACATAATCTATCGCATCAAACGGAGGATAGAAATGGCAGACATTATCTACCACCTCTATCAGATAATCCATATTGATGATGAACTTCTGATTGATCTGCACAAACTGATCGCTCAAATCGAGCAGGGCTTCGCTCTTGATATTTCGCTTCAGACGAATGCCCCTCTTGTTCCCGGCAACCACCACCTCCCAACAGCGCTGTTCATGATTATACTGAAAAAGTCCGATGTCGCGCTTGTCTATCAGTTTGAAATCCAAGGTGTTGGTATAAAACAGAAACTTAGAATTCTGCTTGCGGCAATTACTCTCATCCGGATGAAGCACGAAGACGTCTTCATGGGTGAGACGGTGCATGATAGTAGCCAGATCCTCCTCATCGATTGGCTTGAGCAACACATCAAAAGCCTTCTTGCGAAAAGCTGGCAAGATATACTCATCATACGCAGTATACATCACGACACGACATTTGCCGTGAGTATGACTGCTCATCTTCTCCAGAAAGTCCAGACCCGACAAATCGGGCAACTGGACATCGAGAAAGAGTACATCGGGCTGGACCTGACTGACAAGAGACAATCCATCCATACCATTGATAGCCATGCCCCCAACCTCTACATCCTCAAACTCCCGAAGACGTTCTGCCAAATCCAGGGCAGCTTGCTTATTATCATCAACTATTACTGCTAACATAATCTGACTATTCTTTAGTATTTTACATTTATAGGTATAAAGAAGGTACACTGACATCCTAAGATCTTTCCGTCAGCATCTACCTTATTATGCATCAGGAAACTTATCTTATTCTTATTGCGTTCGTTCAGGATGGCAATAGTCTGGCGGATGATGTTGAGTCCCGTACGATGCTGAAGTGCCATCTTGGTGGCATCAAAACCAGGTCCATTATCCTCTACCGTGATACGAACATCCTCTTTCTGTCCCTTTTGCACTTGTATCGTGAGGCGTTTATCACCTTCCCAGCCCCTCAAGCCATGCACAAAGGCATTCTCTGCAAGAATCTGCACAAACATGGATGGAATTATCACCTTATCTAAATCTATGGTTTCATCTATCTGGACATCAAACCTGAAGTCGTCTTCTATAAGCTTGCTCTCTACCAGCACATATTGTCTGACAAATTCCAGTTCCTTCCTGAGAGATGTTTGCATCTAGAGAGACATGTCCAGATTAGCTCTGATCAGCTTGGTCAATTCCAACAACTCATTGGCTTCCTTATTATCAGATTTTACAATCTTGTTGTTCAAGACATTGAAAACGAAATGAGGCGAAATACGGTTTCGGGCATTGTTCAATTTCAGGTTCATGATATTGAGTTTAGCCGCCTCCTGTTCTCTGCGGGAACGAACTACAAACAAGGCTGTAGACAAAATCAGAACGAGAAGAATACCTACAATCAGATATATAAATCCCCTTGCCTGCTGGATTTCCACATTCTTATGTTCTATCGCAATGCGATAATGCAGCAGCAGGGTGTCCTGAGAAAAACGCTGCATGATTTCTACAGAACGCATATGGGTTCGTTTGTGTGCCAGGGAATCCTGCATCAGGTCATCAGCCTTCATATTCTGATAAGCTTGGCGATAGTCGCCCTTAGCCTCATAATATTCTCCCAAATACTGATGACGAATCTGGAGGAGCGAGAAGTCCAGCTGGTCATTCGATTTTTCTCCAGCCAATATTCTGGCTACTGTATTCCAATCTTTTTTCTTTACTGCCTGTCCGATACGGATGGTATTGCAATAGTAAATGGCTGTCTCATCGCCATTCTTTCGCATGTAATCCTCTACTTCATCCAAACATTTATCAGATAAGTCTAATTGGTTGAGATTCAGATATACATCAGCCAGATTGAGCTTGCAGAGATACATGCTGAAGGTTTCACGCTTGTCGTGTTTTTCCAGCAGTTTCTTCAACATCAGGAATTTCTTCAGAGAAGTTTGGTAATCCTTGGTATAGTAATAATAATTACCATATTTATTCAGGAAATAGGCCTGCAGGTTGAGCGAAAGATCAGAAAAGCTCTTTTCTGTCTGTTGATAACAGTTCAAGGAAGCCTCAAAATCTTCCAACAACAGATAGATGCGTCCCAGTCCCATATACAAGGATGCATTCTGCACTTTCGGCAATTGGAGAGAATCAGCAATGAACAGTGCCTTGCGATACCAAAGGGCAGCCTTAGGCAAGTCATTGTCGAAAACATAGGCATCTCCCAGATTGGCACAAAGATCCGGCATCAACTTAGGAGAATCGCTGTTCTTAAGCAATTCGTAAGCCTTATGATAGAGCATGATGACATCTTCTCTCTTCTTATGAAAATTATGATAATTGCCAGCCTGGCAATTATAGGCGTATGCCAAAAGGCTGTTGCGACGTGGAGATTCAGGTTAATGCTCAGCAAATTCTACGACGGGATTGATATACTGGGGCATAGAATCAGGCGAAGATGAAAGAACAAACAGCTTACCCAATCTGGACATATACTCATAATAAGTAAGACTATCAGGAGCATTCTTCATTCCATCATCTATTTTCTTACGGGCAAACTGAGGGTTCACTTCCATAGAATCCTCAATGGAAAGCAAGCTGTTCGTATCGTCTTCACATCTATCATGCTTTTCCTGCTGGCAAGCAATCATCATCCAAGAGACCAAAAACAACCAGATTATATGTTTTACTCTTACCATTTAGTTATTTTCAAGAGTTAGTTTTTTATCTTTCTACAATTGCAAAAATACATATAATTCCTGATTTCTCCAAGCTTTTTGGTAAATTTATATCACCAATCATAAACATTTTATTTACCAACCACATTACCAGTTTACCACATATACCTATTTTTATGCCACATAAACTTTTATTTTGAATATTAATCACCTTTTTAAAACAACAGATACTTCTATCTCAGTTACCAGAAGCAGAAACTTACCTAAAAAATGAAGAAAAGATGCTGAAAGACTTATTTTTTATTGTATCTTTGCATGCGTATATCAAAACAGAAAGATTTATGAACAACTACAAGAATATTAAAGCCAAGGTCTTAAGAATAGATGAAGAAGAACATAAGTTCGTCATCGAAGTGGAAGACAAAATTTATAAAATAGGACAGATTGACTTCCAAAGGAGGCAACCCATGCCCGAAACCCTAGACTGTCTGATGGTAACCACCCACCTGGGCAAGGTTTTCATTGCTCAAAACATAGAACACCTCATGAGACAACATTACAAGGAATATGATGAGGTGGACTTCAAAATTAAAATGACTGTAGGCGATTGCTATCACCTGGAAGACCAATATGGCTTCACTGCCATACTAAAACGAGATACCATTATCAATGCGGCTCTTACCCCAAGAGTAAGATGTAGAATTACCAAATTCCGCCAGAAACTGATGGAAGTACAACTGGTTGACGTCTTGGGTGCAGAAAAATCAGAATTTTCACTCTCTGATCAAGATTTTCGCAATATCATCGGTGATGAAAGCTGGAACACAGAAGAATTCAGGAAACTGATGCTCGGCGATACACCATCCGAAATATTCGACCTGGAGTGCCATCGATGGATAGCTGGTATTTCCAGCAGTCTAAGCCAGGATGAACTGCAGGCTCAACTGCTGGACATTCATACTCATTGCATGGAAACTCTAGAAAGCAAGTATCTGCTTCCACGCTGTCAGGAAGCAGAACGCATTCTGCTGGAACAACGCTTTACTGATATCATAGAACTGCTATCCTACTATATCCAGGCTATCGAAATTCTGAAAAACGGTATGGCAGAAGATACTATCAGTCATATTCTTTCTACCCTATCCACTTGTGCCTACATCTATCATCCACGCAAGCAATTCTGCATCATGCAATGTATCTTCATGCTCGACTTCTCGATTATGGAGAAACATATCAACACGATTCTTGCCACTCTCCGCAGCCAGGAAGTATATCTCTGGAACAGAAAACCTTTCCAGATGCAATGGCTCAAACTGCTACAGGGATACGTAGACAATATCTATAGCCAGACCGACCGACTATCGAGCGATACAACCACTAAGGAGACGATGATACAAGTACTGATCATCGAGCTGATACTTGGCAGAAATGCTACTCACAAGATTTACGACACCTCCCTGAACCAAGCCATACTCTACCGCCTGGTATCATTGATGAACGTAAGCGATTCTAACAAGACACTGCAGAGAGCTTTCCTTTCACTCTTTACCCAGGCAGAGTTTGATGCAGCCCTACCATTCAACAGCGATGATGCCTTTGTACTGGCAAACATGCTCTGCTCGCAGAACAACGATACAGTGGAAAGCTTTGAACCAGCTAAATATGAGAGCGATATGGCATTACTGTCTATTAACGAGCAAGCCATCACCATACAGCCAAAAGACCTGGATAAGGAAAATCTCTATATGCCCCTCTCTGCCCGTATGGGACTCTGGCACGGAATTTCTGTCCGACTCGATGAAAAACCACCGGTAAAACTGAGAGGTAAGGTGGGCACCACTATCGAGCATTACAAGGAGCTATGGGAGTATATCAACCACTCGCTATTCGTCCAAAAGCGCAAGACATCCAAAAAAACGAACAGAAAGCTCTATATCGATGATGAAACCATGATCATCGTGACCCGACAGCTCCCTGGACAACTTCTCTTCGAATGCAAGATTGTGGAAGATGGTTGCGAAGGAATGGGTACGATCGATGTATTAAACGACGTAGTACCTTTCTTCCCTGGCGATGTCAATATCCAATCCTTCGAATACCAGAAAATGCCGCTATTGCTACGTGCTTATGTAAAAGACGTAAAGAGCGACGGAAGCTATGTCTTTGCCATGCGCGACATGATAACCGAATACGAAGACGATGTGAGAGTGAACGACTTGTTCTACAACTCTCGCCTCACCTGCCTGCTCTTCAATCAGGTGCCTGGAGTTCCCCGTATTCCAGCCGTCAGCAGCGAAGGTTTCTCGGTCTCTATCTGTCCAGCTCCTGGCATGAGCCTCAATGACTTGAAGAAAGGCATGATTGTAGAAGTAGACAACATTACCGAAGGTGCCAACGAATATCTCTATGGTACTTTCCTGAGAGAATCGCCTGAGAGCAGATTCAGCCTTGCCGATGCATTCCATCAACTGATGCTGGGATATGCAAACCATGAAGTATACAATCCTAAGGAAGAGAAGGACGAATTGGCTAATGCCGTTTCCATGAACGAAGTATACGTATCAGAACTGATGGCCATCATCGATGCCAAGGCAACACTGGAAGAAGATAACATCAAGGCCTATAACTATCTCAACTTCTGCCGATTACTTGCCATCATGCTGGATAGCAAAGAACGCATAGGATATTATGACAGCCGACTGACATTGCTGGAACTTCTCAACGACTTTGCGGCATTGGATAAGGTTGATACCAAGAAAATCAATCATATCGCAGAAACAGAGCCTGAACTATTCGAACGCAATGCCATCCTGCGCCACGACTTCATGCAACTGCGCATCATCGGCTGTCTGGATAGCGAGGAACATTATGAAGAGCTATACCGCTGGAGCAGTCTTACAGAAGATCCTCACCTGCAACAGCTTGCATCGCTCGTTCTCTCCCATAATTTCGTCAAGAAATCGGGACTGCTCACCCAGGCGGGTGACATTCTCGACAAGATTCGTGCGCTCCTGAAGCTACAGAAATCTTCTTCCAACAAAAAGAACTATGGCAAGGAAGACTTCCATACAGAGTTCAAGACCTCTATCGTATATCCAGAGAACTCCATGCGAGTGGATGTTACGGCACAGACAGTGAAGATTATGCAGGAAATCTGCGCCTTCCTCAATGCCGAAGGTGGTCATCTGTATCTGGGCGTATCCGACATCGGTTACGAAATGGGATTGGAAGAAGACTTGAAAAACCCACTCTTCAAGGGATCTAAAGACAAATATGAGATATATGTCAACAACCAGATTGTTTACTATCTCGGACAGGAGGCTGCCCACTATGTACATACTCACTTCGACGAGGAAGTAAGCAATGCCGTACTCATTATCGATATCGAGCCTTGCCCTACCCCAATCGCCGTGGGTTGTGAATATTTCGAACGCATGGGAACATCAGCACGTAAGGTAAATGCCACCTACAGAGAAAAGTTCCTTGCCATCAGAAAACAATGGGCAGAGGAGCATATTCCGCATCTGGCAGTAAACACTACTCCTTCTGCTAATATCGTAGACACTGCCCAGAATGAAAAGAAAACTAAAAACATCGTCAAACATGTAGAATCTGCTCCTATCACAGAGCATATCCAGACTTCACGTCTGCGCAACAATGCCCTGCATGATTATGAAGACGGTTACCGCCCAGTTACTGCCGTCATCTGTCTGATGGATACCGACGAATATAAGGTACTGGATGACGATGACTGGCAAGATTATCGCCTGAAACTTGCAGTACACGAAGACGAAGAAGAGGGATGGCTCATTCTGGTATACGAGAGCGGCAGAGTATGCAAGGTTTCCATGGCAGAACTTCTGCAACGAGAACGCGGAAGGGAATTCAAGCGTTTTGCTGGTGAAAAACTCATCTTTGCCTCTATCGCAACAGATAAGGATACGGTATGCGTTGGCTTTGTTGACGGCAAGACCAACCGCTATGTAAGATTCGACGATGTAGAAAAATTCGAGCATACCAAGATGCAAGCCGAAGGTACTCTACCTATGGATGTGCCTAACGCTGGCGTTCACTATGTAGAAATTATCAGTAAAGATCTCGTTCCGGTAAACAGAAACATCGGTAGAAAGACCATCGGCTGCATACTGAAGACTATAGAAGGAAAAAGATGTATGGAAGTTCTTCCAGACTGTAAGATGAAATAAAAAAGAAAAAGAGCTAACTCAATAATAATTTATAAGAAATGGACTCATTATATTTACTACAATTTGCATGCCTCATCTTCATGCTTATCAATGCCCTCATTCTGGGCATTAGCCGTCTACATGTACAATGGCTAAACAAACGATACGAGCAATCTCGCTGGATGATATTTGCAGCCATGATAGGACTGGGCATACAGTATGCCTTACAGATGTACTTTGGCTTCAGAGCTATGGGAGAAGACATAGGAACTATTATCAATCTCCTGGTCTATACCCCCTGCTTTACACTCATCGCCATGGGAATATATAATGTAGAGACAACAGAGAGCAACCGCAAAAAAATGAATCTGGTTTGCTCCTCTTTCTTTGCAGCCATCATCGCTGTCTTAGGTCTCAGTTTCTATCTAAAGGATGGATGGCACATCGGTCCTTGGATTTATGTACTGCTGACCCTTTTCATGGGCAATGTGGTGTATTGCATATATATGATAGTTGTACAGATACGCAAGAGAAGAAAGATGCTGGAAATGATGGCTGCTACCGATATGCTGCCATACGTAAGATATACTCATGCTGGCGTATTGCTCCTCTTCTTCAACGCTCTGGTCATACCTTTTGCAATGCTCTCAACCACCTTATTATATATAGTAGGACCTTTTGGACTGATAACTGTGATCTTTTTCAATCTCAGCTATGCTGCTCTTGCCAATAATTACATTCCGACAGAAAATCTCTTAATCAGGGAAGAAGAAAATACTGCCATGAAACTAAAGAAAGGTTCGGATATAAAAACAAGCGAAGAGCAATATGCCATCGCTACAGATGAAACAGAACCTATCGTCCAGATTTCAGAAGGACGCAGTATATTCATTCAAAAAACTCTAGATGCATGGTGCGCCCAAGTGGGATACAAAGACAGTTCAACCAATATGTTGACATTGTCTCATTCACTGAATATCCCCAAAAATGAATTGACTCAATTCTTCGACCAATGTCTGAAAACCACATTCAGAATATGGCTCAGCGATATTCGCTTTCATGCAGCCAAAAAGATGATGCAGGAATATCCCGAATATAACAACGACATCATTTCTGTAGAATGTGGTTTTACATCCCGTACACAGCTCTACCGCCTCTTCAAGACAAAAGAGGGTTGTACTCCAACGGTTTGGAGAGCAAAGAATGTGGAAATAACAAAATAGGAAGTTCGTATGGCTCATTTTGGCAATATATGTTAGAAGGAGTGCACCGTTTTTGGCGCACCCTCTTCTAACATATATACTTCATTGTCTTGTTATTTCATGATAACCTTCATCGTCTTGTTTCCACGCTTTACAATGTTTACTCCCTTCTGAAGGTTATTGATACGGCGGCCCTGAAGATCATAATATTCTGCCTTTCCATCAGTCACTGCATTCAGCTGATTGATAACCGTTACAATACCATCAATATGGAGACTATACATTTTGGCAGACTGTGTTGGTTCTGCATTGTTGACTGCAAGATAAGCACTAAAAGGATAAGCACTTACATTTGAATCCTGGTCAACTTCCAGACACTTCTTTGGATTCATCAGCTTATCATCCTTCAAGATGAAGCAATGATTCTCCTCATCAGAAAAGTCTTTCTTAACAAAAAGACCTACCAACTTGCAGGACTCATCTTCAGAAATGATAACAGACTTGGCATCAGGCTCTATCTGAACCTCCTCTGCAGAAAGCTTCAGTTCGCTTACTCCCTCTTTCAGCTTGAAAAGCAAAGGAGTTCCAGCAGGAATTTCTGTATTTTCATCATAACCAGTCAGTGTAACACTAGCCTTATCTTCATCTATGGCATTAATAGAATAGAAATCATACTCTTTATTGGTTGCAAAAGCAAACGGCAAGCAGAGGGTTCCCCACTTGGATTCAGAAGAAACAGAACGCTCGTATGAAACACTAAGTGCCTTGAAAGGCTCATACAAAACAAAGTCGTCATCGTTAGCAATCTTCAAATCTTCAACTTCTAAATTCTTACCAGCAGCTCCAATCATCTCGTTACCATATCTACCGACAATCTTCTTGAAGTAACCGGTAGTATAGTTTGCATAGTCCTTGCTAATACTATTAGCATCAAACTCTATGGCACCCTTGAGAGAGGTACTGCCAGAAAACATATCCTTACAAGTTCTCACAGATGAAGTAACAAATCTATATCCTGCATAAATTGTGGCAAGATTAGGACAGTTTGAGAACATCTTATTCATATTTGTCACCTTCTGCGTATCAAAACCAGACAGATTCAACAAAGTAATGGCAGAACAGTTATAGAACATATAAGCCATATCTGTTACACTTCCTGTATTAAAGCTGGAAAGATCAAGCGATGTAATACCAGAACAATAAGAGAACATATAATTCATCTTCTTTACCTTTTGAGTAGTGAAACCAGAAAGATCAAGCGATGTCAGATTAGAACAATAATAGAACATATTTTCCATATTCTCAACATTCTGTGTATCAAAACCAGAAACGTCAAGTGATGTTAGCTTCACGCAACGATTGAACATCTGCTTCATTGTCTTTACTTTCTGGGTATTGAAGTTCGCAAGATTCAATGAGGTAAGAGCAGAACAGTTAGCGAACATATAAGACATATCTGTTACGTTTTCTGTGTCGAAGTTGGAAAGATCAAGCGCAGTGAGACCAGAACAACTATAGAACATAGAATTAGTAATTGTCACTTTCTGCGTATTGAAATTAGAAACATCAAGTGAAGTCAACTTAGAACAGCCATAGAACATGCATTTCATATTCGTCACATTGCCAGTGTTGAATTTTGAAACATCAAGAACCGGGAGCAGCTCACAGTTATTGAACATATATTTCATATCCGTCACATTCGCAGTATTGAATCCAGAGACGTCTAGACCAAGAAGCTTACTACAACTATCGAACATGTAAGCCATATTCGTCACACTCTCAGTATTGAGATTTTCGATACCTTCAATATTAGATAGACTAGAGGCTTGTTTGAACCAAAAAGAACAATTCACCGGACGTGCCTGAGCGAAACTCTCTTCAAACACGACTTTCTTAATCTTGAATCTCTTATTATACCATGCAGGAACCTGTTGGCCAGAATATGCATGGTAATCCATACCATACGCATCCTTAGGTTTCGCTGCATCATACTTAAAGGTTAGCGTACCTTTGGCATCCAATACCGCATAGGCTTCTGATGTCTGTGCCGATACTCTACTACTCCATGCAGGCACTAACATGATCACTACCACCAATAATAAAAAGGTGAAGAACGAACTAATACTAAAGTAATTTTTTGTCTTCATAAGATTGATTTTTTTTGTTAATATTTGATTTTGGTAATAAAGCAGAAAACTTTCCACAGGACAAAGATAGTGATTTTTTTCGAAACAGACAGTTTCATTCCTAAAGAAAATAGTTTCATTCCTACCAAATAGGTGTAGCTTTCCTAGGAAAGCTACACCTATTTGGTAGGAATGAAACACAAAAGTAGCATAATTAAATAAACAAAACAAGCGTATATTTATTTTTTTTTCGTAACTTTGCCACCACAAATCTAAATAAGTAACTGAAGTTTCGCAAGTGAATAAATATCAACTTGCTTGTTTATAAATATACATATTAC
>ERZ1031078.603-NODE-603-length-11859-cov-4.944002_pt1 | contig 11859 bp, 9 predicted proteins | sample MGYA00518179_ERZ1031078 | MGnify/ENA primary metagenome ERZ1031078 (study PRJEB33719, sample SAMN04261274) | wastewater metagenome | biome: rural village; feature: human; material: feces | host: Homo sapiens | place: El Salvador | collected 2014-01-14 ... | reverse complement strand
ACTTTTTTATCTCATCACGAGTAAAACCAATCATCTGAGAATATGGGCTGCAATTAGTAATATCGTTGATATCAGAACCAATTGAAAAGATTTCTACATCTTTTAATCTCGTGACACCTGTAATACCTAAAAATTTAATAGCAAACTTATCTTTGATATTTGCATAAAATCTTTTTATTTTTTGCTGAAATTGTTTATAGAGAGCATCATTATTGATGTTAGATGTTAACTGATAGTCATACTCGTCTATGAGGATCACTATTTGACGAGTTTCTTCTTCTAGTTTTTCAAGAAGACTTAAGATTGAGTCTTCAGGCTCTGTTTTTTTGACATATCCTTTAACGTTAATCTTATTGGCAAATTCAGAAATTATTGAATTTAATTGCTTTTTGAATAAATCCAAGGAGGAGTTATCTAAATTCAAAAAACTCAATCTGAATACAGGATAGGTAGGCTCTGTCCACTTGTCATAAATCCAGGTGTCTTTAAAGTAAGGTTCAACACCTTTTTCAAACAGTGTTCCAATGGTATCTAAGGTAAGAGATTTACCAAAACGACGCGGACGGGAGATAAAAACTCGCTTTAGTTTGACGAGCTTTGGAATATATTCAGTCTTATCAACATAGATAAAGTTCTCTAAAGTAAAGTCCACAAATGAGGCTGTTGAGCTGATATCTTTCATATGTATTATTTCCAAACCTACTTTGAAGGTTATAGCCTGAAAAGGTATATCTTTGACTTTAATAGTGGTAATTCGTGAATAAAAAAAAGCAGGTCCGTGTTTGTGGATGATAAATCTTAAGAAACAAAAATGCCCTCAAAAGAGGGCATTTTTAAGAAAAGCAATAATTACTTCAAACTTAAAGCTAAATCGTAAGTGCTCTTCATGAACTGGTGCTTCATGTTGTTGATGCACTCGATGATGTCATGGTGAACTAGTTCGCCACGCTCAACACCGATACAACGACCTGATTCGCCGCTCTTTAATAGCTCACAAGCATAAGCGCCCATACGTGATGCTAATACACGGTCAACAGCTGTTGGTGAACCACCACGCTGAATGTGACCTAGAACAGTAGCACGGGTCTCAAGACCTGTTAACTCTTCTAACTCTTTAGCCATCTGATGAACATCAGTCTGATTCTCGCATACAACCAGGATTGCATGACGCTTGCCTGAATCGATGCCTTTCTTGATGTCAGCATAAACCTGCTCTTTGTTCCACTGAACTTCTGGAACAAGAACTGCCTCAGTACCGCATGATACAGCTGCGCATACAGCTAAATCGCCACAGTGGTGGCCCATAACTTCAACAACGCTGATACGCTTGTGTGAAGAACAGGTGTCACGTAACTTATCAATAGCTTCAACAGCTGTATTTAAAGCTGTATCGAAACCGATTGTAGCATCAGTACCAGCGATATCGTTATCGATAGTGCCTGGTAAACCAATGCAAGGGAAGCCTAACTCAGAAATTAACTTAGCGCCCATGTATGAGCCGTCACCACCGATAACTACTAGAGCATCGATGCCGTGTTTCTTCATAACTTCAACACTTTCCTGACGAACCTGAGGCTGCTTGAACTGTGGGAAACGAGCTGTACCTAAGAAAGTACCTCCACGGTTTAACAGATCAGATACTGAGTGGCTGTTTAACTGTACGAAATTACCTGAATGTAATCCAGAGTAACCATCACGTACACCTAAAACTTCCCAACCATATGATAAAGCTGTGCGAACTACAGCACGAATAGCTGCGTTCATGCCTGGTGCATCACCACCTGAGGTCAGAACACCAATTTTCTTGATTGCCATATTACACGTGTCCGTTATTTTTAAATTAAGCCTTTGCAGCTGCTTCGATAATAGCAGTGAAATCTGGAGCCTTTAATGAAGCACCACCAATTAAGCCACCATCAACATCTGGCTGTGCGAAGATGTCAGCAGCATTCTTAGCGTTGCATGAACCACCGTAAAGAATACGTACGCCGTCAGCAACTTCTGCATTGAAGGTCTTTAAGAACTCACGGATACCGTGGTGAACGTTCTGTGCGATTTCAGGAGTTGCAGTCTTACCAGTACCGATTGCCCAAATTGGCTCGTAAGCAATGATTGCATTCTTGAAAGCTTCGATACCGCATAAATCGATAACAGCCTTGATTTCTGCCTTGCAAACATCAAGAGTCTTACCTGCATCGTACTCAGCCTCTGACTCGCCGATGCATAATACTGGAGTTAAACCGTTATCCTGAGCAGCTTTGAACTTGCCAGCTACGATTTCATTTGACTCATTGTGGTAGCCACGACGCTCTGAGTGACCAACGATAGCGTAGGTGCAGCCGAATTCCTTTATCATCTCAGGTGAGTTCTCACCAGTGTAAGCACCCTTAGTGTGGATATCGCAGTCCTCTGAACCCCACTTTAAGCTTGAACCAGTTGCTAATGATTCAACCATACCAATGAAAATAGCAGGAGCACAAATCGCAACATCTACGTTTGCATTTTTGTCAGCAGGCTCTCTGAATGCCTTAATTAAATCAGTAACAGTTGACTTGGTACCGTTTAATTTCCAGTTACCCATTACAACAGGTTTTCTCATGATCCTATCCTCAATAAATACATTTTTTGATACAGCCGTTAGTGCTGTTCTGATTGAATATCACTTTCTTTTCAGCACACAAACTTTCGGTATTTTACTATAAAAAGCACATTTTGATCGCTTTTTTTTCTTGCAACCCAAAAAAGACAGCTCTTATTGCATAAGAATGCGATGTTTTATGTGAGCGTAAGCGTTTTATTATGGTGGCAAATTTTGGTGCAAATTTCTTTTGAAATATTAAGTGTTTAAAGTATTGTACAGCCAAATTTTCTGTGTATTCCATTAGCAAAAGCATAATCCTTAGTGGGGATAACGTATTTGTTCTTTACTCTTCTACTGAACTTTTCACAAAAGACTTCTAGTGATTTGTGTTGCCTGTAATTGCAAGACTTAACCTCAATAGGACTTATCTTGTCACCTTCAGAGATTAAAAAATCTACTTCATACAGATGATTAGAGGTTTCACTTTTCATAGTGTAATAGAAAAGTTTATAACCTTTTGAAACTAGCATTTGAGCTATAGTATTTTCGTAAACATAACCCAAATTAGCTTCAAGCTTATCTGAAAGCAATTAGTTATAAATTACATTCTCTGTGTATTTCTTGTCGATAAAAGCAAGTGTAATGAAAAGTCCTGTATCTGAAAGAAACAATTTGTAGCGGCTGTCATCAGCAAAAAGACTTACTTCATCATTTTGATTCATTACTTTGTAGGCAATGTTAAGTGCATAGGAACTTAAAATATTTGGCAGTAACTTCTGAACACTAACAGATCTTGCTCCTTTCTTTACATTAGACAGGATAAATCTAGAGGCTTGGTTAAGCAGGTTTTCAGGTATAGCCTTGAATAACTTGTAAGCAAATCCTTTTCTCTTAATCTTTAAAAGATCATCTTCATATTATTTTAGGATCTGTCTTTTTACACAGTCTACCTCTTCAAGGTTGTTTGTAATTGTATAAGTTCTGACAGCTTCAGGCATATCTCCTATTAACATGAAGAGGTTAAATTTTTGCATTAAGTTTTGGTGTAGAGTCGTTCCTGCCTCGTTTTTATCTTCTATGAGCTGTTTTATGGTATCAGCTGTGATTTCATCTCCAGTAGCCCATAAAAACTTTTCAAAATCTAAAGGTATTAGAGTGAGTTTTAACTCTTCACTTGGTATCAGACTATTTTGAAGGTTCTTCTTACGCTCAAGATATGAGCCTGTTTCTAGATATTTATATCTGCCATCTGCTACAAGATATTTGATAGCCTGTCTTGCTCAAGGAAAGTACTCAACCTCATCAAAAATAATGACTGAGTCATGTTCATAGAGTCTTACATGAGTAAACTGTTGCAGCTTTAGAAAGAACCAATCTAAATTCTGCATGTCATCAAACAAGCTTATGAGCTCTTTAGTTGCTGTTTCAAAGTCAATCAGAATGTAGGTTTAAATTCATTTTTAGCAAACTCTTTTACAAGCGTAGTTTTACCAACACCGTTAGCACCTTTAATTAAAAGAGCATTGCGATTGCTGTGTTTTTCTTTCCACTCTAAAAGAGACTTCTAACTCTTTCTTTTGAAAATGAATTTGTCTATTAAGTATCGACCTATAGTTAGCGATTATACTTAAATTCTGATTTAATTAGAAATATAAATGACACTAATCACCATTCATTAAAAAGTAAATACGCTGTTAACTACATAGACTTTAGCTCTTTTGCTTTTACTTAGTCTACTTGTAACTAAGAGCTGTCAGACGAATTGATTATCAAAAGAACTATTCATATTCAGAAAAAGAAGCAATTCCTGAATAAGAAACAAACCGTTAGAATGTAAAGATGAGTTTTCTTCTTTACATTATTCACGGAGTGAGGGGCGATCTTTTGAAAATCTAAACAGCATTAACAGCTGTATACATCTTTAACTGTAGTTAAACTGGAAAGAAGCAGCAAACTCAGCCATTCTTTGTTTACGCTCTTTCTCATTTTTAGCGATCTTTTCTTCAGCTTTCTGTCTTTCCTTCTTGTAATTGAACTCCTTGCAGTTATAGCGTCTGAGGTAATCAATGAGGCTATAACCTAAGACATACAGGGGGAGCATGATTACTTTAGGATTGTATTGGTTTGTTAGTACAGTTGATTGAGATATGGTCTCAATAGCAGTAGTAGAGCAGTCACTTACTGCTTTCATTAACATAGAGATATTTGTAATCATCTCTAAGGCATTATTTAATGGAATGCTTTGGTAGCTCAAAAGAGTATTTACCATGTTATCGACTAATTGAGCTACTGATGCTGACACACTAAGAGAATGTTCTGATCCAAAAAAGATAGGAGTATCATCTAAGGACAATTCATTTTCAAAGATAGACTTTGAAGCATAATGGGATGAATTTAAAAATATCTCTTTTAACTCTTGTTCAATTACTTGAGGATCGGTGTCATCATTATTTAATGAAGCATCGTGTTTAGAAACTGGAGCTAACTCATCTATAGCATCAGTATTTACAGGTTCTAAACTCTCAGAACCAAAATCTTGAGAATAAGCTTCACCGTGCAGAGCTTTTTTACCTTTTAAAAACTCTGCTTTTGAAGAATTCGATGAGGAGCTTAGTTCTTTATTATTAGCATAATAAAAAGCAGAGCTTGCAGTTGCTGAATCTAAAGATGCTTTAGATTCAGCAGAAATGATTCCCTGCTTTAAAGAATTGAGCTTATCCTCGTAAGATTGCTGTTTAGATTGTCTTTCAAGCTCTCGTTGAAATGCAACTAAACTGCTAGCATCGAGAGCTCCTGCATTGATAGTGTTGGCTATAAGATTGGTATTCGGTAAAAGCGTTGCTGTAGCTGCACTTGTAGCATTAGATGAAAGGGTTGATGCATTTACAGCATTGCTTTGCATAGAAAAAAACAGTTTTTTAGCAAGCAAACTGTCAGATGACAGTAAAATTGCCTGTACATTGCCCAAATTCAGTACATTTCCCATTTTTATAATTTCCCAAAAATTATGTTTTTTTAGGAAGGTGCAAGGATAGTGCCATTATTTAACTTTATGATCTTTAATAATATTTTTAATTTATAAGAAAGATTACCGGCCACTTCCTGCCAAAAATGGCAAAGACGAGGCAAATTTGAATTGACAATAATTTATAAAACTTTAAAAATAAAGCTTTCATATATCTATTATTGAATTACTCAATAAATATAAAAGTTAACATCAACTTTATTACAACATTACAGATCTATAGATGTAGAGCACATATTCAAAGTTACCTATCTAGAAATTTGTAAGGTCAGGATTATTTACCTGTGTTTAAGACAGTAAGATTAATGTTTTAGAACAAGACAGATTTAAATCTAAAAGTCGTTAACTTCAACTATAAAAAGATTATTCAGCTTTTCAACAGGAGCCTAGTTTTATGCGCGTTCTTAAGTTTGGCGGTACATCAGTTGCAAATGCTCAGAGATTTCAGGATGTAGCTGAAATTGCGCTTGATACTGCTAAGAGATCACAGACAGCTTTAGTTCTGTCTGCTCCAGCAAAGATCACCAATTTATTAGTAGCTTTGGTAGCACAGGGTGCTGCCGGTAAAGACGGAAGCGAAGAGTTCGCTCAGATCCGCGCTATTGTTGAACCAATTATTACAACCTTAGGCTCAAAGTACGAAAAGTTCGACACTGACAATATTTTAGGTGAATTCAACAAGACCATGGACATCTTAAAACAGCGTTTAGATGGTATGGTTTTATTAGGTGTATGTCCTGAACTTGTAATGGCATTCGTTGAAAGCCGTGGTGAGAGTTTCTCAATTCTAATCATGTCAGAGCTGTTAAAGGCTTTAGGCAAGAAAGTAAGAGTAATTGATCCTGTTCAGGTATTAGTAACAGAAGGCGGTATCATGGAGTCTTCTGTAAACATTGAGCTGTCAAGAGCACGTTATGCCGCTCTGCCTGATGACAAAGAAGCTATCACTTTAATGTCAGGCTTCTGTGGCGGTAATGCTCAAGGTCAGTTAGTACTGTTAGGCAGAAATGGTTCTGATTACTCAGCTGCATGTTTAGCTGCAATTTCAAATGCTGAGTGCTGTGAAATCTGGACAGACGTTGACGGTGTTTACAGCTGTGATCCAAGAGTAGTAGAAGGCGCAGTTCTTCTAAAGAAGATGTCATATGCTGAAGCTATGGAGTTATCTTACTTTGGTGCTAAGGTTCTACATCCTCGTACCATTGCTCCTATTGCACAGTTTGAGATCCCTTGCTTAATTAAGAACACCAAGAATCCAAAAGGTCCTGGCACTTTAATTTCTGAGGAAACTGATTTATCAGTACCAATTAAAGGTATTTCTGACTTAAAGAATGTTGCTCTAATCAATATCTCAGGTCCTGGTATGAAGGGTATGGTAGGTATGGCAGGTCGTCTGTTTACCGCTGTATCAAGAGCAGGCATTTCTATTACCTTAATTACTCAGTCATCATCTGAGTACTCAATTTCATTCTGCATCAGCCAGTCAGAACTTGCTAAGGCTAAGAAAGTAATCAATGCAGAATTTAAGTTAGAGCTAAAAGATGGCTTATTAAATCCTGTTGAAATAAAGGAAGGTTGCGCAATTATCTCCGTTGTAGGCGATGGTATGCGCATGGTGCGCGGTATTTCAGGTAAATTCTTCAGAGCTTTAGCTGAGGCAAACGTAAACATTAGAGCAATTGCTCAGGGCTCATCTGAACGTTCAATCTCAGCTGTAATCTCACAAAAGAGAGTTACAGAGGCGGTAGCTTTTGCCCATACAGCTTTCTTTAATTCAAGACAGCGTATTGATGTTGTACTAATCGGTTGCGGTGGTGTAGGTGGTGAGCTTTTAGCTCAGATAAAGCGTCAGAGAACAGAATTGTCAGACAGTCATGGTATTGATATTCGTGTTGTAGGTATCGGTAACTCTAAGCACTTTATCTCAGATCCAAATTGTGTGGATTTAGAGAACTATAAAGATTTATTAGCTAAGAGCGATAAACCTACATTAACTCCAGAGGCAGCAGAGCAGTTAATTAAAGACGCTCATTTAATTAACCCAGTTTTAGTTGATTGCACCTCATCTGAAGAGTTAGCTCTTAAGTATGTTGATTTCATGAAAGCAGGTTACCATGTGGTAACACCTAGCAAGAAAGCTAACACCGGTTCTTATGAGTACTATCAGGAGTTAAGAAGAACAGCTCGTGCTCAGCACAGAAAGTTCTTATATGAAGCAAACGTAGGTGCTGGTCTTCCTGTAATCAATACTGTGCAGAATGAGTTAGCAGCAGGCGACAGACTTATTGACTTCTCAGGAATCTTATCAGGTACTCTTTCATACCTGTTTGGTTTAGTTGAAGATGGTATGACCTTATCAGAGGCAACTAAGATTGCTTATGAGAAGGGCTTTACTGAGCCAAATCCAAAAGACGATCTTGATGGTATGGATGTGGCAAGAAAGCTGCTTATTTTGGCACGTGAGTGTGGTCTTAAGCTTGAGCTGTCAGATGTTGATGTACAAGGAGCTGTTCCTTCTGAATACTTACAGGGCAATAATGCTTTGGAAGTTATCGAGAACATCAAGAAAGCTGATGCTTCATTTACATCTTTAGTTGAAAAAGCTAAAGCTGAAGGTAAGGTATTACGCTATGTCGGTTCTATTAAAGACGGTAAGTGCACCTGCTCTGTACAGGCAGTAGGCCCTGATCAGGCTTTATTCAAGGTTCGTGACGGTGAGAATGCTTTAGCATTCACCACTGCTTACTATCAGCCAATTCCATTAGTAATCAGAGGTTATGGTGCAGGTACTGCAGTAACTGCAGCAGGTGTGCTCTCGGATGTTTTACGTTTACAGAATTGGGCTCATGAGGATTAGAATTTAACCATGTCTAAGATTTTTAAAGCATATGCTCCTGCATCAGCTGCAAACCTGTCAGTAGGTTTTGATTTATTAGGCGCAGCTCTAAAGCCAATCGATGGAGCTTTATTAGGAGATGAAATTACCATCTCTGAAAACTCAGGGAAAGGTTGTGATGTTGCAGTGGTTGGTCGTTTTGCCCACAAACTGCCATCTGATCCTAAAAAGAACATCGTGTACGATGCATATTTAATGTACAAAGATGCCTTAGAGAAAAAAGGCTTAAAAGTTAAAGATGTGCACATGGAGTTATCTAAGAACCTTCCAGTGTGCTCAGGTTTAGGCTCATCAGCAGCTTCTGTGGTAGCTGCTGTAGTAGCACTAGATGCTATTCATTCAGAAGCTTTAGGTCAGGAAGGCTGCCTTGAGCTTATGGGTAGACTTGAGGGAAAAATCTCAGGCTCTATTCATTACGATAATGTTGCTCCATGCTATTTCGGTGGTCTGCAGCTTATCGTTCAGGAAAATGGAGTGATATCTACCACTCTTCCTGATTTTGATAACTGGTACTGGGTATCATGTTTCCCTGGTATTAAAGTTTCAACTAATGCTGCTCGTCAAATTCTTCCAAAGGAATATTCACGTGCTGATGTGATTACCTTTGGTCGTCGTTTAGCTACCTTCGTACATGCCTGTCATGAGGGTAATGACAAGCTTGCAGCTTCCTGCTTAATCGACGTAATTGCAGAGCCATACAGAGCAAGCTTAATTCCTGGTTTTACTGATGCAAGAGAGCATGGTAAGACCTTGGGAGCTCTTGCAACCGGTATTTCAGGCTCAGGTTCATCTGTATTCTCAATCTTTGAAGACAAAGAAAAGGCAGAGCAGATGAAAGAATATCTTGAGAGAAACTTTATTGCCAACGAAGACGGATTCTGTCATATTTGTAAGATAGACAGACGTGGTGCCTATGCAGAAGCTTTAGAGGATTAGTAAATAAATTATGGAACTATACAATTTAAAAGATCATAACGAGAAGGTATCTTTTGCACAGGCAGTTGTAAAAGGTATTGGTAAAGATCAGGGCTTATTCTTCCCAGATCATATTGAGCCATTAGCTAATGTAGATGAGTTATTAGCCCTACCATTAGTTGAGCGTTCTCAAAAGATTTTACGTCACTTAATCGGTGATGAGATCCCTGAATTAGAGAGCATTATTGCTGATGCTTTTACTTTTAAAGCTCCAATAGTAAAAGCTGATGAGAATGTATATGCCTTAGAGTTATTCCACGGTCCCACCTTAGCATTCAAAGACTTTGGTGCTCGCTTCATGGCTCGAGTCTTAGGCTCTATCCGTGGTGATAAGCATTTAACTATTTTAACTGCAACCTCAGGTGATACTGGTGCTGCAGTAGCTGCTGCTTTCTATGAGCAGAAGGGTATTGATGTTGTAGTTCTATATCCAAAAGGAAAGATTTCAGATCTTCAGGAAAAGTTAATTGCCACATTAGGCAAGAATATTAAGGCAGTTCAGGTTGACGGTATTTTTGACGAATGTCAGGACATGGTAAAGACAGCCTTTGATGATGTTGAGTTTAAGACTGCTGTAGGTCTTAACAGTGCCAACTCAATTAACATCAGCCGTTTATTAGCTCAGGTATCATACTATTTTGAGGCTGTGTCACAGCTGCCAAAAGAGAAGAGAAACAGTGTGGTATTCTCTGTTCCATGCGGTAACTTCGGTAACATCACCGCAGGTTTAATTGCTAAAGCCTTAGGTCTTAAGGCCCGTTTTGTGATCTCCAGCAATGCCAATGACACTGTACCACGTTACCTTCAGTCAGGCAAGTGGGATCCTCATGCAACAGTTGCAACACTGTCAAACGCAATGGATATCTCAAGACCTAACAACTGGCCACGTGTTGAGGCTCTGGTAAAGATGCAGGGCTGGTCATTAAAGGATTTTGCATTCGGCTCAATGTCAGATGCTGAAACTGAAAAGACCATGCAGAACCTGTATAAAAAGACAGGCTATATTTTAGAGCCACACGCTGCTATTGCCTATCAGACCTTAGAGAACAATCTCAAAGATGGTGAGACCGGTATCTTCCTGGGAACAGCACATCCTGCCAAGTTCAAAGCTGATGTAGATAGAATTTTAGGTATTGATTTACCTCTGCCTAAGGCTTTAGAGGAGAAGGCTAAAATTGACTCAAAGGCTGTTGAGCTGCCTGCTGACTATAACACCTTAAAAGACTATGTTCTAAAGGAGCTTAAACTCAAATAGTCTTAAAGATGAAATTCTATATTTCATCTGAAGAACTGTTTTTATCAGAAGATCTTCTCAAAAAAGAGAAGATCTTTTTTTTGCAGCAGGGTACAGAAAAGAAAAAATTTAAGAGAAAACGTGCTCTCAAATACAGGGAAATAGTCTGTGTCTGTACAGACTCTGGATTTAAAAGACGGTCTTTCAAAGATGACGATAAGGACTTCAAATCAGGTTTCTAAATTCAGTTTGGATCTGAACTTATAAAATGCTGCAATTCTAATGTTTGAAGTGAGCAAAAAATGTAAAACTCAGTGGATTCTTAAGAACTGAATCTGAATTTTGCAGAGCGTCATGTTGAACAGTATTAAACATACAAGAGAGATAACAATATGGAAATCACATACACATTTGAAAAGAAATTCTCAAAGGATGATACATACCGTTTATTTAAATCCATTAACTGGTTTTCAGCAAATTTCCCTGAAAGACTGCATAAGGCTCTATTAAATTCTCAGACTGTGGTTACAGCATGGGATGGAGATAAACTTGTAGGTCTTGCAAGGGCTCTTGATGATAGTGAAATGGTGGCTTTTATTCATTATGTTTTAGTTGATTCTGAATATCAGGGACACCATATTGCATCAGGGTTAATCAGTATGATTAAGGAAAAGTACAAGGACTATCTGTATATTGATGTAATGCCTGAGGATAAGAGCAACTGTCCTTTCTATGAAAAGTCTGGTTTTAAAGTAATGAAAGACGGCGCTGCAATGACTCTGTTTAATGAAAACTCAGAACAGAGATAGTTAAAACAGCTTTTCTTTCCATGTAAAAGATGGACTCAGATGGTAAGCTCATTCCAGTCCATCTTAAAATTCCACTGATAATTCTAGTATACACAATCTGCTGTCTGCAATGATTACAGATGACTATTTTGGGAAGTGATTAGAGCTAAAGTTCTGTAAATGAGTTTAAGCTACAGGAGAATTTTCTGTAATCACATTTAAAGTCTATCTCTTCGTGAAAATGACCATGGTACCAGTGCTTAAAATCAGTTCTCTGCCTTAATTTCTCAGGATATCTTTAGCTGATATCAGACATTGGTCAGTAAAATTTTTGAATAAAACTTTAGTCGTAACTGTTTG
>ERZ1031078.599-NODE-599-length-11887-cov-3.849561_pt1 | contig 11887 bp, 10 predicted proteins | sample MGYA00518179_ERZ1031078 | MGnify/ENA primary metagenome ERZ1031078 (study PRJEB33719, sample SAMN04261274) | wastewater metagenome | biome: rural village; feature: human; material: feces | host: Homo sapiens | place: El Salvador | collected 2014-01-14 ... | reverse complement strand
GTCGTCGATCCGGTGAAGGTCGTCCTCACCAACTATCCGGAAGGACAGATCGAAGAAATGACGATGGAGAACAATCCGGAGGATGCTTCAGCCGGAGAACATCAGGTACCGTTTGGCAGAACTCTCTATATCGAACGGGAAGACTTTATGGAAACACCGGTGAAGAAATTCTTCCGTATGACACCAGGCAAGGAAGTCCGCCTGAAGGGGGCTTATATCGTAAAGTGTGAGGATGTCGTCAAGGATGCCCATGGCGATATCGAGGAGATCCACTGCACGGTCGACTTTGACACAAGAAGCGGTACGCCGGGAGCGGATCGCAAGGTGAAGGGGACGCTCCACTGGGTAGCCGCTGATACAGCGGTCGATGTGGAATCCCGCCTCTATGACTACCTGATCCCGCCGGATGATACGGATGATGGCCGCGATTTCATGGAGAAGGTGAATACCCACTCGCTGGAAATCAAGCACAGCAAGGCAGAGCCGGAAATCAAAAAGTACAAGGTCGGAGATCGCTTCCAGTTCCTCCGAAAAGGCTACTTCATCATCGACAAGGACAGCAGTGAGGATCATCTGGTCTGCAACCGCATCGTAGGTCTGCGTGATACTTGGGCAAAGCTCGCTAAGAAGAACGGCTGATATGAAGATGTGGAAACGCGTTTGCGCCGGGCTTCTCGTGGCTGCCCTGCTGCCGATCTCCTCTCTGGCAGCGGAGAAGCTGGATCTCAAAGGCATCGGGCGGATGACGGTGCCAAAGAATGTGACCTTTGAAAAAGGGGCGCAGGATGCACTGCCCTTCCTGTCTGCAGGTGGGACAGAGCGATTCTTTTTGCGGCGCGGGATGACAGGCAGTATATATTACACGATGACCTATGCGAATCCTCCGGATTTCAGCTATGGCTGGGCGATGTCGCATAAGCTCGGTGTGTCTTATCTTCTCGGCATCGGAGCGGTGAATCATAAGGATGATCCGGCGGAAGCGCAGCTGGATCTCATTGCAGCCGATCTCAATGAAAGGCTGATAGAGTCCGGAGCATCTTTTGATGGCGAGGCACCTCTGGTAAAAAGCAAGGATAAGAAGCATCTTCGCTATGAGGGCTCTGTCGTCATCACGACGAAGGAAAAAGATGTCACATATCATGAGGCGTATCAGATCGTCCTTGCCTGTGATGGTTATTTCACAACGCTCGGTATCATCAATACAGATGCGGATCAGAAAGATCTTACCGCGGCGGTAAAGAAAATGGTGCAGAAGAGAAAACTCCCTGAAAAGGTGAAGCTGCTCGATCTGGCAAAACGAGGGACATCCCTGACAGAGTGGGAGTGAATGGAAGCATTGATTCTCCAGAGCGTCCCTGCCGCCAACATCACCATTGACAAGGTGACCTCAAACATTTAATATGTAAGTGTAGTAAATTCAGGGAAAGATGGATGCCATTGCGGCATCAGTTTTCTCAGATGTACTGGTATGTAATAGGAGGAATTCCAAATGGCAAAAGTAGCAATCGTATACTGGTCCGGTTCCGGCAACACAGAAGCTATGGCTCAGGCTGTAGAAGAAGGTGCTAAGGCAGCTGGCGCAGAAACGACCCTTTCTTTCGTTTCTGACACCACGGCTTCCGATGTAGCAGCTTTCGATCACATCGTCCTTGGCTGCCCGGCTATGGGTAATGAAGAACTGGAAGAATATGAATTCGAACCATTCTTCGCAGAACTGCTTCCGCAGCTGAAAGGTAAAGTTGTCGGCATTTTCGGTTCCTACGCTTGGAATCAGGGCGACTGGATCGAAACCTGGAAACAGCGTTTTACCGATGAAGGAATCGAACTCGCTGCTGAACCGGTCAAAGCTTACAGCTATCCGGACGACGATGCACTGGCAGCTTGCAAAGCTCTTGGCGAAACCGTTGCTAAAGCGTAATGACTATATAAAAAAGGGCGTTCCAAGGAGCGCTCTTTTTTTGTAGAAGAAGGGAAATGGGAGATTCTTGCGAATGGCGACAGGCTCTCCCTTCCCATTTCTATTTGGATCAGCGTTTCCTTACATTTTCGCATAATCTCATGAGACGTGGGGATGATGGATGCAGTCATTCCCCTGTGAGGAGGTCAAGATGGGACAGAAAGTAGCGATCATTTTTTATTCTGCGACAGGGAATACGGAAGCTATGGCGGAGGCTGTCGCAGTCGGTGCTAAAAAGGCAGGAGCTAATGTGCTGCTGGCGCCGGTATCTGATGTGGATCCGGTGGAGATCGGTAACACCTGCCATCGGATCATTTTAGGCTGTTCGGCATGGGGGGTGGAGGTGATCGAAGAGGCACAGATGAAGCCCTTCTGTGATAAGCTGAAGCCCTACCTCAAGGGAAAGATCATGGGCATCTTCGGCTCGTGTGGCTGGAGCCGCGGCGCATGGCTGAATTCCTGGTACAATGAGCTGCACTTTGCCGGAGCCAGATTCCCGGCGCATCCGCTCCTTGCGTATGGCTACCCGGATGAGACAGCACTCAAAAATTGCGAAGAGCTCGGAAAAGCAGTGGCAGAGGCGGAGGAATGACTAGTGACTAGTGACTGGAGACTGGAGACTAGAGACTAGAGAACGTCAGACTCTCGTGTCGTCATTTCGAGCGATAGCGAGAAATCTTTCCCCTTCGCGATCAGGCGGGCGATGTTTGGACCTCCGAAACGGGAAAACTGCTAGGGAAACACTGATTCTGCGATTTAATCAGTGTTTCCCTAGCCCCAGTCCTTCGGATACCCTCGTTGAACTTTCTAAACCTGTTGAAACTGTTCAACCTATTTCCACGCATAGAATCAAACAACCAACAAACAAAAGAATCGAAAGGACGATAACCAATGAATTGGGACAATAAATTTGCCAGTGATGTGAAAGCGGTACCATTTTCCGGTATCCGTAAATTTTTCGATCTGGCCAGCTCTATGAAAGATGTGATCTCTCTGGGTGTCGGTGAGCCGGATTATGCGGCTCCTGATAAGGTCATCCATGCGTGCATTGACAGCCTGGAGAGAAAAGAAACGTCTTATACGTCGAACTGGGGACTTCTTGAGCTCCGTGAAGAGATTGCCAAGCTTTTTGCAAAGCGCTATGGGCTGACCTATGATCCGAAGGATGAGATCATGGTGACCGTCGGTGTTTCAGAAGCCATCGGACTTGTCATGACGACTTTCTTGAATCCGGGAGACGAAGTGCTGATCCCTGATCCTGCCTACCTGGCGTATCCGGCCTGCGTTTCTATTGCGCACGGCGTACCGGTCCTGGTACCGACCTATGCGAAGGATGAATTCCGCCTCACGGTAGAAGAACTCGAAAAGAAAGTCACGCCAAAGACGAAGGCCATCCTGATCGGATATCCGAATAATCCGACCGGAACGATCATGGACAGAGCGTCTCTGGAAAAGGTCGCTGCTTTTGCCAAAGCCCATGACCTCATCGTCATCGCGGATGAAATCTACTGCGATCTGACGTATGAAGGGCAGCATACCTGCTTCGCTTCGCTGCCGGACATGCAGGAACGCACGATCGTCTTGAATGGTTTCTCCAAGTCTTATGCGATGACGGGTCTTCGTATCGGCTACGTTTGTGCTCCACGGGAAGCACTCGAGGAGATCTATAAGGTACATCAGTATGAGATCCTCTGCGCTTCCACGACCAGCCAGTATGGTGCGATCGAAGCACTCAGAAACTGTGATGATGATGTAAAAGCTATGTTTAAGGAATATGCGGCCCGCCGTGAAATGATCTATCAGGGGCTGGAGGATATCGGTCTGACAGTCTTCAAACCAAAGGGTGCCTTCTATATTTTCCCGGATATCAGCTGTACAGGGATGGATGAGGAAGAATTCTGCGACAGGCTTCTTACGGAAGAAAAAGTCGGTGTCGTACCCGGCACCTGCTTTGGACCGCAGGGGAAGAACCACATTCGCATTTCCTACGCAGCCAGCCGTGAGAATATCGCCGAAGCGCTTAAACGCATGGCTCGCTTTGTAAAGAAATATAAAAAGGCGTAAATATAGGGAAACGCTGATTCAAAAGAGGGCCTTCCACGTCGTGGAGGCTCTCTTTTGCTTGACAGATGAGAGGCGGGGCTAGCATAATATGATTGTTGGCAGTTTCAGCCATGAATGACCGGTCATGGATCATGGCTTTTCGATAAAAGGAGAAAATGATGAAGCTACGCATATATCTACTGACACTCCTGCTCGGAGTTCTCGGCTTTGCAGGATGCGAAGCAGCAGAGCAGAACATGCGTGAAACGGCTCTTCCTGCATCGGCCAAGGCTCCGGAGGAGAAGACCATAGCGGAGTCTCATGGGAAAGCAGCGAAGGAGGAGACAGCCGAGACCCCGCTCCTTCCGATCGATGCCTCTCCGCTTGCAAATGATGATTTTATATTGCATGGTATGGCTTTGGGAGATCGTGCGGATTCTCTGATCCGGAATATGGGCGTGCCGGATGCCATCTCGCGAGGTAGTGTAAGTGATACCTATACATGGAAGGACTTCACTGCGCGGGTGAACCATGCTGTTACCGAAGAGAGCGCCTGGAAGGTCATGGGGAAAAAGGCACCGCCCACAGGCCTTACTGAGTATCGAAGCGAGAGAAAGGATCTGGAAACGCTGCGCGGCATTCACGCCGGAAGTTCGCGTGAAGCTGTCCTGCGTGCCTATGGTCGCCCTCTTCGCCTCCTTTGGGATGGGGAAAAGAGGGATTTCCTTCTGACTTATGAAGCCGGGGATCAAGAAATTTCTTTCACCATTCATAAGAACGTGGTAAAATCATTGCATGTGTCTTACTTGCCTGAAAAGAAAAAGAAGAAGACAGAAACGCAAGAAAGGCATGATTTTTTGCCGAAAGGGGACTTCTCTTTGGCGGGCCTTTCCTTGGGGCAGCGCTTCAAAGACTACTCTTTTATGGAGTGGGAACGGAAGATGATGAATCCCGGAGAGGAAATCTGGTACTACGAGGGCTATGGCGTCCGCATGACAAAGAAGGAACACTGGATCATGGCGTTCTTCCTGACAGATGATCGGATGCTGACTCCTCGAGGCCTTGCCATGGGCGATGATCAGTCGACCGCGGAAATGCTCTATGGCGCGCCACAAAAGTTGGAGATGGATACCTCTACAGGCAGCCCGCGCACAGCCTATGTGTACTTCTCCCAAGGGCAGAAGGAGGTACTCATCCTCTATTTCAAGAATAAAAAAGTGGATGGCATCGTCTGCGCCGGGAATCCACAGCGGAGAAAGTGACCTGTCCCCAGGCACTCATTTTTAGTAGTCAAGCAATCTGAGGTGTTATCGTGTACGATTATTTTTGCGCATTTATTGTCGGCGTAGTGGAAGGGCTGACAGAGTATATTCCAGTTTCATCGACAGGCCATATGATCATCGTCGGGCATATGCTGGGCTTCGAGGGGACGCTTGCCGATCTCTTCGATGTCTTCATCCAGCTCGGTGCGATCCTTTCCGTTCTCGTGGTGTACAGAGAAAAATTTACCTTTATCCTGAATACCCATCACTGGTTTCGCACAAAGGGGCCTTCTCTTCTGAATCTGGCCATCGCCATGTTTCCGGCCTGCCTTCTGGGGCTTGTTTTTCATGGATTTATCAAGAATACGCTCTTTGGTCCCATGACAGTCATCATCGGTCTGGTGCTGGGCGGTATCTTCATGATCGCGGCTGAAAAAATGCATAAGCATTTCTCTGTGACAGATGTAGATCACATCACATGGAAGCAGGCGCTGAAGATCGGACTCTTCCAGTGCCTCTCTCTTTGGCCGGGGTTTTCTCGAAGTGGCAGCACCATCGCCGGCAGCCTGCTCTTGGGGATCTCCAGAAAAGCGGCAGCAGACTTCACCTTCATCATGGCGGTTCCGCTGATGTTCCTTGCCTGCATCTATGATCTTTTGAAAACGATCAAGTACCTTGAAATGGGTGACTTTGGCATTCTGGCCGTCGGATTTGTGACCGCTTTCTTCGTGGCGTATGCATCCATTCTTTGGTTCCTGAAATTCCTGAATACTTCGACACTGACCGGCTTTGCCATCTATCGTTTCGTTGTAGCACTCGTTGCACTCATTTACTTCTGGTGAAAAAAGGCTCCCGCTTCGGCGGGGGCTTTTTTAGCGGTGTAAAATCGTTTCTTGCCGCCTAAAAATAAAGTCCCATAAGACCTTTATACAGCGTTTCATCATAACCATCTCTCTTGCTGCTCCTCCCCAAAGCCCTCCAACTGCCGGATCTCCGCAGAAGCCGCTTTCGGCGATGGCGCAGCCCGCGAGATTGGCCGATGGGGGATTGGCATGCAAATCATTGTTCCCTACTAGCAAAAAGAATACATTCATGGTATGATTGAATTTGTAGTAGTAGGAATAGTTTCTATTTCTGCCTGAAAAGAGAGAGAAGGAGGGGAGTACATGAAGGCTTATATCCGTATCAGACATACTGGAGAATTATATGACCGCAGCTGCTATGCAGCCTATGCGGGAGCAAATGAACTGGATATCCCTGTGAAGCCCTATAAAGTGGTGTATTCTCTGACCGATAATGATCCGAAGGATCCTGTGGTGGGGACATTTTCTGATGTGAAGGTGGCACTCGAAAGATTCGGCGTGAAGCTGCTGCCACTGGATTATCCGGATGAGCTGATGCCCTTCGTCGGACGAAAGATCTGGAAATCGACGCTCTTCACCATCACCAGCCATGCGGAAGACTGGCATGTCTTCGTCAAACCGGTGGAGGATGTGAAGCGATTCCATGGCACTGTGCTCGATAAGTCGGAAGACCTCATCAAGCTGGGCGGAGGACTCGAAGATATCGATGTCTGGTGCAGCAGCCGTGTGAATTTCATCTCCGAATGGCGTCTCTGGGTACTTCAGGGAGAGATCGTAGGTCTTTGCCCATATAAAGGACGCTGGGATATTTTCCCAGATCCCAGCGTCCTCAAAGCAGCCGTTGCTGCATATCATTCCGCCCCTGCCGGCTATGCGCTGGACTTTGGTATCACGGATGAAGGCAAGACGCTCCTGGTCGAGGTATCTGATGGCTATGCGCTCGCTTCCTTTGGCTTGAAATCAAGGCTCTATATGCAGATCCTTCTTGCACGCTGGCAGGAATTAACTAAAGATGTGAAAGTGTGAGCTGGCGTATCTGCTCATCATTTTGTCCCTATGGCACCGATGCTTGTAGTACCTTTGTGTTTTCTGCAGTAGTCGGTGCTTTTCTTACCTGCGAAGCGGATCCTCTGCTTTCTCGGCTGTCTTTAGCTGACAGGTGAGCCGCAGTGGTACGGCACAAAAAGAGGCGCCGCGGAGCTTATAAACAGATAAAACTTTCAGACATTTTGCATACTGCCTGTGCGCTTCTTGCGAAACGGATAGGATACGCGATAACAATGAATGAATTTACAGAAAGGAGGAGTTGTGGTGAGGCTGAGCAATGATTTTCTGCAGCGGCTGAAGGACAGTGTCAATATCAATGACATCATCGGCTCGTATGTCGATCTAAAGAAAAAAGGAAGATACTATTTCGCCTCCTGTCCTTTTCATGGACCGGAGAAAACTCCTTCTTTTCCAGAATCTCCGGAAAAAGGATTTTATTATTGCTTTGGCTGTCACGAGAGCGGAGACGTCTTCCATTTCCTGCAGAAGATGGAAGGGATCACTTTCATGGAGGCCGTGGAGAGAGTAGCTGATTATGCCCATATCGATATGCCGACGGAGGAGATCTCTCCGGAAGAACGGCAAAAGGCAGCCATGATGAAGAAAATGGTGGAGGTCACGGAGCTTGCAGGCTCTTATTTCCACAATTGCCTCACGCGGACGCAGATGGGACAGGCGGGAATGGCGTACTTCGAGAAGCGCCACCTTTCGATGGAAACCATAGAAAGCTTCAAGCTGGGCTTTGCACCGGCGGATTGGCATCGTCTATACCATGACTTCACGACGAAAAAGCAGATAGATCCGAAGATACTCACAGCCTGCGGGCTTTGCGGGTACAAGAATGGAAACTATTTTGATATGTTCCGCAATCGCTGCATGTTTCCCATTCTGGATCTGAAGGGGCGTGTGGTGGCATTCGGCGGTCGTGTCATGGATGACAGTAAGCCGAAGTATCTGAATTCGCCGGAAAGCCCCATTTTCAATAAGCGCCGTCTCCTTTTTGCTATTTATCAGGCACTGCCGGAAATCCGCAAAAAGCGGCAGGCGATCATGGTCGAGGGCTATATGGATGCGATTTCCCTGCATGCCCATGGTGTCACGAATGTAGTAGCTTCACTCGGGACTGCCTTCACCGTAGAGCAGGCAAGGCTTCTCAAAAAATATGCCGACGAGATCGTTTTCTCTTATGATATGGATGCTGCCGGTCAGAATGCGACGCGGCGGGCATTGGAGATCGCCGGCGCTGTGGGACTGAAGCTGCGTGTGGCACTCGTGGGGGAGGGCAAGGATCCGGATGAATTTGTCAATCTTCATGGCGGGGAGGCTTATTTAGAAGCGGTAGCGCAAGCGCAGCCTGCATTGGACTATCTCTTTGGCGCGCTGCAGCGGCAGTATGATGCGTCGACACTTGACGGGCAGCATCACATTCTTGATGAGATGTTCGCTGTACTTCTCGCGCAGCAGGATACGTTTCAGTTCAATTCGTTCATCCGCAAGATGGCGATGACGCTCCACATGGATGAAGGAATGATCCGAAGTGAAGCACTCTCCTTTGCGAAAAAGAATCATTCGACCCTGTATATTTCCCAGAAAACACCGCTGGAAGCACCGACGACAGACAATGGGCCGCAGGCAAAGAAGCAGAAGCTCCTGGAAGAAGGGCTTCTCAAGTACTGCCTCCGCTATCATATGCTTCCTGAGGGCTGGGAGTTACTCAAAAATTATCCTTTCACCTCGCCTTTCCGTCAGAGACTCTTTGATGCGATGAAATCGATGGAGGGAGAGATCACGGAACAGGCGGTGGAGGGGAAGCTCCTTCGCGAGGATATACCGCTCCTGGCAGAGCTTGCGATGGAGGGGGATCCACCCGGCTCTGTCCCTCAGGAGGAATATATATGGCCTTTGATGAAGATGTATCTCCAGAAGGAGTATCGTCTTCATACAGAAAAAGTCCAGTCTCTCATGACTTCAGATCCGGAAGAGGCCAGAAAAGAGCAGATGATCTGTATCCGCCTCAGCAAAGAGATCATGGAACTGGGAAGGGCATGAGTGGTGACCGATTACTGAGGTCAGATATCAGAAGTCAGACATCAGAAGTCGGACGGTAGAAGTCAGATACCTGAAATCTAATCCCTAATCCCTAATCCCTAATCCCTAGTCACCAGTCACCAGTCACTAGTCACTAGTCACTAGTCTTTATGCATATTGTTTGTTTTGCATATACCACATTTCCGAAGCAGAGATGGACAGGATCGCCGGAATGGATTACCAGTATCGGGGGATATAAAAATGGCTGAACGAATGACTCAACTTGAAAAATGGATTCAGGAGCTGAAGAAAAAATCCCATGACGGGCTGGTAGCGAATAAGGATATCATGGAGTTCATTTCCACGCACAATCTGAGAGAAGAAGATCTGTCTGCACTTTATGAAGCACTTCATATCCACCAGCTGGAAGTCGACTTTAATGAAGAAGTGGATGATTCCTTCGACTTCATCGAGGAAGAGGAGTCGGCTGAGCTTGTCAAAGAAGAAGAGGCCGAGGCGGAAGCCGAAGAAGACACGCCGGTGCCTGATCTGGATAATGCCATCTCGATCGATGATCCCGTGAAAATGTATCTGAAGGAAATCGGTGCGCTGCCCCTTTTGACCAGTGAAGAAGAGATCGTGCTTGCCAAGACGGTCGAGGCGGGTATGCGTGCGGATGCGCTTCCCGAAGAAAAGGAAGCGGCGCGGGAAGCGAAGAAAGAGCTGGCTGATCGGAATCTACGCCTCGTGGTCTCCATCGCAAAGAAATATCTGGGCCGCGGGCTGCAGTTTCTGGATCTCATTCAGGAAGGAAATCTGGGACTCTTAAAGGCGGTCGATAAATTCGACTATACCAAGGGCTATAAATTCTCCACCTATGCTACATGGTGGATCCGGCAGGCTATCACACGTGCCATTGCAGACCAAGCACGTACCATTCGTGTGCCGGTACACATGGTAGAGACGATCAATAAGCTGAATCGCATTTCCCGCCAGCTGCTGCAGGAGAATGGGCGTGAGGCAACCAATGAAGAGCTTGCCAAAGCCATGGGCGTATCACTCGCCAAGGTACGCGAAGTCAAAAAGATCGCGCAGGACCCGATTTCTTTGGAAACGCCGATCGGTGAAAAGGAAGATTCCCATCTGGGAGATTTCATCGAAGACCATGAAGCCATCGCACCGGATGATGCCGCCGGCAGCATCCTTCTCCGCGAGCAGATCGAAGAACTTCTGACCGGGCTGACGGAAAGAGAACGACAGGTGCTCGAGCTGCGCTTCGGGCTGAAAGACGGCAAGACAAGGACTCTCGAAGAAGTGGGAAAATACTTCGATGTGACCCGCGAACGCATCCGTCAGATCGAAGGGAAAGCGCTTTCGAAGCTGAAAAAGACGGCAAAAAATCTGATCAACCAGTGAACCATAGGCAATCAAAAAGCAGCCCTTGACGGGCTGCTTTTTGATTGCGTTCATTGAGGATCATGAAAACGGTATACAAAATCCTTATAAGATCAGATGGTATGCGCGGAGCCGACGACAGCTTCGATCTTGTGCATGACCATCTGCTTCACAGCCTCTCTGGCCGGCTTCAGATAGCCTCTCGGGTCGAAATTCGACGGATCCTTGAAGAGTGCTTCACGGATGGCACTTGTCATAGCCAGACGGATATCGGTGTCGATATTGATCTTGCAGACAGCCATCGTGGCAGCCTTGCGGAGCATGTCTTCCGGGACGCCTTTCGCGCCGAGGACTTTGCCGCCATAGGCATTGCACTTTTCCACAAATTCCGGAATGACGGTAGAAGCGCCATGGAGGACGATCGGGTAGTCCGGCAGGAGCTTACCGACCTTTTCCAGACGTTCATAGTCAAGATAGGGGGCGCCTTTGAATTTGTATGCTCCGTGGCTGGTGCCGATCGCAATAGCGAGAGAGTCGCAGCCGGTAAGCTCTACGAACTCAGCCGCTTCTTCCGGATCCGTAAAGATCGCATCCTTCGCATCGACGCTGACCAGATCTTCTACGCCGGCCAGACGTCCGAGCTCGGCTTCGACCACGACACCTTTGTCATGGGCATATTCGACGATCTGCTTTGTGACTTTGACATTTTCCTCGAAGGAGTGCTTCGAGCCATCATACATGACAGAAGTAAAGCCACCGTCAATGCAGGCCTTACAGATCTCATAAGAAGAGCCGTGGTCCAGATGGAGTGCGGTCGGGATCTCCGGATAATCCTGAAGGGCAGTCTTGACCAGGCCGACGATATATTCCTGACCGGCATAATTGCGGGCACCTTCCGAAGCCTGAAGAATGACCGGAGACTCCTCTTCCTTGGCAGCTTCCATGATCCCTTGGATGATTTCCATGTTATTCACATTGAATGCACCAATGGCATAATGCCCCTGATATGCCTTTTTAAACATTTCAGTAGTTCCTACGAGCGGCATAATGATACCTTCCTTTCAATGCAACATTGATATAGTGTATACAATATATAAGCTGATCGGTGAATAAAAGCTATATGATTGCCTTCCTTTATTATACTGAATGGTACTTTATATTTCCACTGTATTTTAAGAATTATTTTCAAAAAAAGAAATGGCCGCTATTTCTTACAGGCAGAGAGGGCGGTTTCATGGTACAATAAAAGAAAACAAGGGAATCAGCGTTTCCCAGGGAAGGAGAACATAGAA
>ERZ1031078.591-NODE-591-length-12011-cov-6.592255_pt1 | contig 12011 bp, 11 predicted proteins | sample MGYA00518179_ERZ1031078 | MGnify/ENA primary metagenome ERZ1031078 (study PRJEB33719, sample SAMN04261274) | wastewater metagenome | biome: rural village; feature: human; material: feces | host: Homo sapiens | place: El Salvador | collected 2014-01-14 ... | reverse complement strand
AGGACTATTATACAAGAAAAATAACGGAAGAAATCATGCGCCCACCATTCGATATCGGATGTTGGGCGCGATTTTTAGAAGTGAATTTGGCAATAGCGAAAGCAAATTTTCATACGTTGTTGATGAATGGCAGAATAGTCAGATTCCCTGATCGACCGCGGCACCTTTGACGTCATCTTCGACCAGTTTTAATTTGTTCATCATATCCTTGATCTCCTGCTGGGCCTGAACTACGCTGTCTGTACCACCGGCTTGCTTGTTCGCAGCTTCCACGATATCTTTTGTCAGCTCTTCCTGCTCTTTCTTTTCGTCTTTTCTGGCTTGCAGTTTTTCTTCCAGTTCCTTCTTTTTGTCTGCAGCTTCCTCGGCTGTTTTCTTCTCTTCTTCCTGCTTCTCGTCGATGTGGTCTTTGCCTTCCGCAATCAGCATGCCCATGATCTCGTCGCTGGCAGCGCCCATTACTGCATCTGCCTGCTCAAATGCAGCTCCCATGGAATTGGATTTTAACCGTTCAATCTTCGTCTGGCGGATCACGGCATTTTCTGTCTGAATCTTATTCCTGGCGTCGGCAAGTTCGTTGACATAGGATTCTTCTGATTTTTTTAAGGCAAGAGACTGCTGCTGGTATTCTGTTAATCCGGCAGCTTTTATTTTGGCAATCTGTTCTTCTTCCTCTTTCGTTAAGCGGACATCCGAACCGGAGAAGCCGGTCTCTACGCCTTTTGCCAGTAGTTCCAGATCTTTTTGTTCCTGGCTGTCTGAGGACACACCGAATTTATCCTGCAGGGCGGCTCTGGAGGCTTCGATATCACTGATCGCCTTTGTGCTGTCACCGATTTCCCCGGTGAGAGAGCGTATTTTTTCTCTGCGATTTGCCATATCGTCATCAATCTTACTCTCTCCGGCAAAGGCATCCCCGATGATCTTCATAGCTTTTTTCCGAACCTGAGCCTTCTTTGCAGCGATCGGATCGGTGACGGAAGCCATACTGCGGGCATCTATGGATTTACCACCGTTTTTTGCTTTGCCGTTTTTGCCATCTGATACAGAATGATGTCTGTTTTGTACTTGATCTTCCCCTACAAAATAGGAATAATTTTTTACTTGCATAATTACCCTCCGTCTCATTATGTTGTTACTATCTATTTCGGCAAAATGAGCAGAATATGTAATAGCCGAAAATGAGTTTGCTGCAGCATTAAAACATGAAAATTCAGGATTTCTGTGACATGGGAAAATTTGAGCAGATCATGATGTAAATGTTTAAGAATATCGTATTTTCGAAAAAATGCCGGAATGAAAAGTTAAATATTTTTTCAAAAAGGGGTTAAGTTTCCGAAATCCTCTCCGATATACTTAACAAGTAAAGCAAATGAAACAATTGCTTAACTAACCATTCTTCTGAATTAAAGGTTTCGCACGCCGGAGAAACGGAAGACAATGGCGATGAAAGTGACAGGATGTGCGAACTTGGAGCTGACATTGCCAAAGCAAATAACGGAGCGCAGGGAAGCGCTCGTCAATTCAAGGAGGAATATATTATGGTAGTACAACACAATCTTACAGCTATGAACTCTAACAGAATGTTAGGCATCACCACTAAGTCTCAGGCTAAGTCTACTGAGAAATTATCATCCGGTTACAAGATCAACAGAGCAGCAGATGATGCAGCTGGATTATCCATCAGCGAGAAAATGAGAAAGCAGATCAGAGGTCTGACACAGGCTTCCAGCAACGCACAGGACGGTATCTCCGCAGTGCAGACCGCTGAGGGTGCTCTGAACGAAGTTCAGGATATGCTGCAGAGAATGAACGAACTGGCTGTTAAGGCTGCTAACGGAACTCAGGCTGAGAACGACAGAAGCTACATCCAGAACGAGATCGATCAGTTAGTAACTGAAATCGACCGTGTATCCACCACAACCAAGTTCAATGAGAGTTACCTGTTAAAGGGTGTAAATCAGGATGGAACAGCCGCAAAGCTTACCTATAAGACGGCAAAGGGAAATATTGCAGATATTGATGAAGCTACAGGTAAGAAGGAATATGCTTTGGGTACTGCAACAAATCAAACTGTAGCAGACCACGGCACATATAAGCTTGCTACTGTTCAAGTTTTGGGCAAGACATATGGACTGGTTACAGATATTAAAGACGAAAAAACGGCAGACGGTAAAACCTTATCTAAGGAGGACGCTTTAGCTGACGCAAAAAATACTGCAACTGATGGAGCATTTGCTACTCAGGATGAATTACTTGCGCAGATTAAGAAAGATCTTAATGAAGCGGGAGCAGGAGACATTAAGTCTATTAGTGTTGATAAGGATGGTAAAGTTACCGTAGAGGCATTTGCAGACTTGAATGCATCTCTGAATTTCAGCCTTCATGTAGGTGCTGATTCTACAGAGGACAATAAGATTGATGTCGATATTTCTATGATGAGTGCTCGTGGACTTGGTGTAAACGGTATTCAGGTATCTGGTAATGATGATGCCAATGCTACCGCTGCTATTGATACCATTTCCGCTGCAATCCAGAAGGTTTCTACTCAGCGTTCCGCACTTGGTGCTGTTCAGAACAGACTTGAGCACACCATCAACAACCTGGACAACGTAGTTGAGAATACCACCAGCGCAGAGTCCGCTATCCGTGATACCGATATGGCTACTGAGATGGTTAAGTACTCCAACAACAACATCCTGGCTCAGGCAGGTCAGGCTATGTTGGCTCAGTCTAACCAGTCCAATCAGGGCGTACTGTCTCTGTTACAGTAATCTCTGTAAAAGGTTCATAACTAACGTAATACAAGAGAAGCCGGTGCTTGATGCACCGGCTTCTTTTAATGTTACATCTTCCAAATTAATTTCATAGGAATCTCATAGTATAAGCGTTTTTTATTTTGTCAAAAATGGAAAAAAAGAATGCAAAACATAAGAGTTCATGTTAAATTTTATTCAGAAGAATTTTATTAAAATCAGTTTGAATAAATTGTTTTTAATAAATATCGTGCAATGTGAGATTGATTCGTTGGCGATATGGCATATATAACATATACTAAAGGATAAATAATATTTGACATTATAGGAAGGATGGCAGAGAATGAAAACCTTAAATGAAATGCTTTCTGAGGAAATGAAGAATGACGAATTCCGAAAAGAGTATGAGGCAATTCAACCGGAACTTGATGTGATCAGAGCTATGGTGGATGCAAGGAATTCTCAGATATCTCAATTGTAAATAATATTATTGACAGTAGTTCGGCTGACCGATATATTAATAAATAGGAGGGAAGCAGATGATAATTAATGATTTACTTGAAAAAGAAAAAATGTCGAGGTATCGCTTGAGCAAGGAAAGCGGAGTTGCAATGACAACAATTACTGATATCTGTAATGGAAAAGCAGACCTTGATAAATGCACGGCCGGAACTCTGCATAAAATCGCCAGGGTGCTTAATGTAACGGTAGACTTAATATTGGAAAATAATAGTGCAGATAATGAAGATTATAGATGTTCGTTTGAAACTTTTAAGAGTAATACCTGTCATCACGTAAAGGATATGGGTGATATAGATTTTATTATCGAAACACTTGAGACGGATGAAGTAAGAAAGCTTTATGAGCGCAGATGGTGTAGAGAAGCTATGTATCTGCTGGCTATGATTGATTACTTGTCCAGGATGAACGATGTACCTCTTTGTACAAATTATAATGATATTCGCTCCCAGAAGCTTGAAAAATTATATTTTTCTGCAGGTGTTGAAGCGGCATATGCAGCGACGGGAGATGAACGTATAAAAGAAAAGGCACTTGCAAATGCGATACCGGAATTTATACGATTTAATATTGTAGAAAATGAGGTGCGAAATGTCTGCTGATAAAAGAGAAAAAGAGAAATGATTTTCCCTTGCATCTCCCCCATAAATAGTATAAAAAAGCCCCAGTGTTGCAAACAAAATATTACAATAAAACGCACAACGGGGTGCATGCCGGGAGGCATGCGCCTTTTTTTGAGTCAGCCCTGAATTTTATGCACGGTACCTGAGTCCCTTACGCCGCAGGATTGATATCCGCTGTCGGCATCTTCGTAGGTTAGAGAGCAGCAAGCAATGCTTTCTCCGACGAAGGTGTTTTGAGTGGAAAACGAAAGCTTTTGTTGAAACTGCTAAAAGGTAAGTGGTAGAATTATTTGGTGTTTTTCGTCTTATTGGGAGGGGCAAATTGATTTGTTACGATAAATTATGGTTAATGATGAAACAAATTAAGCCAATAATTGAAAGTAATGATTTTTCAGATTATGAATCCAATGTAACTGACCCGGAAATACTGAAAGTGCTTTCGGATTATCGGATTAAACGAGAGAATGCTGAGAAAGAGATGGGCAGTCCTAAATTATGAAAGTGGTGAAGTAAATGGAATTGGAGCTTAGCATAGAAGATTTATTAAATAAGCGAAGAGTGGAATCTGATAGGATCGAATTTAAAGCATCGTGGAATCCGGATGATATTTATCATAGCATTTGTGCATTTGCCAATGATTTTGACAATGTTGGTGGCGGATATGTTTTGATTGGTGTCGAGGAGAAAAACGGTGTTGCAGTTCGCCCGGTAAAGGGTTTGGAAGAATATGAGTTGGATACCATACAAAAGGAACTTTTGGGTTATAATAATACAATGATTCCGGCATATTTTCCACGTGTGATCATTGAACAAGTTGATGGGAAAAATGTTGTTGTATTGTGGGTGACACCTGGAGTGCAAAGACCGTATAAGGCACCAGAGCATGTTACTGCTAAGAAGGATAAAAAGTATTATTACTATATACGGTATGCGACAAGCTCGGTTCGTGCAAATGCGGAGCAGGAACGAGAATTAATTAATATGACAAACTACGCACCGTTTGACACGAGGCCTAATTTTGAGGCTACAGAGTCAGACATATCGGTTGCGTTGTTAACGGACCATCTCAATACAACCAAAAGCAAGCTGGCAAAGCAGATTGGAAAACGTGGTGTTATGGAAGTGCTTGGAGACATGCAGCTTCTTGTAGGACCACCGGAGCAGCTATGTATATCTAATGCGGCACTGATGATGTTTTGTGAGCATTTGGACAAATTCTTTCCATATACGCAGGTTGAAATTACAAAATTTCCGGAAGGTAGCATTAAAAATCCAAATAATTTTATTGAAGTGCCGGTTATCAAAGGCTCTGTGCCGACAATGATTAAAAGAACTATGGAAAAGCTACAGGACATGGTGATTGAGGAAAAGGTCACGAAAGTAGATTATCAGATGGAAGCCATTCGCCGGTACAGCTATCCGTATCAGGCGTTAGAGGAAGCTGTGGTCAATGCTTTTTATCATCGTGATTATCAATCCTATCAGGCAATAATCATAGAGATTGAACCAGATTGTGTTCGAATTATTAGTTATCCAGGTATTGACCGTTCAATCTCGCAAAAGACAATTGCTGAGGGAGAACGATTCAAATCTCGATATTATAGAAACAAACGATTGGGAGAATTTTTGAAGGAGTTAGATTTGACAGAAGGAAAATCTACAGGAATTCCTACTATACAAGAGGAACTTAGAGATAATGGTTCTCCTAAAGCGACATTTGAAACGGATGATGAAAGAAGAGCAGTTACTGTTGAGATACCTATTCATCCGGATTTCTTAATGGAACAAGGTGAACCCCAAAATGAACCCCAAAATGAACCCCAAAATGCGACATCAGTGGAGGATGCTATTTTGCAGTTGATACGAATGAATAAGTATGTAACACGAGAGGAAATGGCGAGTCAGATAGAGGTTTCACTCAGTACGGTTAAACGTTCAATAAATAAATTGAAGACTAGTGGAATAATCGAATATGAAGGCCCGAGTAAAGGCGGATATTGGAGTATAAAGTGAGCAGGAAAATAAAGATACTTTAGTGGGATTTCAGGAAAATTATCCGGGAGTGCTTAATGGCGATAATCTTGCTGATGTTTTGAAAGCAGCAAGAGCAAAGAAGCAAGAGAAAAAAGAGAAGTAATTTTCCCTTGCATCTCCTCTGCAAATAGTATAAAATAAACCCAGTGTTGCAAACAAAATATTACAATAAAACGCACAATGGGGTGCATGCCGGGAGGCATGCACCCTTTTTTACGTTAGTACTGAATTTTATGCACGGCACATGAGTCCCTTATGCCGCAGGATTGATATCCGCTTTCGGTACATTCGGAGAAGCCGTCGGCGCATTCGTTGCATCCGGCGCGCCCGTGGCTTCCGGCGTAGCCTTAGGCTTTGCCTTCTCCAGGGATGCCTTCACCGCTTCCAGCAGCACCAGCGAAGTATATCTGGTCTCTGCGGAATAGGTGACCTGCTCCGGATCCTGCATTTCACAGAGCTGGTCATTCAGGGATTCCATGGTGGACTCGAGCAGTGGATACATGGTAGTAAGTGTTTCGCTTGGATCGGCGAGGCTGACGGATGTGATGGCGTGGTCGCTCACGATGACTTCCACATTGACGGTCTCATTGCCGAGGATCAGCTCCGTGGTATAGATTCCGGGGATATATGTATTGCCGGTATCGGCAACGGCCCCGGTGGAGACATCCGCCACATTGTCCGGCATTTCGGCAGCAGTATCGTCAGGGGAATCCGGTGTCCCATAGGAGGCATCCGTATCCTTGCCCGGCAGCAACAGCATTAATAGTAATATGATGAACAACACCCCCAGCGCGGCGAAGATTCCGGTATAGAGCAGTTCTTTTCTGCGAAGTACGACGATCTTTGTATTTGCACTCATTCTTAAGTCTCCTTGGAATGATGGGATGATCTTTATAAATAGTATGCGCAGGACCTCCCACGTAGTACCGTAAATGAGGAGAACTTCGCATTGACAAGACAAAACAGGCATTGCTATAGTTAGTGTAAGTATTTTTCACGGATGCGTCCGCCCCGTGGAAAAGGAGCAGACAGGCGGCGCAGAAACGAGGGTAACGATGAACAATTATACCAAGGAAGATATCATCCGTCTTGTGGAAGAAGAGGATGTGGAATTCATCCGTCTGCAGTTCACGGATCTGTTTGGCAATCTGAAAAATATTGCAGTGACAGCCAGTCAGCTGGATCGTGTACTGAACAATAAATGCATGTTCGACGGCTCCGCCATCGACGGCTTCGCCCGGATCGAGGAATCCGATATGTATCTGTATCCGGATCTGTCTACGCTGGAGATCTTCCCCTGGAGACCCCAGCAGGGCAAGGTGGCACGTATGATCTGTGATGTCTATCGCCCCAACGGCCAGCCTTTTGAGGGCGATCCCCGCTATGTGCTGAAGCGTGCGGTGCAGCAGGCTGAGGATATGGGATATACGTTCGAGGTAGGTCCCGAATGTGAATTTTTCCTGTTCAATACCGATGAAAATACCATGCCTACGACCAGCACCCACGAACAGGCCGGATATTTCGACATCGGACCGTTAGATTTCGGTGAGAATGCCCGTCGTGACATCGTAATGAACCTGGAGGATATGGGATTCGTCATCGAGGCATCCCATCATGAGATGGCTCCGGCGCAGCATGAGATCGATTTCAAATACGATGAGGCATTACATACTGCGGACAATATCATGACGTTTAAGATGGCGGTGCGTACCATCGCAAGACGCCACGGTCTGCACGCAACATTTATGCCGAAGCCGAAGTTCGGCGTCAACGGTTCCGGTATGCACATCAATATGTCTTTGCAGAAAGACGGTAAAAATATTTTCCAGGATGCATCCGATCCTAACGGTCTGAGTAAGGAAGCTTATTATTTCATCGGTGGTATCATGAAGCATATCAAAGGAATGGCAGCGATCACGAATCCGCTGGTGAATTCCTATAAGCGCCTGGTACCCGGCTTCGAGGCACCGGTCTATATCGCATGGAGCACAACGAACCGCAGCCCCCTGATCCGTATTCCGGCTACCGCGGACGGAGAGGGTACCCGTATCGAGCTACGCAGTCCCGATTCCGCAGCAAACCCTTATCTGACGCTGGCAGTCTGCTTAAGCGCCGGCTTACAGGGCATCCGGGAGAAGATTCTGCCCCCCGAGAGCATCAATGCGAACATTTTTGCACTGACCGCCAAAGAGCGGAAGGAGCTTCACATCGACCAGCTGCCGGGCACTTTGCTGGAGGCAGTGGAAGAACTGGAGAAGGATACCTTTATCCAGGATGTCTTAGGCGACCATATTGCCGGGAAATACATCGATGCCAAGCGCAAGGAATGGCATGAGTACCGCTCCCAGGTATCCGAATGGGAGATTCAGGAGTATCTGTATAAGTATTGATAAAATCCTTTCTTTTGTAATGAATGAGTAAAAACACAGAAGAAAGGAGGTGGGCGAATGACGAACATTATTGTCGTGCTGCCGAAGCTGGAAGAAGCCAAGGGAGTCAAAAGTATCCTGGTCCGCAGCGGCTTCCAGGTCACGGGTATCTGTACTACGGGTACCCAGGCGATCAGCCAGGCGGACGGACTGAATGACGGAATCGTGATCTGCAGTTACAAGCTGGCAGACATGATATATACAGAACTGCAGGAAGATCTGCCGGAGGGCTTCGAGATGCTGCTGATGGCATCCCAGAATCTGATCAGCGAATGCTACGGCAACGGCATCGTATGTCTCTCCATGCCGTTAAAGGTGCAGGACCTGATCAATACGGTAAATCTGATGGTAGAAGGTGTGGAGCGCCGCAGAAGAAAACGGCGCATGCAGCCGAAGACCCGCAATGCAGCGGATGAAAAAGCGATCAAGGATGCCAAGGAGCTTTTAATGGCAAGAAATCATATGACGGAAGAAGAAGCCCACCGGTATCTTCAGAAGACCAGTATGGACAGTGGGACGAATCTGGTGGAGACGGCACAGATGGTGCTGTCGATGATGACAGAGTAACAACAGGAGGAACAGCAATACATGAAATTTACAAAAATGCAGGGCTGTGGCAATGATTATGTATATGTCAACGGCTTTACGGAAAAGCTTTCACCGCAGGAGAAGCCTGAGATCGTAAGAAAGTTAAGTGACAGGCATTTCGGCATCGGCGGAGACGGTGTGATCTTCATCAATCCGGCAGAGGAAGCGGATTTCGAGATGGAGATGTACAATGCGGACGGCAGCCGCTCGGAGATGTGTGGCAACGGTATCCGCTGCGTGGCAAAATACGTCTATGATAAGGGACTGACGGACCGGGAAGACATCACCATCGTCAGCGCCGGAAAAATAAAATACCTGAAACTTACCGTGGAGGGCAGGACCGCCACGGACAGAGGGCATGTAACTATGGTACAGGTGAACATGGGACAGCCGGTCCTGGCACCTATGGAGGTACCGGTGATAGCGGAAGCGACACAGCAGACCTCGGTGGGGCCAGCCGTAGTGGATGCACCGATCACGGTGGACGGCGAGGAATACCGTATGACCTGTGTCTCCATGGGCAATCCCCATGCCATTGTATTTATGAACGGGGTAAAGGATCTCGCCATTGAGAAGATCGGACCGAAGTTCGAGAACCATTCCTGCTTCCCGAACCGGACGAACACAGAATTCGTAGAGATCCTGGACCGGAAAAATGTATTCATGCGCGTCTGGGAGAGAGGCACCGGGGAGACCCTGGCCTGTGGTACCGGATGCTGCGCTACGGCGGTGGCGTGCGTGCTGAATGGTTTGACGGACGATGAAATCACGGTTAAATTATTAGGCGGTGAATTGCACATCAGATGGGATCGGAAGGCGAACCTGGTCTACATGACAGGACCTGCGAAGATCGTATTTGAAGGTGAAGTCGACCCGGACTCCATCGACTGATATAGAAAAGGACAATAGAGAGGAGAACGTACTATGTTTAAAGTAAACGACAACTATTTAAAACTTCCCGGAAGCTATTTATTTTCCACCATCGGTAAAAAGGTAAATGCGTATTCTGCAGCACACCCGGATAAGAAGATCATCCGTCTGGGAATCGGAGATGTGACGCAGCCTTTGGCACCTGCCATCATTGATGCACTGCACGGTGCGGTGGATGAGATGGGAAAAGCGGAGACTTTTCATGGTTACGCTCCCGACCTTGGCTATGAGTTCCTGCGCAATGCGATCGCCGAAAATGATTATAAGGCAAGAGGCTGCGATATTGCACCGGACGAGATTTTTGTATCCGACGGAGCAAAATGTGACTGTGGCAATATTCAGGAGATCTTCAGCCTGGACAATAAGATCGCGGTATGTGATCCGGTATACCCGGTATACGTGGATTCCAATGTCATGGCAGGCAGAACCGGCACTTACGATCCGAAGTCCGAGACCTGGAGTGATGTGATCTATATGCCCTGTCTGGCAGAGAACGGATTCGCACCGGAGCTGCCGAAGGAGACCCCGGATCTGATCTATTTATGCTTCCCCAACAACCCTACCGGTGCCACCATTACCAAAGCGCAGCTGCAGGAGTGGGTGGACTATGCGAATAAGGTAGGTGCTGTCATTCTGTATGATGCGGCTTATGAAGCATATATTTCCGAGCCGGATGTGCCTCACAGTATCTATGAATGTGAAGGAGCCAGAACCTGTGCCATCGAGTTCCGTTCCTTCTCCAAAAATGCCGGCTTTACCGGAGTGCGTCTGGGCTTCACCGTGATCCCCAAGGATTTAAAGAGCGGGGATGTCAGTCTCCATGCACTGTGGGCGAGAAGACACGGCACCAAATACAACGGAGCACCCTACATCGTACAGCGTGCCGGTGAAGCCGTATATTCTGCGGCAGGTAAGGCACAGCTGAAGGAGCAGGTTGCTTATTACATGAACAACGCACATTATATCCTGAACGGCTTAAAAGAAGCGGGATTTACCGTATCCGGCGGTGTGAACGCTCCCTATATCTGGCTGAAGGCGCCGAACGGCATGACCAGCTGGGAGTTCTTCGATTATCTGTTAGAGAATGTCAACGTGGTAGGTACCCCCGGTTCCGGATTCGGACCAAGCGGTGAGCATTACTTCCGCCTGACGGCTTTCGGAAGCTACGAGAATACCGTAGAGGCAGTGGACCGTCTGAAGAAGATCCGACTGTAGGAGAAAAAATTTTATTTCCGGGCATACCGGCTCCGGTACTGGCGCGGTGTCATGCCGGTCTTTTTATGGAAGATCTGTGAGAAATAAGACTGCGAAGAAAAACCGACACTGGTGGCTACCTGCGCTACCGACAGATTGGAGGATACCAGAAGCTCTTTACAGGCTTCCAGCCTCCGGTCTGTCAGGTAATTGATCGGAGACTGTCCGACACATTCGGTAAAGGAGTGTGCCAGATAGAATTTGTTGATATGCGTGATCTCCGCCAGGGAATCCAAAGTAATGTTCTGGGAATAATTGGAGTCGATATAGCGTTTCGCCAGAGCACATTCCTTGGATAATTGGAAGGAGGAGTCGGAGATGACAGACAGGTTCTGCTTACGGGAAATATATACCAGGAGCACCTGAAGCAGTCCGTGACATACCTGTTCAAAACCGGGAAGCTTGTCGCGGAATTCCTGCATCATCAGCTGGGCAAAGTTGATGAATTGTTTTTTATCAGATCCGTAGCTGTAGAAGCTGTAGCCCTTCGGGTTGTCCTGCCCCGCACCGGAAAAGGAAAATGCGAGCCCTTCCACACCGAATACGATATATTCCATGGGATCGTTGGGAAGGGTTTTCTCCGTGTGCTCTACATAAGGGTTGATGATGACCAGATCGTCCGTCTTCACAGGCACCTTTTCATTCTCTATATAGAAGGCTCCCTCACCCCGCAGGACATAGAACAGTTCTGAAAAGTGATGGGTATGCGGAAGAGACTGCCAGTCTCCTTCGTATTTGGAGATGGAGATGTAACGCAGCTGGAACTGTTCCGGAGAACTGTTTGCGGAGCCGATATTGATAAATTCATTACTCATAAATAGATACCTTCTTTATCTTATTTTTATTGTGCACTTTTTCAAATCTATCGTATTTTTTAT
>ERZ1031078.589-NODE-589-length-12029-cov-5.890596_pt1 | contig 12029 bp, 10 predicted proteins | sample MGYA00518179_ERZ1031078 | MGnify/ENA primary metagenome ERZ1031078 (study PRJEB33719, sample SAMN04261274) | wastewater metagenome | biome: rural village; feature: human; material: feces | host: Homo sapiens | place: El Salvador | collected 2014-01-14 ... | reverse complement strand
TAACAACCGACAGCAACGGTTCTGTAGACGCAGAAAATCAGCCTGTTATAAATTCAATTAAAATTACAGATTAAAACTAAACGGACTTGATTTTTTCAAGTCCGTTTTTAGGTTATTGTCTTAGAGTTTATTTCAATGTTTGTGTAACTTTAATAAAAACATTACGATATAAAAAGGAGGTAAACGCTTGAAAATATTGGTAGATGCAGACGCTTGTCCCGTTGTAAAACAAGTTGAAAAGATTGCTAAAAAGCACAGAGTGCCTGTCATTTTGCTTTGCGATACAAACCACATTCTTTCATCAAATTACAGTGAAATTAAAGTAATCGGTGCAGGCGCCGACGCTGTTGACATTGCGCTTGCAAATCTTTGTCAAAGCGGAGATATTGCTGTTACGCAGGATTACGGAGTTGCGGCTCTTGTACTCGGCAAAGGCGGTTATGCAATTCATCAGTCGGGAAAAATATTTACAAACGAGAATATCGACGGACTTTTAATGGAGCGGCATATCAACAAAAAGGCAAGAATGTCATCTTCAAAAAATCATCTCAAATGGCCTAAAAAGCGTACAAAAGAGGACGATTTAAGGTTTGAATCGGCATTTGAAAGTCTTTTAGGCGGAATATTGTCACACGATTTAAAATAAAGAACGCAAAATAGAAAATATTGTCTTAATTTTCTTTACAAAACAGGCATTTTATAGTATTATTATAGTAATTATATTACACAGTGGGGTGTTAAGTTATGAAACCAAAATACAATAGAATTTTATTAAAACTTTCAGGCGAATCACTTGCAGGTGATCAGAAAACAGGTATCGACTTCGACAAAGTTGTTGAAATATGTAAACCAATCAAAAAGTGCGTAGACGCAGGCGTTCAGGTAGGTATCGTTGTTGGCGGCGGTAACTTCTGGAGAGGCAGAAGTTCAGGTGATATGGACAGAACAAGAGCAGACCATATGGGTATGCTTGCAACCGCAATCAACGCTCTCGGCGTAGCAGACGCACTTGAGCAGCTCGGTTGCGTAGTAAGAGTTCAGACTGCTATTTCAATGCGCCAGGTTGCAGAGCCTTACATTCGCAACAAGGCTATGTGCCATCTCCAATCAGGCAAGGTTGTAATCTTCGGCTGCGGTACAGGTAACCCGTTCTTCAGCACAGACACAGCTGCCGCTCTTCGTGCAAACGAGATTGAGGCTGACATTATGATGAAAGCTACAATGGTTGACGGCGTATATGACAGCGACCCTAAAACAAATCCAAACGCTAAGAAGTACGATGTTGTTTCTTTCCACGAGGTTCTCAACAAGGACCTTGCTGTAATGGACAGCACAGCAGCTTCACTTTGTAAGGACAACAAGCTCCCTGTTCTCGTTTTCAGCCTTGAAGACCCTGAGAATATTTATCGTGCGGTATGCGGTGAAAACATCGGTACTGTAGTTGATGCTATAGACTAATATTTTATGATGAATTAACGGAGGAAACATTATGCAAACACAGATTAAAAAGGCTTCTGAATCAATGGAGAGAAGAGTATCTCATATGCAGCAGGAGTTTTCTGAAATCAGAGCCGGCAGAGCAAACCCCAGTGTACTCGATAAGGTAAAGGTTGATTATTACGGTGCACCTACTCCTGTAAACCAGCTTGCGGCAGTTTCTGTAACAGAGGCAAGAACGCTCACCGTTCAGCCTTGGGATATGTCTGTTTTAAGACAGATTGAAAAGGCTATTCTTACATCTGACATCGGTATTAACCCACAGAACGACGGTAAGGTTATCCGCCTTGTATTCCCGCCTCTTACAGAGGACAGAAGAAAGGAAATCGTAAAAGACATTATGAAGATTTCCGAAGATACAAAGGTACAGGTAAGAAATGTTCGCCGTGACTTAATCGACAAACTTAAGGCTATGAAGAAGAGCGGCGAGCTTACAGAGGACGATTTAAAGCAGGGCGAAAAGAAAGCGCAGGAGCTTACAGACAAGTATATCAAGAATATAGACACAATTTCAGCCGCAAAGCAGAAAGAAATTTTGGAGATGTAATATGGCTTTTTGGAATTCAAAGTCTGAAGAAGCTAAAAAAACGGATATAATTTTACCCGAACACATAGGTATTATAATGGACGGTAACGGCAGATGGGCAAAAAAGCGCAGTCTGCCTCGTTCTGTCGGACATCGTGAGGGCGCAAAAACTTTCAGAAAAATCACAAGATATTGCTCGGACATCGGTATAAAATATCTTACCGTTTATGCTTTTTCAACTGAAAACTGGAAACGCCCGGAGGATGAAGTCAGCTCTCTTATGAAACTTTTTAAGTCTTACCTTAACGAGGCGCTTGAGGACTTCAAAGATGACAGCATTGTTGTAAAATTTATCGGAGATAAATCTCATTTCAGCTTAGATTTGCAAAATCTTATGATTGAAAACGAGGAAAGTTCAAAAGACCGTGACGGTATGGTGCTTAATATTGCTATGAATTACGGCAGCCGTGACGAAATTGTGCGTGCCGTTAAAAATATAAGCACAGATGTAAAAAGCGGTAAGATTGATGTTGAAAATATTGACGAAGCGCTTTTTTCAAATTATCTTTATACCGCCGGTCAGCCCGATCCCGATTTGATAATCAGACCGAGCGGTGAATACCGAATTTCAAACTTTATGCTATGGCAGGCTGCTTATACCGAGTTTGTCATAATGAATAAGCTCTGGCCTGATTTTGAAAAGTCAGACCTTGATGAGGCTATTAATATATACTCTCAACGCAACAGGCGCTTTGGAGGAGTATAAAGAAGCAGGTAGATCAGTTATGAAATCATTAAAAGCAAGACTTCTTACAGCGGTTGTCGGCATTTCCATAATTTTAGTTTTGCTGTTTTTGGGAGAAATACAGCCGCTCGTAATCGCCTTTGCGGTAGCTGCGGTTACGGCGTTTATGACAGGCGAATACTTACACGCTAACAAGCTGTTGAAAAAATATTTTATTTCGGTTCCGTGCATACTATTTGCAGCAGTAATTCCCATAGTATTAAATACGGGCTTGGTATATCCGATTATTGCCGTTTTTATGATAGTGGGGTTTGCTATGCTGATATATAATCACAAGCAAATCAATTATCTTGACTTTGCGTATGCGATGTTCGGCACACTTCTTATCACATTCGGAATGAGTGCGTTTTCGGCTCTTTGCCTTAATTGCAAGCCGTTGAGTTTTTACTTTGCCACTATTTTTTCACTTCCTTGGATGGCGGACGCAGGCGGATTTTTTATCGGCGCAAGTTTTGGCAAACATAAACTTTGTCCGAATGTCAGCCCTAAAAAAACTGTTGAGGGCGCAGTCGGCGGAGTAATTTTCTGCGTATTGACTGCCGTTGTACTCGGTTTGCTCTTTGCGTTTGTAATTGCTCCCGAATATAAGTTTAACTTTGTTGCTCTTATCATTCTCGGTGTTGTTGACGCCGTGGTTTCTATTTTCGGCGACTTGAGTTTTTCTCTTATCAAGAGAAGTGTAGGCATTAAGGACTACAGTTCTGTTTTTCCCGGTCACGGCGGTATGCTCGACAGATTTGACAGCATTATTTTTACCGCTCCTGTTATGCTTGCAATCAATCAGTTTTTGCCTTTTGCTACGGTGGTGTAAATTATGATTAAAAATATTTCCGTTTTAGGTTCAACAGGTTCAATCGGTACTCAAACGCTTGATGTTGTCGATAAACTTAATTTGAATGTTACAGCGCTTACCGCAAATTCAAATGTAAAGCTAACGGAACAGCAGATAAGAAAGTATAAGCCGCAGATTGCAGTGCTTTTTGACGAAGAAAAAGCAAAAGAATTGCAGCTTGCGGTCAAAGATACAAATACAAAAGTTCTCGGCGGAATGGACGGACTTATTGCGGCGGCAACCGAAAAAAGCTGCGAACTTGTACTTAATTCCGTTGTGGGAATGGTAGGCTTGCTGCCCACAATTGCGGCGGCAAATGCCAAAAAAGATATTGCGCTTGCAAATAAGGAAACTCTTGTTGCGGGCGGACATCTTGTTACGGATGCTGTCAGGGATAATAATGTAAGGCTTTTGCCTGTTGACAGCGAGCACTCGGCGATTTTTCAGTGCTTGCAGGGGATGCCACAGAATAAGGCGCTTAAAAAGCTGATACTTACGGCATCGGGCGGTCCTTTCTTTGGCAGAACCCGTGACGAACTTAAAAATGTTACGGTAGAGCAGGCTCTTAATCATCCGAATTGGAGTATGGGCGCTAAAATCACCATAGACTCTGCTTCAATGATGAATAAGGGACTTGAAATTATAGAGGCAAGCAGACTTTTTGATGTTGAGGGCGACAGAATTGATGTTGTGGTTCACAGAGAAAGTATAATCCATTCGCTTGTTGAGTATGACGATAATTCGGTTATCGCTCAACTCGGCTTGCCCGATATGCGTATACCTATTCAGTATGCGGTTACATATCCCGACCGTTATGAGTCGCCTGTGGGCGAGCTTAAACTTGCGGATATTGCCAAAATGACATTTTTTGAGCCTGATTACAAGACCTTTGAATGTCTTACAGCATGCAAGAAAGCCCTTGATACAGGCGGTACGGCTACGGCTGTGGTAAACGGCGCAAATGAAGAGGCAAACGCTTTATTCCGTCAGGGAAAAATATCTTTCCTTGAAATCGGCAGTCTTGTTACGGAATCATTAAATGCCGTAAAGACAATTAATCAAAAAAATGTTGAGGATGTTCTGAACGCAGACACACTTGCAAGAGAGTTTGTACGCAGAACGGTAAACAAATAATTAGATTTTGCGGAATTTTTATCTGGAGTTGATTGACCAAATATGCAAATATTAGTAACTATAGCCTTGGTAGTAATTGCGGTGCTGCTTTTTGAGCTGATTATAGGATTACATGAGTTCGGACATTTCATTACGGCAAAGCTTTCGGGCATTAAGGTAAATGAATTTGCACTTGGAATGGGGCCAAAGCTGTTTAGTTTTAAAAAGGGCGAAACTCAGTATTCCCTCAGGCTTTTCCCGATTGGCGGATATTGTGCAATGGAGGGCGAGGACGAAGACAGTCCCGAGCCACGCTCGTTTAATAATGCAAAGGTCTGTAAACGAATGATAGTCATTATTGCGGGTGCGGTAATGAATATAATTCTTGGCATAATTTTTTCTTTTATAATGGTCATTCCGCAGGAGGCATATACTTCTACGACTGTTGAACAGTTTGACCCACGCTCTTATTCCGCAAACTGCGGTTTACAGATCGGCGATAAAATCGTTAAGGTCAACGGATATGATATTTACAATTCAAAGGATTTATCTTTTTCGTTTGCAGGTGTAAACTGTGAAAATGTTGACGGTAAGTCTGTGTCCGTATATAAGCAGGACTGCGCAAATGCAATCTGTACGGAGTACAGTAAAATCGCAACCGATAAAAAGCCCGATGACGATACGCTCCTGAAACTTTACAATATCACAACCGACGGTTGTACGGTGGTGAATAATTCCGCCGACAAAACCGAGGCTAAAAAGGTGATGGACGATACCGTCAAAAAACTTTATGATACAATCGGTGTAACAGACTATACTCTACCGACAATTACCGAAAAAGATACCCGTCAGCGTTATACTGCAACTGTTACGGTAATAAGGGACGGCAAAGAAGTTGAGCTAAACGATGTTCAGTTCTTTACTTACTATAAAAACGAAGAGGATAAAGAGGCAGATAAGCCGTCGGTTTCTCTTGATTTTTATGTTGAGCCAATTGACAAGACATTCACTTCTGTAATTAAACAGGGATTTTCCGAAGCTTTGTCAGTCGGCAGAATGGTATGGCAGTCGGTTGTATGGATTGCGCAGGGCAGATTTGGATTTAAAGATATGTCAGGTCCTGTCGGCATTGCATCTGCGGTAACACAGGTTGCCTCACAGGGACTTGAAACAAACTTCGGTTCTGCGGTATTTAATATTTTAAATGTAATGACCTTGATTACAATAAATCTCGGTATATTCAATATGCTCCCGTTCCCGGCACTTGACGGCGGAAGATTTTTGCTTTTGCTTATTGAGTGGATATTCAGAAAGCCGATACCGAGAAAGGTTGAGAAATATATCAATGCAGCAGGCTTTATTATTCTTATGGGCTTTATGGTTGTTGTAACCTGTAAGGATATATGGCAGTTGTTTACCGGACAGCTAAGCCTGTAGCACAGGAGGAATTACAGTGGGAAGTAAAAAACAAGTTAAGGTCGGCAATGTGCTTGTCGGCGGAGGTGCACAAGTAAGCGTTCAGTCAATGCTGAATGTACCGTCAACTGATATTGAGGGTTCGGTTAAACAGGCTGTTGAGCTTGAAAAAGCAGGTTGTCAGATTATAAGAGCCGCTATTCCTAACAAGGATGCGGTTAAACTTATTCCGGCATTAAAGCAGGCTCTTACAATTCCCGTTGTTGCTGACATACATTTCGATTATAAATTGGCGCTTGAGGCTTGTGCCGCAGGTGTTGACAAAATCCGTATAAATCCGGGCAATATCGGTTCTGATGACAGGGTAAAGGCGGTTGCCGACGCTTGCCGTCAGAGAAATATTCCTATCAGAATCGGCGTAAATTCCGGCTCGCTTGAAAAGGAAATTCTCGCAAAGTACGGTCACCCCACACCGCAGGCGCTTTGCGACAGTGCGCTTTATCATGCGTCTTTGCTTGAAAAGTTCGATTTTAACGATATTGTTCTTTCAATGAAAAGCTCAACCGTTCCGTTTATGGTTAAGGCTTATGAGCTTGCAAACGAGCAGTGCGATTATCCGCTCCACCTTGGCGTTACCGAGGCAGGTACCGAACGAATGGGCATTATTAAGTCGGCTGCAGGTATCGGTTCGCTGTTACTTCACGGAATCGGCGACACAATCAGAGTTTCTCTTACGGCTGACCCTGTAAAGGAAATCTATGCCGCTAACGATATTTTAAAAGCGCTCGGACTTAAAAAGAGCGGTGTGCAGTTTGTATCCTGCCCGACCTGCGGCAGAACAAGAATTGACCTTGTAAAAATTGCGGGAGAGGTTGAAAACAGACTTAAAGACTGTAAAAAGAATATCAAAGTAGCCGTAATGGGCTGTGTTGTAAACGGTCCCGGAGAAGCAAGAGAGGCTGACATCGGAATTGCAGGCGGTGACGGCTGCGGTCTTGTATTCAAAAAAGGTGAAGTAATCAGAAAAGTTCCCGAGGAGCAGCTTGTTGACGCTCTTATGGATGAAATCGATAAATTATAATTCTTATAAGGAAGAATATGAAAACACTCGGAGAAGTCTTTAATCCGTATCTTGCGGATAAACCGCTCGCTGATGATATATCATCAGCCGAGCTTTTAAAACTTAATATTAACAGTAATAATCGCTCAATCACAATGACTGCCAAATTTGGCGGTCTTGTGTTGAGGGATAACCTTTTTGCTGCCGAAAAACAAATTTCCAAATCCGAATTAAATCTCGGCTCTGTCAGAATTAATCCGATTTATGATTCTAAACTTTTTTCAGCAGATTATTTTCCTGAGCTGTATAAGGCGGTTAAGCGTGATATTCCGAGTATTAACGGCACACTTAACAACGCATTTGTTACCTATGAGGAAGGTAATTTGCAAATCACACTTAATAACGGCGGCAAAAGCCTTTTAGATGCCAAGGGTTTTGACAAGGCTCTTAAAAGGCTTGTTGCAGAGGAATTTTCGCTTGAAATCAACATTATATATACAGGTACGCTTGAAGTTGACGGACAGAGTGAAGAATATATGCAGACAATGAAAAATGCCGCAGAAAAAATCGAAAGACAAAAGATTGAAGAAAGCGTGCACGATACTGCGAGCAATGAGGCTGTTACAAAAGCTGTAAAGGAAAAGAGAAATTCAGATGCAGTGCAGGAAATTGAAGTGCGGGAGGGCAAGTTTTTGCTGCCGCAGATTGTTGAAGCCTCAATAAAACCCTTTTACGGCAGGTCTATACGAGGTAAAATCGAGCCAATCAGCACAATTGTTGCCGACACAGGCAGAATAGTAGTATGGGGCGATATTTTTGATATTGAAAAAAAGGTAACAAAGTCGGGAGATAAAAATATTTTTGTAATCGACATTACCGACTATTCGGGTTCTACATCCGTAAAAGTTTTCGGAACAATCAAAGACACCGCAATTCTCGATAACCTGAAAAAAGGTGACACTGTAGTTGTTCAGGGCGATGTCGAATATGACCGCTACGCAGGCGAGCTTATGCTTATTGCAAGGTCAATCGGCACTGCAAATAAGGTTAAGGTTGTGGATAAAGCGGAGGAGAAGCGTGTCGAACTGCATTTGCATACGAATATGTCGCAGATGGACGCAGTAACCTCGGCTGGCGACCTTGTAAAAAGAGCCGCCGATTGGGGACACCCGGCAGTTGCAATCACAGACCACGGTGTTGCACAGGCTTTCCCTGACGCTATGAAAGCCGCCGATAAAATTAATAAAGACGGCGAAAAAATCAAGGTTATTTACGGCACAGAGGCTTACTTTATGGATGACCTTGTAGAATCTGTTTCGGGCAAAAGCGAAGAACCGCTTGACGGCACGTTTATCTGCTTTGATATTGAAACTACCGGTCTTTCCGCAAATCGTGACAAAATCACAGAAATCGGTGCCGTAAAGGTTGAAAACGGACAGATAACCGATACTTTTTCAACTTTTGCAAATCCGGGTATGCCGATTCCCGCAAAGATAACCGAGCTTACGGGCATTACCGACGCTATGGTAAAAGACGCACCGTCACAGAGCGAGGCGGTTAGCGCATTTCTTGAATTTGCAGGCGACAATGTGCTTGTTGCGCATAATGCACCGTTTGATACCTCGTTTATCCGTAAGGCTTGCGAAAATATGAACAGGGAGTACAACTACACTTCCATTGACACCGTTGCAATTTCAAGAGCCATTTTGACCGATATTAAAAACTGCAAGCTTGATACCGTTGCAAAGTATTTGCGACTTGGCGACTTTAATCATCACCGTGCAACCGATGATGCGGAAATGCTTGCAAGAATTTTTATAAATCTTTGTACCCGTCTTAAAGATGACTACAATATTACAAAAACCAACGAAATCAATACACAGATTGCAGGCGGCGGTGACTTCAAAAAACTGCCGACTTATCACCAAATAATTCTTGTAAAGAATTTAACAGGTCTTAAGAATTTGTATAAATTGATTTCTTACGCTCATCTCACATATTTTTATAAAAAACCGAGAATACCTAAGAGTGAGCTTGTTAAGCACCGTGAGGGACTTATAATCGGCTCGGCTTGTTGTGCGGGTCAGCTGTATCAGGCTATACTTCTCGGAAAGCCGTGGCCTGAAATCAAAGCAATTGCATCATTTTATGACTACCTTGAAATTCAGCCTGCGGGAAATAATAATTTTATGATTCGTGAGGGCAGATTTGCCAATGAGGCAGAACTCCACGAAATTGATAAGACTATAGTAAAACTCGGCAAAGAACTCGGCAAGCCTGTTTGTGCTACTTGCGATGTTCATTTTATGGACCCGAAAGACGCCGATTACAGAAAAATTCTTATGGCTGGTCAGGGCTTTAAAGATGCCGAAGACCAAGCTCCGCTTTACCTTAGAACCACAGCGGAAATGCTCAAAGAATTTGAGTACCTCGGCAAAGAAAAGGCATACGAAGTGGTTGTCACAAATCCACGCAAAATTGCCGATATGTGCGAGTCGATAAGACCTATTCCGAAGGGAACTTTCCCGCCTAACATTGAGGGTGCGGAGGAAGAACTCGTTTCTATCACATGGGAAAGGGCAAAGGAAAAATACGGTGACCCTCTTCCTGAAATTGTTAAGGCTCGTCTTGACAAAGAACTTAATTCAATTACAACCTACGGCTTCTCCGTACTTTATATGACCGCTCAAAAACTCGTTGCCGACAGCGAGGCACACGGTTATCTTGTAGGTTCCAGAGGTTCTGTAGGTTCGTCATTCGTTGCGACAATGTCGGGTATTTCCGAAGTAAATCCGCTTTGCCCACACTATATATGCCCAAAATGTAAACACAGCGAATTTATTACAGACGGCAGTTACGGTTCGGGTTTTGATATGCCTCCTAAGAATTGCCCCGAGTGCGGCACTCTTATGGACCAGGACGGTCACGAAATTCCGTTTGAAACATTCCTTGGATTTAAAGGCGACAAAGTGCCTGATATTGACCTTAATTTCAGCGGTGAGTATCAGTCAAAATCGCACAGATACACGGAGGAACTGTTCGGTAAAAACAATGTGTTTAAGGCGGGTACTATTTCTACCGTTGCGGAAAAAACCGCTATCGGCTATGTAAAGGGTTATGCCAACGATAAGGGTATGATTCTTCATAAGGCTGAAATCAAGCGACTTGCTCTCGGCTGTACGGGCGTTAAGCGTACAACGGGTCAGCACCCGGGCGGTATGGTTGTTGTACCGAGAACAAGCGAAGTTTACGACTTCTGTCCGGTTCAGCACCCTGCAAACGATATGAAGTCCGACAATATTACCACTCACTTCGACTTCCATTCTATTCACGATACAATTACAAAACTTGATGAGCTCGGACACGATGTTCCGACAATTTATCACTATCTTGAACTTTATACGGGTATTCCCGTTATGAAAGTATCAATGAGTGACCCTGAGGTTATGAGCCTGTTTACATCAACCAAAGCTCTCGGTGTAACTCCCGAAGATATAGGCTCAGAAACAGGTACATTCAGCTTGCCCGAATGCGGCACTTCCTTTGTACGAGGAATGTTGGTAGAGGCTAAGCCAAAAACATTTACCGACCTTTTGCAGATTGCAGGTTTGTCACACGGAACAGGTGTATGGCTTGGCAATGCGCAGGAGCTTATTCATAATCATACCTGCGATATTTCAAGCGTTATCGGTACTCGAGATTCCATTATGACTTACCTTATGCATAAGGGACTTGAGCCGGGTATGGCATTTAAGATAATGGAAATTGTCCGTAAAGGTAATGCGACAAAATTGCTTACCGAAGAACATTTCAAGGCGATGAGAGATAACAATGTTCCCGAATGGTACATTGATTCCTGTATGAAAATTCAGTATATGTTCCCGAAAGCCCACGCCGCCGCTTATATGATTGCTACATTGCGACTTGGCTGGTACAAGGTGCATAAGCCTGTTGAATATTACGCAGCTTACTTTACGGTACGAAGCGAAAACCTTGACGGTGTTGTGCTTATGCAGGGACATCAGGCTGTTAAAAACAGAATGAAACTTATAAAGCAAAAGCAAAGCGCCCACGAATCGTCTACAAAAGAAGATCAGGAGTACGCTACACTTCAGATTGTAAATGAAATGCTTGCAAGAAAAATTGAAGTTCTGCCTGTTGACATTTACAAATCCGAGGCTAAAATGTTCAAGGTTGAGGACGGCAAAATAAGACTTCCGTTTTCAACAATTCCCGGACTTGGCGAAAGCGCCGCAATATCTCTCGCTGAATCGGGAAAGGTAAATACATACCTTTCCATTGAAGAAATGCAGATAAAGACAAAGGTTTCCAAGTCTATTATTGAGTCGCTGAAAAATATCGGCGCACTTGAGGGACTTCCGGAAAGCTCACAGATGTCATTGTTTTAAGGAGTGGCGTAATAAATGAAAAAACTTTTTACATTAAAAAATGTACTGATTTGTATTCTTTTTACAATATTTTTGCTGTTTGTAAAGGATAATTTCAGTGTGGTATGGAACGCAATTTGTATGTTTGCATCTATTCTGACACCGTTTGTAATAGGATTTTCCTTACAAATTCTTTTATTCAAAAGTATTCGGATTTTTGAAAAACAAAAAAGCTTTTTTTGCGAAAATGCGCAAACCGTTATCTATAATTTGCACATATACGGCGGTAATTGCCGTACTCGGATTTTTGATTGCCATTCTTGTTCCGCAGATCGGCGACAATATTTCGAGCCTTGTTGAAAGAGTGCCGTCATATTTTAATTCAGTATATG
>ERZ1031078.576-NODE-576-length-12124-cov-13.896512_pt1 | contig 12124 bp, 10 predicted proteins | sample MGYA00518179_ERZ1031078 | MGnify/ENA primary metagenome ERZ1031078 (study PRJEB33719, sample SAMN04261274) | wastewater metagenome | biome: rural village; feature: human; material: feces | host: Homo sapiens | place: El Salvador | collected 2014-01-14 ... | reverse complement strand
CTGCTGATGGTTATGTAATCTCTGACTACAACCATGGTGATGGCAAACAATGGACCGATGCAGAATACAAATCAAGTCTCCAAGGCGATCCTTTCCCTGGAAAAGGAAACATTACCCAGCTTTTAAGTGTCACACTCAACAACAGCACCTTAGAGAAGCCTATCTATAATATCAAGGAAGAAAATGGAGTCATCACCTTCGACTATCTTGATAATATCAGCTCCATCCAGCTCCCATCTGTTGATGAAACTGATATGACTACAAAGCAGATCTTCTCCCTCGATGGCCGTTACCTCGGCAATGATGCAAGCAAATTGACGAAGGGAATCTACATCATCGGCAAGAAGAAAGTGGTGATAAAATAAGGCAATTTTAAGGAAGCGCAGGCATCCATTCTGATGATGCGCTTCTATGAGACTTAACGAAGCGCTTTATTAGGTGTTAACGAAGCGCTTCCTTAAGGTGTAACGAAGCGCTTCTTTAGGGTCTAAGGAAGCGCTTCTTTAGGTCATGTACTTAACGACAGTCTGCAACACTCTTCGACATTCCCCTAAATTGTATTTTGTATCTTTGCACAATTCTACGGCAAAGGGAAATAATATGGTAAACTCCGCTTTCGCAGTCGCTAAAGCGGAGTTTATTATTAGCTGCACGTTCTATTTCTTGCTATAAAACAAGAAAAAAGCAGCAAGAATACTTTTGCATAAATATTCACAGCCATAGCTTAGTTAACTATGAAAAAAAAATTCATAGTTAGGAAAAAAAAAATTCCCAGTTAGGCAGATGATAAAGCCTAACTGGGAAACGTTTTTTTTGCTGTTATTGTATGAATATACGGTATAAAGATACAGACTGACGACTAAGCTTCTATATCTTTCACCAAACCTTCCACATAGCGGCAAAGAATATTGATACCCTTCACATTCTCACCGCCCTCAGGAATAATAATATCGGCATAGCGCTTAGTAGGTTCAATAAACTGCTCGTGCATGGGCTTGAGCACTTTCAGATAGCGGTCTACCACCATAGAGACCGTACGTCCGCGATCGATAGTATCGCGCTGAATGTTTCTGATCAGTCGCTCGTCGGGATCGGCATCAACAAAAACCTTTAGATCCATCAAATCGCGTAACTTCTTGTTGAGCAACGTCATAATGCCCTCTATGATAATGACTGGCTTGGGCTCTACATGAATCGTCTCTGCCTCACGGTTACACTTGAGGTAACTGTAGGTAGGTTGCTCGATAGCCTTGCCGTTGCGCAAATCGTTGAGCTGCTTGTGCAACAACTTCCAGTCGAAAGCATCAGGATGGTCGAAGTTGATGGCATGACGCTCTTCGTCTGTCATGCCCGTTGTGTCGTTATAGTAAGAGTCAAGAGGCACTACAGCCACAAAGTGAGGAGGCAAAGCCTCAACAATTTTTCTCACTACCGTGGTTTTGCCCGAGCCGGTTCCTCCGGCTATACCGATGATGGTTATTTTGTCTTTATCCATAGTTTTAATTTTTATTGAACTTTATCAGGTTCTGAAGTTATAGAAGTTAAAAGAGCTACTCTTTGGTAGCACATACACTTAGAGCACATCTTCGAACATTTTGCGATAATATTCAGCCTTCTTTTCTACGGCTAAGGGATAAGCCCTACTACTGCTCGGCATGCGATAGAGTCGCAGAGTACGCCCCTCGAAACCGAACTCCACATAGCCTCCCATAGGCGGAGTGGCTGTAATGCCGTAATGCTCGGAGAAGATGCGGGTGGCCAACTGTCCTGCAGTAAGCACAGCCCTGCATTGGGGCAATGCTCTGAGCATACCATCAAGGTCGGATGGTTCCACCACCTGTAGGTCTTTGTCCGAAGCCGTATTCTTGGTACGTATCACCTTCTGAGCCGTGTCGTAGATAGCCACACCTTTCTCCTGCAGGAAGCTCTTCAGTTCTGCCTCACGATAGCGTTTGTTCTCTGCATCGACAAAATGAAGTTTATCTCCGAAGAAGATAAGCCCGAAGATGCGCCACATATCGTTCTGATAGTTAGGATAATACCAAGGAATGCACCAGCGCTTGGGCGAAGGCGGGAAAGTGCCGAGCATCAGCAAATGGGCATTCGATGGCAGCCACGGCTCAAAAGGATGATTTTCTATCATTTTTTACTTTTTTACCTTTTTACTTTTTTACCTTTAAAAAGTTACTTCTTCTCCTTCACGAGATACATCACTACAGGCAAGTGGTCGCTGTAGCCATTGAGCCAGCGTCCGCCTGCTGTAGTACGCAGCGGAGCACCCTTGTACTGACCTTCCTGCTGGATGAGGTAGTCGCGGCGGAAGATGTGGCTCTTCCAGTATTTCAGCGAAGAGTAGTCCTTCTTCTTGGCGTCCTTGTTGAGCAGATTAGGAGTAATCACTATCTGGTCGAAGAGGTTCCAGTTGCCACTATAGAATAAGGTGCCCTTTCCTTCCTTTGCCAGAACGTTGTACCAGGGATTGTACATATCGCCAGCTCCCACCTGACTGATTTCGGGCTTAGCCTGCAGATAGACTTGCATGCTCTTGTTCACTGGGTCGTCGTTCATATCGCCCATCACAAAGATCTTCATCTCTTGGTTCACATTCAGCAGACTGTCCTTGATCACCTTCACCTGTCGTGCAGCCGACTCACGATAGAAAGGACCAGAGAAACGGCTTGGCCAGTGGCATACAATCACCGCCACATCATCACCAGCCATCTCTCCTCTTACGGTGAGGAAGCCACGGGTGAAGAAGGCGCTGTCCTTTGCCAACTCCTGCACATAAGGCAACAGCTTCACATTCTTCACACTGAAGAGCGAAGGATTATAGAGCAGCGCACAGTCGATGCCTCGACGGTCAGGACCCTCGATATGTACATATTTCATATTGCGGGCCTTAAGAGGTGCCTGGTCTACCAAGGCATCAAGCACCTTATGGTTCTCCACCTCGGAAAGTCCGATGAAGGCACACCCCACATTAGGAAGCACGTCTGTTCCCATATCCGCCAAAGCCTTCGACATATTACGCAACTTATTGGTGTACTTCATGCCGTTCCAGCCCTTGTTGGGTAAATACTCGTAATCTTTCTTTCCCTCATCGTGACAGGTATCGAAGAGATTCTCCTGATTGTAAAAACCTACGGCGTAAACCGAGAACTTCTTCTGGGCAGAGGCAGCCAAATTGACTATCAAAAGAGCCGCCAAGAATAGCAAATGTCGTTTCATTATTTATAGTTTTAAAATTTGTTTACTGCAAAAGTAGCTATTAAATTGTAATTATCAGTAAGAAAAGTGGAAAAAGTGAATTTTTAATGAAATTTTAATCAAAAAAACTTTCTTTTTTAAAATTTATTTATTTACTTTGCACTGACATTATATTAATTAAACAATTGACTATGCAACAAAAGGTAAAATTAGCAATGATTGCTCTCTGCTACAGCCCATTGCTCTTCGCTCAGAACGCCACCGAGCAGAAGATTGCAAAGGGATTGGACGAGAATGCATTCACATTCACCGAAGCACAGTTGGGTGAGGATGACGATATGTCACAGAACGTCACCATTCTGAATTCAAACTCAAATGTTTACGCATCAGAGGCAGGCTACCTGTTCTCGCCAGTGCGTTTCCGTTATCGTGCCTTCAATCAGAAGTACAATGATGTGTACATCAATGGTGCTCCCATGAACGACATGGAGTCTGGTCAGTTCCGCTTCTCTAACATCGGAGGTCTGAACCGATTCTCAAGAAACGTTGACTTTGCCTTGCCTTTCGAGGGCAACAACTACTCCATGACAGGTATGGGAGGAAGCAACAACTATGACTTCCGTGCCGGAAGCATGCAGACAGGCCACTATGCTTCTGTGGGAGTTGCCAACCGCAACTACACGCTTCGTGGTCTTTATACCTATAGCAGTGGATTCAACGACAAGGGATGGGCCATCTCAGCGGGTCTTACCTATCGTTGGGCAAACCGCGGTTATGTAGAGGGAACCTTCTACAATGCGCTGTCTTACTACTTCGGTGTGCAGAAGAAGTGGGACAATGGTCACTCCCTGAGCTTCACCACATGGGGCAATCCTACAGAGCGCTCTACACAGGGAGCAGCAACCGACGAGACTTACTGGCTCGCCAACGACTACTATTACAACCCATACTGGGGCTACTACAATGGCCACAAGCGCAACTCACGCGTTGTGAACGACTTTGCGCCATCAGCCATCGCCACATGGGACTGGGACATCAACGACAAGATGAAGCTCACCACCTCTGTCTTTGGCAAGTACTCTATGTATAAGAGCACCAAGCTCAACTACGCCAACGCTGAGAACCCACAGCCAGACTACTGGAAGAATCTGCCAAGTAGCTACTTCAATGTATGGAATCCAGACGCTGTTGGCAACAATCAGTATGCACTCGAAAGCTGGCAGAACTCTTACAACTACTGGACAGCAAGCAAGGCCAACCGCCAGATTGACTGGGATCGCCTCTATTATGCCAACACTCAGGCTGCCAACCAGGGCCATGATGCACTCTACTTCATCCAGGCCAAACACAGCGACAACCTGATGTTCAACATGGCTTCCACCCTGTCGGCTAAGGTTACCAAGCGCTCTACTCTCGTAGGCGGACTGGTATTGGGCAGCAACAGCAACCGTCACTATCAGACCATGGACGACTTGCTCGGTGCTTCCTTCTTCCACAACATCAACACTTATGCGCTCGGCAACTATCCTGCCGATGACCCAAGAGTGCAGTACGACCTCAACACAGCAGGACCCAACAACCTCGGCTCTCTCGTTTACGAAGGCGACAAGTTTGGTTACGACTATAAGATAGAGGTGATGAAGGGCTTGCTCTGGACTTCCTACACTGCTGAGATGGGACGTTTCCAGACCATGATAAGCGCCAAGCTCGGTCAGACCAATATGCGTCGTCATGGCTATATGCGCAACGGTATGGCCCCCAACAACTCTGAGGGCAACAGCCGTATAGCACGCTTCGGCGAGGGCGGTGCCAAGGGTAGCATCAACTTCGATGCCGGCAAGGGTCATGTATTCAAGATTGGTGTAGGCTACGAGTGGCGTCCACCAATGGCCAACGCTGCATTCATCTCTCCTGAGATCTGCAACGACTACGTGCTCAACCTTGGCGACGAGCATGTCTTCAGCAGCGAGTTCTGCTATCAGTATCAGAATGCCTGGGTACACGCCAACGTCAACGCATACTATAGCCGCCTCGACCACGTCACAGAGTGGCAGAACTTCTACAACGATGACGAGAACTCTTTCACCTACCTCAGCATGACAGGATTGGAGAAAGAATACTATGGTATCGAGGCTGGTCTCGACTTCAAGGTGGCTTCTTTCCTTAACTTCAAGGCCATCGGAACCATCAGTGACGCCAAGAACATCAACAATGCCAACGTGAACTACATGCTCTCCAAGTCGGCAGAGGTGGTTAAGGACTACGCATATATTAAGGACATGCGCGAAAGCGGAACTCCTCTTACTATCGGTAGCCTTGCACTCGACTTCCATAAGAGCGGATGGTTCATCAACCTCAACGCCAACTGGTACGACCGCATCTATTTGTCATACTCACCAAGCTATCGCTACAAGTCTTCTCTGAAGAACCGCGACATGCTCTTCAACGACGAGCCTCTCCCTGGTTCTGTTGACCAGGCTAAGGGACACGGCGGATGGATGGTAGACGGAAGCATCGGCAAGAGTATCCGCCTCAAGCACGGTAGTCTGAACTTCAACCTCATGGTAACCAACATCCTCAACAACCGCAAGATTGTTTCAGGTGGTTACGAGCAGAGCCGAAGCGACTACACCCTTGACAAGGATAACAACGTTAAGGATCGCGTCTACAAGTTCTCTAAGAACCCTAAGAAGTATTACGTATTCGGAACCAACGGAATGTTCCAGGTATCATACAGATTCTAAAAGAAGAGAAAGATATGAAAAAGTTAAAATATATCGCAATGGCATTTGCTGCCCTGCTCTTGGCTTCATGCATGGGCGACGGTTATGCTGATTCCGTGGGAGAAAAGGATTATACCGGCCCTGCCATCGGCAACAACAAACTGGAGGCTACCAATGTCATCACTATCTCCGAACTGAAGGAGAAATATGCCACACAGATAGAACGCGGCCTGTACAAGCAGGTGGACGAGGACATCAAGATATTGGGTATCGTTACTGGTAACGACCTCGGAGGCAACCTCTACAACCAGATTTGCCTGCAGGACAAGACGGGCGGTATCTTGGTTTGCATCGGCAAGAGCGGACTCTATGGCGAACTGCCTGTAGGTCAGCAAGTGCTTATCGACTGCAAGGGCCTCTACATCGGTGGCTACGGCAAGCAGGCTGAGTTGGGCGGTGTCTATACCAACACCAACAAGGGCTCACAGTCTATCGGTAAGGTAGACCGCTACGTATGGGAGAAGCACTACAAGATTATCGGTGAGGCCGATGAGGCCAAGGCAGAGGCAATGGTTGAGGTGTTCGACCAGACCAAGATCAAGGATGCCGACTATCTGAAGTCTTGCTCAGGCAAGCTGATGAGAATAGAGGGCGTAACCTTCGCCGATGCAGGCAAGAAGGTATTTGCTGATTCTAAAGACAAAGACAACGCCAACTGTGTAAACCGCGGATTCTCTGGCATCAGCACCAACAACCTGGTGGTTCGCACTTCTGCCTACGCCAAGTTTGCCAATGCTCTCCTGCCAGAAGGTATACAGAGTGTTACAGGTATCTTCACACGTTATGCAGGAAGCAAGAACGATACATGGCAGATTCTTATCCGTACAATTGACGACGTGCAGTTACTCAAGGGTACAGAGCAATGCCCTTACACCGTGAAGGAAGCTCTCAAGTTGATAAACGACGGAAAGACTACCGGAGCTATGGTCTATACAGAAGGTGTCATCTGCTCTGAGCCAAAGGTAAATCTACAGTATGGTGATGCTGAATTCTACATCTCTGTAGACGGCAAGGGTATGAATGCTGACGGAACTGGCGATCCTGCCAATACCATCAAAGTATACCGCAACCACTATCTCAACAACGAGAAGTACACCGAGGCCAACAAGGACTTGATCAAGAAGGGACAGAAAGTTGTCATCTGCGGCAAGCTCATACTCTTCCAAGGCACTACACCGGAAATCGACAAGGAAAACTATATCGTTTCCATCAAATAAAACTAACTCAAGTAGAAAACTATAAAAAGAATAATCAATATGAAAAAGTTCATTTATTCATGCTTGTTCTTGGCTATGGCAGCCATAACATTCAGCAGCTGCGAAGACGTTCCTGCTCCTTACAATATGCCTACAGAGAATGAATCTCAGAAAGTTCTGCCTTCAGGTACTGGTACTGCTGCCGACCCATTCAACGTGGCAGGTGCAGTAAAGTACATCGAGGATGGTGGAAGCGAATCTGAGTTGAAATACGTTAAGGGTAAGGTGGTATCAATCGAAAAGTTTGATGCAAGCTATGGTAGCATGAAATATTACATTTCAGACGACGGAACTTCTACCAACCAGTTCTATGTATTCAATGGCTATGCTGGTCCTAACCGCACTAAGTTCTCTGGCGCAGACGCCCTCAAGGCGGGCGATGAAGTTGTTATCTGCGGTAACCTTATCGTATTCAGTGGAACCAAAGAGTTCCAGACAGGCAACTACATTGTATCTCTTAATGGCGAAGGTGGAACAACCACTCCTGATACTCCTACCACTGGAAAGGGTTCAGAGAGCAATCCATACACCGTAGCAGAAGCTATCGCAGCCATCAAGGCAGGCGCTCCTACCAGCGAGGTTTACGTGACAGGTATCGTTTCTGATGTTTATTTTTACAGTGATCAATACAAGAGCCTTTCTTACTACATCTCTGACGATGGTAAGAGCAAGGACATGCAGGTTTATTCAGGTAAGGGCTTGAATGGTGCAGACTTCACATCTAAGGATGATTTGAAGGTTGGACAGAAGGTAACTATCAAGGGTATCATCAAGGCATTCAACAAGAATGGTACTGATATTATGGAGATTGACAAGAACAGCACTATCGTCAAGATAGAAGGCGAAGGCACTGGCGGTGAGGTTACTCCAAAGCCAGATACTCCTGATACAGGCAATGGCAAGATAACATTTGCCGACGACCACAGGACTCTTACGCTTGAAAACAGCAAAGCAACTGCTGGTGAAAGCGTGACTTTTGACTTCACTGCACAGAACTACGAAAATCAGACAGACATGACAACTATAAAGTTGTCTGATGGAACAACTATCACCTTTGATGCTAATGGTGAGATAAATGGTTCAAAATACTACACTTCAGGAACTGCAGTTCGCGTTTACAAGAATAACAAGATTATCGTAAAGGGTACAAAAGAAATTGCAAAGATCATCTTCCACTGCAATGCACCATATAAAAAAAATGGTGAAACTGTTAATTGCGACGGTAATGAGACTGCAACCATAAACTTCTCTGGCAAGACTGCAACCTACACCAATGTGTTTACAGGTACAACAGGTGGTGGTGTTCAACTTAGATTCTCATCTATCGATATTGTTTATGCCAAGTAATCCACTCAATTACAAATAACTTTAACTATCCCCATTGCCTCTCATCAGGCAATGGGGATTTTTATTTCCAGCTATGCCCATCGCTTGGTCACTCGATGAACACGCGATGGGGAGCTGGTGAACAAGGGACGAGCAACCATTGCCCACGCGACGGGCAACGTATGCCCAAACTAATGACTACTACTTGGGCAACACATCTATGAAAATAAAAAAAAGAGCGAAAGGTATAAAAACAAGTAGAAAGATTTGGAGGAAAGGAAAAAAAGTCGTAACTTTGCACCCTGTTAAGTCAAAAGGCTATAATGGGCATGCACCGCAAGGACATGAAATGATGGCAACATCCCCATAACGTCTAATTTTAATAACCCAAATAAAAGTAAAAAACAAAATGAAAAAAGGTATTCATCCAGAGAACTATCGCCCTGTAGTATTCAAGGATATGTCTAATGGCGACATGTTCCTCTCACAGTCAACTTGCAAGACCAACGACACTGTTGAGTTCGAAGGCGAGACTTACCCAGTAGTAAAGATTGAAATCTCAAGCACCTCTCACCCATTCTATACAGGTAAGAGCAAGCTCGTTGATACAGCTGGTCGCGTTGACCGCTTCATGAACCGTTACGGCAAGTTGAAGAAGTAATATACCTTTTTATATATAAGGATATATTATCAATACGAGATAGAAGGTGCGTTCTAACGTAGTTGCATATGCGTTAGTGCGCACCTTTTACCTTTTCTTTATCACCCCACTCTTCTTATAAGATTCATCCTAACATCTTATTATCTATTTTATCATTTAACATTCACTATGTTATGAAACAAATCAAGATTTATTTATTCGCTCTCCTCGCTGTGCTCTCTATGGCAGCCTGCAGCAGCAGCGACGACGGAGACGGAAATGGTTCGAATGAAATCAACACCAACAAGAACGTAGTAACAACCGATAAGGCTGTCACACGACTGGAGTTTCCTAAACAGAAAGGCGGAAACAGCATTATCCGTGTTTATCGTGATGGTAACAGCAAGCAGTACGACCCGGACAACGTAAACTATTCAGTAGAATGGGATTGCGACAAGAAATCGCAGCGCTGGTCTTGCTACATCATCACCAAACAGAACAGCGGCAATCCCGATAATATAAAACGTTATTACAGCCAGGACAACCAATATCCCTACGACCCAGATTTGGCAGCTTCTAACAGATGGGAGAAAGACTACATCTACAGTTCTGGCTTTGACCACGGACACATCTGTCCTTCGAACGATCGTATGTATAATTCCAAAGTCAACTATCAAACTTTCTATCTCACCAATATGCAGCCACAATATGCTGTGTTTAACGGAAGCCATAAAGACCATCCATATTCAGGTATTTGGATCAAGATGGAGAACTATCTACATAACTTCAAACTCTACGATAAAGACACGATGTATGTTTGCAAGGGCGGAACTATCGATAAGGAGGAACACATTCTAACCCGTATAAAGGGAAAGCTCATCGTACCGAAGTATTTCTTTGTGGCAGTCCTCGTCAAGAAGATGGTCAACGGACAGGCTTACTACAAGTCTATCGGTATGTGGTTTCCACACACCAATGTATATCATGGAGACGACAAGCTGTCTGATTACGCCATGAGCATCAAGGATCTGGAAGCAAAGACTGGTATAGACTTCTTCTGCAATCTTCCCGACGATATCGAGCGGGATGTAGAAAGCAAAAAAATACTTAGCGACTGGGGAAGTATAGAAAAATAAGAAGTCAAAGGATAATAGCCATTTAGCTTGGTTTCCTATACACAAGTAATACTTCAGTAAGACAAAAAAGAAATCGCATGTTTCAAAAGTTCATTACAGAACTATCGAAACATGCGATTTTTTATTTGGCAACTTTGTATTTATCGTAACATCCTTCGTTATCTCCGATTATTCAGTCGAGAAGAGTCTGCCTTGAGAGGCTTGATGGTCGCACCCATGCCAAACGACTTCTTAATGGTCTTCTCATTGGTCTTAGAAGAACCGAAGGCCTTGGCCTGACTGGTCTGATTGACACGTTCCAAGTCGATGTAAATCACATCGCCCTTCACCTTACCAGTACCTATCATATAGCCCCAAAAAGTATCCACGTCATATCCCTTTTCTGCCCCTAAGTGGAAGCCTGCCTGTGAAGAGCCATGGTCCATGACAAACGTAGCCCCAGAGTTCTTATACTGGATATAAATATCGTAATTATCATCAATATACCATTTAAACTCCAAGGTCTTTTGATCCGCTACAGAACCATCATCGTTATACTTATAGTCAGTCTCAACGCCCTCTCCACTCAAAGCATCACGAGTGTTAGCATATTGGAAGAACTTCATATCGGCATAGAACTCATCAGTCTGTCGTGACTGCCCATCATCTGAAAGATAAGAATAGGTTACTGGTCCATACCATTCGCCTGTGAGCATCTGTGCCTCTTCCACAAGTCCATTATTCTGCGAACCTCCTTGCCAACCATTATTCCAATCATTGTTGCTCCATCCCCAATCATCATAATGATCGTACCAACCATAAGGATCATACCAATAATCATCACCATCGCAGCTGGTCATTGTAAGCGACATGGCAGCTATCACAGCCATTGTCAGCAATGAATATACTTTTTTCATATCAATAGTAGTTTAATCAGAATTTATTTGTTTTCCGGAAAGAATCGCTTCGGCAGCATGGTGCTGTCGTTCTGCTCCTGAGCACTCTCCTGCTGTTCTTCCTTATTATTACTGTGTGTCTTGGCGTAGCCGTAATATCCCCAAGAATTATTCCAGCTGTCGGAACCATACCAGTAATAATTGTCCCAATCGGGCGTATCTACCTTGTAGAACTCGAAGCTGATCCATCTGTTCGTACTGTTGAAATCTATATCGCCACAGAAGTAACCATTGTCGTCAAGGTGATAGTTGCGGATGACAGCCTTCTCCTGCGTGTCACGGAAAGTGATATAAATGGTTGTGCCACTCACCTTCCAGTAAATGCGGTTGGCTACATAGTCCCAGGGCGCATTGCTGTAATAGTCTATCCAGTAGCCGTCGCCAGAATCGTAACCCGAATTGAAAGTTACCTCAGACATATTAGACTGATAATAACGTCCTTCATAATCCAGCTGCGTCTGCATATTTCCCCTCCATGTACCATTGAGGGCATAGGCAATTTCGGCATCCTCATCACATGAAGTGAGCGAGAGCATCATGACAGCCATGAATATCATTGAGAAGTAATAAGTAATCTTTTTCATATCGCTTTTGTTTATAAGTTAATATTTTCGTTAAATTCTGGTGCAAAGATACCTTATTCTTTTCTTAGGGCAAAGGGAATAGTAGATTATTTTAAGGAAAAAGAATGACTAAAAAAGCAAAAAATAGCAGATTTGGGCTTTTGTTTTGAGTTTCAAGTGGTTGTGGCAGTTGTTGGCTTTAAGTGACGTTCGTGAGGAAATACGAAAATGGCGGATTTGAGAAGTAGAAACGCTTTCAAGTCATTACCTCAAAGAAA
>ERZ1031078.569-NODE-569-length-12233-cov-4.706356_pt1 | contig 12233 bp, 9 predicted proteins | sample MGYA00518179_ERZ1031078 | MGnify/ENA primary metagenome ERZ1031078 (study PRJEB33719, sample SAMN04261274) | wastewater metagenome | biome: rural village; feature: human; material: feces | host: Homo sapiens | place: El Salvador | collected 2014-01-14 ... | reverse complement strand
ATAAAGATATGTTTCATTATTTAGATGAGATAAATTCTCTGATGATTGATTCCATTGAAAAGCATGAACATGTGATAACTAGTGAGAATGTACAAAGCTATTTTTTAAGAATGGATGAGATCATAGAAAAGGCTGATGTTGATGCTGTAAAAACTGAAATAAGACAGTGCAAGTAAGTATATCTTAAGTTTTAAAAACTCTAACAACTTAAACAAGGAATGTCATAATAAAAAGTGTTAAGAGCTAACGGTAGGACTTTGATTTTTTTTCTGCATTCTTTTAAAAGACAGCGTAAATGCTCATTTATAATGAGTGCGAATGTGCTTTATGTGACAGTGTTTTCTCTACAATTGAGCATATTCTGCTTACTCGATCTCTTCTTAGTTGTTTATTGCATTTTCAATAGCGTGTATACGCTAACGAACATCACGTTTTAGGATCCAGAGCTCACCGCCATTTACTTACAAATTCCATTTCTTGCGCATCATTTAGACAACTACAGACTATATTCAGAAATTTATAGAGCTTGGTTTGTTTGTTAATCCCATAAAAAAAGCTCCGACCAGTAAGGTTGAAGCTTTTTTTAATAAAGTTCTACTTAAAATTATTTTTTAGCAGCAAGTCTTTCTGCTCTCTTGCAGGCTGCTGCTGTAAAGATTACGTCTGTTGAGCTGTTTAGTGCAGTTTCAGTTGAATCCTGAATTACACCGATAATAAAGCCAATACCTACAACCTGCATTGCGATGTCGTTTGGAATACCAAAGATTGAGCAAGCTAAAGGAATTAGCATTAAAGAACCACCTGCAACACCTGAAGAGCCACATGCGCATAAAATTGAAGCTACACACATTAAGAATGCTGAAGCAAAGTCAATTTCAATACCTAAAGTATGAGCTGCAGCCATAGTCATAATAACGATGGTGATACCTGCACCTGACATGTTAATAGTGCAACCTAAAGGAATAGAAATTGAGTAAGTAGCCTTATCTAGCTTCATCTCCTCGCATAATGCTAGGTTCACAGGTAAGTTAGCAGCAGATGATCTTGTGAAGAATGCGCAAACACCTGATTTAGCTAAGCACTTGAACACTAATGGGTAAGGATTCTGATGAGTGGTGATAAATACTAATAATGGGTTGAAGATGAACGCAATCATTAAGAAGGTTGATACTAACACTGCAACAACATGTACATAGTTTAGTAAGTTAGCAAAACCTCCTTCCTGGGTGCATGATGAGTATACTAAGCCGAATACACCAATAGGAGCAAAACGGATCACCATACGAATAACACCAGATACGGATGCAGCTAAATCATCTAATACGCGTTTTGTGTTCTCGTGAGCAACTCTGAACATTAAGCCTAAGGCAATAGACCACATTAAGATTGCAATGTAGTTACCATTGATAAATGCAGAAACAGGGTTTTCAACAGCCTGGTTAACAAAGTTAATTAAAACCTCACCAATTCCTGATGGAGCTGAAACATCAGCATTCTGAGCTAATTCTGTGAAGGTGCTTGGGAAGATGTAGCTCATGGTCAAAGCTAAACCACCAGAAATTAACATGCCTACAAAATAAAGCACAATAATAGGCTTCATAGAGGTCTTCTGACCTGACTGATGCTTTGCAATAGCAGATGCTACCAATACGAATACAAGAATAGGAGCGACAGCTTTTAGTGCTTTAACAAAGAGGTTACCTAATGTTGGGATCACTGATTTGTCATCAGGATATACATACGCTGCAAAGATACCTAAGATAAGACCAATTACGATTTGCAGAATGAAAGGAACTCGATTTAGAGTCCTTGCAAACGGACCTTTTGGATTTTCAGATTCTAACATAGTGTTATTTTCCTTATATTTATAAAGGCAAGAAGCCTTTCTTTTCTGTAGAAATTTGGTTCATTTTACAGTCAAAATCTATAGATTTGTATTTATTGATCTATTGATACTACATTTAGGTAAATATGCACATAAAAGGTGCAAATTTTAATCATAAACTCGATACATTGAGCTTTTTTGAGGTAGCCAAAATGTAGAGAAAATAAGAAGGCGTAATCGCTTACGGGATAAAAATCTTAAATTTAAGATTTTGAGTTATTTTAATAGATTTTTATTCTTTCGATTTTGGAAAAAATTGAAGCCTTGTATTATAATCAAGCTGTTTTTGGCTAAGGCTAAAAAGAATCTTATTTAATGAACACATACAAATTAGGTACCACCAATGATCTATTCTAAAGAAGTAGAGAATATGTGCCCTGTAACTAAGGGTGCATACCATGGTCCTGCTCCAATTCCTGAAGAGGGTAAATGGGTTCAGGCTAAAGAAATCACAGATATCAGCGGATTAACTCACGGTGTGGGTTGGTGTGCTCCTCAGCAGGGCGCTTGCAAGATGACCTTAAATGTTAAAGACGGCATCATTCAGGAAGCTCTAGTTGAGACTATTGGTTGTTCAGGTATGACTCACTCTGCAGCTATGGCATCAGAAATCTTAATCGGCAAGACCTTATTAGAAGGCTTAAACACCGACTTAGTTTGCGATGCAATCAACACTGCATATCGTGAGCTATTCTTACAGATCGTTTACGGTCGTACTCAGACTGCTTTCTCAGAGGGCGGTTTACCAGTTGGTGCTTCTCTTGAAGACTTAGGTAAGAACCTACGTAGCCAGGTTGGTACTATGTTTGCAACTAAGGCAAAGGGTCCACGTTACCTGGAGATGACAGAAGGTTATGTTACCCGTGTAGCTTTAAACAAGAATGACGAGATCGTAGGTTACGAGTTCGTAAACTTAGGCAAGTTAATGGATCTGTTAAAGGCTCACCCAGAGATGTCTGGTAAAGACGCAATTGCTAAGATCCAGGGCCACTATGGTCAGTGGGATAATGCCGCTAAGTATATTGATCCAAGAAAAGAATAACGAGGTACTCAAAGATGGCATTATTTGAAAGTTATGAGCGTCGTATTGACAAAATCAATGGTGTATTAGCTCAGTACGGTATTAAGTCAGTTGAAGAGTGTAAAGAGATTTGCGCTAAGTATGGTTTAGATCCATACAAGACTGTTGGTGACATTCAGGGTATCGCTTTCGAAAACGCAAAGTGGGCTTACACTGTAGGTGCTGCTATTGCATTAAAGAAAGACTGCAAGGTTGCAGCTGATGCAGCTGAAGCTATCGGTATCGGTTTACAGGCTTTCTGTATTCCAGGTTCTGTAGCTGAGGATCGTAAGGTTGGTTTAGGTCACGGTAACTTAGGCGGTATGCTATTACGTGATGAAACCAAGTGCTTCTGCTTCTTAGCAGGTCACGAGTCATTTGCTGCTGCTGAAGGCGCTATCGGTATCGTTCGTAACGCTAACAAGGCACGTAAGACCCCATTACGCGTTATCTTAAACGGTTTAGGTAAAGACGCTGCTCAGATCATTTCTCGTATCAACGGCTTCACTTATGTAAAGACCAAGTTTGATTACTACACTTCTGAGTTAAAGATTGTAGAAGAGATTAAGTACTCAGATACAGAGCGTGCTAATGTTCGTTGCTTCGGTGCAGACGATGTTCGTGAAGGTGTTGCAATTATGCACCACGAGGGTGTTGATGTTTCTATTACCGGTAACTCAACTAACCCAACTCGTTTCCAGCACCCAGTTGCAGGTACTTACAAGAAAGAGTGTATCGAGCAGGGTAAAAAATACTTCTCAGTAGCTTCTGGTGGTGGTACCGGTCGTACCTTACACCCTGATAACATGGCTGCTGGTCCTGCTTCATACGGTATGACTGATACAATGGGTCGTATGCACTCAGACGCTCAGTTCGCAGGTTCATCATCAGTTCCAGCTCACGTTGAGATGATGGGCTTCATGGGTATGGGTAACAACCCTATGGTTGGTGCTACCGTAGCTATCGCAGTTCAGGTTGCTCAGGCTTTAAACAAGTAATTTGTTTAACTGAATGATCTTAAGAGGGGCAGTTCTTGCCCCTTTATATTTTAATAATCCCTTTTTGTTTCTGTTCATTAGTTAAGAATCTTCTCTTCAATCTACTTTTGTTTGTTCTAAAATCAGTTTTAGTAAAACATTCACCAATATGTCGGTTTCTAATGTAAGATGACTTTAGTTTATAGAGGACTAAATTATGTCAATCGATCAAGGTAAATATATCTGTGCCTATACAGATTTTGGGTTTAAAAGACTATTTGGATCGGAGCTTAACAAAGATATTTTAATTAGCTTTTAAATTCATTTTTGAACTTAAAAGATAAGATTGTAGACTTGTCTTATTTATCTTTGGAACAATTAGGTGATTTGGTTACTGACAGGGACGCTATCTTTGATGTTTATTGTAAAACATCTGATGATGCTTATATCATCGTTGAAATGCAAAATGCAGCTCAGAACTATTTTAAGGACAGAAGCATATTTTATAGTTCTTTTGCAACAAGAAATCAGGCTCCAAAAGGTGTTTTGGATTATCAATTAAAAGCTGTTTATACAATTGGAATTTTAAATTTTGTCTTGGAAAAAGACAGTGAGCCTTATCGACATGAAGTCGTTTTATACGACAAGGTCACAAATTGCCAATTTTATGACAAATTGGCTTACTATTATTTTGAATTACCTAAATTTACCAAAACAGAAGATGAACTTGAAACTATCCAAGATAAATGGATGTATGCAATAAAAAATCTTTCTGCTTTAAACGATAAGCCTGTTGCTTTAAAAGAACAAGTGTTTACAAGATTATTTAGAATTGCAGAAATAGCAAAATTCTCTGAAAAAGAAAAATTTGCTTACCATGGTAGTTTAAAAAAAATGTGGGACTATAGCGCCGTATTGGAAAAAAGTTATACCGATGGTCACAATGACGGAAAAGCCGAAGGAAAGGTTGAAGGAAAAGCTGAAGAAAGACTTTCTATTGCAAAAAACTTAAAAGAGATTGGAATATCACCTAAAGATATTTTTAAAGCTACTGGTCTTAAAGAAGGCGAGTATTAGTCTTATTTTTCATATCAATTCTTGCCAAAAGTGCAAAGAACTTATTGTTTAATATATTGTCTTTCTTACTAAAGATATTGCTCATTGTGTCGTTAAGTAGTTATGAGTTTTAAAACGGCCAATGAGCTGATATCAGGAGAGAAACAGGTGCAATTCCTGTAGTTGTCTCTGGGGAGTCATCCCCAGAGGTAACGCTCTTACTCAATACTTTAAAAATTTTAAATCCACCGCGCTCATTTACTTACATTTTCAATCATCAGTGCTTATCTTTTGATATACTGCAAGTTTGAATTTATCTGCATACACCTAAAGTTTTCTAAGTAACAAGAGATCTACATTTCTGTAGAGATCCGACAAAAGAACTAGTATGAATCGTACCATTTATAATCTCTTACAATATTTAAGAAGAAATCCTGATCTTTATACAGCAGCTATACTAGCCTTTGTAACTTCATTTTTTATCAGGTTCTCAATTACAAGTACTATTGATGCTTTAAATTTAAAAATCCTGTTATTACTTTTATGCCTGATGTTAGTTGTAGCTTCTTTTAAAAAGCTTGGTGTTTTGTCTTTAGTCTATATGAAGCTGTGTTCTCTATCAGGAAATGCAAGATCACTCTCAAGACTGTTTATCTTTATAAACTTTTTTATCTCCATGCTAATTACCAATGATGTTTCATTGATAATCTTTATACCTATCGCTATTGCAGCCTTTGTAAAAGTAAACAGGCAAGATCTCTTAATTAAGGTTCTGTCATTACAGACTATTGCAGCTAATGTAGGCTCAACACTAACACCTATTGGAAATCCTCAAAACCTCTTTATTTATACAGTCTTCAACTATGATTTACTGTCTTTTTTAAAGGTTACTTTTCCTATCATTCTAGTGTCATTTGTATTGCTGTTCTTAACCACACATTTTATTGATACCAAGCCTTTAAAGTACGAAAGCAAGTTTGTACTCTCAATTAACTCAAAAAGATGTTCTTTAACTACTGTTCTCTTTGTGCTCTGTCTTTTAAGTGTACTAAGAGTATTGGATGTTTATCTGATGTCTACTCTCGTCCTTAGTTCAATTCTTATAATGGACATGAGTCTGTTCAAACAGGCAGATTACAAGTTGTTGCTACTTTTTGTTTTCTTGTTTATCTTTGTGAACAATGTGTGTCAAATTGAAACTGTTAAAAGCTTTGCTGAGAACTTTGTTGATAAATATGAATACTTTATTTCAGTATCGCTCTCTCAAATAGTTTCAAATGTGCCTGCAACTGTAATGCTATCTAATTTTGCAAAAGATCCAAATATGCTTTTAATCGGTGTGAATGTAGGTGGCTTAGGTACTATCATTGCATCAATGGCAAGTCTAATTACCTTTAAGTTCTATATTAAGACTGAAGGCGCAACTCCTCTTTACTACATGAAAAAATTTACTAAGTACAACATAGGGTTCTTGCTTGTTTTAGTAAGTTTTCACTTTATTTTTCCTCAATTCTTTTAGAGAAATTTATTGAATATCTGAGGATTTAATGCGTTTAAAGTACAGGTGTTTAAAGTATAATATCGCCATAAACTTGGAGCTTATAATTCATGGCATTATCATTCTTTGCAACCTGTCCTAAAGGTTTAGAAACTCTTTTATTAAACGAATTAAATCAACTTGGAGCACAAAGCGCTAAAGAAACTGTAGCTGGTGTATCTTTTAAAGGCGACTTTGCTTTTGGTATGAAAGCATGTCTTTGGTCTCGCTTTGCTTCAAGAATTTTACTTGAGATGTCAGAGTTCTACTGTGAAACTGACACTGAACTTTATATCGGTGCTAATGGTGTAGCTTGGGAAAAGTATTTTGATAAGAGCAATACCATCGCAGTTTCCTTCACAGGTACCAATGATGAAATCAGAAACACTCAGTATGGTGCTTTAAAAGTAAAGGATGCTATCTGCGACAGATTACAGACAACACTAGGTGGAAGACCCGATGTTGATAGAGAAAATCCTGATGTTTTAATTAACTGCCATTTAGATAAAAAGGGCAGTGCAAACATTTTAATCGATCTCTCAGGTCGCGCTCTTTTAAAGCGTGAATATCACCGTGGTACAGGAGCTGCTCCTCTAAAAGAGAATTTAGCTGCTGCCATGATTAAAAGAGCTGGCTATACAGGGGATAACTTTATCGATCCTATGTGTGGTTCTGGTACCTTGTTATTTGAAGCAGCTTGTGTGGCTACAGATACTGCACCTGGTATCAGAAGAGAACATTATGGCTTCTTTAACTTAAAACAGTTTGATAAAGATGTCTGGAATAACCTTTTAGAAGAAGCTAAAAACAGATCTCAAAACGGTATAGCAAAGTGTCTTGAAAGAAAGGTTGAGATTGTAGGTTTCGATCTTGATGAAAGAATTGTAGATATTGCTAATGAAAATGCTGCAAAGGCTGGTTTTTCGGATTTAGTTAAGGTATATCACTGTCCTGTACAGAATCTTTATAATCCATTTACTTCAGATCTTAAAGTTACCATTGTAACAAACCCTCCATACGGTAAGAGAATGGGTAACTTTAATGAGTTAATCGCTCTTTATACTGAGATCGGTGCTGGCTTTAAGAAGAACTTTAAAGGCGCAAGAGCTGCAGTGATCTCTTCATCTCCAGAATTACTCTCCTGCATGAGATTGCATTCAAATAAGGTTTACAAACTTTACAACGGTGAGCTTTTATGTCAGTTAAGAGTCTTTGATATTAACGAGACTGAAGATCTAAGCGTAAAAGAAGAGCAGAACATTAAGATTGCAACAGACTTTGCTAACCGCTTAAAGAAAAACTTAACTTACATGCGTAAGTGGGCAAAGAATGTAAATACCAATGCTTACCGTGTGTATGATGCTGATGTCCCTGAGTATTCTGCTGCAATTGATTACTACGATGGTTACTATGTAATCCAGGCATACAAAGCTCCAGCTAAGGTAAATCCTCGTGTAGCAAAGCGTCATGAATTAGACATGCTAAGTGCGACAGTGGAGATTGCAGGTGTTACTGGTGATAAGGTTATCTTAAAGAGCCGTGAAGTTCAAAAGGGCGACAATCAGTACGAAAAAGCTAAAGAACTTAAAAATGAGTTCATGACTGTCAATGAGAACAATGCTCTGTTTAGAGTAAATCTCTATGATTACCTTGATACAGGTCTTTTCTTAGATGGAAGACTCATCAGAGATTTAATTAGAAAAGAAGCAAAAGACAAAGACTTTTTAAATCTGTTCTCTTATACCTGTTCAGCCTCAGTTGCAGCAACCTTAGGCGGAGCAAAATCAACTGTATCTGTTGATATGAGCAGAACTTACCTTGAATGGGGTATGGAGAACTTTAAGCTAAACCATTTAGCAACAGATAAGGCTCAATTCATTCAGGCAGACTGTCTAGCTTGGTTATCTCAAGATCAAGGTCTTTTGTTTGATCTTATCTATATAGATCCTCCTACCTTCTCAAACTCAAAGCGTATGGAAACAAGTTTTGATGTAAAACGTGATCAGGTAGCGTTACTTTCAAATCTTACAAGACATCTAAAAGATGGTGGTGAGGTTATATTCTGCACCAACTTCAGAGGTTTTGTAATCGATGAGTCTATTAAAGATTATGGTTTTGAAATTGAGAATATCTCTGAGTCGACTCTGCCTCGTGACTTTTCTCGAGATAAAAAAATTCATACCTGTTACCGTTTGAAATTCACCAAGGCTAATATGGTAAAAACACCTGAGCCTATTACAACATTAAAAGCAGCTCCTAAGTGGCAGAAAGCTTTAGATGTAAAAGAAAATTCTTATCATGAGTATTCTGATTCAAATCTCTATTCTCAGGATAGAAACTCAAGAAATGGTGACAGAAGCTCTTATAGAAATTCAAGAGCTTACTCTTCAAGAACATCTAATAGCTCAGACACCGCTACATATAGTACAAATACTGGTGTAAATAAGGTTTGGGGCGAGGCCAAAGAGAGTCACTCTACTTACAGACACGAAAAACAGGATAAATTTACCAAGCGTTCAGGAGAGTTTTCCCATAAGCCATTCAGACGTGATGAAGACAATTCATCATTTAATGAAAGACGAACTTATGATAATGGCTACTCCAGAGGTAAGTCATCATATTCTAAAGGAAAAGATAGCTTTTCAAAAGGTAAACCTAGAGCACCTTCTCACAAGCCACGTGTGTTTGGACCTGATGGAATTAAGGATCTGTAATGAGTCTTGTATCCATTATTGATGCTTATTTAAACAACGGAGCTGACAAACTTTTAGAAGGCGCTAATCTTTCAATTGAAGAGAATGAAAGAATATGTCTTGTAGGTCGTAACGGTACTGGTAAGTCAACTCTGTTAAGTTTGATTCAGGGTAAAAGAGAGTTAGATTCTGGAAGAATTATTATTCAGTCAGGTCTTAAGATAGCAACTTTATGTCAGGATCCTCCTTCATACGAACACGGTACTGCTTATTCACTTGCAGCTAGCGGTGTACCTGTTGTAGGTGAAGCTTTATCAAAGTTCTCTTTATCAGAAGATCCTCATGAGCAACTGGAGCTTTCTGCTTTTATTGAATCACATGATGGTTGGGTTAAAGACGCGGTTGTGCGTAAGATCCTAAACAGAATAGGTTTAGCTCCCGAGCTTGAATTAAAATCCCTTTCAGGTGGTAACCGCCGTAAGGTGGCGCTGGCTGCAGCTTTAGCTTCTGAGCCACAATTGCTACTTTTAGATGAGCCTACCAACCACCTAGATATTGAATCTATTGCCTGGTTTGAACAAGAGCTGAAAAACTTTAACGGAACTCTAGTTTTTGTAACCCATGACAGGTTCTTTGCCAATAACTGCGCTACAAGGATAGTCGAGTTAGATAGAGGCAAGCTTTATTCCTATCCAGGTTCATTTAATCGCTATATTGAACTTCGTGATGAGCGATTACGCAAAGAAGAATTAGCTAATGCTGAATTTGACAAGATCTTAGCTCAAGAGGAGGCTTGGATCAGACGCGGCGTTAAGGCTCGTCTTGCTCGTAATGAAGGCAGAGTAAAAGATCTTGAAGAGCGCAGAAAAATAAGAGCAAATAGACGTGACAGAATGGGCAACGTCATTATGGAGGCAAATTCTGCGCAAAGAAGCGGTAACTTAGTTTTTGAAATTAAAGATCTTAATATCTCATTTGGAGAGAAGTCTGTTATCAAAGACTTTAGTGCAACCGTAATGCGTGGTGACAGAATTGGTATTACAGGTCCAAATGCTGCTGGTAAAACTACTTTAATTAAAACTCTTTTAGGTCAGATAAAACCAACTTCAGGCAAAGTAAGAACAGGTGTTAATGTAGAAATACAGTATTTTGATCAGTACCATGAAGGTCTTGATCTTGAAAAGTCTGTAGCAGATAACGTCGCTGATGGTCACACCGAAGTATGTATCAACGGTAAGAATAAGCATGTGATCTCTTATCTAGCTAACTTCCTGTTCTCTGGTCGAAGAGCCCGTTCTCCAGTAAAAGTTTTATCGGGAGGTGAGAAGAACCGACTGCTTTTAGCACGCCTTTTTGCTAAAAGCTCAAATGTTCTCATCATGGATGAGCCTACTAATGATCTTGACTTAGAAACCTTAGATTTATTAGAAGATCTTGTATCAACATATAACGGTACTGTTATCATTATCAGCCACGACAGAGCTTTTATCGATAAGGTTGCAACTGAGACTTGGGTCTTTGACGGTAAAGGTCACATTGAGTCTGTAATTGGTGGTTGGTCTGATGTGTTAGCTTATTATGAGAGAATTTCTAAAAATGTAGAGTGTCAAACAAGGGACAATTCTCAAAAAGATATTAAAAATTCTGAACAGCCATCAAGAACTGGAACAGAAAAAACAGATAATTCTAAAAAGAAAAAAGGTCTTACTTTTACCCAAAAGCATGAGCTAAAAGAACTTCCAGATAAAGTTGAAAAGTTAGAAGCTGATATTGCCCTATTAGATGAGCAACTGTCAGATCCAGCCTTATTTGCTGATGGTCCTGAAAAATCTATTGAAGTTACCAACAAGAGAAACAAGGCACAAGAAGAGTTAGACAAGCTCTATGCTCGTTGGGAAGAATTAGAATTGATAAACGGAGAATAAAATGCCTGCCATTTTTTCAAAGATTGATTTACATTCACATTCAACAGCTTCAGATGGTGCTTTTACTCCAGAAGCTTTAGTACAAAGAGCAATCTCAAGAGGTCTTACTCATTTAGCTTTAACTGATCATGACTGTGTTTTAGGAATTGATAGGGCTAAAAAGGAAGCAGAAGGTAAGCTTGAGTTAATTCCTGGAGCTGAGCTGTCAACAACATGGAATAACGAGCAGATCCATGTGGCAGCCTTATTTATCGATAAAGATGCACCAGCACTTCAAGAATATCTAAAAGGTCAAAGAGTCTTACGTATTCAAAGAGCTCAGGAAATTGGTGACAAATTAGATAAGCAGGGATTTACTGATTCATATAACGAATGCGTAAAAAGAGCGGGGGAAGGTGCCTCAATTACACGTGGCAACTATGCTCGCTACATCGTTGAGATGGGCAGAGCTCAGACCAATGAAGATGCCTTTGAATATTATCTTAAAAAAGGTAAATGCTGTTATGTAAAGACTAATTGGCCTGATATTAGTGTAGCTGTAGATGCTATCTTAAAGTCAGGTGGTATTCCTGTGCTAGCCCATCCAAAACGCTATTCACTTACCAACACCAAATTAAGATCGTTAATGGAATATTTTAAAGATTGCGGTGGTTTAGGAATTGAGGTCGCTTCATCTCAGCAGAAGCCTGCAGATCATGTGTATTTGTGTGAACTTTGCAAGAAGTATGATTTCTTAGCCTCATTAGGTTCAGATTTTCATAATATAGGTCCATACAGAGAGTTAGGTTTTAACCTGTCAATCCCTGACGATTTAAAGAAGGTCTGGGAAACATCTCAAGCAAAAGAGTACCATTTTAACTAATTATCTAACTAACAAACTAACCAAACAACTAACTAACCATTTAGTTCAAAAGTTAAGTGTAGTAAGTAAGGTTTATCTTGCAAAATATTGCTAAAAAAGCAGTTATAAGATGACCTTACTTCTTGTTGCAAAAATATTATCCGCTCTATTTTACGCTCTTAAAAAAATACTATAACAATTGAATCCTCATCTAAAGAACCATCACGAGAAAAGACAGTAAATCAGTTGAGTATTTGTC
>ERZ1031078.560-NODE-560-length-12380-cov-16.574848_pt1 | contig 12380 bp, 9 predicted proteins | sample MGYA00518179_ERZ1031078 | MGnify/ENA primary metagenome ERZ1031078 (study PRJEB33719, sample SAMN04261274) | wastewater metagenome | biome: rural village; feature: human; material: feces | host: Homo sapiens | place: El Salvador | collected 2014-01-14 ... | reverse complement strand
GCTTCTAATCCCCAAAGTTGTTTTTTGCCCGGCATTTTGGCATGATGGAAAAAAGCTGCTACTAATGTATAAAAACCTTTTATTTTCTTAACGGATTTAACAATAGTGCACGTTATAGAGGTGCACCGAGTATTCAAAAAAAATGCCGAACTTTGCAATCGAAATCTAAACAACTGAACTTTCGCATATCAGGAAGTTAAAGGAGTTAAGGAGTTAAGACAAGAAGCAGAGAGCCCACTCTGCTAAAGGATTACAGACGATTCTGCCAAAGCGAATCTGACGTTCGTGGGAGCGAATGCAAAAAACATGGGAGCGAATGTGGCAATCGTCACATTCGCTCCCACGATCCCCTGTCTCGCTCAGAGAAATCTCCTTTACTCAACTTCAGTCATTAACCACGCAATGAATTACGGAATCAACAACGAAGAATCACCATAGCTCAGGAAACGGAAATCGTGAGCCAGAGCATAGTCGTACACTTTCTTCCAGTCGCCATGGAGGAAGGCACTGACGAGGAGGAGAAGAGTGCTCTGAGGCTGATGGAAATTGGTGATAAGCATCTTCACTATCTTATACTGATAGCCGGGGGCAATAATGATCTGCGTGCTGGTGTGCAAAGCCTCCAGACCATTGCGGTCGAGATAGTCGATGATGGCCTGTATCGCCTGAGAAGGCTGAATGGCATTCACCAAACCGCCATCTGCCGACAACTCGTAAGGATCCCACTGGTTGACATGCAGATCGTCTTCTGTCGCCTCGGGATGAGAGAGCAGATGAACGCCCATATAGTACAGGCTCTCGATGGTTCGCACACTCGTAGTACCCACAGCAATCACCTCGCAATGGTGCTGCAGGAGCTTCTCCAACGTATGACGGTGCACCACGATATACTCGGTGTGCATGCGATGACCCTCTATCTCAAGACTCTTCACCGGCTTGAAGGTACCAGCGCCCACATGAAGGGTAACCTCCTCACGCTCAATGCCATGGCGGTCGATGTCCTGCAACACGGCATCGGTGAAATGAAGTCCGGCAGTAGGAGCAGCCACACTGCCCTTTATCTTCGAGTAAACCGTCTGATAGGTAGTCTTGTCGCTCTCCTCGGTGGCACGGTTGAGATAAGGCGGAATAGGCAACTCGCCCACGGTCTCGAGAATCTCGGCAAAGGAGACCTGCGTGTTGTCCCAGTCGAAGTCAACCCAATAGTTGGTTCCACCACCCTTCGCCACCACAGAGGCAGCCTCCGAGCCTAAGGCGTCGCCACGGCGCATGGTGGCAGAGAGTGTAAGCTGATGCCCCTTGATCACGAAGTCGCGCTTCAGACTGCCCTCCTTCCACTTCTTCAGGTTGCCTATCATGCAGAGCCATGAGCAATGTCCAGTCGTCTGGAACATGAGCTCATAGTCGGTAGGATCGGCAGGCTCCATGAGGAAGACCTCTATCAGGGCACCCGTCTCCTTGCGGAAATGCAGACGCGCCTGAATCACCTTGGTATTGTTGTAAACCATCAGTCCGCCCTTGGGCAGGTATTCAGGCAAATGGTAGAACACATCCTCGCCTACCTCACCATGACGGTAGAGAAGGAGTTTGGAATGGTCGCGCTGCGCCAAGGGGAACTTGGCAATGCGCTCATCAGGAAGGGGGTAATTGTAATCAGTAATTTTTATATGTTTTGTATCCATTATGATTGAATTTTAATGTTACACTCCTCCAGCCATGACTATCGCCCGCAAGAAGGCATAGACCAGGGTGAAAGCCAGGATGCAGAGTATCTTGTCGATATCGTCGTGGTCGTAACCCGTGGGGGTGTACTGGTCGGAGATATATGTGATGTGGGGTGACACCTTGTAATACAGTTTCAGATAACCTATGTAGCACACGAAACCGATGACAGCACCCACGAGGAGTCCGCAGAGAATGTCGGAGGGATAGTGCATGCCGAGATACAGGCGTGTCCAGCAGTTGAGCAGCGACCACGAGAAGAGGGCGATGGCGAGGCGCTTGCCCCTCATGAGGAGCGAGAAGAACATCGCTATCGACATGGTGTTGGCTGCATGAGCCGAGAAGAAGCTGTAGCCACTGCCACGAAGGTTGCCCACCACCTGAATGGAGTATTTCAGGATGGGGTCGTTGTTGGGGCGCCATCGTTCCACCAAGGGTTTTACCACGCCATCGGTGATACCCTCGGAAAGAGCCACACAGACGAGTGCTCCCATTACCGCCAGACCAATCTGCGCCATCGTCTCATTGTTGCGCACAATGATGTAGAAGAGGGTGAGATAAAGCGGTATCCAGGTGAGCCCCGACGTAAGGACGAGCGCTAACTGGTCGATGAACAGATTGTCGCTTCCATTGAAGAAGTGGAGCACCTCGAGATCGGTGAGAAGACATGAAACAAACATCATATTTCCTCCAGTTGTTTGGTTTCTATCCATCCGTCTCTTCCATCTGCCAGGTGGATGCCGCGCCAGCCATCCATAGAGCGGTCGGTGATGTCGACACGCGTTCCCTCATGAATGACAAACTGGTCGGCGCTCTGTCGGGAAGGAGTCTTCTTGACATTGACCGTAGGAGCCACGATGATGGCACCCGTGCGGTTGACGAGTATCTGTTTCTGCTGATAGGCAAAGAGCGAACTCAAGAGGAAGACGACAAAGAAGAGGATGCCGCCGAAGAAGCCGGCCTTGCGCAACAGCAACTGGGGTGCGAAGAGATAGACCAGCACCAATACCAAGGCAAGGATGATGGACAGGATGCCCGTCTTGGCCCAGTTGTCGACACCGGTGAAGTTGACCAGCGCCTTGTACCAGGTGACGAAGAACATCTCGCTGACAGGAGTGATCTTGTCGATGGTCTTGCTGCGAGCAAACTGCAGGTTGAAGTTGATGTCCTCGTCGCCAGGCGACAGCAGATGGGCACGCTCGTAAGCCAGGACAGCCTTGGTGATGTTGTCGGTGCGATAATAGGCATTGCCGAGGTTGTAGTAGACCTCGGGCGAAACACCGTTCTTGAGCAGGTCCTCATAGTCCTTGATGGCCTGCTGATAGTTGCCCTTGGTGTACTCGGTGTCGGCGTTCTGCTTGGTGACAGCAGAGGCAGAGAGGCTGAAGCCCATGAAGATGAGCAGCAGCACCACACCGAAGGTATAGTCGCCCTGACGGGCAGAAGTCTTCTTGCCCTGCTTGCGGGCAGCCTTGATGGCATTCTCTATTTCCATAATAGCAGTCATGGCTGAATCGAAAGTCTTGTTCATATTGCCGGCAGGGTCGCCAGGAGCATAGCGTTCAAACTCACACTCGTCGAGAGCCTGGGTAAACTTCTCTATGGTGTCGGCATCAACGGAGTGAGCCAACAGCTTATCCTGAATATTCTCGCGCGAGAGCTGTTCGACAGGCATATTGAGCTTGTAGCTGACGTAGCCCCACAAGGCTCTGAGCACCTCGTCGTAGAACTCGCCCTGCTTGCGGGCCATCATCAGGGTGCGTGCCTTCTTGAGTCGCTTGGTGGCTATCTTGTTGGCCTTGTTGGAACGCATCTTCACGATGTCGGCATTCTCGATGGCACGGCGGCGGAAGGCGATGAGCAGACCGATGAAGGCGATGAGAGGCACCATCAGACTCGTCCAATAACCAAAGCTGCCATAGAACATATCGTCGATGTCGCAAAGCTTGCTCTTGCCCAACTTCAGGGCATGAATGTCCTTGTCGGCATTGCTGTAGTTGGCCGACGACGAACCGTCTGAGCCGTCGCCCTGCTCCACGGTGAGGGTGAAGGGCTGGGTCTTGATGGTGCGGTAGGCATTGGTCTTGGTGTCGTAGTAGGTGAACTCTACCGATGGTATGGTGTACTTGCCAGGGTTGCGCGGAACAGCGAGGAAGTCGTAAACCATGTTGCCCTCCACACCGTTCTGGGTGAGCTTGGTCTTGTCGGTGATCTTGGCGTCATACTGGTCGAAGTCTTTCGGCAGGTTGAGCACAGGCTGCTTGAGGAGTTTCAGGTTACCGATGCCTCCCACTACCACACGGATGTTGATGGGATCGCCAGCCTTCACGTCGTTCTTGTCGAGCGTGGCAGAGATATTGAAGCGACCCACTCCACCCGAGAAGTTGGCAGGACGTGCAGGCAGCGGGTCCACCTGAATGGTAATGCCAGGCGCCTTGATAGCCTTATGCACCTCCACATAACCCGAGCCGCCATTGAAGAAAGCCTCGATGGGGTCGACATTGCGGTTCTGCTGAACCACGATACCCTTGAAGGTGATGGAAGGAATCTCGAGCTTGCCCGTCATCTGAGGATACATGACGTACTGACTCCAGGTGACACAACGGTAAGGACGGCCGTTGATGACCTCGTTGTGAAGCACTTTCTGCTGTGGCTGTGGCACCTCCTGAGAGTGGAAGCCCTTCAGATCGGGCATCTTGCCGTCGAGCTGGGTAAGGTCGACCTGTGTATAGACCTTATAGGTAAGGAGCACAGGCTCCTGCTCGTGGACACGCTTCTTGTTGGCAGTGACCTTGATGAAGAGGTCTTTGCCCGAGATGGCAGAACCCGCCTGACGCATGCGAGGCTCATCGGCATCATCGTTGTGCATCCTGGGTGCTCCGCCAGAGTTGTGAGCATGGCCCGAGACGGTGATCTTGACAGGATGGGCTGCGAGCTTCTTGCCATAAACCAGTGCATGCGAGGTACCGATGGTGTAAGTTCCAGCCTTGCCTGCATAGAGAGTGTAGGTGATGGTGAAAGAGGAAGAAGAGCTGGTGTGGCCGTTGACCACCTGATAGCTCGACTGCGAAGAGGTATAGGGTCCGGCTATCACCTCCAGTCCATCGGGCACATTGCCCATACGGAACTCCTCCACTTCACGGGCGTTGACCGTATAGGCTACTCTGAAGTTCTCGCCAGCAGCAACATGTGTTGGTGCAGATACCGCCACATGCTGCGCCTTGGCTTCCTCCGCCAGGCCCAGCATCACGAATATCATCAATGTGTACCATTCTATTTGCTTCATAATGAAATGTTGTTTGCTTATTGTTTTACCAGTTCTTGTCGTACTGCCTGCGTCGTGGCTGACTCATCGCCTTCTGCATCTTCTGCTTGGTGGCCTTCTCCTGCTGCACGGCTGCATTGAGCAACTGCTCGGCATTGTCACGGCTCATCTTGTCCTGCTCGGGCTTCTGTGACTGGTTGTTCTTATCTTTGTTTTGATTATTTTTCTGCTTGTTCTGATCCTTGTTCTGATCCTTGTTCTTGTTCTGATCCTTATTCTGATCCTTATTCTTCTTGTTCTGCTTGTCCTTGTTGTTCTTGTCGTTGCCGCTCTTGTTCTTGTTTTGGTTCTGCCGGTTCTTCTGATTCTTCAACTGATGCTGGCAGAGCGCCAGGTTGTAGCGGGTCTCGTTGTCCTGAGGATTGTTGCGCAGCGCCATCTTGTAACATTCTATTGCCTTGGCAAACTCCTGATGGTTCTGCATGATGACGCCCATGTTGTGGAAACTCTTGGCGCGGCGTATCTTGTTGGTGGTCTGCAAGTCGGCAGACTTGGCAAACTGCTGCATGGCGAGCGAGTCTTTCTGCTGCATCATGAGCGCACAGCCCAGATTGTAGACCGCCTGTGGATTGTTGGCATTGCGGGCTATCGCCTTGCGATACTGCACCTCGGCAGCCGTCCATTTGCGTGCCCTGTACTGGCGGTTGCCCTGACGGATGAAGGTGCGGTCGTTCTGTGCCAGTGCTGCAACTGTACTGACGAGGAGCAGCCCCAACAGCAAGCACAGCCTGCGCAGCCGCAGGGACGGTATGATATGATAAGTTAGATACATTGCGATTAATTTTTAATGTGTAAAGAACTTCACGTTGCGGAGAAGCGGATTCTTCACCTCGAGCATACAGATGTCGAGGATGAGCAGGAGGATGACCAGGATGCCTACAGCCTGGAACTGCTCGTCGTACTCGCTATAGATGACGGTGTCGGTCTCGCCCTTCTGCAACTTGGAGAGGTCGTCGTTGAGTGCCTGCTCCGCATCGCTGGTGTTGTCGACGTGAATATACTGTCCGCTGCCAGCCTGAGCTAACTGTCGGCACATCTGCTCGTTGAGGGCAGTCATCACGGTGTTGCCCGTACGGTCTTTGAGATAAGAGCCGTCGCCCATAGGAATGGGGGCTCCCTTGGTGCTTCCTATTCCCAGAATGAAGACATTGATGCCTTTATTCTTGGCTGCCTTGACAGCATCCTCGGCTCCCGGCTCATGGTTCTCGCCATCGGTAATGACGATGATGGCGCGTCCCACATGGTCTTGCTGGATGAAGCTCTTGGTGGCCAGGTCGATGGCTGCAGCAAAGTTGGTGCCCTGGGTCTGGATGAGGGCTGGTGTGGTGTTCTGCAGGAACATCTTGGCAGACACGTAGTCGCTGGTGATAGGCAACTGCACGAAGGCATCGCCGGCAAAGACGATGAGACCTATCTTGTCGTTGGTGAACTTGTCGACCAGGTTCTCCACCAGCATCTTGCTCTTGTCGAGTCGCGAAGGCGCCACATCCTCTGCCAACATCGAGTTGGAGATGTCGAGACAGATGATGGTCTCAATGCCCTGACGCTTGTCGTGAGAAATCTTGCTGCCCATCTGTGGACGCGCCACCATGAGGATGAGCAGGGCCAAGGCTGCAAGCAGCAAACCGAACTTCACCGTGGGGCGATAAGATGACACATTGGGCATAAGGGCTTTCAACAGCTCAGGGTCGCCAAACTTTCGGAGCTTGGCCCTTCTCCTTCGCCATCCTATGAACCTCACCAGTACGAGTACCGGCAACATCCACAGCAGCCACAAATATATTGGATCTTCAAATCTTAGCATATTCATTTGATATTAATTGAACTTCGGCTCGTCTCTTCCCTATGGGATTCTTCTGAGCCAGGTGATGCGAAGCAATATCTCTGCGAGCAGTACCAACAGGGCTGCAAGGGCAAAAGGCTGATAAGCCTCGTAGCGCTTGGCGAAATGGGTGACATTCATCTTCGTCTTCTCCAACTTGTCGATGTCGTGGTAGATGCGCTTCAGCTCGGCGTTGTTGGTGGCGCGATAGAAGTTGCCATCAGTGGTACGGGCAATGTCCCTGAGTGTCTCGGTGTCTATCTCCACAGGCATGTTGACGTACTGAACGCCAGCCGCTGTGGGCATAGGGTAAGGAGCCACCTTGTTGGTTCCCACACCGATGGTGTAGACTCTGATGCCAAAGCTCTTGGCTATCTCGGCGGCCGTCATAGGCGAAATGTCACCGGTGTTGTTGCTGCCGTCAGTCAGGAGGATGACCACCTTGCTCTTGGACTTGGAGTCCTTCAGTCGGCTGACAGCATTGGCGAGACCCATACCCACCGCCGTTCCGTCGTCGATGAGTCCACGGGCAGTAATGTCGGTACGGGTGTCCTGCAACAGTCGCAACAGACTGGCGTGGTCGGTGGTCATAGGACACTGGGTGAAGGCCTCACCAGCAAAGATGGTAAGACCGATGTTGTCGTTGGGACGGCCCGAGATAAACTCGTGAGCCACATCCTTGGCAGCCTCCATACGATTGGGTTTCAAGTCTTCTGCCAACATAGAGGTAGAAACGTCCATCGCCATCATGATGTCGATGCCCTCCACCGTCTTGTTGTCCCAGGAGTTGTGGGTCTGCGGACGAGCCATCGCACAGACGATGAGCACGAAGCACAGACATCTGAGCATCATGGGCAGATGGACAAGGCGCTGGCGCAGGCTCTTGGGAGCATAGGCAAACTGCCGGGTGTCGCTCAGCCTCATGGTAGGCTCGTTCTTCTTCCTGTACAGGAAATACCATAATATATAAGGTATCAGCAACAGTAGCAACAGAAAATATGCTTTACTTGCAAATTCCATGTTTTTATAATATTATTCTTTTTTATTCTATACTCCTACATCAGCAGCATGCAGGCGCCATAGATCACGTAGGCGGTGATGGCTGCCATGACAATCGCTCCACCCCAGAGCAAAGCCTTGATGAGCTTGCGCTGACTGCGCGTCTTGCGATCCTGGTCGGTAAGCTCGGGAGCTACCTTCTCCTCGACGGTCTGCTCGTTGGTCTTCGTCTGGTCGATGAAGTTGATGGCGTTGACCAGATTGGCGTCATTCTCGCCAAGGAAGGTCTCGTACTTGGCAAACTTCACGAGGTCGGCTGTACGGAAGAGCTGTTTCAACTCGTCTATCATCTTCTGGTCGCCAGCCGACTGCAGATGCTCTATAATCTCGCCGCTGGTCATCTCCATGGCACGGAAGCCAAAGCGCTGCTCTATGTACTCGCGCAGCGTGGTGGTGAGGCGGGTGTAGTATTCCTTCTGGGTCTCCTGCGACTCGGTGTGCTGCTGCTTGATGACATTGATCTCGCTGAGCGCCTTCTCGTGGGCTGGCACACGCTTCACGATGCGCATACGAATCACGATAGGTTTGTTCTGACGGAGGCGCTGCCAGAGCCACAGCATGACACCGAAGAGTATGAGTACCAGAATGCTGAGCCAGAACAGAGGACTCCACTCACTCCATAGGAAGGGATTGTCCTGTACGTCCTTGGGGGGATAGAACTGGTTGGGATGAACCGTATCCACAGGCACCGTGAGCACCTTGAGCGCCAACGGGTTGCCCTGACAGGTCTTGCCGTTGACCTTGACCTGAAGGGCTGGTACAGCGTAGACCTTCTCGTCGAAAGAGGTGAGCGTATAGTCGCGGCTTATCTGTAGCCTGCCGCCGTCGAGCTCGGCGGTGTCGGCATCGCTCTGCTCCACCACCTCGATGCCCGGAATGAGCATCTGTGACGGCTTGAACGAAGGCAGCACCACCTTGGCACCCTTGGCAGCGGTGACCTTGAGATGAAGCTTCGTCTGCTCGCCTATCAGGATCTGCAGAGAGTCGAGCTTCTGCACCACCTCCTGGGCTGCCGACCCTAATGGCAACAGCATCAGGAAGGCAAGCATCATGATGATAATATTCTTCTGTTTCGTCATTTTTCTTTTCCCTATTGGTTTTCTTCTCCGCTTGTCAGCCCCGCTGCATGAACAGGTTGAGGAGAGCACGTGAGAAGTCTTCGTTGGTGGCGACAGCCGTCCAGTCGACCTTGCTCTTGGCAAAGGTTTCGCGTAACAGCTGCTCACGCATCATCCAGTGGCGTGTATGCGCCTGACGCAGTTTCTTGGAACTGGTGTCAATATACATCTCGTGACCTGTCTCAGCATCGCACACCTTGAGGAGTCCGATGTCGGGCAACGCCTTGGCACGTGGATCGTACACCTGAATGGCAGCCACATCGTGCTTCTGATTGGCAATCTGAAGGGGATACTGAAAGTCCTTGTCATCGAAGAAGTCGCTGATGACGAAGGCTGTGCAATGGCGCTTCATCACCCGTGTGAAGTACTCCAAAGCCACACCGATGTCGGTGCGCTGGCTCTGAGGATGAAAATCGAGCATCTCGCGGATGATGTAGAGAATGTGCTTGCGACCCTTCTTGGGCGGGATGTATTTCTCTATTCGGTCGGAGAAGAAGATGACACCTATCTTATCGTTGTTCTGAATGGCGCTGAAGGCCAGGGTGGCTGCAATCTCGGTAGCCATGTCGCGCTTCATCTGCCGTGTGGTACCGAAGTCGAGCGAGCCACTTACGTCGACCAACAGCATCACGGTAAGCTCGCGCTCCTCCTCGAACACCTTGACAAAGGGACGATGGAAACGGGCGGTCACATTCCAGTCGATGTCTCTCACGTCGTCGCCATACTGGTACTCCCTCACCTCGGCGAAGGCCATACCCCTGCCCTTGAAGGCCGAGTGATACTGGCCTGCAAAGACATTCTGGCTGAGACCGCGAGTCTTGATCTCGATCTTGCGTACTTTCTTTAAGATATCTTGTGTGTCCATTTATTACTTATTCCTCAAAATCAAGGTACTTCCACCTTATTAATTATGCGGCTCACGATTTCCTCGCTGGTCACATTGGAAGCCTCTGCCTCGTAGGAGAGTCCCACACGATGGCGGAGCACGTCGTGAGCCACGGCACGTACATCCTCAGGAATCACATAGCCGCGGTGCTTGATGAAAGCATAAGCCCTGGCTGCCTTGGCAAGAGAGATGCTGGCACGTGGACTGCCGCCAAAGGTAATCATATCCTTGATGTCGGACAGACCGTAACGCTCGGGATAACGGGTGGCGAAGACGATGTCGGCAATGTACTGCTCTATCTTCTCGTCGATGTAAACCTCGCCCACTATCTGGCGAGCCTTCAGTATCTCGTCGGCTGTGGTGACGGGATGTACCTCGGGAAGACCTCCGGCGATGTTCTCACGGATGATGAGCTTCTCTTCCTCGAGTGTAGGATAGTCGATGATGACCTTGAGCAGAAAACGGTCCACCTGTGCCTCGGGCAACTGATAGGTTCCCTCCTGCTCTATTGGGTTCTGCGTAGCCATTACAAGGAACGGACTGGGCAGTCGGAAGGTCTCGTCGCCGATGGTGACCTGATGCTCCTGCATCGCCTCGAGCAGCGCACTCTGCACCTTGGCAGGAGCACGGTTGATCTCATCTGCCAATACGAAGTTGGCAAACACTGGACCCTTCTTCACATGGAAGGTCTCGTCCTTCTGAGAATAAATCTGTGTACCCACCACGTCGGCAGGCAACAGGTCGGGAGTAAACTGAATGCGGCTGAAGTCAGCGCTGATAAGCTGAGAGAGGGTCTTGATGGCCAAGGTCTTTGCCAGACCTGGTACGCCTTCGAGCAGGATGTGTCCATCGCTCAGAAGACCTATTAGGAGACAGTCTACAAGATGTTTCTGTCCTACAATCACTTTGTTCATGCCCATCACCAGATTGGTGACAAACTGGCTTTGTTGTTCTATCCGGATGTTGAGCTCGCGGATGTCAATAGATTCTGCCATAATACTATGCTGTTTTTGTTGTATATTCCATTAATCGGTTTACCTATTTCCTTGCGCCAGCAGGTACTGCAGAAAGCCCTTGCGACGCAAAATCGAACGCAAAAGTAAACATTTAGGGAGAAAAAAACGAATATCACACTCTAAATAATATTAAAAATGGCACTTATTTCCTTTATTTAAGAAACTTTCAATATAAAAAAGCACAAAGGCTTTTGAATTAAAAAAGATTTTATCTATCTTTGCATAAGATAAACTGCACCTCAGCAAAATATTCAAGTAAACTTGACTAAGGTTTGCAAAGTAAACAAGCAGCACGCCCTGAACCAACGGTCACTGACCGAAGGGAATTGAAAATCGCTGGCCGAAGGGGAAAGCAAAGGTAAAGGGCAGAAGCTCATAGCCCAGGGCAATGGATACAAGCAGCACGCCTTGAAAGGCAGAAGCTCATAGCCCAGGGACAATGGATATAAGCAGCACGCCCTGAAAGGGCAGAAGCTCATAGCCCAGGGCAACGCCCTGGGTATAATGGCAATCAACAAAACGCCCTGTAAGGGCAAAAGCTTTATTTATTGCCTGGGGTTTAAATCGCAGAAAGCAGAGTAACCGAGAACAATCCAACGTTATTAACGACAAAAAACATGTAGATTATGAGTAAGTATTTTGCAGAATCTGAATTGATAATCAATGAGGACGGAAGTTGTTTCCACCTCCATCTGCGTCCTGAACAACTCGCCGACAAGGTGATTCTCGTTGGCGACCCTGGCCGTGTAAGCCTCGTGGCATCCCACTTCGAAGAGAAAGAGTGCGAGGTGGAAAGCCGTGAATTCCATGCCATTACCGGCACCTATAAGGGCAAACGCATCACCGTACAGAGCACAGGAATAGGATGCGACAATATTGACATCGTGGTGAACGAGCTCGACGCTCTGAAAAACATCGACTTCAAGACACGTACAGAGAAGCCCGAACACACCACACTCACCCTCGTGCGCATAGGCACCTGTGGTGGCTTGCAACTCAACTGCCCTGCCGGAACCTTCGTTGCCTCACAGAAAAGTATCGGCTTCGACGGACTCATCAACTTCTATGCACGCCGCAATGAAATCTGCGACCTTGACACCGAGAAGGAATTCAAACGTCAGGTGAAATGGAACGACCAAATAGGCAATCCCTACTGCGTGGACAACAATCCGGAACTCCTCGACCGCATTGCCGCCGATGACATGGTGCGAGGAATCACCATCGCCTGTGGCGGATTCTATGGTCCACAGGGCAGAGAACTGCGTGCACCTTTGGCCGACCCTGAGCTGAATGCGAAGATTGAGGCGTTCGAATATAACGGTCTGCGTGTCAACAACTTCGAGATGGAGAGTTCGGCTCTTGCCGGACTGTCGCTGCTCCTCGGACACAAGGCGCTCACCTGCTGCATGGTCATCGCCAACCGACGTGCCCT
>ERZ1031078.559-NODE-559-length-12393-cov-7.797779_pt1 | contig 12393 bp, 9 predicted proteins | sample MGYA00518179_ERZ1031078 | MGnify/ENA primary metagenome ERZ1031078 (study PRJEB33719, sample SAMN04261274) | wastewater metagenome | biome: rural village; feature: human; material: feces | host: Homo sapiens | place: El Salvador | collected 2014-01-14 ... | reverse complement strand
TATGTTTTACAACAGGTTTAAAAATGGGGCTGCGCCTATTTTGACACAGCCCCCTCCTCTACCATGTATATGATTCTGATATGGCAAACGGCAGAGAGATTTGGTTTTTTTAGCCCGGAAGATTTATTATGAATAACTCAAATAAAATCTTCTCAAGGAGCTGCCAGATTACATATATGACTCCAAGGATCAGCGCGATTATAATTACCGGTGCAGCCATAGGAATAGAACTGAATATAGCGCTTGAAACAGACCCGATGTAGTATATGGGTACGATTATTACGATTATAATGATCAAAGCCACAATAAGGCTCATCGAGCCAAATATTCCCAGTGAAAAGAACGCACTCTTGTCAAGCTTTATTCCAGGAGACTCCTTGATGTATCGAACCGCAATACAACCATTCTTATCAACTGTGTACGCTGGCATAAATCCATTGTCGTCTACTGGACCGACAATAAGATCTTTTTCCATTGTCCCCAGTTTTGTCGAATTTGTATTTGGTTCAGTCCGTAGATATGTCACTTCGACAGGTTTGCCATCATTTTTTACGACTGAAGCTATGTTCAAGTCTTCTGATGACACATGTGGAATACCCCATACAAAAGACAAGGTTTCGCCGTCGTTTGTGTCTCTTACATTAAGTTTTACCTCTTGTAACCCCTCAGAATCTATAGGCAATCCTATCTCACTGAAATAGTTCCGAAGAGCAGGCGTTGCATTTTCCCACTTAATTTTGGCCTCTATAAATCGGCCGGTAGCGGATTCGACTGTTTTGTAGTCTTCCAGTTTTATGAACGTGTTCGGCGCCAGACATTTCACCTCTTCCGCAAAAAATGCCACGTTCATCCTGTCGGCCGGATAGACATAGGTGGATGCAGCTGCATATTCTTCAGCGTTGAAACGGCTAATGAACTTCTTGAGCATACGTCCATCGGAAACGCCTTGACAAGAGGCCAAGAGCAACATCGAGACTGTGCAAAGAAGAATGTATTGGATTTTTTTCATTTTACTTTCTTTTTATAAGAACCTAAAAGGCTCTCCATGAATAAAATTTCAGGAAGGAAACGTGCAAACGCCCGGTCCCCAATGACTATGATTTCATACTCACTCTCATCGTAAGTAAACGAGATAATCCTCAGGTTAGGGATTGAATAGGCTACGAAGTTAAGTCCTACCAGAGTAGGCTCTCCCATTATCTTCGAGTATAAATCCTCTACCCATTCGGTCGGAGTGCTTGGTTCGCCGCTCCTTTTTGGAGTAGATGAACCTTCGATCCTTTGACGGAAAAGTGCTGGTTTTGATTTGACCAATTCTTCGAGCAGCATGCTGTCGAAGGCAAAGGTCGTCATGTCGGGTAAAATGATTTCGCCCAATCTATATAATTTGTATTTCTCTTCGAGCCGTGTGACTTTTTGCGCACGGTCGCCTCTTACTCTTCCAGAGCCGTCGCAGGATGGACATGTCTTGACACCGGTGCCTTTACATGCCTTGCAAAAGAATTGTCCCTCTCCGTTGCATGTAGGGCAGTGTTCTCCACATTCCCGGATAATGTATGAGCCTCTGATACGGCTATAGATTTCTTTTTTCTTTCCCCATTCTCCGTCGGCTCCGAAAATGCCGGTTCCTTTGCAGTCAGGACACTCCCCTTTACCAAACCCCCTGCATAATGTGCAACTTATTTCTCCAGAACCACCGCATTTATTACATTTGGGCATTTCGTCTAGATCGACAACCTTGATGATTCTCGGCGTATATTCGGTGTGGATTTCGTATTGACTGATGAATTTACGGTAATCTCTTTCTGTAATTTGGTAATCAAGAGAATCGGCCTTGATATCTACCTTATCATATGAGGTGCCGATTTCTGTCTTGCCCACTTTCTTTCTATCGACATCTACACGGCAGTAGCCATACACTATAGCCGGCTCTTTTGTCTCCTTCAGATTAAGATGGTCAAGCAGCCTGATTGTTCTCAGCATGTTTTTACTAAGTTTCTCTCCGGAAGGATCTTCCCAAGATCCCTTTTGTAAGGATGCTACTTGAAAATCCTCGTCTTGCCCATCCATCTCTTTGAGATTGCAGACATTATAGTCGTTGGTGCAAAGCAAGGCTTCTGACAGCCTATCGAGCAAGTCGGAGTTACACGGTTTAATTTCAAGTTTTTTCATAGAACTTCCTTGATTGCTTTGTTCCACCAATCCCATGAATAGCCAGATGAAGGATGATAAATCCATATAGCCTTGATTACATGTCCGTTGTCAAGAGTGTACGAGCCTTGTTTCAAGGGATAGCCGTCTACTTTGATTTCAGCGCCTTTTTTCCAACCGCGCGAGGGCATATTGTCCCACATACGGGTTACGCCCCATACGATTATGGCATCCGGCTGAAGTTCGTTAAGAACCTCATAGAACGCATCTTCCGATTTGTCATAATCCTCCGGGGTGCCGGCTTTACGCGGTCCGTCCACGGCTGTTTGCAGGTAATTGTAAAACGCGAGCGAATTCCAGATTCTTGCCGATTCTTCCGGCGTAGTTTCGTGACCGACGAGCGAACGCTCAAATTTTCGGAACGTTCCTGTCCAGCTTGCGGTTTTACCATCCACTAACTTTTGGATGAGATTTTGCGTAAAATCCGGGCAATCTGATTCGTTGACATCTTCACAATCCTTGCAATAGTGACTTTCGCCTATGACGAGAATCTTTTTACCGAACTCGTTTCCATCATGGTAGTCTTTACCGACCCATGGTTTAAATTTGACGTTTTTCATTGAGGTCTGAAGGCGCCGCGGTCATCCTCTCGTTGGCGATTGATAATATACAAAAAAGCGTAGGAATCTGTATCTGTTACCGTCCTACGTTTCGAGGCTTCTCGCATTGCCCTTTAGATGTCGGACGGCAACGCAGAAGCCCACGCTCGTATATGCAATCAATGCGTCCGGCCATATTTCTCTCGAAATACACTGCCGAAAGCAAGAAAAATTACATATCCTCGGGCATCTACCATTGCTCAATCCTTGACATCTAAATGAATTTTGCGAGAATTCCGAAACGTCAAGAATCAGCGCGGATAAACGCTTTCTAATTATGTCTGCCGACCCACCCGCTTAGCCCAAACCGGGCTTCTGCGATGCGGTCTGCACTGCAAAGTTAAACATAGTTTTCGTCCCTGCCAAATATTTTACCAAGTTTTTGAAGTTTTTGAATACCACGAAGATAACATTCAGGCCCATAGGGACAAAGCGGTCTCGCCAAGAGATGTTTCATTTTTTTTGAACCATGATAATATCCTGTAGCCCAATGTAGTTACAGCGTTTATAGCACCCGTTTTGACCTATACACCAAAAAACGGTGTATAAATAAAAAAGGAGGCCGAAGCCTCCTTTTTATTTATATCTTGCGATTTTTCAGTCATCCAAGGGGTTTGGTTCGTCGGGATGGGTGTACCAGCGGGAGTACAGCAGGTAGTTGTGCGCGATTTTTTGGTTGATTTCGCGGCTTTGTTCGGGGTCTACCTTTTTGATGTACTTGGCCGGAGCGCCGGCCCACAGTTCGTAAGGACCTATCTTGGTATTGGACAGGACTACGGCGCCGGCGGCAACGATAGCGCCTTCGCCTACCACGGCGTTGTCCATGACCACGGCGCCCATGCCTACCAAGGCGAGGTCGTGTATGTCCGCCCCGTGTATAGTGACGTTATGGCCGATGGAAACATCGTTGCCGATGGTGATGGTGGATTTGCGGAAAAGCGTGTGCAGTACGCTGCCATCCTGAATATTGACGCGGTCGCCGATGGTGATGGTATTGACATCGCCGCGCAGGACGGTGCCAAACCATACGCTGCATTTTTCGCCCATGGTGACATCTCCTATAATGGTGGCGTTTTCGGCCAGAAAAGTGTCTGCGCCTATCACCGGAGTGTGACCGCGCAGTGGAATGATTAATGCCATTTGTATATGTTGTTCTGATTTTTTACTTCTAAGGGGTTAGTTGCGCGTCAGTGGCCGGGTTTTCTTTTCGAGCCAAGTGCGCTGAGCGCTGTTCAGCATCGGAGTAAGGCGCGAGCACACCATACGGTGGTAGTCGTTGACCCATTCGATCTCGGCATCTGTCATCATGTCCACATCAAACAGCGATAGGTCGAAGGGACATAGCGTCAGTGTCTCGAAGCGGTAGAACTTGCCGAACTCGGTGGTCATGGCCTCGGTGGTTAGCACAAGGTTTTCGCAACGTATGCCATGGACATTCTCGCGGTAAAGTCCGGGCTCATTGGATGTAATCATACCCGGAGTCATCGGTGCCGGCACATAATTGAGACGAATGCTCTGCGGACCCTCGTGCACATTGAGGAAGTGGCCCACGCCGTGTCCGGTGCCGTGCAGATAGGTCAAGCCCTGCTTCCACAAGAATTGGCGTGCGAGTATATCAAGTTGCATGCCGACAGTCCCTTGCGGGAATACGGCGGTAGCCAAAGCGATATGGCCTTTCATCACCAGGGTGAAGTCGTGGCGCTGTTCGGCCGTGCTCTCGCCGATAGCTATTGTGCGCGTGATGTCCGTGGTGCCGTCAAGATACTGAGCGCCGCTGTCTATCAGCAGCAGACTGCCGCGATGTATCTCCGCATTGGACTCCTCGGTGGGGTCGTAGTGGACGATGGCTCCATGCGCACCGAAGCCGGCAATGGTACCGAAGCTTTCGTCAAAAAACAACGCCTGAGCCTGACGTGCTTGGCGGAAGATACGTACAACGTCCAATTCGGTCAGGGGCAGATCATTGTCTATATGTCTTTCGATTTCCATAAGGGCCGACACAAGTGCTACGCCATCGCGCTCCATAGCGGCACGCACTCCGGCCAGTTGCACTTTGTTCTTCACGGCTTTGAGCATTCCGGCCGGCGAAGTAGCCAATACGGCACGCGCGCCAAGGGCATTGGTGACTGCTACGGCATTCTTATCCGGCTGTGCAAGCACGCGAACATCTGTCGGCAGGGCTGCGATGAAGGGCAGAACATCGCCGTATCCGGCGACAGACACCCCGGACTCAGCGAGGTGGGCACGAACGGCCTCATCCAATTTATTCTCGTCTACGAACAAGGTGTTGCCCTTGGGTGACAGATACAAGAAAGACGTGACCACGGTAGTGTACGGCACATCGTGTGCACGAATGTTCAGCGTCCATACAATTTCGTCAAGTGCGCTGGTGAATATAGCGTCTGCGCCGAGGTCGGCAGCCGCAGTCAGTAAAGCGGCAATTTTGTCGGCAGCACTCTGTCCTGCATACCGGATGTGGTGTACAAAAACCTTGTCTTGCGGCAACGCCGGACGATCGGGCCATGTGTCGGCTATAGGGTCGAAGTCTGTCTTGAGTTCGATGCCGCGAGCACCGAGCGTTGCAGCCAGTCCGTCAGCCTCGGTACGGCTGAACAACATTCCGTCCACGCCCACCGTGCTGCCTTGTGTCAGATTATGCGTCAGCCATGTCGGGATGTCCGGAGTTTCGGGAAGACCCTCCTTCATTAGCCGGATTTCGGTGCCGTCAAGCTGTTGCGCTGCCTGTATGAAATATCGCGAGTCGGTCCACAGCAATGCTTTGTCCGCGGTCACCACCATGGTGGCGGCACTGCCTGTAAAGCCGCTGATGCGACGCAAAAAAGCCCAGTGGGCGCCTATATATTCGCTCTGGTGGGGGTCTGTCTTATTGATAATGGCGGCATTGACGCCGGCCTTGGCCATAAGTCCGCGAAGGACTGTGAGCCGTTGAGCTATCTCTGTTTTCATAAAGCCGATAGTATTGGGTGTATTAATTGTCTATGCAGTTGCGGGTATGGCGGCCATACCGGCCGGCGACCTTGTTTTTGAGGTTACAAAAATAATCCTTTTTTGCCGTTTACACAACACCACCGGACAAAACTGCCGACTGTGGCGCCGAGAACACGCGGACGCAGGCGTGCCAATTTTTATGTATGTCATAGTCTTTAATCTAATGTAATTACAAAATTAGCGCATTGCTGAGTCATTTACAATATTCTTCATCCTATTTGTGAGTAAAAGTACGGCAATTACGAACAAAATGCCGTTGTTACTTGCCGTTTAGGTGGAAGTAGTAGTTACCTTGGGGCATGTGGCATACAAACGTTTCGGTTGCCATACTCTTGGATATGCATTTTGATACGAGATGACACCGGCCGTCGTGGCGTATGCGGTAATACGCGCATGCATCGACATACAATACTTCGAACGTGGCCCGTATCAGGGAGCCTTCACTGTTTTCCAGCAAAACCGGGCCGACCACCGTCCACGAAGGCTCTTCAAGGTTCGGTGTAAAAGACATTGACGATGCTCGCCCCGTGATGGCGGCAACAAGTGCCAGCGCTGCCAGACTGATGTAATTCTTGGTCTTCATAATGCTTCGTTTTTAATGTGGTTATGCTTTTAGATTTGGTGGAAGTCTACTTACCCGAGGGCTTGTTTCCTCCTTTCGCAAGCAAAATTACGCTCCCGGAAGAGCGTTGTCAATACGTAGGCGCGCTTCCTGTACGAACCCCCGGCTTTTTTGTGTGAACCGTGCATTTTCGGCCGTGGCAGCGCCGATATATGGGCTTTGACCGGGCGCCTTGCCCTTGAGGTGCTCCAAGGCCCTCCAAGGCCCTTCCGAAATTTGTCAAAAGATTTTTCGTGCAGATATTGTGTATATCCCAAAAAGTGCTTAACTTTGCAGTCGCAAACCGCACGAGCATGGTACCTTGGCCGAGTGGTTAGGCACCGGTCTGCAAAACCGTTTACAGCAGTTCGATTCTGCTAGGTACCTCATATGATGAATCCCGCTGTCGTACGGCGGGATTTACTTTTATTACGAAACGCTCCCTCTATGCAGCCACCGGCTCATGACATAAACAGCAATGCTGCCCGTGTGCTCTACGCACAGGCACGCCGTGCCATGGGCCTCGTGCTTCTCGTTATTATATTGTTAATGAGTAGTGCATCTTTGCATGTCTATGCTGCTGATTATAACTATAATCCCATGTCAGGTCCGCCACCGGCCATCGACCACAAAGACATAGACATGGATATCAATGCCGCATTAGAAAGCGATACACTTGTATACCTCGTGACGGTTCTGCCCGGGAAACATACCGACGAGTTCGAAGGCCAAAGCGCAATCCGAATTATCACGCCATCCGGCGATACGGCCTACACATGGGGGACGTTCGGTTCTAATGCTCCACATTATATATATCAATATCTCGAAGGCAAAACGACTTACACCGCCGTTTCGATGCCTTGGAGCACATTCTTGAGCTCATACGTAAGTCGAAGCCGTGGAGTTCTTTTGCAAGGCCTCGTATTGGATCCGGTTCAAATCCACCGTCTTATGGACATACTCGAAGAGAACCTGCATCCCGAAAACCGAGACTCACGCTACGACTACTTTTTAGACAATTGCGCGACGCGCTCATTGTCCGCCATCGAAAACGCGCTCGGATTTGAGCTTAGACTTCCGGATGAATATTTAGGCAAGTTTAATCCGGAGAAAACCACCTATCGCCAAGCCCTGCGTAGCTATCACGCCGGTTATCCGTGGTATCAATTCGGCTTGGAACTTGCACTGGGCAGCGAAATTGACCAACCTCTCGGCGACGGTGGCGAACGCAAGTTGACATTTACACCATTATTGCTTGCGGGATTCATTGGAAACTGCGTCATAGACTACGCAAAAGCGCATGGAGTCCCTGTTGTATTGGGTACAGTATTCTTAGACGGAGGCACATCCAAGACTTCAGAAAAAGGTGCTAATGCTATTATTAATAGTATATTAGAAGGAGACTGCGACAAGATAACACAAACAGCATCATCGCCAACGCCATGGTATCTAAGTCCTTTGGTCGCCTCTCTGGTACTACTCGTGATCTCATTTTTCGTAGCTCGTAAAGTAAAACGCGAGCTTCGGCCCATTCGCGGCTTTTACACAGTCTTTTATGGAGTTATCGCTATAGTAGGAACCATCTTGACTTATCTTGTCTTTTCGGATCACTATGCCACCTCTCCAAACTGGCTGCTTTTGTGGCTTAACCCGTTTGCTATAATCCCGGCCATATTAATCTGGAACAAACGCATGGAACTTATTGCAGATGTAATTTTTTTAGTCCGTTTGTTCCCGACACTGATTCTAATCTTAATATGGCCATGGATTTCACAACGCACAGACATTGCAATCTGGCCGTGGTTTATTTCGGATTTACTCCTCACTTTTGCCCGAATGGAACGCGCAGAAGAGCTCACAGAAACACCCGAAGATGACTCCAACAAAGGCGAAGACTCCGAGTGCCGTGAAGAAAAAATTAAAGGAATAAAACGAACAAATAAATTATGGGGATTCAAGACCAATGGTTACACATACATCATAGAGAATTCTAACTCCAAAGAATCCCGAGAATCGAGTTCTAAAATCAATGAAGCATGAGGCAACGCACAAAAATACATAGCCATGTGGCTGCAAACTTGATATGCAGATGCGCTGCCGGTATTTTATACGCACAGGCACGCCGTGCCATGGGCCTCGTGCTTCTCGTTATATTATTATGCGGAACGGCTGCGCACACGGCTATGGCCGAAAAAAGGTTGACTCTCGATTGGAATTTAGCGGAAGACTGTGACACCACCGTATATCTTGCCACATTTTTTCCCGGCAAAGAAGTCTACGAGCTCGAAGGTCACTCGGCACTGCGCATCGTTACACCGTATAGCGACACCGCCATCACCTGGGGTATGTTTGATTTCAACGCCCCGCATTTTGTATACCGTTTTGTCAAAGGCGAAACAGACTACAGTGTTGCCGCCGTACCCTGGGCACCATTTCTATATAGTTATGTACGCCAAGGGCGCAGCACTGTACTGCAAAAGCTGAATCTAACCCGAGAGCAGATTCAGCGCCTTATGGCACTGGTCGAGGAAAACCTGCGCCCCGAAAATCGCGTCTACCGCTACAATTATATCGAAGACAATTGCGCTACTCGTCCGCTGCAAATCATCGAAAAAGCCATCGGCCAAGAACCGGACTTGGGATGGACCGGCATATATAGCTTTGACCTTGGTGACGGGACTACATACCGTAACGTCATGCATCGATACCACGCCAACTATCCGTGGTATCAGTTCGGCATCGACCTCGCGCTGGGCAGCGGCATCGACCAACCTGTCGGAGGGTATCGTAATAGACGCGGCCTTGCCTTTGCTCCCATATTACTAGCCGGGATGCTTGAACACAGCACCTTCAAAGCCGACGGATTGTCCAAATCCGACTTGTTCAAATTCGGCATATCAAACCCTGACGGATATGATATTTCGATTGTAACGAAAACCACCATCATTGATGCCGACGGGCAGCAAGTACCGGAAGACCAAACTATCAGAGGCTTTCTTTTGGATAATGACCCGAGACACGACACTCCGGATGAATGCTTCGCCGTTCTCCCTCCCACCCCATGGTATCTGACACCTATGGCCGCAATGCTGGTGTTGCTGGCAATATCATTCTTCGTAGCACGAACCGTGTCCTTCAAATGGCGTCGTATGCGCGGATTTTACTGCATCTTTTTCGGCGCAAATGCCGTTGTAGGCTTTATCATTGCATTCCTGGTGTTCTGCTCGGAGCATTACGCCACCTCGCCTAATTGGCTGCTGCTATGGCTAAACCCCTTCGCCATTATTCCGGCCATATCAGTCTGGAAATCAAGTCAAGACAAAGTCACCCTCATATATATGGAGTTACATCTGTTGGCTATGCTTGCCATGCTGCTTATATGGCCTTGGATAGCGCAAACGGCCAATGATGCATTCTGGCCTTGGATAGCCGCCGACTTCATCCTCACCTACGTATGGATATGGCGCAATGCCCGGATGGCAAAAGCGACAAAACAGCAGATCATCGAGTACGAAGAGCACAACCGACAACGCGACCGAAAGCAACGTCGGTGGTGGCCCCGGCGCTCACGAAAGACCGATTATATATGCGAAATACGAGAGTCACACCCCAAAAACAACCGTAAATAAGATATGACACAACGCCCGCGAATGCTAAGCTTTGTAGCCGCCACTATGGTGTCGACCGCCCTGAGTGTTGTCCTCGGGGCTAAGCAGCCACGTCTTGTGTTGGGCGTATTTATCGAAGGGCTGCGCATGGAAACGCTGCAGGACCTTGCTCCATACTTCGGGCATGACGGTTTCAATCGCCTGTTGCGCCAAGGCGCTGTCATCACCGATGCCGATTTCGGGCCGGGCTTGGATGCCGCCTCGGCGACAGCGCTGTTACTCACCGGTGCGGCTCCGGCAGCTAACGGCATACCGGCCGCCGTGGTATACGATGCGGCCAAACTCCGCACACGCAACGTCTTTGACGATGGCGTAACCATGGGCAACTATACGGATATGACGTTGTCTCCTGCAGCTTTGCAGGTCTCCACCATCGCCGATGAGGTTAAGGTAGCCGGCAACGGCGTAGGCATGGTATATGCCATAGCCTCCGATGCCGCATGCGCTGTCATCCAAGGCGGACATAGTGCCAATAGCGCCGTATTTGTCAACGATGTCACCGGCAATTGGGCTACCTCGACCTTTTACAAGGAGTTCCCCGTGTCCGCATCGATGTCCAACCGCACAACCCCATTGTCGGCGCGTTTGGACACCATGTCTTGGACTCCGATGCAAGCCTCCGGCAACGCCGCATGGATGCTGCCCGAGCACCTCAGGACATACCCCTTCCGTCACACCTTCAAACGCAACGATCCCGATCGCTTTGCTCGGTATCTGACTACGCCACTGGCCAATGTCGACATCGTGCGCCTCGCCACACAATACGTCAGCACCTATAAACTGGGCACCAGACAGTCCACAGACATGCTGACCCTGTCGTGTACACTCGAACCATTCCCGGGAACGCGTACTACCGAGGCTCGCTATGAGACCATAGACGCCTATATGCGTGCTGACGCTGCGCTTGCCTCGCTGTTTAAAGCTGCCGAGCGCAACACAGCCGACAACGGCGGCATGGTCATTCTGGTGGCCGGACTTCCGCCTCGCCAATGGCGTCGTCCCGATGATGAAACGTGGGGGCTGCCGGACGGCACATTCTCGACGCGCAAGGCCATGTCGCTACTCAATATGTATCTCATGGCCGTACACGGCACCGGGCAATGGGTCAGCGGATATCACGATGGTCGGGTGTATCTCAATGCCGACCTCATCAAGCAGAACAACAAGGATATTGCCGATATGCGTAGTCAGGCCGCAGCCTTTCTGCAACGCATGTCCGGCGTCCTTCAGGCATATACCATAGACCAAATTATTACCGGGACAGCGCCTGTGGACGACCCTCAAGGTCTGCGGCGAAACACCACCATCGCCTATGCCGGCGACGTCTTTGTCCAAATCATCCCCGGATGGAAGCTCCAAGACGACTACAACCGCGCAGGCACCACTACGCCGCAAACGGCTGCCGTGGCGGCTCTGACCACGGCTCCGGTATTCATTCTTGCCCCGGAAATTCCGGCACAGACCATAGGTGTCCCCGTGGATGCACGGCGCATAGCGCCTACCGTGACGCGCCAATTGCGCATACGGTCACCCAATGGCGCCGGACGTCCGCCCCTGTCACTACAAAAATAACGATACGACGGACGCGGATAGACGCCGGGCGAGCGCAGCGCTTTTCGGCACTGACTGCCTGACAATTCCGCCAAAAATCCCTATATTTGCAAAATATTTGGCCGCGCACGTGCCTCACGTGCGCTGCTATACATACGATATATCTGAATAATAATATCTTAACACCACTATACAAATGTCATTTACAGGCTTTCTAAGCAAAATATTCGGTGACAAGTCCTCGCGCGACCGCAAACTGTTGCAGCCGCTTGTTGACCGTATCAACGCCATAGGCCCGGATCTCAAGCCGCTGACCAACGATGAGCTGCGAGCACGCATAGATGCCGTGCGTGCAGACATCGACGGCGCTACAGCCGAAGATCGTAAGGCCATCGAAGAAGCACGCGCTACCATCGAGTCGTTGCCCGTGGACCAGCGCCAACATCTTTGGGACGAAATCGACCGCCGCGAAAAGAACATCCTCGACACCCTCGAGAAAAAGCTCGATGAACACCTGTGCGAAGTCTTCGCTGTCATGCGCGAAACCGCCGCACGCTTTGCTGCCAATGCGGATGTTGTAGTCACCGCTCGCCAGCTCGATCGCGACCTTGCCGCACAAGGCCGCGACTTCGTCACCATCGATGGAGACAAGGCCATTTGGCACAACCACTGGATGGCCGGCGGCAACGAAATCACCTGGGACATGGTGCACTATGACGTCCAACTCATGGGCGGCATCGTACTCCACCAAGGA
>ERZ1031078.548-NODE-548-length-12469-cov-4.350814_pt1 | contig 12469 bp, 8 predicted proteins | sample MGYA00518179_ERZ1031078 | MGnify/ENA primary metagenome ERZ1031078 (study PRJEB33719, sample SAMN04261274) | wastewater metagenome | biome: rural village; feature: human; material: feces | host: Homo sapiens | place: El Salvador | collected 2014-01-14 ... | reverse complement strand
CTGCTACTGCTGATTTTTTCCCCGCGACATGCCGTGTCGCGGGGATTTTTTTATCCGGGCTTTACAGCGTTTGTGGGCTCACTTGATGACGGCGGACATCCACCGGCATCCCGGAACGGACATCCATCACATGTTGCATCACTTCAGCGTCAGTTTGTGCTGCATCTTTAAATGATTGCATTGCGCTATTCAGCGTAATTGGCAGCAGCTGCGGATCGTCATCAATCTTCTCTGACAGCGGCTGATGTACTTCAACCAGACGCGCACCGTTTGGTTCGGCAGAGACTTTTATCGGAGTGTTGATGATATTCACTTTGGTGCCTGGGGTGACCTGGCTAAAGAGTGTTTTGATATCGTCATCCCGCAGACGAATACAGCCAGAACTTACCCGCATGCCAATGCCGAAATCGGCGTTCGTACCATGAAGCAAATAAACGCCGCCATAGGCCGCCAGACGAATCGCATGATGGCCCATTGGGTTATCCGGTCCAGCCGGCACTACCGCAGGCAACTCAATTCCCTGTGCTTTATAACGGGCGCGGATGTTTGCCGTTGGCGTCCAGGTTGGGTTTGCACGTTTGTCTGAAACGGTGGTCACCATTGTCGGTGTCAGCGTGTCACCACCTAACTGACCAATACCTATTGGATACACGGTTACCGAATTTTTACCCGGCGGGTAGTAATAGAGACGCAGCTCCGCAATGTTGATCACAATGCCTTCGCGCGGCGCATCTGGAAGTAGGGTTTGCAACGGGATCGTTAACACGCTGCCCGCGCGCGGTACGTAAGGATCAACGCCGGGGTTAGCCTGTAACAGAGCGAGAAAGCCGACGTTGTATTTTTTGGCGATGGCTTCCAGAGAACCACCGTCATTTTCCACCACATGAAATTTGTTTTCGCCAACCAGACGACTGCCCGCTGGCGGCAGCGGCCAGGTGTTGGCTTTTGCCGGTAGCGCCAGCGCCACGGCAGCGGCGAACGTAAAAAACGTTAGCCAGCGAGAAAAACGCGTTTTGATCATCACCAAAAATCCATAATAAATATAAGGTTATTGTAATAAACAGATAAGCCTGAATTATGGATGGTGACAGTGTCGGATAGTGCAGGGAAGTGCAAAGAATTTGTAAATGTTGCAGATGGGGGCGCAGAAACGCCCCCGATTTACCATTAAGCGATCGCGTTCTCTTCCAGTTCACGCATAAACTGGCGTACCCATTCGATACGCGTTTTCCGCTCACTCAAATCCTGAATAAATTTCAGGCGCGTCGGACCATCAAGGCGGTAATGCTGCGGCTGTTTTTGCAGCAAACCAATCAACCAGGCCGGATTAACGTGATTCTTCTCGGCAAATTCGATCACCCCGCCTTTCTCATTACCTTCCAGCTTCCTGATCCCCAGTTTCTGCGCTTGCTGGCGCAGACGGGCAATATCCAGCAGGGTACGCGCCGGATCTGGCAGCAGGCCGAAGCGATCGATAAGCTCGACTTTGATCTCTTCCAGTTCGTTTTCCGTTTTGGCGCTGGCAATACGTTTGTAGAACGACAGACGCGTGTTCACGTCAGGGATGAAATCATCTGGCAATAGCGACGGCATCCGCAGCTCGACTTCTGTTTGCTGGCTGGTGAGATCTTCCAGCGACGGCTCGCGTCCGGATTTCAGTGCATCGACGGCGTTTTCCAGCAACTCCATATACAGCGAGAAACCGATGGTTTCCATTGAGCCGCTTTGTTCTTCGCCAAGCAGTTCACCCGCGCCGCGAATCTCCAGATCGTGCGTTGCCAGCGCAAAACCTGCCCCGAGATCTTCCAGCGAGGCAATTGCTTCAAGACGTTTTTGTGCATCGGTAGTCATCGCTTTTGGATGCGGTGTCAGCAACCATGCATATGCCTGATGATGCGAACGTCCGACGCGACCGCGTAACTGGTGCAGCTGCGCCAGACCGAAGTGATCCGCGCGTTCAATGATAATAGTGTTGGCTGTCGGGATGTCGATCCCGGTTTCGATAATGGTTGTACAAACCAGCACGTTGAAACGTTGATGATGGAAATCATTCATCACCCGTTCCAGTTCGCGCTCGCGCATCTGCCCGTGACCGATGGCGATCCGCGCTTCTGGCACCAGTTCTGCCAGCCGTTCGGCGGCTTTCTGAATGTTTTCCACATCATTGTAGAGATAATAAACCTGTCCTCCGCGCAAAATTTCACGCAGGATCGCCTCCCGGACCACCAGGCTGTCATACTCACGGACAAAGGTTTTAACTGCCAGACGACGGGCGGGCGGCGTGGCGATAATCGACAGGTCACGCATTCCGCTCATTGCCATATTCAGCGTACGTGGGATCGGCGTTGCAGTAAGCGTCAGAATATCCACGTTCGCGCGCATCGCTTTAATACGCTCTTTATGACGCACCCCGAAGCGGTGTTCTTCATCGACAATCAGCAGGCCTAAATCTTTAAACTTGACGTCACTTTGCAGCAGTTTGTGCGTACCGATCAGAATATCGATTTTCCCTTCCGCCACTTCCGCAAGGATTTGCGTCTGCTCTTTGGCGCTGCGGAAACGGGAGATCATTTCGATACGTACCGGCCAGTTGGCGAAACGGTCGCGGAAGTTGTCGTAATGCTGCTGCGCGAGAAGGGTGGTAGGCACCAGCACCGCCACCTGCTTGTGGTTATCTACTGCCAGGAAAGCTGCGCGCATCGCCACTTCTGTTTTACCAAAGCCAACATCGCCGCACACCAGACGATCCATTGCCAGCGGCTGACACATGTCGCTAAGTACCGCATTAATGGCCTGCGCCTGATCCGGCGTGGTTTCAAACGGGAAGCTGTCGCAGAACAACTGATACTGCTCACGATCGTGTTTAAACGCGAAGCCCTCTTTGGCGGCGCGTTGCGCGTAGATATCCAGCAATTCCGCCGCCACATCACGCACTTTTTCCGCCGCTTTCTGCCGCGCGCGTGACCACGCATCGCCGCCAAGTTTATGCAGCGGGGCGTTTTCTTCCGCGCCACCTGCGTAACGGCTAATCAGATGCAGTGACGACACCGGAACATACAGTTTGGCGTCGTTGGCATAGGTGAGCATCAAATACTCGCCAGTAATGCCGCCCGCTTCGAGCGTGGTCATTCCGGCATAGCGCCCGACACCGTGCTCCAGATGGACCACCGGCTGACCAATATGCAGCTCCGCAAGGTTACGGATCAGTGTATCGGGGTTGATGGTGCGGCGAGAATCCTGACGACGGCGGGCAACACGTTCACCGAGCAGATCGCTTTCGCAGATCAGCGCCAGATTACGCACCTTATCGACAAAACCATGTTCGGCAGCGCCAATCATCAGATAACGCCCACGGTCGCTGGCTTCATCAAGACGCATAATGCGTTGCGGAGCAATTTTAATTCGTGCGAGCAGTTCACCCAGCGCTTCACGGCGACCTTCACTTTCTACCGAGAACACCACCGGACCGTCGAAAGTCTCGAGGAACTTACGCAGCGCATCCAGCGGCGCTTTTTGTTGCGCCTGAACGGCCAGGTCTGGCAGTTTCTGGAAACCTAAATTGGCATTCGCGGCTTTTGTCGGTAAATGTTCAGTTTTTAGCTGCACCCGGGGCCAGTTTTTCAGCTCTGAGAAGAGCTCGTCCACCCGCAGCCAGAGCGATTGTGGTGGCAACAGCGGGCGCATCGGATCGACGCCGCGATTCTCAAAACGCGCCAGCGTGTCAGCCTGGAAACGTTCGGCACTGGTTTCCAGATCGCCAGTATTCACGAGCAAGGTATTGGCAGGGAAATAACTGAACAGCGGCGGCAGTGGTTCGCTGAAGAACAATGGCTGCCAGTACTCGATCCCGGCAGGTAATGTGCCTTTACTCACTTGCTGGTAAATATGTTCTGGATCGCGCTTCACTTCGAAGGTATCGCGCCACTGGCTGCGGAACAGTTCAATTGCCGCTTTATCGGTCGGAAATTCGTGCGCGGGCAGCAGATTGATCGCTTCTACTTCCTCCAGCGTGCGCTGGCTGTCGACGTCAAACACCCGCAGGCTGTCGATTTCATCATCAAAGAAATCAAGACGATAAGGCAGCTCACTCCCCATCGGGAAGAGATCCAGCAACGCGCCGCGCGTGGCGTATTCGCCGTGCTCCATCACCTGGTCAACATGGCGATAACCGGCGCTGTCCAGTTGGGTTCGTAATGCATCTCGTGACAGGCGCTGACCTTTTTTCATCACCAGCGCATGACCGTGGAGAAAACTGTGTGGGCAAACGCGCTGCATAAGCGTATTCACCGGAACAATCAGTACGCCACGCTGCATCGTCGGTAGCTGGTAAAGGGTGGAAAGGCGCGAGGAGATAATGTCCTGATGAGGCGAAAAACTGTCGTAGGGAAGAGTTTCCCAGTCCGCCAGATTCATCACCATTTGATCGGTAAACTGGCTGATTTCATCATGCAAACGCAGAGCATTTTGCATATCTGGTGCAATGAGTACCACCGGACCGGCGTGACGTTCGGCAATTTCCGCTACCAGCGTTGCACAGGCTGCGCCGGTTAACTCGCCCAGCAGACGCTGCTCACCCGCTTTGACGGGCAGCGTATAACGATATTGTTCAGGCATAACGGTTGTCAGATTCTCGTTAGGATATGCCTCAACATATGGGGGCATATCTCTGATAAGCAATGCTGTTCATTATCCGTAATCGACATGGTTTAGCAAATTGAATCGCCCCGGCTGGGGCGATGGCTTAGCGGGAGTAACTGACGGCAGCGGGCAGTGAAGGCGGGGAGAACAACAGATCGCTGAATGCACGCTGTGAAAGTTTTCTTACCAGCAAGCCCGCAACAGTACAGATGAACAAACTGACAAAGGGATAAACCAGCAGGAGTGTCAGTTCGACTTGCGGCGACCAGCGTGCTGCGTTCATTTGCGCAAGCAGAGTTAAGCTGAATATTTCAACCAGAATGCGATGGGTGGTGTAGATAGCAATGGTGTTGGAGCCAATCACATTCAGCAGGCTGGTGGAGCGCATACCGAATCGTTGCTCGTATTGATAAAACAGCTTCATGATCACCACAATCGATACCAGCGACAACAGCAGCGAGATAGTAAACAACCAGGCACCGACCGCCAGAACGGTAAGCAAAGAAGCCATCAGCAGATGGCGGCGCAACGGCACCTCTTTAACACAGGTCATTATTGTTGCGCCAAACCATGCGCCAAGGCTGTAATAAGGCAAATTGCGGATCACACTGTTCATTCCCCACCACGGCGTGGGAACGAAATTAACCGCCACACTCAGCAGTACAAACAAGGCGAATAGTGGCAGCGCCAGACGGCTAAAAATTTTACATACCACGAAATAGACAATTAACGCATACAGATACCACAAGCTGGTGCTGGCGGTGATCATCCCGTGCAGGAACTCACCGGTGGAATCGGCATAAGCGGCATTGGAGGCATTGCTTAAATCGCGCTCAGGTGCCAGCCACTGGTTCAGCGCACTTAACGCCAGCCACTGCACCACGCCCCAAAGCGCCAGCACCCAGAAGATGTTCCAGATCCGTTTATCGAGACAATTTCCCCACGGTACGCTGTCGATATAGCGGCGAATCAAATAGCCGGATATAAAGAAAAAAACCGGCATACGAAAGGGGGCAAGGTAAAGATTGAAATAGATCCAGCATTTGCTCAGGACTTCCGATAACGGATGCTGAAAAGTGGTCAGATGCGGATAAAAGGTAATGACCGAGTGATAAATCACCACCAGACAAATACATAACCCTTTGATCTGGTTAATCCATAGCTCTTTTTGTTTCATCAGGACAACACGCTCTTTTTTAATTTACATGCGGTTGATCCTGCGGGTTATGACCCGAGGTGTAATGGGTATCTGTCTGTATTGGATGATTTTTCAGATTAAGATCAGGCGGCAAGATTGATGATAAAACATGGCAATTTAGCCGATTGATTTACGGGGGCTTTTCAGATTAGCCCTGACGATCACTTACAGTTCAGACGTTTACCCATCTTGCTTTCGCTTATATACTCGTGTCTTTGCTACAGCAACCAGACGGATTTCATGTACCAACCTGTCGCTCTATTTATTGGCCTGCGTTACATGCGTGGGCGTGCAGCGGATCGCTTCGGTCGTTTCGTCTCCTGGCTTTCTACCATCGGCATTACCCTCGGGGTGATGGCGCTGGTCACAGTATTGTCAGTGATGAACGGCTTTGAGCGCGAGCTGCAAAACAACATCCTTGGCCTGATGCCACAGGCAATTCTCTCTTCTGAGCATGGCTCTCTTAACCCGCAGCAACTCCCAGAAACGGCAGTCAAACTGGACGGCGTTAATCGCGTCGCACCTATTACTACCGGTGATGTGGTACTGCAAAGCGCGCGCAGCGTGGCGGTCGGGGTGATGCTCGGTATCGACCCGGCGCAAAAAGATCCACTAACGCCGTATCTGGTCAATGTGAAACAAACTGACCTCGAGCCGGGGAAATATAATGTCATCCTCGGCGAACAACTTGCCTCACAGCTAGGCGTTAATCGCGGTGATCAAATCCGCATGATGGTACCATCTGCCAGCCAGTTCACGCCGATGGGGCGTATTCCAAGCCAGCGCCTGTTCAATGTGATTGGCACTTTCGCCGCCAACAGTGAAGTCGATGGCTATGAAATGCTGGTGAATATTGAGGATGCCTCGCGTCTGATGCGTTATCCGGCAGGCAATATTACCGGCTGGCGTTTGTGGCTGGATGAGCCGCTGAAAGTCGACTCATTAAGTCAGCAAAAACTGCCTGAAGGCAGCAAATGGCAGGACTGGCGTGATCGTAAAGGCGAGTTGTTCCAGGCCGTACGCATGGAAAAAAATATGATGGGTTTACTGCTGAGCCTGATTGTCGCCGTTGCGGCGTTTAACATTATTACCTCACTAGGGCTGATGGTAATGGAGAAGCAGGGCGAAGTAGCGATCCTGCAAACGCAAGGCTTAACTCCGCGACAAATCATGATGGTCTTTATGGTGCAAGGGGCCAGCGCCGGGATTATCGGTGCGATCCTCGGAGCGGCGCTTGGCGCCCTGCTTGCCAGCCAGTTAAATAATCTGATGCCGATAATCGGCGTCCTGCTTGATGGCGCGGCGCTGCCGGTCGCTATCGAACCTTTACAGGTCATTGTTATTGCGCTGGTGGCGATGGCTATCGCGCTGCTGTCTACGCTTTACCCTTCATGGCGCGCTGCCGCCACTCAACCCGCTGAGGCTTTACGTTATGAATAAGATCCTGTTGCAATGCGACAACCTGTGCAAACGCTATCAGGAAGGCAGTGTGCAAACCGATGTGCTGCACAATGTCAGTTTCAGCGTCGGCGAAGGTGAAATGATGGCGATCGTCGGTAGCTCTGGTTCCGGTAAAAGCACCTTGCTGCACTTGTTGGGCGGGCTGGATACGCCAACCTCCGGCGATGTGATCTTTAACGGTCAACCGATGAGCAAACTGTCTTCGGCGGCGAAAGCAGAGCTGCGCAACCAGAAGCTGGGCTTTATTTATCAGTTTCACCACCTGCTGCCGGATTTTACCGCCCTGGAAAACGTGGCTATGCCGCTGCTGATTGGCAAGAAAAAGCCCGCTGAAATCAACAGCCGTGCACTTGAGATGTTAAAAGCGGTGGGGCTGGATCATCGTGCGAATCACCGCCCATCTGAACTTTCTGGCGGCGAACGCCAGCGTGTGGCGATTGCCCGTGCGCTGGTGAATAACCCGCGCCTGGTACTGGCGGATGAACCTACCGGTAACCTCGATGCGCGTAACGCCGACAGCATCTTCCAGTTGCTTGGGGAATTGAATCGCTTGCAGGGCACCGCCTTCCTGGTGGTTACTCACGACCTGCAACTGGCGAAACGTATGAGCCGCCAGTTAGAAATGCGTGATGGTCGTCTGACGGCGGAACTGAGCCTGATGGGGGCGGAGTAATGGCGATGCCTTTATCGTTATTAATTGGCCTGCGTTTTAGTCGCGGACGGCGACGCGGCGGCATGGTGTCGCTAATCTCTGTCATTTCTACCATTGGCATTGCCCTCGGCGTGGCGGTATTGATCGTCGGCTTAAGCGCGATGAACGGCTTTGAACGCGAACTGAACAACCGTATTCTGGCGGTGGTGCCGCATGGTGAAATCGAGGCGGTGGATCAGCCGTGGACTAACTGGCAGGAAGCACTGGATCACGTGCAAAAAGTGCCGGGTATTGCCGCTGCCGCGCCGTATATCAATTTCACCGGGCTGGTGGAAAGTGGCGCGAATCTTCGCGCAATCCAGGTGAAGGGCGTTAACCCGCAACAGGAACAGCGTCTGAGCGCATTACCCTCGTTTGTCCAGGGCGATGCGTGGCGCAATTTTAAAGCGGGCGAACAGCAAATTATCATCGGCAAAGGCGTGGCGGATGCGCTGAAAGTGAAGCAGGGGGATTGGGTGTCGATTATGATCCCCAACTCGAATCCCGAGCATAAACTGATGCAGCCAAAACGTGTGCGTTTGCACGTTGCCGGTATTTTGCAGTTGAGTGGTCAACTCGATCACAGTTTTGCCATGATCCCGCTGGCGGATGCCCAACAATATCTTGATATGGGTTCCAGCGTGTCAGGTATTGCCCTTAAAATGACGGATGTTTTCAACGCCAATAAGCTGGTACGCGATGCGGGTGAAGTGACCAACAGCTATGTTTATATTAAAAGTTGGATTGGTACTTACGGCTATATGTATCGCGATATCCAGATGATCCGCGCCATTATGTATCTGGCGATGGTACTGGTGATTGGCGTGGCCTGTTTCAACATCGTCTCCACCTTAGTGATGGCGGTGAAAGACAAGAGTGGCGATATCGCAGTATTAAGAACGCTGGGGGCGAAAGATGGTTTAATTCGCGCCATCTTTGTCTGGTATGGATTGCTGGCAGGGCTGTTCGGCAGCCTGTGTGGGGTGATTATCGGTGTGGTGGTTTCACTGCAACTTACCCCGATTATTGAGTGGATTGAAAAGTTGATCGGTCATCAGTTCCTCTCCAGCGATATCTATTTTATTGATTTCCTGCCATCGGAATTGCACTGGCTGGACGTCTTCTACGTACTGGTCACAGCATTGTTGCTGAGTCTTTTGGCAAGTTGGTATCCGGCGCGGCGCGCCAGTAATATTGACCCTGCGCGAGTCCTTAGCGGCCAGTAAAGGCAGTACATTAAAACAAGGAGCGGCAATGTATTACGGGTTTGATATTGGTGGAACAAAAATTGCGCTTGGCGTGTTTGATAGCGGTCGGCAGTTGCAGTGGGAAAAGCGGGTGCCGACACCGCATGACAGCTATGACGCATTTTTAGATGCAGTGTGTGAGCTGGTAGCTGAAGCTGACCAACGTTTTGGCTGTAAAGGTTCTGTCGGCATCGGTATTCCGGGAATGCCGGAAACAGAAGATGGTACGCTGTATGCCGCCAATGTCCCCGCTGCCAGCGGTAAACCGCTGCGTGCCGACCTGAGCGCACGTCTTGATCGCGATGTACGCCTTGATAACGATGCCAACTGTTTTGCCCTTTCAGAAGCCTGGGATGATGAATTTACTCAATATCCACTGGTGATGGGGTTGATTCTCGGCACCGGCGTTGGCGGCGGGCTGATTTTCAACGGCAAACCGATTACCGGTAAAAGCTACATTACCGGCGAGTTTGGCCATATGCGTCTGCCGGTTGATGCGTTAACCATGATGGGGTTGGATTTCCCGTTACGCCGCTGCGGCTGTGGTCAGCATGGCTGCATTGAAAATTATCTGTCTGGTCGCGGTTTTGCGTGGCTGTATCAACACTATTATCATCAACCGTTGCAGGCTCCCGAAATTATTGCGCTTTATGATCAAGGCGATGAGCAGGCAAGGGCGCACGTTGAGCGTTATCTGGATTTATTAGCGGTTTGTCTGGGAAATATCCTGACCATTGTTGACCCTGACCTGGTCGTCATTGGTGGTGGCTTATCGAATTTCCCGGCAATCACAACGCAACTGGCGGACAGGCTGCCTCGTCATCTCTTACCTGTAGCTCGTGTTCCGCGCATTGAACGCGCGCGCCACGGTGATGCGGGAGGAATGCGTGGTGCGGCCTTCCTACATCTAACCGATTAAACAACAGAGGTTGCTATGCTGTCGCGTCGGGGTCATCGGTTAAGTCGTTTTCGTAAAAATAAACGCCGCCTGCGCGAGCGTTTGCGTCAGCGTATTTTTTTCAGAGATAAAGTGGTGCCGGAAGCAATGGAAAAACCAAGAGTACTCGTACTGACAGGGGCAGGAATTTCTGCGGAATCAGGTATTCGTACCTTTCGCGCCGCAGATGGCCTGTGGGAAGAACATCGGGTTGAAGATGTGGCAACGCCGGAAGGTTTCGATCGCGATCCTGAACTGGTGCAAGCGTTTTATAACGCCCGTCGTCGACAGCTGCAGCAGCCAGAAATTCAGCCTAACGCCGCGCATCTTGCGCTGGCTAAACTGCAAGACGCCCTCGGCGATCGCTTTTTGCTGGTGACGCAGAATATCGACAACCTGCATGAACGCGCAGGTAATACCAATGTCATTCATATGCATGGGGAACTGCTGAAAGTGCGTTGTTCACAAAGTGGTCAGGTTCTCGACTGGACAGGAGACGTTACCCCAGAAGATAAATGCCATTGTTGCCAGTTTCCGGCACCCTTGCGCCCGCACGTAGTGTGGTTTGGCGAAATGCCACTCGGCATGGATGAAATTTATATGGCGTTGTCGATGGCCGATATTTTCATTGCCATTGGCACATCCGGGCATGTTTATCCGGCGGCTGGGTTTGTTCACGAAGCGAAACTGCATGGCGCGCACACCGTGGAACTGAATCTTGAACCGAGTCAGGTTGGTAATGAATTTGCCGAGAAATATTACGGCCCGGCAAGCCAGGTGGTGCCTGAGTTTGTTGAAAAGTTGCTGAAGGGATTATAAAGCAGGAAGCATTGCCTGATGCGCTACGCTTATCAGGCCTACAAGGGGACGCAATTAATTGAATTTGCGGGTTTTGTGGGCCGGATAAGGCGTTCGCGCCCCATCCGGCATAATACACGCGCACTTTTCCGGCCTCTTTTATCGTTTACTCGTCAATAACAATGCGGCAATAAACGTACAGACACCAATTAGCCCTACCCAGAGTGGCGATATTCTGGTAATCGCAAAGCTATTATCGATATACAAACATAAAGCCTGATAACCCATATTGGCAATAGTCATCGCCACTGCAAATTTTAACGCATAAATAAAACGAGTCGTGTAGTAAAAGATCCTGGAAAATAAGATAAACGTCGCAGCCCAGGCGATAAAACCTAATGTGTTGGTGCTGCCGGGGGGAGCATTTTCATGCTGTTGTCCTGGATGCGGATAATACGTTAGTGGCGGCGTCGATTGTTTTAATATCTGTGCTTGTAGAACAGCCAATGCATTATTGATTCCCTGATACCAGAGATCTGCATTTAAATAAGCCAGCGTGTGATTTTCTATCAGAAGGCCGAGATGTTTATCGTCCAGACCACTTTCAACCTGGCCGTTGGTGATCATAATTAACCGTGGTTCGCGGGTAGTAAATAGTAACAGAACACTTCCTTTTACATCACTCAATGAAGATGACGCATGCGCCAGCATCGCTTTACCATTTTGTCTGAGACTGGCTTCATTATTAATGTCGGGTAAAATCACAATAAACGGTGCAATTCCCGTTTGTTGGCGAAAAAGCTCGGCTTTACGTGCGATCTCTTCAGCATCCGGTACAGTACCGGTAACATCCGTAAAAAGTGTCTTCATTATTGGAATCAATGGCTTGCTGGCTGCTGTCAGAGGCAGGAGTATCAGTAAACTGAGCAGTATAATGAATTTTTTCATGGGCGGGACTTCCGTTTCCTGCGTGATTTTTTAGAGGAGGGCATACTTATTAATAAACCGACGGCGATAAAAATAACGCCCATAATGCCGATAAACCCCCATTTAAAAAAATTAACCCACGGGTTATTTATCTCAGCCTTTTCAGGATGCCCGGGAGAATAATAAACATTAACTTTATCGCCTTCGCTGTCTTCATAAAAATCGCTGCCGATACTCGAATTGAAAATTAGCGTGTAATCTGGCGTCGGTCGAAAGGCAACGACGGGATACCACGAACCATCTTTACCCGTGCGATGAGAATGACTGGAGTGCCAGACGGTATCAACAATGACGCCTTCGGTATGAATCGCGTCTTTGCTATAGGTGAACTGGTTATAAAAGACAACAACAGAAATGAGGATCAGTACCAGACCGATACCGAGGAATATACGAAAGAAAACTTTACTGTCCTGACTCATTAGCCACATCCTTGCTAACTAAAAAACGGGCGGTAATACCACCGCCCGCTTGCTGAATTAACGTCCTGCTTTCAGCTTCTGATAATACTCTTC
>ERZ1031078.545-NODE-545-length-12500-cov-3.578787_pt1 | contig 12500 bp, 10 predicted proteins | sample MGYA00518179_ERZ1031078 | MGnify/ENA primary metagenome ERZ1031078 (study PRJEB33719, sample SAMN04261274) | wastewater metagenome | biome: rural village; feature: human; material: feces | host: Homo sapiens | place: El Salvador | collected 2014-01-14 ... | reverse complement strand
CGTAGGTGAGCACGTCGGACTTTTCAGCCAGTTCGCGGATGGCGGCGATGTCGTAGTATTCGGCGGTCACTTGGAAATCCGCGACCTGAGCGGTCGGACAGTCGGGTGTCGGGTCGAGCACGCCGATGCGGAAGCCCATGTAGCGCGCGGACAGCGCCATCATGCGGCCGAGCTGGCCGCCACCGATGATGCCGATGGTCGCGCCGGGCATCAGTCGTTCGATACGGCCGTTGGTTTCTTCAGACAAGCTGGGCATTGGATTCGGCCACCTTTTCCTTCAGTTCGTTACGGTAATCCTCAAGCTTGTCGGCCAGTTCCGGCTCGAAGGCGGAGAGCATCTGCACGGCGAGCAGGCCGGCGTTGGTGGCGCCGGAGTTGCCGACGGCGGTGGTGGCCACCGGAATGCCGCCCGGCATCTGCACGATGGACAGCAGCGAATCCCAGCCGGACAGCGCGTGGGAGCGCACCGGCACGCCGATGACCGGCAGTGTGGTCTGCGCCGCGACCATGCCCGGCAGGTGGGCCGCGCCGCCCGCGCCGGCGATGATGACCTTCAGCCCGTTGGCACGGGCGTTGTGCGCGAACTCACCCATCAGTTCCGGGGTGCGGTGCGCGGAAATCACCTGCTTCATGTACGGCACCTCGAACTGGTCGAGCATCTCGCATGCGTGCTTCATGGTCTCCCAATCGCTTGCCGATCCCATGATCACCGCGACTTCAGGCTTGTTGTCTGCCATCAAAACCTCCGAAGGATTTACGTAGACTTATGTGTTCCAGAACACCGTCTACTTTACTTACTCGGCTCGATGTGCAGCACGACCTTTCCGAAAACGTCGCCGTCGACCACTTTGCGGAACGCCGCGGGCGCGTCGGCAAGCGCGTAGGTGGAGTCGATGACGGGGTGCAGGTCGGCGTGTTCCACGAATTTGAGCAGTCGTGCGAAATCGTCACGCGAACCCATGGTGTTGCCTTGCACGCGAATGTCCTGGAAGAAGATGCGGGTCAGTTCGGCTCCAGGCTGGTCTCCTGTGGTGGCTCCGCAGATGGCGATGGTGCCGCCGGGGCGTACGGATTTGACGGAATGGCTCCAGGTGGCCGCGCCGACCGATTCGATGACGGCGTCGACCTTATGCGGCAGTCGCGCGCCGGTTTCGAAGGCGGCGTCGGCTCCGATGGCGATCGCGCGGTCTCGTTTCTCTTCGCTGCGTGACGTGACGAACACTTCCAGTCCTGCCGCATGGGCGAGTTGGATGGCCGCTGTGGACACGCCGCCGCCCGCGCCTTGGACGAGCACGGTGTCTCCCGGTTTCACGTTGGCCGATGTGAACAGCAGTGAGTAGGCGGTCAGCCAGCTGGTGCCGAGCGCGGCAGCCTCATCGAGGGTCAGGTTGGCGGGTTTGGCGAACACGTTGGCGCTGGGCACTTGGGTGGTTTCGGCCATGGTGCCCGCGTATTTTTCGGATAGGATGGTGCGCCGCTCCCCCGGCATGACGCCGGCGCCGTCGGTGCCGACGAAGGTGTAGAGCACCACTTCGGCTCCGGCTTTCAGCCCTTTGCGAACAGGAATGTCCTCGTCGAGCACGCCTGACGCGTCGGTGCCGAGAATCATCGGCGTCTGTTCGGCGGAGAGTCCCACGCCCTGCAGGCTCCAGATGTCGTGGTGGTTCACGCTGGCTGCGGCCACGTGGATGGTACTCCAGAACGGCTTGGTTTCGGGCGTGTCCAGCTCCCCCACCTTGAGTTGCGACAGCGGATTGTCATAATCGGTTCCTGCTGCGTATACGGCTTTCATGGTCAGCGCTCCTTCGCGGTTTTTCGGTGGTTCCATTGTGCCGCAGTTGAGAAGACTTTGCAGGTATTTCACAACCGACACCCCGGCAGAGGCATACAGTGGGATAGGATTTTCCGCGGTAAAGAAGACAGGTTCAGGGAAGGACAGTTGCGCATAATGACCGCTGGCATACTGGGTTCGATTCATTCTCCGGCGGATGTGCATGCCCTTTCTTCGCAACAGTTGCGTGATCTGTGTCTGGAGATTCGTTCCACGCTGTTGAATTACGGCCGGAAGCATGGTGGCCACATCGGTTCGAATCTTGGCGTGGTGGAGCTTACCGTGGCGTTGCACCGCGTGTTCGGTTCTCCACGTGACCGTTTCGTTTTCGATGTCTCCCACCAAAGCTACGTGCACAAGATGCTTACCGGGCGCGCCGAGGCGTATCTGGACGAGTCGCGGTTCGGCGAGGTGACGGGTTTCACCAATCCGTTGGAAAGCGAGCATGATTCCTTCGTGCTGGGCCATACCGGCACGTCCATCTCCCTTGCCTGCGGTCTTGCCAAAACACGTGATATGCAACATACCGCTGCGGGAGCAAGCGAAATCGGCAACGTCATCGCCATCATCGGCGACGGTTCGTTGAGCTCGGCGATCGCTTTCGAAGGACTGAACAACGCTGCCGAACAGGGCGGTAATCTCATCATCGTCGTCAACGACAATGAGATGTCGATCGCCGAGGATTTCGGTGGCATGTACGGCAATCTTGCCCGTCTGCGCGCGTCGAACGGAACCGCGGAGCTGAATCTGTTCAAGGCGTTCGGACTTGACTACCGTTATGTGGAGCAGGGCAACGATGTGGACACGCTGGTCGCGGCGCTTGAAGACTTGAAGGATATCGACCATCCCGTCGTGCTGCATATCCACACCACCAAGGGCTTGGGTTTCAGCGATGAGACCGAGGCGCAGGATGGTTCCGACGGATGCAACCAGACCAATCCGCAGCCGCATGCCGGCCAATGCGAGGCGAATCATTGGCAGGATCCGGACAGCGCGCTCGGCAAGCCGCTTGACGCGCGCAAATACTACGGTCAGATGGCCATGGCTTCGTTGGAGTCCCGTTTCGAAAACGAGCCGGGACTGGTGGTCATCTCCCCCGCCACCCCTGGTTCGAATGGCATCACCCGTGATTTCCGTGAACGTGCCGGATCGCATTATGTGGACACCGGCATTACCGAGGAGCATGCGGCCGCGTTCGCCGCAGGCATCGCGAAGGCTGGAGGCCGGCCGGTTCTGGCGACTTCCGCCACGTTCTTCCAGCGTATTTACGACCAGTTGCAGCAGGAGCTGGCGTTGAATCATGTTCCGGCGACGCTGCTGATTTTCGGAGCGGGCATTTCCGGCGCGGACAATACACATTCCGGCACGTTCGATATGACGATGTTCGCCAACACGCCTGATGTGGCCTGTCTGGCACCGACCAGCGGAGAGCAGATGCTGGACATGCTTGCATGGGCCACGGGGCCGTCTGATCATGGTGTGACGGCTATCCGACGCGCACGAGACGACGATCGATATTACCGGCGATTGCCCTTTCACGCGGTACCAGATCGTGCGTCCGGGACGTGAAGTGGCGATTCTCGGCTTGGGCAATACACTGCCGTTGGCGGCCGAGGTGGCGGCAACGCTCGAAAACGACGACGATATCAATGCGACGCTTATCGACGCGCAGCAGTATTCCGCGATGGATGGCGAGCTGCTGGACGTGCTCGCCGACGGCCATCGTGTGGTCGTCACCTTGGAGGATGGCCAGCTGGAAGGCGGCTGGGGTGAGAAGGTGACCGCGTTCTACGCGAATTCCACCAATCCAAAGGCGGCCGGTGTGCGTGTGCTCAACTTCGGCGCATCGAAAGAATTCACCGATCGTGTGCCCCTTGCCGAGCTTGACGAACGTTACGGGCTGACTGTGGAAGCGGTGGCTGATCGCATTCGCCGCGTCTTGGCCCGTTAATCACGCAACTAGCCGGCACCGTCAAAAATCGACAGGGAACGTCGAACAATCGCGAAATGCCGGCCCACGCTGAACAGCACATGGCCGACCATAGGCATTATTGTCAATCGCAATCGCTATTGCTCGTTCTTGATGGCGTCCAACGCAGGAATCTTCACAGCCTTATTAGCTGGCCCCAAACCGGCGAGTATGCCCACCAGAATTGAAAACAGCACGGCCACGACAAACAGCCACCATGGAATCACGGAGATTCGGCTCACGTCGTCACCGCCCATAATCGCTTTGCCTACGTTTTCCATACTGAATCCACCAAACGACAGCAGATTGATGCTCAGCGACCCCAAGGCGGAAATCAGACAGGCGATAAGTCCACCGACCAGACCGATGGCACCTGCTTCACATAGGAACATCGTGCGAATATCCTTCACATAGCAGCCGAGCGCCTTCATAATGCCGATTTCCCGAGTGCGTTCCGACACGGACATAATCATGGTGTTGGCGATGCCGATGGCCGCCACCAGGAATGACACCGCGCCAATGCCTCCCAATGCGAGCTGGATGCCACGACTCTGCTTTTCAATCTCCTTGCGGGTCTGTTCGAAGGACGTGGTTTGGTAGCCAGACATTTTGATCTGCGCTTCGATACCCGGCACATCCTTGATATTTTGAGCGTGCACCACCACTTGGTCGTAGTTTGTTTTGGTCCGGCTGGTGGTATTGGTTTTGCCGTCGATTTTGGCCTGCAATGTGTCCATATCCTCCAGCGACATGACTACACCGGAGCTGAATGCATCGTAATTATTGGTTGAAGCGTCCAACACACCGACCACGGTGAGAGGCATGGAAACCACAGGATTCTGCGAACTGGCAGTACCATCGCCGTCGCCTGAATCGGTGGAACTCATCGAAGTGCTGCCTATTTTGCGGTAATCGTCAGGGCTTTGATAATCGGCTCCGGTAATCAAATTGAGTTTCGTGGTCAGTACGTCGAAGAACGGCTTCTCCCCCTCGCTCTCCTTGCAACCGTTCTCATCGCACTCATAATCACCGGGAGCGATACGCCTGGAGTCATCATCGGAACGATACTTATCCATAAACTGGTATGCCGCGTATTTGCCGAGCAATACTTCTCCGGCACGCATCGGCATACGCCCTTGAACGAGCTTGTATCCCGATGCTTCAAGCTGGGTCATATCCGTACCCATCACAGAAGCATATTGAGCTACGTATCGGGATCCGGCTCCCGCAGTGAGATCCACGGTGCTCTGCGCCGACCGCTGTGGCATCACGGCTGCGACGCCTGAAATGCCACGGAACGTCTGTACCGCAGCATCGTCAAGCTTGGCCTGATGATCCGATGATGTCATGTCCGACGAAGACAAACTCGACATACCGACGCCAGAGCTGTCGTACGCGCCCGAGCCGCCGGCAGCTGTGACGGTAATGTCGTTGAGATTGCCCATGCTCTTGAGCATCTGCTCATTCTGCTCGCTGATGCCTTGTCCAATCGAAATCATCAGGACGATGGAGCAGCAGCCGACGATCACGCCCAGCACCGTCAAAATCGTACGCGATTTGCGCCGCAGCAAATTCTGCGCGCAAGTATGTGCGATATCCGAAAATCGCATGCCTACTCCTTGACGGATGGAGTGGAAGATGACGTTGCGGATACGGAGGCGGCCGATGTGCCACCTGCCGTGGCGATTACCTGCGTCGGCGCATCGGCAGCCATGGCAGTAGATTTACCCTGCTTATCGGCTCCAAGATCGGCAGGCTCCCAATCCCAATCGTCATCATCGGCCGCCTGCTTTGCCTTCTTACGGCGGTGACGGACCACCAATACGACCGTCAGTACAATCACGACGAGTGCAACGGCCGCCGCCACTATCCACACCCAGACCGGCATGCTCTGATCCTGGACGTCAACATCCGTATCGGAATCATCCGGAACAGGAGCTTCAACGGCATTGATTTTCACCGGAAATTCCTTGGTCTGCGGCTGTCCATCGGAATTCTCATACGTCACCGTCAGTTTCGCCTCGGTTTCGCCGGGCTTGTCCGCAGTGAATGCGAATCCAATGGAGCCGGACGCGCCGGACGCCACATTGCCGACGTACTGCTTGGCCTGCGTGGCGGTGATACCGTCGCCTTCAACGCTCGCCTCGACATTGGAAACGTCGCCCTTGCCCTTGTTCACGTAATCCATGGTGATAGTAGTTTCCTCACCCGCGTTGACGATATTGGGCACCACTGGATCGTTCAATTCAAACCGATCAGGCTGCGAAACGGGTACGGAAATTTTGATGTCGGAAGTGTTGGAGCTGCGTGCGGCACCGTCCACATACTCGTATTTGAAGCTGATGTCGATGCCCTGCGCGCCGTTTTTCGCACTGGCCAGTGTCTGCATCGGCACGGTCTGCGTCAACGCAGCTCCCGCATTCAGCGCATCGTAGTAGAACGTGTTCGTACCGCCGGAGATGGCAAAATTCTCACCGCCGTCCACGGTGACCACCATGTTGCTCACCGCCACTTTGCCCATGTTTTGGAAGGTGAAACCGAGGTTGAAGGTGCTGCCGACAGCCACCGACCCGTCGCCATAGGTGAAATTGGTGATAATGATGTTCGGCACCGGCCCAGCAATCTGCTCAACACTGTTGTCCGCTCCCGCACCCGGAGCATCGGAAGTATTGGCGCCATCTTCGGCGAACGCCGTCGGCACAATGCATACCAACGTGATGGCGACCACCGCCAATAGTGAGATTGCCCCGTTGAGCAGTGTTGCGATTCTTGTGTTGTTGCCCATGGAAGGCCCTTCTGTTGTCGTCATAGTTGTCGATATGCTGTCATGAAGTTACGTAAGCCGGTCGCCGATGATGCGGCCGTCAAGAAGTGTGACGATGCGATCGGCGTATTGCGCCATATTGTCGTCATGTGTGACGAGCACGATGGTCTGGTTGAAATCGCGTGCGAACGAGCAAATCATATCCATCACTTCGGTTTTGGTTTTGGAATCGAGATTGCCGGTCGGCTCGTCGGCGAATACCACTTGCGGACGTGTCACGAAAGCGCGGGCGATGCCGACGCGCTGCTGCTGACCGCCAGACATCTGGGTCGGATAATGGTTCATGCGTTTGCCAAGGCCGACCCGCTTGAGCATGGCACGCGCGATCGTCTCGCGTTTACGCTTCGGCACGCCTCGGAACATCAGTGGCATGGCCACATTCTCGATGGCATTGAGATTGGGCAGCAGATTGTACGACTGGAACACGAAGCCAAGGTGCTTCTGCCTGAATTCGGCCAGCTGCCGTTCGTCAAGCCTGCTGATGGGCACACCTGTGATACGTACACCACCTTTAGTTGGTTTTTCCATGCCGGCAAGCTGATTGAGCAGGGTGGATTTACCGGATCCGGACTCGCCATAGATACAGCAGATCTGCCCTTGCGGAATGGCGAGATTGACACGTTCCAGTGCTACGACGGTCTCATCGAGCACTGGATATTCCTTGCGTAGGTTTTTAACCTCGATAATGGGACCGCGACCGGTTTTCCCAGCGTTGGATGTGCTACCTACCGGCACATTCACCTCCTCGTTTTCTGGGAATATGTTGATAATTGCTCCTAAGTCTAAAGTGTTTCACCGCGCTTCGCCACCCTTAAGGGAACACCCTGAAGCCACGGTCCGCGCGTGCCTGAAACTCGAAAACCGTTCAAGAAACCCCGCCTGAACGATATGGAACATGTTATTTCATGCCAGAATCCCTTGTTTCGTGCCAAATGGCAGTGAACCGTGAAACGACGAAAATACAATGAAGGCATCGCAACGAATCGAAAACGAAGCCGAACGGTTCCATACCATGAGGGGGACATCATGAAACGTCGTTTCACACAAGCGGAGGTCTACTACCTCAACACCCTGCCCGCGGTGGAGCGGGCGTCGATGGACCGCATCACCTATTCGAGGGATTTCCAGGTGCGTTGCATGGCGCAATATCTGCGGGGCAACGGACCGACTAGCATCTTTGCCAGCGCGGGACTCAATCCGAAGATCGTGGGCAGCAAGCGCATCGAACGCGCCATCGCACGTTGGAAGGCCGATCCGCAGATCATGCTGGAGGCGCAGTCGTTCGCCAATGAAGCCGCGGCCGATCAACGCGACCTGCTCGTCATCTCCCAATCCATGACCATCGCATGGCTGGAGAAGAAAGTCATGGATCTGCAGAAACAGATCCAATCCGTGAAGCAGCATGAGGCGGAACGCCCGTCCATGCCGGCCCACGGGGCGCTCATCGGACTGGAATAGCGTCCAGAAGCGTTCCCATGACAAGATGTGCGTCGTGGTACGGCGACGCACCCATACGCGATCCCTCCTTCCATCGTTTCCGCATTCTCCGTCACATTCACGCGGCTCCCCGATGGAAGGAGGGATTCGTTTCGTCTTTGGCCGCATACCCCGCGATTGGCGCATGCGGCCAAAGACGCCATTCGATCAATATTCGTCAGATACGCGGCACCGATGGGGCGGCCGTATGGGACGGCTTCGGCGTGTACGCGCTCCGTTCCGCGGTTTCGTTGGCTGTCACCATCGCCTGCGTGATCTGGCTGTACATATCCTGATATCCGCCAGGGGTGGATGCTGGAAGCACGACGGTCTTGGAGTTGTTGGATTCGCTCAAGGAGCGCAGCACGTCGAGGTACTGGTTAAACAGCACCACATTGTTCACATCGCCGATGTTCATGCCGACAGCCTGCAGGCTCTTGATCTGGTCGACGATACCGTTGGCGATCTCGCGACGGTAGTTGGCCTGACCTTCACCCTGAAGACGGGTCTTCTCCGCTTCAGCAGCGGCTTGGGTCTCAATCTGGATGCGCTGGGCCTCGGCGCGCTGCCGGGTGGCCTCCTTCTCACGCTGGGCTGCGTTGATGGAATCCATGGCATTCTTGACCTGCGGGCTCGGGTCAATGGCGGTGATCAGGGTCTTGACCACGGTGAAGCCGAAGCGGGACATCTCGTTGCCGACGGTCTTCTGCACGTCGAAGGCCACATCATCCTTACGGGCGAAAGCATCATCGAGGCTCAACGCAGGAATGGCGGAACGCAGGGCGTCTTCCATGTAGGAGCGCAACTGGCCGGCCGGATCGCGCAACTCATAGTAAGCGGTGGCAACGTTCTCCGGATTCACACGGAACTGGGTGGAGGCCACGACCGTGACGAACACATTGTCGAGGGTTTTGGTCTCCAGCTGCACGTTGAGCTGGTTGACGCGCATGTTGGTTTTCATGGCGATACGGTCCACGAACGGGATACGGATGTGGATGCCCGCGAACTGCACCTTGTTGAACTTGCCGAAACGTTCGATGATGTAGGCCTGCTGCTGCGGCACGATGAACAACGTGGACAGGAACAGGAACGCGATGATCAGCGCAATGACAAGGAGCGCTACAAGGAACGGCATGGCATTACTCCCTTCTTTGGTTTCTCTTTAAAGGTCTTGTCGCATGACCTTTCGTAGGTTCTGCAACCATTGCCGAACCCGAGTAAAAATTTACCAAAGAATGCAATCGTATGCAGACAATGTCCGCGAGCTGGGCAAGGGCCGTCCACGAGCCAACCATCGCCTGTCCAGGAGCTGACCCACATACGTCCACGAGCCGGACAGAGGGGCGCTTTCCCCTGTCCGGTTCGTGAGATAGCGCGCCAGTTAATATTCAAATCCCTACCGATGGCAAAACTTTCAGGCATATACGTGTTGCGCGAAGGTGAACAGACTCTCGCCGGCATGACGGTTGAGATAGTGCTCATACGCGATGTCGAAGGCCTGACCGAGATCCTCGATGAGGTCCTGCTTGTCCTCGACGCCGACCGCGAGACGTACCAGCTCGTCGGTGATGCCGACCTTCAGACGCTCCTCGCGCGGCAGTTCGAAATGCGTCATGCGGCACGGCAGTTCGGCAAGCGATTCCACCGCACCTAGAGACACCGCCAAACGGAAGATATGCAGGTTGTCAAGCACGTCCGCAGGGTCGACGCCCGGCACCACTTCGAAGCTCAGCACGGCGCCGCCGCCCTTGAGACCGTTGGAGGCCAGCTCGTATTCGTGGCCGGGCAGTCCCGGATAATGCACGGACTTGACCAACGGGTGCAGCAACAGATAGCTGGAAATCGCACGCGCGTTCTCCTGCTGACGGTCCATGCGCAAGGCGAGCGTCTGGATGCCGCGACGCACCGAATCGCATTCGTTCGGCGCGAGCACGCCGCCCAAACGGTTCTGCGCGAAGTAGACGCGCTTGCCCAGCTCATCGTCCTTGACCACCACGAGGCCGGCGTTGACTTCGGAATGGCCGGCCAGATACTTGGTGGCGGAATGGATGACGATGTCGGCGCCTTGGTCGAGCGGCTGCTGCAGATACGGGGTGACGAATGTGTTGTCGACGATGGCGATCGCGCCATGACGGTGGGCGATTCCGGCAATGGCCGTCACGTTGTTGACTTGCAGAAGCGGGTTGGTGAGCACTTCGAAATACACGGCTTTGGCTGGGCATCCGTGCGCGCCGCCCTTGACGGATTCGCCGGAGACCGCAGCGTCGAGCGCCTCGTAATCGGTGGTGTCCACTTCCTCGATGATGACGCCCCAACGTTCGAAATATTCGTGGAACAGCGAGTAGGTGCCACCATAGATGTTCTTGCCGACGACGATGCGGTCGCCTGGCTGGAAGATCGACAGCACCGCGTGGATGGCGGCCAGGCCGGAACCGAACGCGAAACCGCGCGTGCCATGCTCAAGCTGCGCGATCTGCTTCTCCAGGAACTCGCGGGTCGGGTTGCCGCTGCGCGCGTAATCCCAGCGGGGCATGGCCTCGACCGATTCGAAAGCATAAGTGGACGAGTTGTAGATCGGCGGATTCACGGCTCCGGTGTTGTTGTCGTTGACCGGCAGTCCGTGGACAAGCTGAGTGTTGAATCTGGTCATGGTGCGCACCCCCTCGGTGTGGTTTCCTTGCCGCGTGCCGTTCACGCGATCACTGGTTCCTACTTAACCGTGTCTTGGAAAGCGCCACGCGCCGGAGATTATCGACGTTGCTTATACAACGTGCGAATCGCCATAGCGTTTATTTATGAGGGGTTATCGGATGGTACGAAACCTCCGGAAACATACACCCGCGTGGACTGTAAACGGTTTCGAAGGATGTGACATAACCGGCCCGGAATCGGCATGAAAAAGCCTTCCGCGGCGTGTGCCACGGAAGGCTTGGAAACAGGATTGACGGACGGCAGGCCGCCGTCAGGTCAGGTAAGAATCAAAGCTGGCCGCCTTCGACCACAATGTCATCCGGGTTGACGTCGGAGCCGTACACCGGCTTCAAAGTCTCCTCGTAATCCTTGTGGAAGAAGTTCTCCTTGCCGAGCTTCACGATCTCGTCGTTGATCCAGTCGAGCAGCTCCTTGTTGCCCTTCTGCACGGCCGGCGCGATGGTGTCTTCGTCACCGAGCTTGGTGATGCCCACCTTGAAGCCCTTGTTGGTCTTGGCCCAGGCCAGCACCTCGGTGTTGTCGGTGGAGAAGGCGTCACCACGGCCGTCGAGCAGCGCGTTGTAGGCGTCGGCGTACTGGTCGTACTTCTGCAGCTTGACGTCGGGTTCGTTCTTCTCGAAATAGCTTTCGGCGGTGGTGCCCTTGGCGATGATCAGCGTCTTGCCCTTGAGCTGGCTCACGTCGGTGATTTCGGCGTTCTCCGGGGAGACCACGCCGAGCGCGACCTTCATGTACGGCTTGGCGAAGTCGACCTTCTCCTTGCGCTCGTCGGTGACGGTGAAGTTGGCCAGCGTGATGTCCACCTTGTTGGACGTGAGCACATCCACACGGGCGGCCGGATCGACGGACGTGTACTTGACCTTCACGCCCAGATCCTTGGCGAGACGCTCGGCGAAGACGATGTCGTAGCCGGCATTCTTGCCGTCCTTGTCGATGTAGCCGAACGGGGCCTTGTCGGAGAAGACGGCCACTTTGAGCACGCCGGACTTCTTGATCTCGTCCAGGGAGCGGGCGGTCACCTTGGACGTGGTGGCGCCGCCGTTGGAGGCGTTGTTCTCCTCGCTCGGGGTGGCGGCGTTGGGACCGCAGGCAGCCACGGAGGCGGCCATGATCAACGCGGCCGATGCGGCCACGATGCTCTTGATTGTCTTGTTGATGATTGATGCGGTCATGGTTACTCCTCTCTTGTACGGATGACTGCTATCAAAACTTGCGATTACTCGGCGGAAGTTCCCGTCGGTTCCGTCGGCGTTTCCGCCGGCCTGCGATGCCTGTCGAATTCGAACGTGTGCAGGAAACGCTTGGCACGCTCGGTTTTCGGATTGGTGAAGAACGCTTCGGCGTCGTCGGATTGTTCAACGATGCCGCCGTCCTCCAGCATGATCACCTGGTCGGCGATGGCTCGTGCGAATTGCATCTCGTGCGTCACGATAAGCATGGTCTGACCGGAGTCGGCGAGCTCCAACATCACGTCAAGTACCTCGCGCACCATTTCCGGATCAAGCGCGGCGGTGACCTCGTCGAACAGCAGTACTTCCGGATGCAGGATCAGCGCACGGCAGATGGCCACGCGCTGGCGTTGGCCTCCGGACAGCTCATGCGGCCAGGCATCCTTGCGGTCGGCGAGTCCGACGCGTTCCAGCAGAGCGATGGCTTCCTTCTCGACCTCCGCCTTGTCGCGCTTCTGC
>ERZ1031078.540-NODE-540-length-12560-cov-6.017353_pt1 | contig 12560 bp, 13 predicted proteins | sample MGYA00518179_ERZ1031078 | MGnify/ENA primary metagenome ERZ1031078 (study PRJEB33719, sample SAMN04261274) | wastewater metagenome | biome: rural village; feature: human; material: feces | host: Homo sapiens | place: El Salvador | collected 2014-01-14 ... | reverse complement strand
AATCCCCGCAAATCCGTCCCTTCTGCCAAATCCCAAAGACTCCCAGACCATGCCGTTAACCAGCCATTTCATTGTCCATAAAAAATTCCGCATTGAGATTCAAGTAAAATTCAATTTTTCCATGGTACTATAAAAAGAAAGGAAAATTATTCCTACAATACCTATTGACATGATAGGAATTAAGGGGTATGATAAACGAAAGTCAAGGGAGGCGGGAGCATGAAGCGAAAATCATTTTCAATGGTAAAGAAAATAGCAGTACTGTCCATGGCGGCAATTCTGTTGATTGGATGTACCGGATGCGGAAGCAAAAAGAGTCATGTACGGACAATCACCAACGTCTCCTACGATCCGACAAGAGAATTTTATGAAGCATATAATCCTCTGTTTGAGAAATATTATAAGGAAAAAACGGGAAAAGAAGTGGATATTATTCAATCACACGGAGGTTCCGGTGCACAGGCACGCTCTGTTGTGGAAGGATGTAACGCCGATGTCGTTACACTGGCACTGGAGCATGATATCACACTGATCGAGCAGACCGGACTGATTGAAAACGGCTGGGAACAGGAATTTGCCGATGACAGTTCCCCATACACTTCGACGATTGTTTTCCTCGTCCGGAAAGGCAATCCGAAACAGATCAAAGACTGGGACGATCTGGTAAATAAAAAGGTTGAGATCATCACCCCGGACCCAAAGAGCAGTGGTGGTGCCTGCTGGAACTTTTTAGCAGCACTTTCCTATATAAAGGAGCAGACCAGTGATGAGAATAAGCAGAAAGCATTTCTGCAGAAACTTTACTCGCAGGTTTCCGTCATGGATTCCGGAGCACGCGGTTCCACTACCACATTTGTGGAAAACCAGAAAGGGGATGTGCTGATCGCGTGGGAAAATGAGGCAATTACCACGATGAAAAGTTATCCGGATGAATATGAGATGATTACGCCGAGTGTCAGTATTCTGGCACAGCCGAGTGTGGCGGTTGTGGATGACAATGCGGATGCCAACGGCACGCAGGAAGTCAGCAGGGAATATCTGAATTATCTGTACACGGATGATGTCCAGCGGCTGGCGGCAGAATATGGATACCGCCCGAGCAATGAATCAATCCTGAAAGAATTTTCCGACCGTTTTGACCTGAATGTGAAATTATATACAATCAAAGATTACGGCGGCTGGAACGAAGCATATAAGAACTATTTTGACGATGGAGCAATGTTTGATGAAATCTACGGCAACGAATAAGACAAAAAAAGTACGTGTGATACCGGGGTATCACCTCACATTGGGAATTACAGTGACAATGCTTTCCCTGATTGTGCTGATCCCGCTGGCATCTGTGATGGTTTCCGCATTAAAACTGCGTCCGGCAGAGTTCTGGTCCCTGATCACGAAGCCGACCGTGCGGCATGCATTTGCGACCAGCATCGGATGTTCGTTTATTGCGGCACTTATAAACAGTGTGTTCGGTGTGATCATTGCCTGGGTGCTTGTAAGATATGAGTTTCCGGGAAAACGTATCTTCGATGGCTGTATTGAGCTTCCGTTTGCACTGCCGACTTCGGTAGCAGGTATCACACTTTCTAAAATGTATTCCGAAAACGGAATCCTCGGGACTCCGCTTGCAAAACTTGGCATCAAAGTATCCTACACACATCTGGGACTGGTCATTGCACTGGTGTTTGTCGGAATTCCGTTTGTCATCCGTGCCGTGCAGCCGGTACTCGAAAAACTTGACGGACAGTATGAAGAAGCAGCATTTATGCTTGGAGCCAACCGGTTTCAGACCTTCCGCAGAGTGCTTCTGCCGGAGATGATGCCCCCGGTTTTAACCGGATTTGGGCTTGCCTTTGCCAGAGGGATTGGTGAGTACGGAAGTGTCATTTACATATCCGGAAACAGTGCAAGGGAACATACGCAGGTGATCTCCTATGTGATCATGCAGAAGCTTGGATATATTGATTATGCGAGTGCCACGGCAATCGCACTGGTAATGTTGATTTTGTCGTTTGTTTTACTGCTTGCTGTGAATATCGTACAGATGAAACAGGCAGCCAGAACCAACAATGTGTAATTGCAACAGGGAACCAACCAATTCGTTTTAAGAAAGGAAGTTCGTTTTTATGGAACAAAAGAAAAGTACGAAATACATCTTAATAGCCATCAGTGTTCTTTTCATATTTGTTATGCTGATTCTTCCCCTGTTTTCGATTCTCTTTAGTGCGTTGAAAGAAGGATTTGCTTTTTACATACAGGCGGTCACAACCGAATATGTGCGTTCGGCTCTTTTGGTCACATTGCTTGCAACCGTGATCGCGGTAGGTGTCAATACGTTTTTTGGAGTCGTGGCGGCATGGCTTTTAACGAAGTTTTCTTTCCGTGGGAAACAGGTGCTTGCCACGCTGATCGATATCCCGTTTTCCATCTCTCCCGTCATTGTAGGTCTTGCCTTTTTGATGACCTTCGGACGGCTCGGCTGGACGTATCCGGCAATCCGGGCGATCAACCAGTTTTTCGGAACAAACATCCGCATTACGTTTGCGTTACCGGGTGTGGTGCTTGCCACAATTTTTGTCACTTTCCCGTTTGTATCGCGTGAGATCATCCCGATCTTAAATGCACAGGGCAAAGACGAAGAGGAGGCTGCAGCATTGATGGGAGCCGGGGGATTTACGATTTTCCGGAAAATTACCCTTCCCCAGATGAAATGGGGACTGATCTATGGTATCATTTTATGTACGGCGCGTGCGTTAGGCGAGTTTGGAGCAGTCAATGCACTGTCCAAGACAAGAGGACAGACCTTTACGCTTCCTCTCGAGATTGATGCCTTATATATGTCGGGGACAGATACTTCCATCACCTCCGCGTTTGCGGTATCTTCCATTCTGGTCATTATTGCGGTGATCGTGCTGATACTCAGAAACATTTTTGAATATAGAAGCAAAAACAGTAAAGGCATACAGTAAGGAGTCAGGCTATGTACGTGGAAATGAGAGATATTTGTAAAAATTACGGAAACTTCCGGGCTTCCGACCATGTCAGCTTTGGCATTGAAAAAGGAAAATTAGTCGCACTGCTTGGACCTTCCGGAAGCGGAAAGACCACACTGCTTCGCATGATCGCGGGGCTTGAGACACCAAACAGCGGCGATATCTATATTGACGGGCAGCGTGTCAACGATGTGCCGGCGGCAAAACGAGGCATCGGTTTTGTATTTCAGAACTATGCATTGTTCCGTTATATGACCGTCTACGACAACGTAGCTTTTGGTCTCGAACTTGCCAAGGTGCCGAAAAAAGAAATCAAAAAGCGCGTGACCGAACTGTTGGAACTGACCGGATTAAGCGGAATGGAAAAGCGTTATCCGAACCAGTTGTCCGGCGGGCAGCGTCAGCGGGTGGCATTTGCCCGCGCACTGGCACCGAATCCGCAGGTACTTCTTCTCGATGAGCCGTTTGCGGCAATCGATGCAAAAGTCCGCACCGAACTTCGCAACTGGCTTCGCGAGATGGTTGTAAAGCTTGGCATTACAAGCATTTTTGTCACCCACGATCAGGATGAAGCCGTCGAGGTGGCCGATGAGATTATCATCACAAACCATGGTCATATCGAGCAGATGGGAACGCCAATGGAGATTTACAAATCACCGGACACCCCGTTCGTGGCACAGTTTATCGGCCGTTCCTCGATCGTAGAGCATTATGAGCGTCTGCTTGGATTTGATCAACCCACGCAGTAATCCGGCCGGAATTTGTCCGCATGCCCAGAAGCGAGCCACCGCAGCACATGAGTGCCGCCGAGCGTGGAATCGTAAAAGATGTGATATTCCGAGGAAATCATCTGGATGTTGTCGTTGATGTGGGAGGTATCCCGATCGTCACCGAGCGCTCACTTGAAAAAGATCCGGTTGAAATTGGAGAACAGGTATATGTCTTAATTTACCGCCTGTATATATTTGATGAAAACCAGACCTATCTTGTAGAAAATAAGGAAATGCAGGAAGGTGAGGTCTTCTACATTTAATCACAAGGAAGGATTACTTATGAAAATCGAGGGAAAAAAAATACTCCATACGGATGTCCTCATCATCGGCGGCGGCACAGCAGGCTGCTACGCGGCAATGACCATCCGTGAACAATCCGATTATTCCATAATCATAGCAGAAAAAGCCAACATCAGGCGCAGCGGCTGTCTGGCAGCCGGAGTCAACGCGCTCAATGCCTATATCACCAAAGGTCATGTTCCGCAGGATTACGTGGACTACGCCACAAAAGATGCCGACGGCATCGTCCGGTCGGATCTGCTTTTGACCATGTCCGAAGGACTCAACCGTGTGACCGCCAAAATGGAACAGCTTGGTCTGGTCATCTTAAAAGACGAAAACGGCGAGTATGTGGCAAGAGGAAACCGCAATATCAAGATCAACGGCGAAAACTTCAAGCCGCTTCTTGCAGATGCTGTCAGCAAATTAGACGATGTGACCGTCATCAACCAGTTAAACATTACCGATTATCTGGTAAACAATAATAAGATCGAAGGAGCCGTCGGTTTTTCCATTGCAGACGGTACGGCCTACGAGATCCGCGCAAAAAAAGTGCTGATCGCAACCGGAGGAGCCGCAGGACTTTACCGCCCGAACAATCCGGGTTTTTCCCGTCATAAAATGTGGTATCCGCCGTTTAACACCGGAGCCGGATATGCCATGGGAATTGAAGCCGGAGCCGAGATGACCACATTTGAGATGCGCTTCATCGCCCTGCGCTGTAAAGATACGATTGCTCCGACCGGAACGATTGCACAGGGTGTCGGAGCAAAGCAGATCAACGCACACGGAGAAGTGTATGAGACAAAATACGGTCTGACTACTTCCCAGCGTGTGTACGGAACTGTTGAAGAAAACGTACAGGGACGCGGACCATGTTATCTTCGCACCGAAGGCATCTCCGCAGAGCAGGATGAATCGCTCTTAAAAGCATACTTAAACATGGCACCGGGACAGACGCTCAAGTGGGTGGAATCCGGGAAAAATCCAAGCGAACAGAACGTGGAAATTGAGGGAACCGAGCCGTACATCGTAGGTGGTCATACCGCCAGTGGTTACTGGGTAGACACCGAACGCGAGACAACGATCCACGGACTCTATGCTGCCGGAGATGTGGCAGGCGGCTGTCCACAGAAATATGTAACCGGCGCACTGGTGGAGGGCGAGATCGCAGCCCATTCCATCGTGCAGAAATTAAACGAAGAGCAGGCGGCAGATACGACAGCCTCCGATGAGGAGATGGTTCTTGACAACAAAATTGCCGAGTATGATGCATTTCTCATAAAGCAGGATCCGGCATTTACCGTTGAGGAACTCGAGGAAGCCATGCAGAAAGTCATGGACCAGTATGCAGGCGGAATCGGAACCCATTACCAGTTCAACGAAAAGCAGCTTGCCATGGCGGAAGAAAAAATAAAGAAACTGCAGATCCTTGCAAAAGGACTTGCGGCAGCCGATATGCATGAGCTGATGTTTATCTATGAGCTGAAAGAACGCCTAACCGTGTGCTTGACTGTGATCGCACATCTGCGTGCACGCAAGGAGACACGCTGGCACAGTTTCGCGGAGAATCTGGATTATCCGGATAAGAGTGATGCATGGCTCTGCTATGTAAACTCGAAAAAGAACGGGGACCAGATTACGATGATCCGCAGAGATCTGGTGAAAGGAGGAGAAACCTATGAGCATCGCGATTGATTCCATGAAATGCAGGGCATGTGGAAAATGTCTGGATGTCTGTCCGGGAAGCCTGATCGTGCGCGGCGAAGACAAAAAAGCCGTGATCCGGTATCCGAAGGACTGCTGGGGATGCGCCTCCTGTATCAAGGAGTGTCCGTTTGAGGCAATTTCCTATTACCTGGGTGCCGACATCGGCGGCATGGGAAGCCAGATGACCGTTCATACGGAAGGAGATCTGTTACACTGGCGAATTAAAAAAACGGATGGTACAATAGAAACAATTGTTGTGAATAAAAAGGATTCGAATAAATATTAAGGAGGAAGATCATGAGTCAATTATCTCATCTTGATGCACTCGAAGCGGAAGCAATCTACATTATCCGTGAGGTAGCGGCAGAGTGTGAAAAACCAGTAATGCTTTATTCCATAGGAAAGGACAGTTCGGTAATGCTTCATCTTGCCATGAAAGCATTTTATCCGGAGAAGCCGCCATTCCCATTTTTACATGTGAACACGACATGGAAATTTAAGGAAATGATTCAGTTCCGTGATGAGACGGCAAAGAAACTTGGGATTAACATGATCGAGTATATCAACGAGGACGGTGTAAAACGTGGCATCAATCCGTTTGATTACGGCAGCCAGTACACCGACATCATGAAGACACAGGCATTAAAACAGGCGTTGAATAAATACGGATTTACTGCAGCATTCGGCGGCGGACGTCGTGATGAGGAAAAATCCCGTGCAAAAGAGAGAATTTTCTCTTTCCGTAATGAGAATCATGCATGGGACCCGAAGAACCAGAGACCGGAGATGTGGAAACTTTATAACTCCAAGATCAACAAGGGTGAGAGTATTCGTGTGTTCCCGATTTCCAACTGGACGGAGACGGATATCTGGGAGTACATAAAGAGAGAAAACATCGATATCGTGCCGCTGTATTTTGCAGCAAAGCGTCCGGTGATTGAGCGTGACGGACAGATTATCATGGTGGATGATGATCGTCTGAAACTTCGTCCGGGTGAGAAAATTGAATACAAGAATGTGCGTTTCCGTACCTTGGGATGCTATCCACTGACCGGTGGAATCGAATCCAACGCGACCACATTAGATGAGATTATTGACGAGACCTTGAGTGCTGTAGAGTCTGAGCGGACCACCCGTGTCATTGACAACGAGGCAGCCGGCAGCATGGAACGAAGAAAGAGGGAGGGTTATTTCTAAAATGAGCGGATTATTGAAATTTATTACCTGCGGTAGTGTAGACGATGGAAAGTCCACACTGATCGGACATATTTTATACGATTCCAAACTGCTTTACGCAGATCAGGAGAAAGCGTTGGAGCTGGATTCCAAAGTAGGAAGCCGCGGCGGCGCAATCGATTACTCCCTCCTTCTGGACGGACTGATGGCAGAGCGTGAACAGGGTATCACCATTGATGTGGCATACCGTTACTTTACAACTGAAAAGAGAAGCTTTATCGTGGCAGATACTCCGGGACATGAGGAGTACACAAGAAACATGGCAGTCGGTGCATCCTTTGCAGACCTTGCCGTTATCCTTGTGGATGCAAAGCAGGGCGTGCTCGTACAGACCAGAAGACATGCCAGAATCTGTGCACTGATGGGAATCCGTTACTTTGTATTTGCTGTAAATAAGATGGATCTTGTCGATTACAGTGAGGAGCGTTTCAAGGAGATCGTTGACCAGATTCAGGAACTTTCCAAGGAACTGCATTTAGCAAGTGTCAAGATCATTCCGGTTTCTGCAACCGAGGGTGACAATGTCACCACCCATTCCGACAATATGCCATGGTACACGCAGGAGCCACTGCTTGCTTACTTAGAGAATATCGATGTGAGCGAAAAGAAGCAGGAAGAAGGCTTCTATATGCCGGTACAGCGTGTCTGTCGTCCGGATCACACGTTCCGTGGTTTCCAGGGACAGATCGAGAGTGGCGCTGTATCGGTCGGTGATACAATCGTGACTCTGCCAAGCAATGAGCATGCAAAAGTAAAGAGCATTTTAGTCGGAGATAAAGATGCACAGACTGCAGATGCAGGCCGTCCAGTTACCATCCAGCTTGACAAGGAAGTGGATGTATCCCGCGGATGTGTTCTCGCAAAAGATACGAAGCTTCCGGTCAGCAAGAAATTTACCGCAACAATCCTCTGGATGGACGATGAGGAACTGACCGTCGGCAAAGATTATCTCGTAAAACTCGGTACACGTACGATTCCGGGTATCTTAAAGAATATCCAATACAAGATTGATGTCAACACCGGTGAATTTATTCCGGTTGGCCGCCTGCGCAAGAACGAGATTGCGGTCTGCGATCTGGTATTGCAGGAAGAGATCGTCATTGATGCTTTTGCAAAGCATAAGACATTGGGAGAACTGATCCTGATCGACCGTATTTCCAACATGACCTCCGCATGTGGTGTTGTGGAAAATCCAACGCTCGATGAGACCAAGGACTTAAAGTGTGCGTTTGCCCACGGAAATCTCAAGGCAAACGGAGATATCTTCGAGGAATATTACTATGACCTTGAGGCTATGAACGTCTTTAAGGTACAGCCTTCCGATAAAACTTACACGATCGGTGATGTGATTCCGGTCAAGGGTGAGACGTATCAGTATCCGGACAGCTTTGATGTGGTTGTTCTGCGTGAGCAGGTAGCGGTATCCATTCGTGACCAGAAGGTTACTGCAATTATTCCGCTTGCTGACTTTGCATACAACGATGTGCCTGTCATCAACGGCCGTGGATTTGCAGTTCATGTAACAAGTGCCGCAGATGTGGATGCGTTCAAGAAGGAGCTTTCCGCAGAGGGCAGTGAGATTTCTGAGAACTTCTTTAATAAGTGGGTTGATTTTGAGACTTACCGCCGCATCGTATTTAAGGATGAGCACTGGACAGAATAATAATTTTATTATGAGAATGGAATCCCTGCTGGTTTTCACCAGTGGGGATTTTTTTGGTGGAAAAATAAGTGGAAATAAAAGGTTGACAATAGGGTATGATTGCGGTATATTAACTATAACATATTAAACCTATTAGATAAGTATGAATTAGGGGAAATGAAATGGGATTCAATACAGAACTATTACATGGTACAAAAACCGGAGATCCGGTGACCGGAGCGACACTCACCCCGGTGTACCAGTCCAGTGCTTTCTTTCAGCCATCGGCAGAGCAGCACGAGAAGCTGTTCCACAACAAAGCTGCTGGATATTCTTACACGAGAATCAATAACCCGACCATCGCAGCATTTGAAGAACGCATGACGGTTCTGGAAAAAGGTGTGGCATCCGTTGCCTGTGCCTCCGGTATGGCGGCAATTACCAATGCCCTTCTGAATATCGTAGGAAGTGGTGATGAGATCATCACAAGCACCAGCCTGTATGGAGGAACGATTGATCTTTACCACGATCTGGAGTCGTTTGGAATTACAACAATTTTTGCAGATACGAATGATCTGGAAGATCTCGAATCAAAGATCACGGATAAGACGAGAGTCATCTTTGCGGAGACGATTGGCAATCCAAAGCTGGATGTGACCGACATCCCGGCACTTGCCGAGATTGCAAAGCGGCACAATCTTCCACTCATGATCGATAATACGGTAGCTACCGCGTTTCTCGTTCGTCCGCTCGAACTTGGCGCAGACATCGTGATCAATTCCACATCCAAATACATCAACGGCAACAGCAGTGCCATCAGTGGTGTGATTACCGATGCGGGAAGATTCAAATGGGATCTGGAGCGGTATCCGGGCATGAAAGACTATAAAAAGTTTGCAAAATTTGCCTTTACTGCAAAACTGAGAAACGGATTGTTCCGCAACATGGGAGCCTGTATGGCGCCGCAGACTGCATACTATAATCTGCTTGGTATGGAGACACTGGGGCTTCGTATGGAGCGGGCGTGTGACAACGCAATGCAGCTTGCGGCTTATCTGGAAACCATTCCGGGAATCAGCGTAAACTATCCGGGACTTGCATCGAGTCCGTGGAACGGTGTGGCAAAGCAGTTGCTGGATGGAAGATTTGGAGCAATTTTAACCATTCGCGTGGGAAGCAAGGAACGTGCTTTTGCAATCATGAATGCGCTGACGATTCCGCAGATCGTATCCAATATCGGAGATACCAAGACACTGATCGTGCATCCGGAATCCACACTGGCGGCACACTCAACCGAGCAGGAAAAGATTGACGCTGCCGTATTTGATGATATGATAAGAATAAGTGTCGGTATTGAGGATATCGAAGATCTGAAGCAGGATTTTACAGCAGCAATCCAAAATACCGCCGGATAAACAAAGAAAAATACACAAGGTTTAAAGGAGAGAGTAATGGCTGTTGATTATGCTACATTGAAAAAAGGCGGATTTATGCGCCAGAAACAAAAAAATAATTTTTCTCTGCGGCTGGCTGTGGTAGGTGGAAATCTTACAGCAGAGAATTTACAGATTATCGCAAAGGTTGCAGAAAAATACGGAGACGGACACGTACATCTGACTTCCCGTCAGAGTGTGGAAATCCCATTTATCAAACTTGACGATGTAGAAGAAGTTAAGGAAGTGCTGGCAACCGGGGGATGTAAGCCGGGTGTGTGTGGACCGCGTGTCCGTACGATTACAGCCTGTCAGGGATCGGCGGTATGCCCTAGTGGAAATATTGACAGTTATGATATTGCAAAAAAACTGGATGAGCGTTATTTTGCAAGAGAACTTCCGCATAAGTTTAAATTTGGTGTAACCGGATGCCAGAACAACTGCTTAAAGGCAGAAGAAAATGATGTCGGAATCAAGGGTGCATCCATTGTGGAATGGGAGGAAGCAGCCTGCATCAACTGTGGGATCTGTGAGAAGACCTGCCGCGTGGATGCAATCAGCACCGTGGACGGAAAAATCGTTCTCGATGAGGAAAAATGTAACAACTGCGGACGCTGTGTAAAGGCCTGTCCGACCGATGCATGGAAAGCGACACCTGCATTTGAGGTATCTTTCGGTGGACTGTTTGGAAACCGCGTATACAAGGGCGAGAATTATCTTCCGCTTGTGACATCCGAGGAACAGTTATTCCGCATTACCGATGCGGCAATCCAGTTCTTTGATGACAATGCCAATCCGGGAGAGCGTTTCCGCATGACACTCGAGAGAGTGGGACTTGATAAATTTGAAGAGAAGATAAAGGAGGCATACAATGGCTGATTTTACAATTGATGAAACTGTAGATATTACGGATGTGGTCTGCCCGATGACGTTTGTCAAGGCAAAGGTAGCCATGGAAGAGTTAGAGATCGGACAGGTGCTTTCCGTACATATGAATGATGGAGAGCCGGTGCAGAACGTACCGAGAAGTTTCAAGGAAGAGGGACAGCAGGTATTAAAGCTGATCGACAATGAAGATGGAACTTATGACCTTATTGTAAAGAAACTCGAAGAGTAGACAAGAGAGGTTAAGCGCATGGCAGCAAGAGTAAGTAAAGATAATTTTGAAGCGGAGGTTTTGCAGGCTTCTACACCGGTACTGGTGGAGTTTTATTCCGATTCCTGCATTCCGTGCAAACAGATGTCACCGATTCTTGGCGATATCGAAGATGATTATGAGGATCGCTTAAAAGTGGTCAAAGTCAATGCAAATTTTGACGGGGAACTGGCAGAACAGTATTCCGTTATGGTTTCTCCGACCATCCTGTTTTTCAAAGATGGAAAGGAAGCAGAGCGTGTGCGCGGTCTGATTAAGAAACCGGAACTGGAAGAAATTGTGAAAAAATATATTTAGGAGGAGTTACCGATGAAAGTAACAATCGCAGGAAACGTAAAAGATATCAAAGAGGGAACGACACTGGCACAGCTCGTTGTTGACGAGAAGGTTGAAAATCCGGAATATGTGACCGTTACTGTAAACGATGATTTTGTAGAAAATCACGATCTCGAGAACGTTACATTAAAGGAAAACGATGTAGTTGAATTCTTATACTTCATGGGAGGAGGAAGCTTCTAATGGCATTTACCAATGAGCAGATGGAGCGTTACAGCCGTCACATCATCCTGCAGGAGGTTGGTGTGAAGGGACAGAAAAAGCTCCTCAACGGAAAAGTTTTGATTATCGGTGCAGGCGGACTTGGTGCACCGGCAGCAATGTATCTTGCCGCAGCTGGTGTGGGCACCATCGGTATTGTGGATGCAGATGAAGTGGATCTGTCCAACTTACAGCGTCAGATCATTCACGGCACTGCGGATGTAGGAAAAGCAAAAGTAAAATCTGCAAAAGAGACCATGAACGCAATGAACCCGGATGTGACTGTAAATACCTACCGTGAATTCGTTACTTCCGAAAATATTATGGACCTCATTAAAGATTATGATTTCATCATTGATGGAACCGATAACTTCCCGGCAAAATTCTTAATCAACGATGCCTGCGTAATGGCAAAGAAGCCATTCTCCCATGCAGGAATTATCCGGTTCAAGGGTCAGCTCATGACCTATGTTCCGGGAGAAGGACCATGCTATCGTTGTGTATTCAAGAATCCACCACCAAAGGATGCAGTTCCGACCTGTAAGCAGGCAGGTGTCATCGGCGCAATGGGCGGTGTCATCGGATCCTTACAGGCGATGGAAGCCATCAAGTACCTGATCGGTGTTGGCGATCTCTTAACCGGAAAGCTTCTGACTTTTGATAACTCATTGATGTAAAGTACGTTCTCCGGGATCGGATGGATGTCTAACTTGTGATGCATTGTGGTTCGCCTCTAAGCTCTAATTAGCTTTATTAAGCGTCAAAAACTGATAATTCACAACAAGTTTTGTTGCTCACTCT
>ERZ1031078.530-NODE-530-length-12674-cov-4.789365_pt1 | contig 12674 bp, 7 predicted proteins | sample MGYA00518179_ERZ1031078 | MGnify/ENA primary metagenome ERZ1031078 (study PRJEB33719, sample SAMN04261274) | wastewater metagenome | biome: rural village; feature: human; material: feces | host: Homo sapiens | place: El Salvador | collected 2014-01-14 ... | reverse complement strand
ATAAACATGGGGTTGTCCTTTCTGCCCTCGTGAGCTCCGGGGCGGGCTGCTCGGTTGATCGTGTGCCGCTGTTCAGCTTTGCGAGTGCCAGCGGCGCAGCACCTCGACGGCGTGGGATTTGTCGCGCTTGGCGAGCTGCTGGAAGAAAAAGCGGGCAATGTCGGCGTTCCTTTGTATCCACGTTTACATACACGTTTCCTTACGTGCAGCCTCTCTGTCTTACTATCAACTCTATAGGCTATGTACGCTTGCCGTTGTATATAAATTGCATGCAAATTGTTCACTCTTAAATAATTAATGCTATGTTGAAAATCTCTAAGGACGGAGTCTCCGTCATAGCTGTGCTTGACAGGCGCAGAGCAAAGAAATCAGGTGTGTTCCCAGTCAAGATTGAGGTTGTTTACAACCGTATCCAAAAGTACTACCCAACAGGAGTCGATCTCCCTGCCTCAGAGTGGAAACGGATATCCTACTCTAAGCGCATGCCCGATTGCCACGCTGACATCATCACGAAATTCAATCAGATAAGCGCCGAAGTTGAAGCTTTACTTGAGAAAGGTGCGTTTTCATTTGAGACTTTGGAGGCCAGATTAGGTAAACCCGTTGACAAGACGTTAAACGCAGCGCTCGAGTCAATGATGGACAAATTTCAAGCTGAGGGGAGGATAAACTCCTACTATCGCTGCCGTACGACTCTGAAAAATGTAGAACGGTTCGCCGGTAAGGAAATCTTGTTCAGTAAGTTGTCTGTTTCATGGTTTAACGCTTTCGAGAGTTTCCTCAAGAAGGAGAACAAGGCGATGACCACAATCTGCATCTACATGAAAACCCTCCGTTGTGTTATGAACGATGCCGCGGCCGCTGGCTTGGTCAAGGAATCAATGTTTCCGTTCGGCCGTGGCAAGTACATAATTCCCAAAGGCAGTTCCAGAAGCCTCGCCCTCTCGTACGATCATATTCGTAAAATAGTCGCCTACAAAGGCACCGCGTCCAGGGAGCGCTACCGCGACCTATGGCTCTTCTCCTACCTTTGCAACGGCATCAATTTCCGCGACATGCTATTCCTTAAATATAAGAATATAATAGACGGTGAGATTTGTTTCCTTCGCTCCAAGACTGCTTGTGCCTATGGCGGATCAAAGATTATCCGTGCCGTGATCACTCCTGAGATGATGGACATTCTCCGCCGCTGGGGCAATCCATACGACGGCAATCCTGAAACCCTCCTGTTTGACTATGCCGAAGGTGCCACCGACATGCTTTCCATCTCCAACACCGTCCGTAAAGTCATCAGCATGTGCAACAACGCCTTGAAGAAAATAGCCGAGGAGTTGGGAATACCACCGTTCACAACCTATTCAGCCAGACACAGTTTCGCCACAGTTCTCCTTCGTCAGGGCGTGGATCTCACATTTATCTCGGAATCTCTCGGCCACTCCAGTCTCTTGGTCACCGAGCACTATCTTGGCGGTTCAGACCGTCTGGACAGAATGCGCAACGCCCGTCTCCTGACCAATTTCTAGAATATCTCATTCTTGCCTCGCTGAGCCAAACAAGTCTAACCCTTACATAAACATAATGATTGAGGCCGTTGGCTTCTCCGCCACCGGCCTCTTTTTTTGCAGTCGCTCGTTGATTGGAATGCCGAGAACCACCATTCCCTTGTTTGGTAGTCTGCCGCGTTTTGTTCCAGACAACCTGTTATTATACTAAGATATTCCAGACTCCATTACGCTTCGCGCCGTCTCTCTGGATTATCCCTTTGCTTTTAAGGCTTGACAGGATGCGCTCGGCTTGTCTGGGTTTCAGTCCTATCTTATCCGATAATTTGACCGCCGTGATCCGCCTGTCTGCCCTTATGAACCCTAATGCTTGAATCTCACTCTCGCTGAGGTTGTACTCAGCACCGATTTCATAGAGAGATTTCCCTTGGTGCTCCATGAGAGTGTCAAGTATCTCTTGAAGCATAAAATCAATGAATGGCTGGCAGTCCCCCTTTGACGAACTTTGGGATATTGCCTGATAATAGTCATGCTGGTGCGAATAGACCATATTCTCAACCGGAAGGTGTTCGAATATCGGGTTTATCTTCCCGAGAATGAGTGATAGCCATAGTCTCCCAGTCCTGCCGTTGCCGTCCGAGAATGGGTGGATGAATTCAAACTCATAATGGAATACACAACTTCGTATAAGTAGATGATCGGACGATGACCGCAGCCACTCGAACAAATCATCCATCAAATCCTTTACCCTTTCAGCCGGCGGTGCGATGTGTATGATATTCGTTCCATCAAAGACTCCCACACCATTTTTCCTGAATATTCCGGCATCATCAAGCAGGCCGCACATCATTGTATAATGAGCCTTTAGAAGATCCTCTATCGAAAATGGGTTGAGTGTGTTGTATAATTCGTATGTTTTGAGAGCGTTCTTTACTTCAAGAATCTGCCTTTGCGGGGCGATTACTGTTTTCCCCTCCAGGATAGCTGTCACATCGCCTTCCGAAAGAGTATTGCCTTCAATCGCCAATGAAGAATGCACCGTCTTCACGCGATTCGCTTTTCGCAACCTTAACGAATCACTTTGCTCCATTCGTATCGAATAGCGCTCTATTTGTGCGGAGATCTCCGCTATGAGATTGATGGCTTTTGCGGAGACTGTGAAAGGTGGAGTGTACATTTGTTCCCGTGTTATTCCGTCATTTATTCCGTCATTTATTCCGTCATCCACTTCATCGGTCATGGCGTCCGTTATGATAGACGTCTATTTATCAGTCGGTCTCTGGCTACTGCACCGCACAGAGCCTACCGAAGTGTTGAAGAGCCTGACACCTCCAAAGGTAGTGAATAATTCCGTCATTTCCGCATGCAAAGTGCATGTCGGAGGCGGGTTTTGCTTATGAATATGTTCGTTCCGGAAGCTTGTGACGTGGATTCCCGTGAGAAATGGGATGTCACTCCTAGTAATAAATATGTTTTACGGCACCCACCAAGGTGGTACTCCATAACACAATGACAAATATATGGGTTTAATTTTTCATAAACAAGTTTTTTCGTCAAGAAATCGCAAAAAAAAGCTCAAAAAACATTTATTACTAGGAGGAACAATGAGAGCAAAATAGGGCAAAGATTGCCCGCTTATTTAAAAAAGACCATAAACAATAAAGTTATTTTATTCTTTTATTTTTTTTGTTATGAACAAAAAGTTGATCAATTCTTTCCTGCTTGGAGCCACATTGGTTCTGTCTGCGGGTGCTTTTGTGTCCTGTCAGGACTATAAAAGCGACATCAACGACCTTACCGATCGCGTGAGTGCAGTCGAGAAGGTGTCTAAGGAATTGCAGGCCCTCATTCAGAAGGGGTCTGTGATCACTAATGTGGAGTCTAGCGCGAAAGGTGTCAAAGTGACATTGAGCAGTGGCGAGACATTCGAGATTACCAACGGTACCAATGGCGCCGATGGTAAGGATGGTAAAGACGGCGCCGCCGGTAAGGATGGCAAGCCGGGAAGCGTGGTGACAATCGGTTCGGATGGTTACTGGTACATTGATGGTGTCAAGACCGAGTACAAAGCCCAGGGTGAGAAGGGCGACAAAGGTGACCAAGGTGAGACCGGAGCCCAGGGACCACAAGGCCCGAAAGGCGAGGATGGCAAGGATGCCACTGGTATCTACTACTATCCTGGCACAGAAGGCGCAGAGAAGGATTTCTGGGTAAAGGTTACCGTTGTCGGAGGCAATGAGACCAAGGAAGTGACCACCTTGAGGTGGGCTCCAAAGGAGGAAGACCGCATTGGAGTTGTTTGGACTGACGGCCAGCTTAAGCTGACTAACGTCAAGGGTTATGATGGTACTCTTACGATTGACCTTAATACCTACCTTAAGGCTCTTGTCTTTAAGCCGGAGATGGTGCTTGACGGTCAGAACGCGATGGAGTACATCTACATCCCTTACAAGCCGATGACCTTGGGTCCTAAGGAGGAAGGTTTGAAGCATGCCCACATGCGTCACACCGCTGCTGGCTGGACCACGGTTGAGAATACCTATTCCGTAGGTGCCACGACAAGTCATGAGGGTCTTGCTTATCTTAACCCTACCTATGACAAGCTTTACAGCCTTGATCCTTCAAACGCGATTGTGCCTGATCACACACAGAGGAATCTCGGGACAGTGTCGCAGGATCCAGATTTCGTGAAGACAAGAGTTGCTTCCGTTCCTAACTATGAGACCAATCCTGCCGCTTCCAAGCCTACAGCAACTTTCCTTGATGTGAAGGACGGCATCATGCATGTCGGCATCACTATGCTAGGTGAAAAGGTAATGACTCAGGAAGAGGCCAGCCCTAAGAATGCCTTCGATTTCTATACTCACAAAAAAGACAACGGCAAGATTACTGACCTCGCCGTCACCGCTCCGTTGGGAGAGGGTAAGGAGACAATCACCTCGACCTGGGCTTCTGTCTATGCCTCTCAGATGGTGTTCGAGAGCCTTGCCTATACCGCTTTTGCCAAGCAGTACACCTACATTGACCCGGAGCATGAGTACTCTTCCTGGAAGTGGGACGCCACCAATAAGAAATTCGTACAGAACATAAGTGAGCCGGGCAAACTTCTTGGCTATGGTGATGATCCTCACAAGGCTCCGGTGGAAGGCGGTATGCATCTTTATCATGATGTTCACGATGCCGCTCAGATGGTGGCCACTCTTGAACTTCAGTACGACAGCGAGGTGGGTATCAACCTTAACAAACTCGTTGAAGCTGATGTCATCTTCAACTCCTGCCGTTCTTGGAATGACCGCGAGATCAAGACTCGCACCGAGGCTCAGCTTAAGGATCTTGGAATGAAGTTCAATTTCGTTCAGGTTCCTTACTCTGTTGGTGAGAATGGAACGGAACAGACCCAGAACCACAGCCTTCTCAAGACTAGGGCTGACGGCACTTACATCGTTGCCTGTGGTGTCAAGTCAAACAGCGACACCGATCCTCTTGCCTGCAAGCCGGATGAGACCAAGGTAGGTAAGAACGCTCCGAAGTCGATCGTCGGCAGAACTCCGCTTATCCGCGTAGAACTTAAGGACACTGTCAACAACAAGATTGTCGAGGAAGGTTACATCAAGTTCATCATAGTTGAGCCTGAGAGACCTATCATCACCAAGGTATTCGACCTGGGCTACTTCTACTACAAGTGTACAGGGCAGTTCCAGCCAACCACTTGGCACGCCATAGAGCAGAAAGTCCTTGACGAAGCTGTTGACATGGGTAAGGAGACTTTCAATGTTCTCTATGAGGCTGTGAAGTACCCGCACGTGATTGATCTGTCTGACATCGATTTGCCGATTGACCCTAATGATCCTATCTTTGAGTTCGCTCAGTGGGTTCCAACAGGTAAAGTCGACATTTATGGTCAGCCAATATTCAAGCTTGCTGACAAGAAGATTGGTCATATCTTTGAGTACAAGGAGCCTGATTCCGAGACAACCAACATGTTTGGTATTTACCTCGGTCGCGAAGACTTCGTGAACTGTGTGAACGACAAGACATATCCTGTTGTTGAGGAGGTAAGGTACATTAAGTTCATCCCAAGGAAGGGTCTGGGCAACACCAACTTCAACCGTGAGCCAGTCTATCTCCCGGTAAAGATTACATTCGCTTATCCTAAGGGTGTGATGGCCAACAAGATACCTAAGTACTGGTATGCTGACAACAGTTTCAACCCTGCCAATGATGTCCTTGACAAGGATAAGCTTAAAAACATCCACGGTAACGTCGAGGCTCCTGGCAACGAGGCTGACCTTAAGGTAGGTGCTGCTGACTTCGAGGTTTATCTTGACGAGCGTTTCGCTAAGACCACAACTGGTCATACTCATAGCGCTCAGTGGACTGCTGATGCTTGGAAGCCTGGATACTTCTGCTTCTATGACGAGACTAATACTTGCAACGACAAGTCTGAGAATGCTCCTTCATTCAGCATTGTTCCTGAAGCGTTCAGCCCGGCTCAGACTTGGAACATTGAGGAGAACTTCCCTTCATTCGTTCAGGAAGATCTTGTTTACCTCTACTACTTCACTCTTGGTAACGTCAAGACTGTAAAGGGTGTGAGCGGCACAGAGTATAAGCTTTCTGTTGACAATGCTGTTGCCCACTCTCCAGTGATGCTTTACACTGATCCTGCGAAGTATGAGTACAAGAACACGGTTCTGTATGCTAATGGAACGGCGATCGCTGAGATTAAGTACCAGTACAACGCCACTCAGCATGGTGCTTCCGCTACTCGTGAGCATGAGGCTAAACTCGTGGTTCTGAACAACGAGGTCACCAAGGATCTCATCAACATCCCTGAAGGAAAGGCAAGTCTTGCCACCGCTGATTCTGAGGCTGTTGTCAAGTTCTTCGAGGACACCTTCGATGTTGAACTTGGTGTAGCTGTCTTCAATGAGGAGTGTGGTGCTTACCTGCCGCTTGCTGACAACACATTCAAGGCTGAGCTCCTGAAGCCTGTTTATGTTGAGCCACTTGGACCTATCAAGTTCACAGACGCTCCTGACAATGGAACCAAGGTCGCTCTTTATGACCTCGTTAAGTTCTATGACTGGAGAGCCGCGGCCGGTGACAATAATGCTTATGTATTCTCATCTCATAAACCTGTCGATCTCTACAATTACTATGGAGTTGACCTCATCACTGTTAACCCTGAAGAGATTGAGACTGACCTTTCCGGTGAGTTCAAGACTCTGAAGGAGTACAGCAACGGCGTTGAGTTCCAGGTATACGACAGCAAAAACAATCGTCTTGACAATGGTAGGGTTGTTGACCCTGCTCATAAGTGCACAGCTAAGAAGGGTGCAACGAACTATGATTACCTCTGGTACTCTAACAACACCGCAACTGTTGTTAACTTCAACATCAGGGTTCCTGTAAGAATCCACCACAAGTGGAGCCAGAACGACCTGATCGTTTGGGTTGAGGGTACTGTTAACAGAACTGTAGGCAACTAATCGCTGATTTCTGATTAATCTATAATAAATTTCCCCGGTTTGCGAAAACGAGCCGGGGATTTTTTTCTTAGAAGACCGTGACTTCCATACTAATAAACACTCCTTAAGAGCAGATGACGAGAAAATTTATGTTGATCTGGCTATTCACGCTTGTCTTTGCGACTGTCGCATCCGGAACCGACCGTAAGGATGACCGGCATCTTGTTCGTTCCATCAATTCTGTTTCCGCTGGCTTCACTCCCGAATGGAATGTGCGGATTTTGGGAGGAGGTGCCTATTCGTTGGGCGAGGCCGATTTCGCCGATCTACTCACTCCTGCGGCTCAGTTGTCTGTCGGATGCAGGTTCGACCAGATGTTAGGAGCGAGAATCTCTTTCAGCGGCTGGCAGGCCAAAGGCAGGTACAACTATCCTTACCTTGATTATCAATGGAATTATGTGCTTTCGAGTGCTGAGATCGTCTTTGATCTGATGTCGTTGTTTGGAGGCTGGCATCGAGATCGCCTACTGAGTGTCAATCTGTTCGCTGGCGGTGGCGCCGCGGCTGGTTTCAGGAACATCGAGGCCGCCCGTATGCTCAGGAATAACGAGACTTTCTATGGCTTCGAGAAGCTGTGGACGGGTACTAAGATTTTCTGGGGTGCCCGTGGTGGCCTTGAACTTGATCTGCGTCTTTCGCACTGTCTCTCACTCTGTCTTGAGACAAATGTGATAATGTTCCCTGATGAATTCAACTCTAAGGTAGGTAAGGATGACCCTTTCGACTGGCAATTCAACTGTCTTGTGGGATTTAAATTCAGTTTTGGCCGATAAGGCAGCGCATGCCGAACCATTCTATTAATATTATTTCAATTATTCATTAATTATATGAGAAATTATTTCAAGTCGGGCTTCCGCTTCGTCACCGCCGCATTCATTACTTTGTCGGCGTTGGTGTCGTGTACCGACTATCAGGACGAGATCAACAATCTCGGCAAACTCTATGAAGACCACGAGCAGCGCCTTAAGAACTTCGAGACGTTGACTGATGATTTTAGTTCGCAACTTAAGAGTCTGGCTGCCCTTGTCAATGCTATGGAGAGAGGAGACTACATCAAGTCTGTTGTCCCTGTTGAGAATGGCTACACAATCTATTTCAACAAACAGTCTCCGGTCACCATCACCAATGGTAAGAATGGCAGTGATGGCGCTGACGGGAAAACGCCTGATGTCTCGATCAGGAAGGACGCTGATGGATTTTACTATTGGACTTTGAACGGAGAGTGGATCTTGTCCGGTGGTCAGAAAGTCCGAGCCAATGCTGTTGACGGAGAGAAGGGCGACAAGGGCGACAAGGGCGATAAGGGTGACCAGGGGGATAAAGGTGATAAGGGCGACAAAGGTGATTCCGGGACTGTCGGTGCCGTCCCTTTGCTGCGTATTAATGCGTCCACCAATGAGTGGGAGGTCTCTGCTGACGGAGGAAAGACTTGGACCACCACCGGAACCAAAGCGACTGGCCCGAAAGGTGACCCTGGGGAGAAGGGTGACAAGGGCGATAAAGGCGATGGAGCCAGCGGTCTGTTCGCTGACGTAAAACTCTCCGAAGACGGGAAAACCTTGATTCTGACAATGACGGATGGCACCGTCTATAATATTCCTATCGCTCAGAAGGAAGATGAGCCGGTTGAGCCGGAGGAGAAATACATCTGGGTAGGAGGCAACACGATTGACTCCAACAACGCTTCCAGCGTCGGAGGAACCTGGCTCAAGAAGGGAAAGGTTTCGTACGATTTTGAGACCAAGATTCTCACACTCGAAAATGTGGAGATAGAGACCACTCTCAACAATGTCGGCATCAAGTCGGAGGTGTCCGGGTTAACAATCAATGTGATAGGTAATTGCTCGATCAAGTCTTACGCTACTGCTGTCAGTGCCTTCGCTCCAATGACGATAACCGGTGCGGGTGTCCTTAAGCTCGAGGGTTCTTCGGCTGGTATAATGATGCAGACCGGATCTTCAGTCACCATTTCCGACGTGGATGTCAGGGTGAAGGGTGCCTGGGGAATCACCAGCCGTCAGGGTCTTGACGGCTATCTTAAGGTCGAGGGAACGAAGACTTATCTTTCGGCGGAAGGAACTTCCGGTTCGATCGCCGATATTGGTGGCCTTGGACTTGACGGGTGCAAGATCACCGTGCCTGAGAGCGCTGTCTTTGACTCTTTCTCCGGCTCAGTAGTCGTTGGCGAGGATGTAGTGAAGACTCTTGTGGAGATCAAGAGTGTGTACGACCTCTCCATCGGAGGAGAGAAAGTCTCCGCTGACAACGCCGCAAGCATCACCGGTCCGTGGCTGAAGGGTGGCAGCGTCTCCTATGAGGTCGCTTCCAACAGCCTTGTCCTGACCAACACGGAGATTGTCTCTTCGTCGGCCGGAATCGTGTCCTCCATCGAGAATCTCAAGATCCGTGTGAACGGGAAATGCTCCATCAACTCGTCCGGATCAGCCATTCAGTCTGCCGGTTCTTTGAATATTCTCGGAGCGGGAGATCTGAATCTGACCAGCGCTTCCGGCAGCGGTGTCGCGCTTACTGAGAATACATCCAGACTCACGGTTCGCGGCGGCAAGGTGAACGCGTCCGGCGTTTATGGCGTCTCCGGTGTGGCTGATGGCTTGACCTATCTGACTGTCACGGGTTCCGAGACCGAGGTGACGGCGAGAGGAAGCTCCGGCTCAGTGGTGAATATAGATGCCCTTGACCTCGACGGCCTTGTCATCTCTACCCCGGAAGGAGCCAAGTTCGATGCCGCTAACAGAGGCATAGTCAAGGATGGCGAGATTGTCACATCGAAGGTTGTGATCGGGAAGAAAACCACTTATGACCTTTGGATCGGTGGTGTCAGGGTGACTGCCGAGAACGCCTCCAGCATAACCGGATCTTGGTTAGGAGGTGGCTCGATCACCTACAGCGCCGCCAGCAATCTACTGACTTTGAACAGTGTGACAATCAGCCTGACGGATGATTCCACGATTGGTATTGACTCCCGTATCGATGGACTGAAGATCTATCTTAGCGGCACGTCTTCCGTGACCTCGAAGGCGCAGACGATGTCCGTGTCCGGCTCTGTCTCCCTGATCGGAGGAGGAACTCTGAATCTGGAAAGCGAGGGTTGCGGCGTCTCCTTGGCCGCCAATGGCGCGATGTTCAGCGTCGCCAAGGCCTTTGTCAATGTCAAAGGCCGCTGGGGAATTGTCGGAGGCAAGGCCTACAATGCCTACTTGGAACTCTCCGATGCCGCGGGAGAATTGTCGGCTGAGGGGGCCGAAGGCTCGATTGTGGATATTGGAGGACTTGCATTGGCTGATGGATGCGCCATCACTATCCCTGACGGGGCTGTTTTCGACACCGCCAGGAAAGCTGTCGTGACAAGTGAGGGTGAGGTCGTCAAGGCCAAAGTGAGAATCGGCAAGAAGTAGAAGCCGGACTCTGTGACTGGTCAAGCCATTTCGCCAAGGCTCTTTATGGGGCCGGTGAAGTGGCTTCTCCTTTTTCCTCTGCCTCCAAGACCTCCCCTCTGACCCTGAGGATGATCTGGTTTGGACTCGAGGAAACGTACACGGCGATGGACTTGTCGAAGTGGCCAGATCCTATCTGATTGGAGAACAGTACCTTTATCTCGCCGTTCTCTCCCGGTTTTGTCGGTTTTCCCGACCATTCCACCTGCGTGCAGCCGCACGATACGATCACCTTTTGTATGACAATCGCCACGTTGGTGTTGTTTCTGTACTTGAATATGCAGGTCTGTGATCCACCGCTCTCGGCGAACTTTCCGAAGTCGTGCACCTTGTTCTCGAAAGTCAGCGTTTTGTCCACCACCACACTTTGGCCTTGTGCCGCTGCGGAAGAGATGACTCCTATCGGCAGTGTCTGAACAGTCAACAGCAGAACACTGGACAGAAGATATTCAATAACAGCAATTTTTCTCATTTGCCTATGTTTTTGGATTCGGCTCTTTACGGACATTGCAGCAGGGCTGCCGAATCGGTTGTGTCATTATGCGCAAGTCCATTCAAATATAACGAATTGTCGCCAAATATGAAAACTATGCTTAGCAGAGAATATACCAACGAAAACACCGATTGAAATGCCACGAAAACACCGATTGAAATGCCACGAAAACACCGATTGCTTTGTGCTTTTACGTTAATTTTCATAACTTTGGCAAATAAATGAAAATTTAGTATGGAATATCTCAAGAGAATCGCTGATCGTATATTGCAAGACAACCTTGAAGCCTCGGGCGCGGTGCTTGTTGAGGGGCCGAAATGGTGCGGAAAAACCACGACATGCAGCCAAATTGCTAACAGCTCCATTAGTTTGCAGGATGTTGACATGAGGGATGAATATCTGGCGACGGCGGCTTCCAAGCCATCGCTTCTTCTGATGGGGGACACTCCGCGTTTGATTGACGAATGGCAGGACGCACCAGTGATCTGGGATGCCGTCCGTACTATATGTGATAAAAGAGGTGGTGTCCCGGGACAGTTCATCCTTACTGGCTCCAATAGGGTGAAAAAAGAAGAGACCAGACATTCGGGAACAGGCAGGATCGCAAAGATGAAAATGCTCCCTATGAGTTTATGGGAGTCAAAGGAGTCGACAGGACAGGTCTCTGTCGGTGAACTGTTTAATGACCCGGAATATGATATTGACGGTAGAACTTCAAAACTGTCTGTCGAGGAATTGATTCTTGCGGCGTGCCGTGGTGGATGGCCAGCATCGCTTCTTCCTGCAAAAAACAAGGCCCGGTTGCTTGTTGCCAAGAATTATATGAAAAGTGTCTGCTCGGAGGATATTTCCAGAATAGATGGAGTTCAGCGTGACGAGAAGACTGCCGCGATGATAATGCGTTCATACGCCCGTAACATCTCAACGATTGTCAAAAAGACATCAATGCTTTCGGATGTCACTTCTTCCGGTGAGGTAAGCTGCTCTTCGGACACGTTTGATGATTATGTCAAGGCTTTGGAAAAATTGTTTGTCATTCAGGATATAGGTGCATGGTGTCCGGCGATAAGGAGTAAATCAAACATCAGAAGTACCCCTAAAAGATCGTTCTGTGATCCGTCTGTCGCGGTCGCCGCTTTGGGGTTGTCTCCGGATATCTTGATGACACAATTGAAGACATTTGGGTTCCTGTTCGAGCAGATGTGCATACGTGATCTTCGGATTTACACGATGGATCAAGATAGCCACCTTTCGTATTACCGGGACAGGTACGGACTTGAGGCGGATGTCGTGTTGCATCTTTCGGACGGACGCTATGCCTTGATTGAGTGCAAACTCGGCAGCCGCGAGATTGAGGACGGTGCGGCACATCTGCTTGAACTTAAGCGGCTGATAAAAACACACAACGAATCTGAGATGCAGAACCCGCTGAGAGAGCCGGATCTGCTTATGATCATCACAGGTGGCCAAATGGCGTACACAAGGCCTGATGGGGTCAAGATTGTTCCTATTGGGTGCTTGAAGGACTGAGCGTCCGCTGTAATTATATTAATAGGTATATATCTTTAAGCCCTTACGGCCGCCGAGCCAGCCGAAGCATCCGGCATCCCGATCATAACGACTGTTTTCCCCTGCTTTCGCATGCAAAGTGCATGTCGGAGGCGGGTTTTGCTTATGAATATGTTCGTTCCGG
>ERZ1031078.524-NODE-524-length-12751-cov-4.711484_pt1 | contig 12751 bp, 7 predicted proteins | sample MGYA00518179_ERZ1031078 | MGnify/ENA primary metagenome ERZ1031078 (study PRJEB33719, sample SAMN04261274) | wastewater metagenome | biome: rural village; feature: human; material: feces | host: Homo sapiens | place: El Salvador | collected 2014-01-14 ... | reverse complement strand
TAGGGAATCCCAGCCGCCTCGCAATACGCCTTCTGCGTCTCCTCTATCGTCATACCCATCGGCATACGGATATCGATATGCAGCTTCTTTCTAGCCGAATACTCCAGATGCAGCAGTTTCCCCTTCCATATCGTGTTGCTGCAGTTCAGCTCACGAGCCTTCTCCAGGGCAGCATCCACATACTCTACATCATCCACATCAATAGTCGTCTGGAAGAGGAAACTTTCAGGATCCGCATCCTCACTAGAGCGGTGATTATTCCTGAACTTAGAATAATGAATGGCACGGATAGGCAGCTGTCTTTTCAGCCCCTCCTTCGCCTTCTTCACCGCCTTTTCATCACCAGCATCTACGCCGGGAATCGCCTTCTCCCCACGTATCTGCGCAATCACACCCTTCAGCCACGGCTGTGCTATCAGGGTGTCATAGACATACAGGGGCTGGGAAGAATTCAATCTTCCCATATTGCCCTTGCGTGCCGGATTCAGAGCCATTACTTGTACTGTTCCCATGCAATATCCTCCTTGAAATGTTTAGCTTTGCCCTTCATCTCCATCACCTCTTTGTAGAGATACTTCAGAATGTCCGACTTGCTCATCTCCTTCGGAAAAGAGAAGGAAGCGAACACACGCTGCGGAGAGGTACGGAGGGCGCCATGCGAGGTATGGATAATCTCCGTATATAGCTTCCCGCCCGACTGAGCGTAAGGCTTGAAGTCGAGCTGGTCGCCATGCTCGCCACCGCTGCAGATCATTCTGCCCGGAATCACCTTAGGCACCTCGCAGATGGTCTCCGCATCGTTCCAGGGAGCCTTGCGGATAGCTACGTTACCACACTCGTCAGTAATGATACTGGCATCTACCTTCTGGGCGTTCAAAAGCGCCTGTACAGCAGCCTCTGCGGCTGCAGAAAAACTTTTCTTGCTCATATATATTGAAGTTTTAGAAAGATATGTTGTTAATTAGAAATACTCTCCATTCATACTCCGGATGCTTGAAAACATACGGTTTCACATTGTTCTTATCCATATTCATATATGTATTATCACGTTGGGGCTGCGACCATCCGCTAAATTCCGTACCAGGAAATGGTACCGGTTTTCCAGATACAGAAAAGCCCCGCAACCAGACTTTATCATCTGATTGCGAGGCAAAGGTACGGTGAAATCCGATACTGACCAAGAAAATAACCCTGCGGTTATTTCGAGGGTTATAAAGTTATAACGAGGGTTATTTCTGAGCCGTTTTCAAGCAATTTTTTCGTCGATTCCCAACAGATTTCTGAAGCAAGCCACCACATGGGTCATCGCAATATAAGGTTCTTTCTTCACGTTTCCCATCGGAGCATATCCCCATTTATCGAATGGTTTCATATAACAATCCGAGTTGCTGATCTGCTTCAGATCACCCTGCGTCAGCTTCACTCTGAAAGCTCCCGGGTGAATCGTATCTATCCAGTTACAGAAACCCTTGTAGTCATTCTCTCCTATTAAATGCAAATCTACAGCCACTCTGAACACGGCAATCCAGTGGCGCTGAATCTTGAATATGTACTTGCCAGATTCATCTACAGACTCCATCAGCTGGTCGATGGCATAAGCAAACTGCTGCTCAGATATACGCTTGGGGTTCAATTCGCCTTTCTTGGCTTTCATATACTTTCCAAACTCATCTATGTCCTGAGCATGTGCCACCACACGTTCTATCTGCTCTTCTAAATCAAGATGATGCTTGCGACTGCATTCCATCAGTAAATGTTTGCAGAACATCGCCTCTTTATATTCATGGGTATCATTCATTACATCAACGATCAGGTTAACCATACCCATGGCTTCTTTTTGATAGCCTGGCTGGTTGACAAAGTTCTTGGCTTCCTCATCATCAGGAGCCCACTGGTTGCTCTTTGGTTTTTGTTCTTCTTCTTTCATATTATTATGGTTTTTAAGTATATGCAAAAGCCCCGCCTAGCGAGAGCGTTTTACTCTGCTAGGCGGGGCTTGCGTTCCTTATTGTTATGTTGTTGCTCTTTCGGGAAAGACTATTATAAAAGCCCTGCCGGCTTTCGCAAGCTGGCAGGGATAATTATAAGTAAAAGATGTAATTAGCTGTACCACTGTACAGCCTTACTTAGAAAATCATCTTATAGTCCTTACTGCTACCATCTGTCAATTCTATGTGTATGATTTGAATGCCTGTGGCTATGCTCGCCTTTAAACACCTTGAACCATTTCCCTGTACCCTGCTGATGATTCTGCCATTCAGGTCTATGACCTTGACACTCTTGAGCAGACCGCAGGCAGATTGCACGAGGACAGAAGAACCTTCCTGAACAATACTGATGCGCTGATCAGTATCGACAGATGTCACATCTGTACTTCCATAACGGCTTCTGATAACAAATCTGCCTAACGAGGTCTCGGCATCCGCAATAATGAGAGGAGAATCGAGTGAATAATCGGCACCCGAAAGCATATCATGGAGAACATATCCGCTCATATCAACACCCTGAATAGGTTTTACCTCGATACGGATGCTATCCTTTTGCGACAGATAGATTCCTAAAGATGTAGCGCCAGTCATCGGAAGGATATCGTAAGCCTGACTCTGCTGAATACCAAATACCTTCAAAGGTGACTTCACTTCACTATCCAGAAGAGTTGGAACCAATACAGAGTTCTTGAAAGAAGAACCGGCAGAAACATCATAAGCAGTTTCTGAATTCTCCATCACCAGCATAGCTGCTGATTTGCTTCGCGTCTTCAGGCTTTCCACACACACTTTCAGTCCCTTGGCTTCAGCAGGTTTACTTTCCTCAGTAGCCTTCTTGCTTCCACCAATCATTTCTGGGGTGAGCAGCAGGGTGATTTGCTTACTCGCCTCATCTTTTGTGGTAACATAGAATGCCTGCATTGGGGCGATGGCGGTAGCGTTGCCCGTAGAAGCGACCTTACTTACAGTTTGCTCTTCCATGCCTCCCGATTCATTCTCTACTTCCACCTTCACACTGCTCACGTTCTCATTCACCTCCAGGAACTTCTTGATATTCAGGCGGCTCATGAATGGGTTGCCCAGCAAGAAGGTCTGCGTAGGAATATCCGATTTCAGCGTAATCTGATACTCGCTCTGTCCCACGAACACCGTGCGGTTCTCCGTCACTTCCTTGCCTTCCGACAGATACTTATATTCCATCGTCAAGTCGCCCTCCTGCGGAGAATCCGATTCGTAGATGAAGCGGTTTATCTTATTTGCATCTTTCGTCACTGTTTCACTAGCCACTTTCTCCTGATCGTAATCCACGAAGTAACTATATTCTTTATGCGCCTTAGGCAGGCGGATACTGAACTTATTGGTAGCCGGCAGATTGCCGTTGTCTATCCACATAGAGAAGCCTTCACCCATGCCGTACTCCTTCGCCACGGCATTGAAGTTGTGCGACCAGGTGGCCTCGCTCACGGCGAGCGTTTCATCCTTCAAGCCTGCATTCCCCTTGCTATCGAGAGAATAGATCTTGCCAGGATGCGCAGCCGCCCAGAGGCGCTGGTAGATGCTCGGGTTGAAGCGCTGTTCCTTCCAGTTTTCTTCGTTCAGCTCCTCGAAGTATTTCGCCTTCGTGGTGTCGGCAGGCATGAACATATCGCCCGTGTACATCTGCTTGAGCGGTGCACTCAGCAGATAGTAATGGTTCGGCTTCTGCTCCAGTTCTACCCATGCCTTGCGATAGTTGAGCGATGGCACGTTATCCACCGCCGAACGGGGTTCGAAGAAGATGTCCTTGCAGCAGTAGTCGGCTGGCTTCTCTGCCGTGCCCAGCCTTGGGAAGTTATCGGCATCCGACGAGATGATGGCGTTGGTGCAGCAGTAAGGCGAACCGTCGCTCCAGTTGTCCCACTTGTTCCATTCATTGGTGGATGCACTCGGAAGCCATCGGGTCTGTAATGGATGAACCTGATATACTACAGAAGAGAGTGGCGTCCAGCTGCCGTCGAAGAAGGTGAGCTGAAATTCGCCCGGCTCCTTGGTGGTGTAGGTATATTGGATATTGTTCTTGGTGTCTGGTGTAGAATGCAGAGACACGATGCCATTATCTCCCGCATTCTTATCACCGAAGTAAAGATGATAATCTACTCCGGTCAATCCGGTAGCAGTTACGACAATCTTATCTCCTACGCATACATTGTTGACAACGATATCTTTTACACCATCTACGCACGACTTGTCGTCCTTACAGTCAGGAATACCATCATTATCAATATCACCACGTGTCACGAGTCCGTAGAATTTCTGCACATCCAATGCGCCTACAATTTTGGCTAAAGTTAATCGCACCTCGTCATACGCTTTCTTTGGCTGAAAGAAGAGGATATTCTTATCGCCATAACCCGCTACATTAGCGGAAATCACCTTCCAGTCGGTAAATTTATCTCCCGTAGAATTACCGTCTTTGAAGGTTTCTACCGTTAGCCAGTCTCCTACATCTACGGCTGCCAGGAAAGTCTTGTTGTCAATGACAATTCCCAACTGATGATGATAGTCGAGTGTTCTACCCATCTTTACGGCGAATGTTTGACCAACTCCCAGACTTACCGTATTGGCAACCGCCATATAGGTATTCAAGTCATCATCCACCAGATAACCTAAGTTATCATCTACAGTAGCCACACTCACCGCTCCGCCAAATTTGGTTTCATTAGCATTGATGGTAGTATGTGAAAGATTATGCGACATCACCATACTGCTACATGCAAGTGGCGAAGAACAGTCATCGGCAGCCTCCTCGATGAAAGCATAGTAGATACGGAGTTTAGAACCGCCCAGATTGAGTACACCCGAATTCCAGAGTTGGAACTCATCCATCTGAATCTGTTTGCCTTTGCTGCCGTAGGCTGGAACTTCGATAGAATATCTTATCTTTTGCAGCTTGTCTGAACCTGCGATATCTGCACTAATCGCATTGTTCTCATCTATCAGATGGCGATATACTTCCTTGCCTTGGTTATAGCAGCGTATCTGCAGGAATTGCAGGGCATGCAAATTGATTACTGTAGCATCCGCCTCTACCACAAAACCAATGCGCTTAGGTTGAGCTCTCTTGACGGCATCCGCCTCTGATTCACCTTCGTGTCGGTCGGTAGCATCGTATATCAGTTGACCATCCTTACGGTGAATTCCGATGATGCAGAGGTTATCGGCAAGATTCAAGCCACTTATATATTCGGCATACTGATCATATTCACCCTTGATAATATTGTCTCTATCCTTGAGTTCAGAGACAGAAAGCAGCGAGCCGGATGTTTCGTGAATCTTAGGCGATACCTCGTAGAAATCTTCACCCAGTTTGTTGACAAGTGGTTTGCCGCAAGTTGTATTTCCATCATTAAAACCACCTACTGTAATGGTGGTTTCATCATAACATCCGTCCTGAGCCGTGGCCCTGAAGGTATATTTACCAGGTTCCAGATTGGTAACTTGACCATCAGAGGTAACCTTTACAGGTGTGGTGGCAAGAATATCGTTATTTTTCAAATCCCATGCATTCACCAGCTTCCATGTTACGCTCACCTTGGGGTTGGAGCGAAGGTTGAAGGAAGTCTGCGATTGGCAGACATTGCTGCTGATGGTAGGATTGATAGGGCACCGGTGGGATACATCTGGAGCCATTCTTACGAATCCATAGTGGATGCCGATGGCGCCTGCGTCAACTCCGAGAACCGTAAGGAATCTGATTTCGCATCCTGAAAACGGCACCTTTGCCTTGATGCTCACCGTTCCGTCGCCAATCTGCACCAGCGAGAGGTTGAGCACCTGGGCAGAAATCGTTTCTTCCTGCACCTTGTTTCCCTTGTGGTCGAAGAGCAGCACGTTGACCCATGTTCCTGCATTGAGGCTCAGCAGGGCATCCATCTTGTATTTGAAGCCAGCCTCCATGCCAGCCTCGAATGCTTCGCCTTGCGGGTTCTTGTCGTTCTGCATCATAAACTTGGCTCCGCCCTGGTAACCTATGTCAAGAAGAGGGACGATGGTGGCGAAATTGTCCAGATCATCATCTGTCATCTTCTTTATATCTTTGTCCAGGAAAGGCAGGGGGATGCCGAGGATAATAGGGCGCCAGCCTTTCATCTCTTTGAGCGCTACCTGCTTGTCGTCTTTGAAATATTCGTTGTATTTTTTGATGCCTCCATCGGTGATGGTAAACTCCGTAGATTCGCCTACGAAGGCATATTTGATTTTCAGAATATTCGCCACTTCTGCCTGAATGCCGCCCGAGCAGTCGAGAGTGATTTCATCGAAGAGCCAGTCGCTTTCTGCCGTCAGCATGGCGCAGATGTTGTCGGAACCCGGTATCTGGAGCAGCTTCAGCGTTACTCCCGAACCATTCTGTCCTTCCCTTACCGCCTTCACACCCTTCAGTTTGCCGTCGCGATAGAATCCGATGGAGAATGCCTTGATTACATCGAGGCTCAGCACGCTGCTACCCGAACCAGCCACGATGGTAAAGCCTGCCACCGTTCCCTTGGAATAGTAATTATCCATATCTTTTACACTTACTATCGGGTCTACGGTTACCCCTGCTCGTACCACGGAGTTCACCTGTGCATAGTTGTCGAGTGAATCGTCGGTAAGGGCGCCCATATCCTTTGCCCAGCTGCCTACGCCTACCACACCAATCAATTTGTTAATGGTGCACGATTCGCCCGTAAGGGCACGGCGGTTGCGCAGTTCACGGAATGTCATGTTGTAATATTTGGGGTCATTGTTGAACTCCACAAAATGGTCTTGGTGCTTGTCGGCTGGCAGATCATCCCAGTTGTTGGTCCAGATGGGTTTCTTGCAGTTCTTGAACGAGTCTCTAACGGCAGCACTCTCGAAATAGGGACTGGTGTTGTCATCCTTGGGTTGTGCCGCCTGGATAGAAGCAGGCACAACCATCAGGAATGTTAACAAAAATGATATGAAAGTTTTATATATAAAATGCAGTTTCATTGTCTGTTTGATTTTAAAACATAGCATAACGTCTTGATAATTCTCTTGATCTTATTCGAGCAAATGTCTGGAGTCTGTAAGTGTCTTTTGCTCATCGTATGTGAAGACATATTTATGGTTTCGTCTCAGATAGAAGAGGTTGCTGACTCCATCTACCACGATAACGCCCGTGGCTGCTTCAGAAGACATCATATCCTTCGCCTTCACCTTAGAGTTGAGGGCGTAAGGTTTGGCATCGAAGCCTATTCTCACGGCAAGATGGGTCTTGCCTGGCAGCACAAATGCCTTGAGCACCACTCCCTTGCCTTCACCTGGGAAGGGGGCATAGGCGATGGCGGTATAGGTGCCTCCCTTTGTTGGATGTTTATTGATAGGTTCACTACCCTGCTTAAAACCGTCGTAGCTGGTAAGAGGCATCTGGGTAAACACGTTGTCGGCAAGTAGGCAATACCATTGCGTCTGCACTTTGCTGCTGTAATGGGCTGCAGAAGTGATATGAACCTCTACTTCTGCCATGCCTCTATAGAGTGTTCCTACAAGCGGTGTAGGCTTGCTGGTTCCCAGATTTTCCTTCTGGTAATCAGCCGAAGAGATGATTGGATTTTGGGTGGCATCTCCCTGCTGGTAGAGGGTGCCATAGAAGAGCTGCGGCACCGTGATGAGCTGGCGGCTCAAGCTATCTACATTATGCAGATTTGATATGATACCTATATATCTTTTTTTTAGATAGTCAAGCCAGTTGTTGGGGGTGTCGGTTTTGCCATCATCCTTGACCAGGTAACTCGCAAACGTGGCCTTGAACTCCTGAAATGTAGTACCTTTTTTTAAATTGAGCATTTCCGTGGTAACCACTTTGTTTTCCTCATACTGCGGATAGGGCGATTTCTCCTGGCTATTGTAAGCGAGGGCAATGATGCGATATTCGTAGCCCCTGCTGATGCCGAATTTGCCCTTTACCACATAGTGCTTGTGGGGCTTTCCCGAAAGATAATCGTCTTTCTTGCCGTCTTCTAACGTGGGTTTCCCAGTAATCACCCTGTCGTTGGTAGGGTCGTACTCGAAGCCCTGGATATCGTTGACTGCGGCATCATAGGTTGCAGTATTTTCTCCATTGTTCTGAACTCTTCGGCGAAAAGCTATCAGCCTTACGGCATTGACGTTGTCGGTCTCGGCATTTCCGTAGTCCTCACCTATTGTGCCCGACGAGGAAGAGGATCCTGCACCAGGAGGAGCTACACGGGTGTTTCTGCCATCTTGATTGGTATTGCCATCGCTGCCGCTTAATCCGCCCAGAGTGATGGTGATGGGAACAGTCGTAATCTCATCTTCGTTTTCCGAAGGCTGATTCATGCCTGCATCTCCATTGCTGCCATCTGGATAGGGTGGCAGATCGGCATCGCTACTGCATCCTGCGGCTAGTGCGAGGAGGAAGCAAACCCCTACCGCCATGCCTATCCTGATGGCGTTCATCTTGATGGAGCTTATCTTACAGATGCTAAATTTTGATTTCTGCATATTCTATTTCCGTTTTTATGCTGTTTTGTAACGTTTATTCTGTTTCAAAATCATGTCTTTTTTCGAAAGCTGGTTCTATCTCAACCTTCACGTCGGTCATCACAGGCTCGTAATACTCCTTCAGGTCGTATGGCTGGTTCACGGTCTTGCTCTTGGCTCCCAGGCAATACAGGTGGTTTGCCTCGATAGGAAATTTGAACTTGTCGCCAGTGGTTGTAGACTTCCTGATGTTGTCGTACCTGTGGTGCGTGCCATCCGTGTAATGCAGATAGAAGGTGGTCTCGTTCTCGGCCGAGTTCTTGCTTTTCTGCATTTTTTCCTCTGGTGTAGGCATCATGAAGTTGCTTATCATGTAGCTGTTTACCTTCCATCCTTTCTGGGAGTCTTCAGCTCGCTTGAATATGTTCTCTGTAGCATCTACGGTCCATCCGTTTGAGGGGGTGAGGTCGATGGTGCCCAACGTCTGATAAGTCAACGGTTCAGCATCTGCTGGTGCCTGCTTCTGCCTTATCAGCGTTTCGGTGGTGATGCCGGTGGCTACAACGGATAGAGAGGTGGGCGTGAAGGTAACGGTGCTCACGTCTCCTGCTGCATTCGACTCCACCTGTGCCGGGATGTTTTCTACGTAAATCATCAGACCGGCCACGTTACGGCTGGCGGTCAGCGTGCGGTGGAAGTATTTCGTCTCTTCCGTTACGAGAACGGGGGCTTCCTCGTGTGTCTTCTCGTCTTGCAGGATGCCACTAAACAGCTCTGTGGTATTGAGGATACCGAGTTTGGCGCTGTTTTTTGCCTCCTCGGTGAGGGCGATTCTTGCGTCCTCCAGTTTCGTTTCGTTTGGAGTGAAGTTTGGTTCTGTAAGTACTGTCGTTGTTGCGTATTTGTCATCTCTGCCTATGGCTAGAAACTGGTAGTAGTAGCCGTTCTGCAGATAGGGTTCGATGGTGTATAGATGCTGTTCGGGCATGTTCTGGTGCTCGGCAGAATAGTAGGGTTCTCTATTGTTGAATGCGTCAACGGTATAGTAACCATTCTTGGCTGCTTCCGTTCCAATAGGGGTGCAATAGGTATATGCTTCTTCTAAGGTGCCCTTCTTGTCTTCGGGGCATCTGAAGACGTAGATCCTCATATCATTCACCTGCTGTGCTCCATCCCACGTATCAAGTTCCCGTGAGCCGGTAACGACACCTGCGCTTACACCCACTCTCATGTCCAACTTCACGGCATGCGAGCCGTCGGCGAGGGTATCAGGCACATCATTACTTGCGCTGCAGCTCATTAGGAGACTGGCAGCGAGGATTATATTTAAACTGTTTTTTATAGATTTTCTCATCATATTCGTCTATTCGATTTCAATGTTTGCCTATTCGATTTCAATGTTCGCCTATTCGATTTGAATGGGAATTACGTATAAAATGAATGATAAATTAAATATTGTGATGTTGGGATAGTAAGGGATGCGAGTGCCTATAGCGGGCACTGTGCATCCCTTGGATATATTTTTCTTAATACTGCCTATATTATGAGCACGTAGTAAGATTAATCACCCAGCTCCATCTTGTGGATAGCCTCCCAGTTGTCGTTCACCTTCAAGATGAGGTTCTGAGATTTGCTCAAGTCTTCTGGCTCGTCAGTACCTGGCTTTGGTTTGTCTGGATCTGGATCAGTTGGCTTTGGATCAGGATTACTTGGATCTGGTGTTGTGCCATTTGAAGTCTTCACACCCAAGTTGTACATGTGGTTACGAACCACGTTGAAGATAGAAGCACTTGCGTCTGTAGCTCCATTTGCTTTATTCGAATTTAAATCTGATGCTGGGATAGAAACGGTCCAAGTCTTGATGATATTGTTATCAGCATCCAAGAGCTGAAGCTCCATGGTGTTCTTACCCTCTGTGTATTTAAATGGAATGACGAAGTTGCTTCCGAATACAGAACCCTTCACAACCTGAGTATTTACACCATCAGGGTGTTTCCAGTTGGTATCTTCAGCATTCAGCACACCGTCACTGTTCTGATCACCACCAGGGAACCATGTATTCAAATTGATAGAGTAGAGCACATAACCATCCTCTTTGTTATTGAACTTTGCATCTGCAGTAGCAGCACTTGCAGATTTAGAACCATTAACATAATACTTGATAGTGCTGGTTGCTGCATCTGTGAATGAGCTGTTGAAGTTGTTGAAAGTCAACATATCATTCTTATCTCTTACTACGAGACGAAGGATTGCGGCTGCTTTGCCATTCACACTTGCAGGAATGTTCTGGAAATAACCGAAGCTACCAGCTACCTGACGATGCAAGGTTACTGCTACGCCATTCTCCTCACCAGAAGTAAGGTTGGTGATCTTCTTGTCATCTCCGATTTTAAGATCTGCATCACCAGCGAATACTTCCTCTGCTTCTTTTTTGCCTGCCTTCAAGGTTGCAGTAATGTCATTGTAAGTAAGGTCAACTGCACTTGTTGCATTCAAAGAATACTCGTAGTCACTTTCATTGCTGTAACCTACAGCCATAACCTTGTAGTTACCTTTCTCCAGTCTATCATTACCCTTGAAAGTAAGAGTAAACTGGCGTCCATGTCCATGATTGTTATAAGTAGTACTCTTTGTCCAGTCCTGCGTTGCGTCTTTGACAATCTCCTTCGTATCTGCGTTGTAAATTACGACGCGAACATTCTGGATAGTCTGCAAAGCCTCTGAAGAATACAATGGGCGGCCTGCACGTGTGCTCAAGCCATCACCGCTACTTGCTACCTGCAATACAATCTGCTGTACTGCCTCATTCTGACCCTCTGTGCTAACCACAGCGTCGTCACTGCTACATGCGCTGAACAGCAAGCTGCTTGCTGCAAGCGCAAAAAACATACCTTTTTTCATAAATTATAAATTTAAAAATTGAGTATAAATTAATTATCAATCCAGTATCATGCCGTGAATTTCCTCCCAGTTGTCATTCACCTTCATATAGATGGTGAAGCGATTGCGGTCGGAATCGTACACATATTTCAGCACCGTAATCTTATTGCGCTCCATGCTTACCTTCACGTCATCAGGTGACAACACAGATGAATTGCCGCCTTCGCCACTATTCTTATAGAAATTGACATCCACCACTGACTCATCCTTCTGGAAAGAAGGGGCCAGGAAAATAGAGGTCTTGGTCTTGGCGCCAGCTTCAATTTCCGATTCATGAAAGACGCTGGTCTCTTCAGAATATAGGAAACTTGGATTTACTATTCCATAGAGCTGGCTTACTTCAGTATTCATCAGGTGATACCCGGCAGGAAGATTCTCTGTCCATATAACTAGTTTACCCTTGGTGCGCTCCATCTCGCTGCTATAGCAATAATGGTTTTCATCATAGACGAGGGTATCGCAAACCTGATAAACATCATCGCCCTGACTGTGCTCCGGATGTAGCAACAGTTCGTTTTTATCCAGATTGAGTTCGCCTCGCGTCTTCATACCTCCCCATACCGTAAAGACGTATTTTCCGAAAGGCATGTCGGGGTCGAAACTTACAGGATAAGTTAATCCATCACCCTCTACTCCGAAACCTTTTTCTTCTACAATAACCTGCTGAGTGCCGTCGTCGTCGAGTCGGCTCAGACGATAGGAAAGAGACGGAACAAATGATCTAAACGACTGATTTTCATCCTGTTTCTCATCAGGAACAGTCTGATCAACATTGAAATAATTCTTGTCTTTCACCTCGATGTTGATACGCAGAGGAGGACATTGGTCCAGATTTTCACGGACGCACGAGGTGAATGACATAGCCAGTGCCATGCCATATATGATAACTTTTAATCTTGTCATACGCTGTAATTTATTCTGTGAGTGCCTTCTGGCTGATCAGAGTCTCTTCTACCTTCTGGCGGTTCAATATCTCTTCAGCCACATTCACCTTGCCTTCTTTCTCGAGTAGGATGGCAAGATTGTTGGCAGCAATCTTCGACATAGGGTAATATTTCAAAGTCGTCTCATATACCTGCTTCTGCTTTTCTGCGCTCTCTGCAATCTGTGCCACATGCAGGAACTCATCTTCGCTGAAGGCATCTGGGCGGAGCTCGTACATCTGCAGCATTTCTTCATCGGTGGTGAAGTTCTTGATGATGTATGTGTAGGTGTATTCCACGCTACGGCTCTTCTGCAGATACTTCTTCTTGATGCTGTTCCAGATAGGCAGGCGGCGGATATAGCGCTCCTGCACATCATCGTTGAAGTTGGCATATCGGGTCAGGATGTTCTTC
>ERZ1031078.523-NODE-523-length-12779-cov-8.275542_pt1 | contig 12779 bp, 10 predicted proteins | sample MGYA00518179_ERZ1031078 | MGnify/ENA primary metagenome ERZ1031078 (study PRJEB33719, sample SAMN04261274) | wastewater metagenome | biome: rural village; feature: human; material: feces | host: Homo sapiens | place: El Salvador | collected 2014-01-14 ... | reverse complement strand
GCCGTGAAGAGAGTTTACGGTGAGCTGACCGGCAACCCGGACCACGGTCTTGAGCCTAAGGATCTCGCCGAGGTCTGCGAGGGCAAGAGGCCTGGCGACAAGGAAGCCGCGATCAAGGCGTTCGACAAGATGGGCGAGGTCGCGGGCGACGCGATGGCCACGGCGGTCACCCTGATCGACGGCCTGATCGTGATCGGAGGCGGAGTGATGAACAACTACAAGTACCTGATGCCAGGAATATTACGCACCATGCGCGGCAAGATGCACCAGCTCAACGGCGATGAGTTGAACAGGGTTCAGATGAAGGTCTACAACCTCGACGACCCTGCGGAGTTCGAGCAGTTCGCCCGCGGTGAGGCCCGTTCCCTGAAGGTCTACGGAAGCGACCGCGAGGTTGTCTACGACCCTCAAAAGCGCGTCGGCGTGATGCGTTCCAAGATCGGAGCCAGCAAGGCCATCTCGCTCGGAGCCTATGCGTTCGCATTGACAGAGCTGGATAAATAATTGTTTAAAAAGAACTTAACGAATATGTACCCTCTGAAATTTGAGCCCTATCTCCGCGAGATGGTGTGGGGCGGAGAAAAGATAGCCCCGTTCAAGGGCATCAAGACTAAACAGCACAACATCGGCGAGAGTTGGGAGATCTCGGCGGTGCCAGGCTGCGTCTCCGTGGTCTCGAACGGCACTTTCGCAGGCAAGAGCCTTACCGAAGTGATGAATGAATATGGTCCCGAACTCGTCGGCAAGAAGGTCTTCGCCAAGACCGGCACGGAGTTCCCGCTCCTGATAAAGTTCATCGACGCCAAGAGCGACCTGTCGATCCAGGTCCACCCGAACGACGAGCTTGCCGCGAAGACCCATCCGGGGATGAAAGGCAAGACCGAGATGTGGTATGTGGTCGGAGCCGACGAGGGAGCCCATCTGCTGAGCGGTCTGACCGAGTGGATCACTCCCGATGAATATGAGCAAAGAGTCAACGAGCACACCATCACCGACGTGCTTGCAAGCTACAGGATCGCTCCCGGCGATGTGTTCTTCCTCCCTGCCGGCCGCATCCACGCCATCGGGGCCGGCGCGTTCGTCGCCGAGATCCAGCAGACATCCGACCTGACCTACAGGATCTATGACTATGGCCGCATGGGTCTTGACGGAAAGCCCCGCGAGCTGCACATCGAGCAGGCCAAGGAGGCCATCGACTACGATGTCTACCCGGACTACAGGACTGAATATTCCCGCGTCAAGGACGCCGAGACCAAACTGGTCAGCTGCAAGTACTTCACCACCTCGCTCTTCGACCTGGACAAGCCTTGCGCCAAGGATCTCTCTGAACTGGACTCTTTTGTGGTCGTGATGTGCGTCGCCGGAGGCGGCAGCCTTGTTGACCATGAGAATGACGGCCAGGAGCACGTCGTGACCCTCCGTCAGGGCGAGACCGTTCTCATCCCCGCCACCTCCACCGGCATCGAGTTCCGTCCCGACGCCTCGATGACCTGTCTCACCAGTTGTATCGAGTAAAGGCATTCCATCGCATTGACACCATGAACATCGATCTGTACAGATACTCCCTATGCATTGCCTTGACCCTGATGGCGTTCTTTGTCTTTAGGTTCTTCTTCGGGAAGGTCCCGGACAAGAGGCTGTTCGCCAACTACCTGCGGTCAAGGAATTTAATGGGGGCGGCGCTTTTGGTGCTGGCGGCAAATTATGCCGTCCATCTGTGCTTTGACATAAGGCAGGTTAACGTCAATGCAGCGATTGTGATGAATCTCTCAACGTATTTCTTCGGCTACGGGCTGTTCGTCGCGGCTCTTCACACACTTCTGAACCGCTCCTACATCACACGGAAGATCATTGTGAGACATTGTCTGTCATGGCTTTTATATGTCATCCTGTCCGTCTCCGCGCTCTTGTTCACCGAAGACGGCACACTGAAAGCCGGCCTGATATATTCATTAGCCCTGATGCTTGCCCTGTATGGTTTCTCTCTGGCCTCACACCTGCTCAAGGCCTACCATCAGGCCGTCAAAAAGATGGATGACACCTATTCTGACCATATCGCGACCTATGTCAGATGGATGTCGGTACTGACATATTGGATGCTCATTTTCGGCATCGGTTGTTCTGTGCTGACCTTCCTTCCTGACAATCTTGTTTTTGTTTGGGTGCTGTCTTCCGTTCCGTTCTACATTTATCTGTATGTCAGTTACCAGAACTACATGCTTTTTTATGAAACCGTCGAACGTGCCATCGAAAGTGACCCGGGATCGGATCTTCCTGCGACAGAAACGTTCTCCTGCAATCCGGAAATGCAACGTCTTGTGCAGGAATGGGTGGAGGCGGAAGGCTATCTGAAGCCGGGACTCACGATAGCGGATCTTTCCAAAACCCTGTACACAAACAGGACGTATCTTTCCGCTTTCATCAATCAGACCTACAAGATTACCTTCCGGGAATGGATCTGCGGAATGAGAATCGACCATGCAAAACGCGCCTTGCTGGAGAATCCTGACAGGTCCATCGCCGAAATCGCGGAAAAATCAGGCTTTCTTTCCGTGAGCAATTTCAATGCTTCCTTCAAGGAGAGAGAGGGTATGACCCCGACAAAATGGCGGATAAGCAATTTATCGGTTCGGCAAAAAAATGCTGATTTGACAAAATAAGGTTGTCCGTACGACAATTTCTTGACGGCTCGGCAAAATTCGTCGGAGCCGTCTTTTCTTCGGGTGCTTTTTTAGTATTTTTGTCTCACAAACTTCTTCCTTGGGCGTGGTGAGCCACCCTGAGGCTTCCGGGTATGTTTCAAACAATATCAAAACGATGAAGCGTCTTATCTATCTTGTGTCTTGTCTTTCAGTCTCGGTTTTCTTTCTGTCCTCTTGTGATAAGGGAGAAACCGAAACCGCCGCAAACCCTGCCGATTATCTGAGGAATGATGGTCAGAAGGCCATGGTGTCCACATTGAAGAATTTGGCGGACGGGCATTTATATTCAGTGAAATATAGTTCGGACTACCACATCGATGAGGTTATGTCTAGCGGAGGGGCGAGTTCCAGCATGCAACTTCTCGGAAAAGTGGTGCCGATGCTGACAACAGTTCCGCTGGGCAAGGCTGACGGTGGCGTGGATTTCGGATGCAGTGCTTTCTGTGTCAAATCCCCGGAAGGAGACGTGCTGGTGGGACGTAACTTTGACTATAGATTCGTGTCGTCTTCCAATGTGCTTGTACACAATGTCACAAAAGGAGTGCATGAGTCCATCTGCATCTCAGCCCTTCCATTTCTGGACAAAGACACTTATGTGGCCGGTGCGTTGTCGGACGGGAAGACGGATCTTTCCATCCCTGTGACCGCATCCATCTACTGCTGTCTGGACGGGATGAATGATGCGGGACTGTTCATAGGTGTCCTGTCTCTTCGAGGTACCGGCGGGGCGGTACAGCATGACCCCGGGAAGAGTGACATTGTCCCGACATTAGCCATCAGGCTGGCTCTGGACAGGTGTACAAGCGTTGAGCAAGCCGTGGAGGTTTTCCGGTCCCACAATTTTTTCGCGGACGGTGAGAATTCGGACTCGAACTATCATTTCCTAATCGCCGACGCAAGCGGAAAGAGCGTTGTCGTGGAATATTACCGCCCGGGAGAGGTGCCGCCGCTGAGTGATCCGTCAGCGAAGGATTGGACGATGAACCTGCTTGACACCGACCACGTCACCAATTTCTATCTGTCCGAGGGATGGCGGAATGTCGGAGGAGGAAAAGAGCGGTACGACAAGCTCCACGAGACATTGGAAAAGAAGAACCGTGTGATGACGGAAGATGAATGCATGTCTCTGCTTGATGCCGTGCACACAGATCTGCAATCCGAGGGAGGAGACATCACAAGCAACACGCAATGGTCAGTCGTTTACAATCTCACAAAGAAGACGGCGACTATCTGTGTGGACAAGGACTACAACCGCAAACTGCCTTACAGACTGTAATACCATGAAACACTCTCTTTTACTTTATCTGACCATACCGGCGTTCGTGCTTACGCTTGTCTCCTGTTCCAAGGACAGTCCGGACTACGGTGACGAGGTCATCATTGAAGGCGACTACCGCAAGCCTTCCTCACTCGCCGACGGCGAGAAGATCGCGTTCCCGGCATGGGTCTCGGAAGGCCTCTCCAAGGACTTCGCGGACGCTGTCAAAGGCCGGCTGAAAGAGACGGCTCCTTCGGCTGACAACGCACAGGTGATTGTCACGGACATGGCCGGCTATTCCGGACTTGACACACTCAAGGGGCGCGTCGTGGTTGTCTGCGATCCGTCAAAAATCCTGCTTGAACAACTCGGTGTGGAGGCGGGAAATTTCCTCTGTGTGGCTTTCCAGCAGGGACGCTCCGGCCACTGTGCCGTGCGGACTCCGGCGGAGGGTCTGGAGGTGGACGAATGCCTCAACGGCCTTGTCTCCTGGACCAACAACGCCATCCTGAACGTGGCCGGCAACTTCGACCCGTCCTCTTTCTGGGAGGAGTCATGCCTGTACACGACCTATTCTGACAAGGTCAGCGAGAAGATAACCAACGTAGCGGCCTCCAAACACGATTACCTTGAGGGCGAGTTTTCCATAGATGTGCAGTTGAAGGTCACACCGATGCACGGATTCAAGAGTGGTGACTCGGAGGCCATGGATTACTACCTCATGACCTCCACCGTTTCGGTCGTGTCGGGGAAGATGTACACGGGGAATTTCACCAAGACGCATGGCTTGGTGAAAGCGAGGATATGCGGTTTCTATCTCAAGTCTCTCAGTTCTAACATCTACATATTAAACACCGCTGGAACTCCAGTAGGACGTTTTGTCCAGACACCGACACCGGAGACCGTCATCGGCTCGACCAGCTACACGACCGGCTGGAGCTTTTCCATCGGCGGAGGAATCACCGGCGGCACGTCTCCGATGATCTCATCAAACACGGGATTCTCCATCTCCTCAAGCACATCCCGCACAATAAGCGACTGCGATGTGCTCAACAGGCACGAAGGCTCCACGGTCGGCTACGACTACGAGATCAACAATCTTCCTCGCCTGAAATCCTTGAAAATCACAGACCCTCCGCTTGTCTCGACCTCAACCGTCAATTTCTATAGCCAGTGGGTGTGGGCTGTCCCGGCGGAGGACTACGACGTGAAGACCAAGTACAGGGTTGTGATAGATCTTTACAACCTTGTCTACGGCGCTTCCTATTTCTACTCGGGAAGTGTTGACTACCACGATCTTGAGTTCGTTCAGAAGAAGTATTCCGTCACCAAGGACCTTCCTGTGCCCAACAGGGGGCCGACCGGGAAATTCGACCTCACGAACAGCGAGGAGGGCACTTTCATGACCAATGTCAGGCTGTACAACAAGAGCCACCCCGAGACCGGAAGCTACCATGACGGAAGCGTCTATGGCCAAGGCAACACCTGCTCCCTGTTCCTGGTGGCCGGTGACTACGAGCTGCAATGCGACATCAAGGACGCGAAAGGCAATACCAGGAAACGCAACTACACCGGACTTGTCAGAGTGAGGCCAGGAGGATCTGTGAGACTATCAACCGGCTACGGCTTCAAGTAAAACTATGAATATATTCATGAACCTTCTGAATGAAATCCAATGACCATGAAACGAATAATTGATTTTCTGAATATACTTGCGCTTTTCGCGGCTTTTGGCCTGCTGGCCTCCTGCGGAGAGAAATCAGGCCTTGACCCCGATCCGGAACCGGAGCCCGTCGAGGAGAACCGCACCTCGGACCTGCCCTACTGTGTACTGTCTGAACTGGATGGCGACATCCTTGAGTTGATATATTCAAGATTCACCGGGAAGAGGGTCTCCTGCGAGGAGGCGAAGGTGGTTTTTGTGAGCGAGAAGGATGTCAAGGACGATGAGATCTTGAGCGCCTACCAGCGTGGGGCGGCGGTGGTCGTGGTCTCTCCGACTTCGGATCTGCTGACGTTCCTTTCGCGGCACAACATCGGTTTTCTGTCCGCCGAGACGTTGGACGACTGCCTTTTCGTGGCGTTCCACAGGAGCGGCAAGGTCTTCTCAATGGATGATTTCCCGCCGACCAACCTCAACGGCCTTGTGTCATGGGTCGGTGACGCGCATTCCGCGAACACCTCGGGAGACGACCTGCTCCAGTCCATCCATCTGTTCTCGTCCCATGACTACAAGATTGACAATGGCTTGATCTTCAAGGACGGCAAGAAGGAGTTCAGGGTGACGGGCGAAGGCCGCTTCGAGCAGTACTACTCGGTCATCCCGCTCTATGCGTTCAAAACGTCCAAGAGCAACTACATCGGGGACTTCTACATCGTTGACGCCACGTTCTCGGTGGCTTCGTCCGGGATGTACGCCGGGAAGTTCAACAAGGTGCTGCCGAATGGCTGGACCGGCGATTTCATGGGCTATTTCCTGACCGGCTACAATGTGGACATCTCCCTGGTCGATGACAAAGGCAATCAGGTTCCGGTCCGCTTCAATCAGGTTCCGTCCCCTTCAACCACGATAAACTCCCAGACCTACACTTCCGGTGTGACATGGTCGTTCGAGGCCGGTTTGTCCGGTGGCGCCGCCGGCGCCGGGCTTTCCTTGAGCTCAGGCTGCAACTTCAGCAGTTCAAGGACGCGTGAGATCAGGGACCTGTCCATCATCGACAACTCGTCTGACGGAAGCATCCACTACAAACTGGAGGTGAAGAACCTGCCGGAGTTGGTCAACACTCAGCCTCCGGCCATATCCAGAGCCACTTTTGATTTCCATTCCGGTTGGGTCTGGAGTGTGGAGAACACTGTGGAGTCCGACGCCGCCACCCGTTACCGTATGAAGGTGACATTGAGCGAGATGAACTACCGTGACCTTTGCACCAATAATCCTGGCGGTCTGCCGGGCGTCCAGAACCGGCCCATCGAGAAGAAGGAGTTTTTCATCGACCTCCCGGTTCCGAACAGAATTCCTTGCGGCAATGTGAAGTTCGTCAACAGCGAGAAAGGCAAGTACATGACGGACATCGTCTTTATTGACTCAAAGAGCATAAGTGATCCTAAAAGCTATCATTTCGATCCGTCAGGCAGTGTCTACTCCTATCAGGAGTGCTACGAGACCAGCCTCCCTGAGGGCACCTACATTGTCCAGTACAAACTTGGAGGCACCTCCTGCACCGGAAAGAACATCGCCGTCAAGAGAGGTGAGACACTTGAGATCCAGTCCGGCTACTATGTCAAATGATTGGAAGAAGCGGTGCTATCTGACTGAGGTAGCGGTAAGATAATGAAGTTTTTTCACTTCAAAGAACCTTTTAGTAACCTTCAAAAAATAACCTGCCTCATCTTAAGGAATCTTTTCGGTCTATATCTGTTTTCTCATCAGTCATGTGCCACCGGCACACTCCTTCTTCGAAAATAGATCTATCCTCGAAAATCTTCTCCTAATCTGAAGCAGGTTATTTTTTTCACGTTACTTAGACAAATCAAAAAACTAATACAGGAACCCGAACAGCCAAAGCGGGATTCTTGCTCCGTAACCTGTCTCAATGCCGTCTATGGCAAGGAAACTGTCAGGAATGTCGGCTATTCGCGAGAAATCCTTTGATGACCCGCCAACTTCCACTCTCAGCTCCCCGTCTATCAGAAAATCTCCGGCATGGCTTGAGCGGACATCGTGGGTGTTGCCGACTTGGTTGAAGAAAAACGTTTCCCGGAGATTGCCCTCATTGACGTTGGAACCGAGAGCATACATCAGATTTGTGTTGTCAAGATAGATTTTCTCCGGATTCACAAGCCTTTTGTAACTCTTTAGCTCTGTGGTGAGAAGTCGTAGTATGGCGGCCTTGTCAAGCAGGTACATCATTTTCAGACACGAGTCGCGTGTCGAGCTTATTGAGGAGGCCAGTTTCTCGGTTGTCGGTTGAAGCGGTACATGCTCAGCAATGATCATGAGAAGTTTCTGTGTCTTCTCAATAGTCGCGTAATTTACATCAAGGACTGCCGGCAAGTCGTTTTCAATCACCAGTTTGGCCGTCTCTGCCAATCTTATCAGAAAATCATTCTTCGCTTCGGTGAAGTATGGATAATACCCTGTTTTCAGGTATTTGTCAAACATCTTGAGGATCTTCGTCTTCCCGCAGATGTCCATAGCTGTAGCAACGTGGTTCTGAAGGATGTCCGAGAGTTGCAGCGGTTCATATTCAAGGGCACCCGTGTATTTGAGATATTCCCGGAAAGACAATCCGTCAAGGCGGTATGGTGTCTGCCTTCTTGCGAGGTCTGTGCTTGATTTTTCTATCTCAAGCATAGATGAACCGGTGTACACAATTCTCAGGTCCGCGAACTCGTCGTAGAAAGTTTTCAGAGACTGGCTCCAGTCCTTATACTTGTGAACTTCGTCAATGTAGATTTCCGTGATGCCGTGGGTGTAAAGGTATTCAACCAGTTCTTCAAGAGAATGGTTCCTGAACCAAAGATGATCCAGAGTGATGTAAAACGTATCGTCGATGTCCTTATATTTCTCCAATATCCGTTGGAGAAGAAGCGTGGTTTTTCCAACTCCTCTAGCTCCTTTTATCCCGATAATTCTGGCATCCCAGTTGATTCGGTTGAAAAGGTATCTTTTAAAATTCAGATTCACTTGTTTTATTTTCCGGTGATAATAGTTCACCAACGGTTGTATGTCAGAACTTTGCATAATTGTATCATGTTTTCGCAAATATACAAAATCACTTTTATAAAAGCGAATTTCTCGAATAAAATCGCTTTTACAAATGTGAATGGTATCGGTTATGTTCACTTCGTAAAGTCGCTTCATGCTTACTGCCGGAAAATTGCAACCAGATTTGTCATCTTTGCCAAAGATCAAAAAAACAAATATGCCATGACATTATCCGAACTGCTTCACAGTGTGTCATTTGATGACCTAATACCGACGTTCAAGGAAGTGTACGGTGTCGAAACCGACATCTATGCCTACAGGGAGGCTTTCGATGAACTGAATCTTCTCCTGCTGTTCGTGGCGCGGACCAGATGCGGTCTATATATAATGAATAATGAAGTGTGCGTGGCACCTAAATGTCTGACTATGAATATGATGAATATGCTATCTGGTGCCGATATTCATACAGGATTATATATCCTATCCATTGTTTGTCAATAATTTAGCTGCCACGTGAAATCTCGTTGCGCGTCCCGCCCCGCCCCACGGTCGATAAACTTGTCATCGTCCGCTTTTTTTGGTGTGTCCGGGATCATTGTCCGACGAAGCAGGAGGATGTCCCCATATCCCTCTAAGGCTGCACGGAGGGACTGGGGTTGATTATAAAGAAAGAAGCTGACCACAAAAAGGTCAGCCTCTTCCTGGTGAATATGTCCTAACACAGGCAGATCAGCTTCTTGATCTCTTTCTCCTTCTTCTCGACCATTTCTCTCCAGAGCCTCGAGTCCTTGAAGTCGCAGGCTGGGATCCTGTCGGAATATTTCCGGATGAACTCTTCGGTGGCCAGTTTCTCACAGCAACTCCAGTTGTTGATCAGGGCCTTCCAGTTGATGTAGTCGGCGAACTGGTCGATGAGCTCAGGAGTGAGGCAGCGGTTGTCCGAGAGCTCCTCCCAGTTCCAGTTGTCCTTGAACTTTTCCAGCAGCTCAGCCGAAACGTTCTCCTCCTGAAGGCTGGATGACAGGGCCGTCCAGTCGATTCTTCTCTTGAACTTCTCCAACATCTGGACGCTCCAGAAAATGTTGGTGTTGCCTGAAACTTCCTTCCAGTCGAGCTTGTCGGCGTACTTCTCCAGATGTGCCTCGCTGAACGGGAAGTCCCCTGAAACATTACCCCACGCCTCTGTGTCCATCATCTGGGCGACTACGCCCTCGCATAAATTGATCTTTTCCATACTCGTTTTGTTTTGATGATGCAAAGTAACAACCTTTTGCTGCTAAAACACGGCAGTGGAGCGAAATTCGCTATCTATGAATATCCTAACGCTTTCCCTTAGGTCGGTTTGCGCTAAAGAGACCACATCAGATTATTGTAAGTCAATATATTGCCACCCACCGGCTGATACAGAGCGAGTGGCTGACAAATGCTTGCCAATGAATATGTTAGTGCATCCCCTTAAGCTGAATCATCCTAAAGGCAAAAGGCTTGATGATTGATATTCATATAGTTGTGCTTTACAATCCTTCAACAAGTCTGGCTGTGGAGACTAATGGGGCTGTCTGCAGGGTGAACATGCCTGTTCCTCGCATGATGTGACAAGAGGCAGCCTTGGTGTCAACCAGAGGTCGCTACAGGATTTTCATCGCGATGGCGGCGCATGCCTCGGCATCGGCCAGAGCGTGATGGTGATTCGTGAGGTCGTACCCGCAGGCAGCGGCGACGGTCTGGAGCTGGTGGTTGGGCAGGGCGCAACCGAAATGTCGCCGTGAGGCCGCAAGGGTGTCGAAAAATTCATAGTCAGGATAATCCATCTGATAGACCTTGAAGACACTCTTAAGACAGCCCTCGTCAAAACGGCTGTTGTGAGCCACAAGAGGCAGTCCCTCGATCAAGGGTTCGATCTTTTCCCAGACGAAAGGGAACACCGGCGCGTCGTCAGTGTCGTCCGGCCCGAGGCCGTGAACCTGTCGGCAGAACCATTTGTAATATTCAGGCTCGGGGTGGATCAAGCTGTAGAAACTGTCCACGATCTCACCTTCTCGCACCACCACGACCCCCACCGAGCAGACACTGCTCGGGCACTCGTTGGCCGTCTCGAAATCAATAGCGGCGAAATCTGTCATAGCGATTATTTTCTCATCATCTTCGTCAATCTATGGAAGCCCATCGCTATCCGCAATGGAAATCCCATAGAGCGAGGTCCTTGTAACTTTTATTCAGGCTGATTCATCGGGAAACGGGAAGCCCATAACGCGATGCCATTCCTGCGATGATGTCAGCGACACTTTCGCGTAACTCGGCCGGTTCGAGCACCTCCACATCCGCTCCATGCGAGAGGATCTCCTGCACGAAGTCGAAGGTCGGGGCGATGTGGTAGCTGAAAACCGAACTTCCGTCCTCCTGCGCCGTCTCCCTCTGAGACCCATGCATAGGCAGCGTCCGGAAATACTTTACCTGGTCCGGCACGACACGTATCTTCACGTCCTCCGGCTCCTCCCCGATGATGACACCGAAGTAGTTCCCGAAATATTCCTCCGCGTCGAAACCCTTCGGAATCTCAAAATGTTCCTCCAGCTCTTCCATGTCCACGAAGCGGTCCAATGAATATATCCGCAGCCCCAAGTCGCTGTCGCCGAGCAGGTACCACCTCTGCTTGAAATACTTGACGCAATACGGACGTACGTTGAAGCAGAACGGCTCCGGATGCCGGAAACTCTGGTAGCAGAGACTTATCACCCTGAAGTCACGCATCGCGCTGATGATGTCCGTAAGGAATCTCTCGCTTGACGGGACCTTCTCCATGAGTATCCGGTCCTTCATGTCCGCGTTCTCGTGCAGCACATTGTTCAGACACAGTGTGTGCAGCATCCAGTCGCTTGTCTCGTCGCTTCCGACATCCGAACGCCCGATGTAGAATCCGAGACTCCTGTCGTTTAGAATCTCTATCCCGAACATCCCGGCGATGGCGTCCTTGTGGTTGAAGAAGGTTCTCTCCGACAGAGGGTCTCCTGTCTCGTTCAGCGGACTGCGCATCCATGCCTCGCTGATCTCCTTGAAAGACACATACTTCCTGCGGTTGATCAGATCAACCAGCCAGATGTATCTCTTGAAAAAATTCTTTGCCATTATCCATGAATATTTTGAAGTCCCTAAAATAGGGGCTTGTTCAGCTGCAAATATACTCCTTTTTACTGAAATAATGTGGCAGTTGTGGCCTCCATGCAGAAATTCAGTAATTTAGAAGCTGTTTGCCTATGTAGTAAACCTACTAAGTAATCCTTAAAGAATAACTTGAACAATTTGTATGTCTTTATGTTCTATATTTCTTTAGATGATGCAGGTTATTTTTTGAATGTTACTTAAAGTGGACTCATTATTTAACGCTTACTAAAGAGAAAGATCTGACATATTCGTTGATAGTGAACTGCGAGACACGGTGGCATCCTGCAAGCCTTGCAGACGTTGCGATGATGTGGCGTGGCGCCGCTATCTTTGCGTCAGAAACAAGGTAGGACACAATTCACCTAATTTAATATATTCAGTTATGGAAGAGAACAAGACAATGAAGATTTACAACCTCATCGTTCTGGATGAGAGCGGTTCGATGAGCTCGATCTACAATCAGGCGCTCAGCGGAATCAACGAGGTGATCAACGGTATCAGGCAGAACCAGGAGAAGTACCCGGAGCAGAAGCACTTCGTGTCCATCGTGACGTTCGAGGGGGAAGGCATGAGTGGCGTGAAGACCCGCAGGGACTGTGTGCCGGTGGGGGAAGTGACCGATCTGACGAAGAGGGATTACCGGCCGGGTGGGTGCACTCCGCTCTACGATGCGATGGGGAAGGCCATCTCGGAACTGGACCGCAATGTGGAGGTTGGCGATGGAGTTCTGGTGACCATCATCACGGACGGAATGGAGAACTCCTCTCAAGAATATTCAGGAAGGACTGTCAAGGATCTTGTCGCGATGCAGAGGAAGAAGGGCTGGACGTTCGCCTACATCGGCGCTAACCAGGATGCCGTCGAGGTGGCGAGGGATCTGAACATCCAGAACGCGATGAACTATGATGCCACGCCGGAGGGAATGGTGTGTATGTCGATGGTATTCAAT
>ERZ1031078.521-NODE-521-length-12812-cov-15.404562_pt1 | contig 12812 bp, 6 predicted proteins | sample MGYA00518179_ERZ1031078 | MGnify/ENA primary metagenome ERZ1031078 (study PRJEB33719, sample SAMN04261274) | wastewater metagenome | biome: rural village; feature: human; material: feces | host: Homo sapiens | place: El Salvador | collected 2014-01-14 ... | reverse complement strand
TAATATAAGTTATTGATTTACAGACGATTAAATATTAATTTAACGCAGTATTGTTTTAAAAGTTTAATTAATAATAGTGTTGCGGAATTATGGATATGAAAAAAAATATACTTTTATCAATGATCTTGCTCGCTTTGTGCTTGATACAGGCTTCAGCGGACACTTATTACTTCAAAATCCAGCTTTGCAAAGAGAATGGTCAGCCGGGAGAATGGTCTAATTATATTGATGTAAGCTTTGATGCACAGCAAGGAGAGAAAGGAGATTGGGTTAACGGACTGAGAGAGCTTGCTGCTGGAAAGACTGTAAAGGATGAAGATAATAATGAATATACATTGCTAAACGCCAATCATGAGGTAGATCTGGATAGAATTTGGGGTATTCAATTTGCCAATGGGAAAGGAAGATATGATAATGAACAGTTAAACATAATGGAGGGAGATAATGAATTTGCAGCGTGGAAGGAGATACGTAAGCACATCAAATATCTCGAATTGCGCGAGTATCAACGTGATATATATACTGATAAGGGCTATTTCATGGATATGTTTAAACTTGAAAAGTTGCAATTGCCTAAATATGGTATGAAAGTAGGAAATGGTGATGAAGATTGTCAATATTATTTCGCTAATGCTGGGCAACTGAAAACAATAACTATATACGATGATAAGGGTGTCCCCGTAGAGATAACAGATAAAGCGGTAACGGAAAAAAAATTGCTGGATAGAGTTGGAAAATATATGTTTTCCAATTGTTATAGCTTGAGTACCAAATATATAAACCGATTGATAAAGAATGTTACAGAGATAAAAAACAATGCTTTTCGCGCAGATGAAGGAAATCGTGATAAATTCTCTGACGAAGCAGACAATAAAATGGCTATTGAGATACCCAGCTCAGTAACGAAAATAGGAGATCTGGCTTTTTATAATCGAGTGAAAGTTACCGGACTGAATATTCAAGGAAATGGTGGCTTGGAGATTGGTTTTGAAGCATTCAGAGGATGTGATGAACTGGCAAAGATAAAGATAATGCAAACTCAGGATAAACTTAGAATATATAAAAATGCATTTAGGGGCTGCAAACAGTTGAATGCCTTTGAAGGCAAAGCTAAGATAACCTATCTTGAAACTGGTGTATTTGGTGACTGTCGATCCATGACCAGCGATTTTGTTAATGGTGTGTTACAGAATTATGCAGACAATGGTGAGGGAACGAAGATTCCTGCTTATCTGTTTTTTGGCTGCAACGGACAAGATGGACATGATGGATCGGATGCGAATGCGAATAAATGTTCTTTTACCGAATTGAATATTCCTGCAAAGTTTTCTGAAATAGGAGATGGTGCATTTGCTTCTACTGGTGATGCTATAATAAAGTTGAAAACTATCACAGTGAACCGTGATAAGGCTCCTTTGTGCCTATGCGGGGAAACGGACGAATATGCAAATATTACAAAAAAACGCGTGTTTGATGGGCTGGATCCAAATATGACAACTGTAATCTTTAAAAATGCTGCAGAAGGATGGGATGTAAATGAAACAACTGGTTTTTTGACCTATATGAAAGATGAGTCTGAGTTTCAGCGTCTTCTCACAAAAGACCTATATAGTAATCATGAAGTATATAATAATGTGCCGCAGCAACATGCGATAGTAAGATTGCACAGAACACTTAAGAAGGGTTGGAACACCATTTGTCTGCCTTTTGGAGTGAATTACAGATATTGTAGTTTGTGGGGTGAAGATTATAGAAAGAAACAGGCTCACAATGCACGCATCATAGTGAATGGGCTTACCAATAATGATAGAGAGGCTGATAGTAATAATTTCACAATGGGTGTATACCGCGGCTATTGGAAAGAGGGTAAGACTTTCATGTTTCTCCATTACACCGATTTTGATAAATATCCGCTTGATTTATGTGAGACATTCCTTGTTAAGATGAGAGAACAAGATATTGCAGAAAATGGTATTTATACGTTTAGAAATGTTGATTTGAACTACTGCTGGACTGCAGATGGAGAAAGTGGAAATGATGGGGACTGGACGTCTGAAATATATTCTGCTGAGAATATGTCGGCAAAGGATTTTGATGGTCAAGTGAATACTGATGCGATACCATTTAACAAGGCATCCTATGATGAATATGTGCTTAAAGGTTCTCTTGTTCAGTGCACGGGCACTGTGGGGGATTCAAAAGTTGGAATAACAACCGATGATTATTTCTTTCAGCAGTCCCAAAACGGCACGATGAAACTCTATCCCTATCCAGCTGGTAAAAAATACGGTATCCGTGGGTTCAGTGGGTGGTTTCATCGTAATAATAGTATCTCGAATGCTCATGAACTTTCTTTAAGTTTGTTTGATGATAGTAGTACCACTCCTATAGAAACAGTAAAGGTAGATGACTTGAATAGAGACACTTCTGGCAAAGTTTATAGCATCAGCGGAGTGCTTATGAAAAACAATGCCGCCGATCTGAATAATCTTTCAAAGGGCATTTATGTCGTGAATGGAAAAAAATATGTAGTCAAATAAAAAAAGCAACAATGAAAAAGGAATATATAAAACCGAAAATCATTATTATAAAAACATGTAATGATGATGCTTTATTACAATCAGCATCGCTTTATGATATCGGCAAAGACGATCCTCGTGAAAATATTGCCGGCGAAGGTGGCGAAGAAGGACCGGACACCGGCGAAGATGGATTCATTTGGAATGACTAACAACTTTATTTCACGTTTTTCCAAAAAGTACAAAGCATGAATACATTGAAACAAACTCTTTTTTTATTGCTCATTCTCGTATTTTCGGGAGTGAGCAAAACTATTGCCCAATCCACTGGCGTGTATGTAGGTGGACATATCCGACGTGAACGTCCCGGTACCATCGAGAAATTACGCAATTCTGGTTTCACATACATCATTCTCTTCAATATCAACGTTGAGCCCGATGGTACACTGACTACAGATGGCGAGACGGTATGCAAAGATGGAAAGTATGTGTTTGGTAACACGCAACCCAACTATGTCTCTGACATAAAAAAACTAAAACAGGCACCAACAACCATAAGTAGAATAGAAATATGTATAGGTGGTTGGGGTAACGAGTCTTTTAGTCGCATCAAGGAACTTATTAATAGACATGGTGTAGGAAGTGGTACCATCTTGTATAAGAATTTTAAAGCGCTTAAAAATGCCATTCCAGAGATTGATGCTGTAAACAACGATGATGAGCATTGCTACGATGTCGCAACGGCTGTTAAATTCCACCAGATGATGTATGAATTGGGGTATAAAACAACTATCGCGCCATATACGAACCGTAGTTTTTGGGAAAATCTTGTTTCTCAGTTGGGCGATAGATGTGATAGGGTACTTATACAGTGTTATGATGGCGGAACAGGAAACAATCCATCCGACTGGCATTTAGGTAACAGAGCTGTCCATGCAGGAAGAATGAATTACCAAGAAGGTGGTGTAGATGCATGCGTAGCTCAGATGGAGTCATGGAAGAAAAATAATGGAGTGAGCGGAGGTTTTATTTGGCTTTATAACGATGAAACATGGAATCTTAATCAGTGGGCAACGAGGATGCTACGTGTGTTTGGTACAAAAAAGTGCGATGACAATATAGCAATTCTTTATGCAGATTCCGACTATCGTGGTTATTCAAAATCATTGGGCGAGGGTAGCTACACTCAGGCAGAACTCGCCATGTATGGCATTAGTGCTAAGGATATATCATCGTTGAAGGTCACAAAAGGCTTCAAGATTACACTCTATGAGAATGCTGATTTCACTGGTAATTCAAAGAGTTGGACAACAGACGCTTCTTTTGTTGGTGGGGATTGGAACGATAAGGCTTGTTCGGTGCGAATCGAACCAAATGGTAAGAGCGGTCTGTCGGGTAACTTCAAAATCATGAACCGCAACAGTGGTAAGTATCTTGACTTGGATAATAACAAGACTGATAACAATACCGCAATCGTCCAGTTTGATGACGAGGGTGTTGATGCCTCTCAGACGTGGACATTTACAGAGGTGCTGAATGGTAAGGGTGTCTACTCCATCTGCTCCTATGGTAATAAGAACCGAGGTATGGATGTCGTTGATTTTTCTAAGGATAACGGAGCTCAGGTGCAACTATACGACTATTTGGGTAATCCTCATCAACAGTTTATTCTCTACGACTGTGGTGAAGGCTATTATCAACTTGTAGCTCGTAACAGTGGTAAAGTGGTAGAGATTCCACAATCAAGCAAAGGAAATGGTGAATGGATAAAAATCTACGACAACAATGGCTCCCACACACAACAGTGGGCCGTGGTTGAGAACCGATACGACGTGGCTTCTGCAGTTACATTGTATACCGATGCAGACTATAAGGGTAAAGCTGTGACCCTTTCTGAAGGCCAATATAACCTCAGTCGAATGGGGCTTTACAATCTGAAGGACAATGATATGAGTTCTTTGAAGGTCACTCCTGGTTTCAAGGTTACAATCTATGAGGATGAAAATTTCAATGGCAAAAGTAAGTCATACACAGCCTCTGAGAGTTTCGTTGGTGAAGAATGGAATGATAAGATGTCTTCGTTGAAGGTTGAGGCATACGGAAAGAGTGGACTGTCAGGTGACTATAAGTTGCAAAACCGCAACAGTGGTAAGTTTCTTGATTTGGACAACAACAACACAGACAATAAAACAGCCATCGTTCAATATGATGATGAGTACATAGATGCAACGCAGATATGGACATTGACAGAGATTGGTGGTGAAAAAGGTGTTTATTCTATATGTACTTCAGTCAACAAAAGGCAAGGTATGGATGTAGCCGATTGGTCGAAAGACAATGGCGCCCAGGTGCAACTCTATGAATATAACGGCAACAGGAATCAACAGTTCATCGTTGTCGAAAAGGGTGATGGTTATTATCAATTTGTTTCACGTCTTAGTGGTAAAGTGATAGAGATACCGAGCTCGAGCAAGGACAATGGCGAGTGGATAAAGCTATATGACAACAATGGCACCAATACGCAACAGTGGAAATTCGTTAGTCCGTCAGTCTATTCTGGCATCGCAAACACCGAAAGTCTCTCTGGGATGAACCTCAGAAAAGAGGGCAATACCATCATCGTGACAGGTGCAAAAGGCAAAGAATTGACTATCTATGATGTAAGCGGAAGACTGATACGTTGTGAGAGGGTTCTATCGAACGTAGACTCAATATCCATCTATGACCAACCTTCAGGAATTTATGTGATAAAGGTAGCTCAAGAAATATTCAAAATTAGATTTTGATGCTAATAAAGACGCTTATAATTGTTTAATACAAAAACTAAAGACTTATGAGATTTAAAAACTTATTAACCATTTTATTACTCTTCGTTGCTACATTGCTTTGGGCTGAGCCTATAACACAGAGTACTGCGCGAAAGAAAGCAGTAAACTTTGCAAGTAAGCATGGTAAGACTATAGCTGAAGATGTAAAAAACCTTTTTAAAGTGAGAGGCAAGACTAAAGCACAAGCAATGCCGTATTATGTATTTAATACCAATGATGATAACGGTTTTGTTATTGTTTCGGGAGATGACCGAACAGCGGAGATCCTTGCTTACTCGGATAAAGGTCGTTTTAATGCAGATGAAATACCAGATAATATGCGCGAATGGCTTCGTTATTATGCCCATGTGATAGGTGCGTTGGAATCCACATCGTCTGTCAAAGCGTCAAGTACCACATTATATGATAATGGACGACGTGAAGCCAATAGCGCTATTTCTCCCCTTCTATCTTGCACCTGGAATCAAGGTAGTCCTTATTATGATCGCTGTCCGTTAGTTGAAGGGCGCAGATGCTACACAGGTTGCGTATGTACAGCTGCTGCACAAGTGATGTATTATCATCAATGGCCTAAATCTGCTACCACTAATATTTCAGAGCATTCGTTTACATATAATAATAGGAGATACACGGAAAACGAACTAACACCTGTTGTCTTCGATTGGAAAAGCATGAATAACAGTTATCGTGATGGTCAATCAGATCATTCGGCAACTGCTGTCGCTGTACTCATGCAATATGTAGGGCAGGCCATTAAGTCTGGCTATGGACCTGATGGAACTGGATCAAGTTTTACAGAAGTGGAGAATGCCTTAAAGAACAACTTCGGTTACGATGGAAATATTCAACATCTTTTTCGTAACAATTATAGTAACGAAGCATGGGAAAGTTTGATATATCGAGAATTGGCAGAGCGCCGGCCGGTCCTCTATGCAGGCACATCAAGTGGTGGAGCACATGCATTTGTATGTGATGGATATGATGGAAACGGTCTTTTTCATATCAATTGGGGATGGGGAGGAATGTGCAACGGCTACTTCAAACTATCCGTTTTGAACCCTAACGACAATAGTGGCATGGGTGCAAGTAGTTCAAAAGACGGCTATTCCATGAATCAAGATGTGCTCATTGGGATACAACCTCCATCGAAACACACCGATAATCCTGTGGCAACATTTTATTCTGATATCGACTACAAAGGTAAGGCTGTGGACTTACCAGAAGGAGAGTTTTTGCTGTCCTCATTACAGTCATATGGGATAACAAACGATGATATATCGTCGTTGAAGGTGAAGAGTGGTTTCAAAGTCGTTGTCTATGAGAATGATGGATTCGGCGGGAAGAGCAAATCTTACACAGCTTCTACTGCTAATATGGGTTCTGAGTGGAACAAGCAAGTATCATCAATAAAGATCGAACCAAATGGTAAGAGCGGTCTATCGGGTAACTTCAAAATCATGAACCGCAACAGTGGTAAGTATCTTGACTTGGATAATAACAAGACTGATAACAATACCGCAATCGTCCAGTTTGATGACGAGGGTGTTGATGCCTCTCAGACGTGGACATTTACAGAGGTGCTGAATGGTAAGGGTGTCTACTCCATCTGCTCCTATGGTAATAAGAACCGAGGTATGGATGTCGTTGATTTTTCTAAGGATAACGGAGCTCAGGTGCAACTATACGACTATTTGGGTAATCCTCATCAACAGTTTATTCTCTACGACTGTGGTGAAGGCTATTATCAACTTGTAGCTCGTAACAGTGGTAAAGTGGTAGAGATTCCACAATCAAGCAAAGGAAATGGTGAATGGATAAAAATCTACGACAACAATGGCTCCCACACACAACAGTGGGCCGTGGTTGAGAACCGATACGACGTGGCTTCTGCAGTTACATTGTATACCGATGCAGACTATAAGGGTAAAGCTGTGACCCTTTCTGAAGGCCAATATAACCTCAGTCGAATGGGGCTTTACAATCTGAAGGACAATGATATGAGTTCTTTGAAGGTCACTCCTGGTTTCAAGGTTACAATCTATGAGGATGAAAATTTCAATGGCAAAAGTAAGTCATACACAGCCTCTGAGAGTTTCGTTGGTGAAGAATGGAATGATAAGATGTCTTCGTTGAAGGTTGAGGCATACGGAAAGAGTGGACTGTCAGGTGACTATAAGTTGCAAAACCGCAACAGTGGTAAGTTTCTTGATTTGGACAACAACAACACAGACAATAAAACAGCCATCGTTCAATATGATGATGAGTACATAGATGCAACGCAGATATGGACATTGACAGAGATTGGTGGTGAAAAAGGTGTTTATTCTATATGTACTTCAGTCAACAAAAGGCAAGGTATGGATGTAGCCGATTGGTCGAAAGACAATGGCGCCCAGGTGCAACTCTATGAATATAACGGCAACAGGAATCAACAGTTCATCGTTGTCGAAAAGGGTGATGGTTATTATCAATTTGTTTCACGTCTTAGTGGTAAAGTGATAGAGATACCGAGCTCGAGCAAGGACAATGGCGAGTGGATAAAGCTATATGACAACAATGGCACCAATACGCAACAGTGGAAATTCGTTAGTCCGTCAGTCTATTCTGGCATCGCAAACACCGAAAGTCTCTCTGGGATGAACCTCAGAAAAGAGGGCAATACCATCATCGTGACAGGTGCAAAAGGTAAAGAATTGACTATCTATGATGTAAGCGGAAGACTGATACGTTGCGAGACAATAGATTCTGTCAAATATTCCATGTCTTTGGATAAAATGAAGGCAGGTATCTACATCATGAAAATAGATTCCATTGCTAAAAAGATACGGGTCGAGCTGTAACATTGCTATATTCTATAATCTAATAATTGAACTTTCGCATATCAGGAAGTTAAAGGAGTTAAGGAAGTTAAGGAGTTAAGACGTATGTCTTGCTGCTTAAAAAACTACGCCAAAAAGACTGTTGTCTTAACTCCTCAGCGACCGTAGGGAGCGATAACTCCTTTAACTCCTTTAACTTCTGAGCTTGCGAAAGTTGAGTACTAATAATTCAAAATTAACTATTATGAAAAAAAATCGTATTTTATTGTTTTTAACGTTATTCTGCGTGGCAATTCTGAAAGTCCATGCACAAAAAATTCCTATTGAGATAGTGAACAATTCTGTTTTTCCTGACGACAAGGTATATGTGGCTATCATTGGTAAGAAAGTGAGTGGTGATGCTCCTATTTATTATGACCTCATAGCCAACAATGCAAGTGATGCTGCACTCAGGACCCTTACTGTCAATACAAACACTCTGCATAAGTTCAACGGAGATAGAGGTTATGCCAATGTGTTTACGCCGCTGAATCAGATAAAAAACAAAACCATTTACGTAGATAAAACCCATGCTTGCCGTATGTTTTTTGGGTTCAATTCACCGCTTTACCTACACGTAAACGATAATAATGGTGGGTATGCAGGAGCTGACATGCAAAACCCTTCCGACCCGAATATCGATCTGCGATGGGAACTTATTGAATTTACTTATGATAGGTATGGTGTGATGTTTATCAATACCTCACGTGTTGATGCATTCCAATATCCCATGGGATTGGAACTATATGGAAATGCTTCGGCAGGTGCCAATAATCCATACACCAAGCGTGGAGAGGTGAATACCTATGAGGAGATTATCAATCGCTGGAAGACACAAAACGAAGGTAATATCTTCTCTAACTGTCTGAAGAACAATATAACCCATGATCATTTGGGAGGTATTATTATGCAACCATCTAAAGTGGCAGAGGTGAAGAATACTGGATATTTCGATGGCTACATCAACCGTATCTGGAGCGAGTTTCGCACTAAAGACATACACGTAAACATGGGCAACCAATTAGGTGTTTGGCGTGGACGTGTGAATGGCAACAACTTCGTCTTAAAAAGTGAGTCAGGACCTCGTCAAGGGCAGACGGCCATTGTAGGCAAGCCTACCTCCATTGATGTGATAGAAGGTGCAGGAGAGTTTGCAAAATTCAATGGCAACAGTGCAGATCTTCCAGTACAAGCCATGTTCTGTGGAGCGATGAATCGTGGAGTGATAAAAACAAATCTTGCAGATGGCGAACTGCAGGATTGGGGAGATACAGGAAGCTTCTTCAACACCGATGTATATAACCCTTATGTGAAATTCTTCCATCAGAAAGACATCAGTTACGACGGTTATACCTATGCCTTCGCATACGATGACACATTTGACCAAAGTTCAACATGTGCCACCAATCATCCAGAACGTGCCGTGGTAACTATTGGTGGATTTAAAGGACAGTCTGGGACAGATCATCCTATACCAGAAGTTACTGCTGCTCCTATCCCTCATCACACAACTGACAATGTGAAATCGGTTTATAGTGATACTTACACTTCGCTTGTTCCGCATATGTTTATTGGCTCTTGGTATCAACAGACAGCTACACAGAGTGTCAGCCTTGACGGCAACAATACACTCAAGTGTTCCAACTTTAATTATGTCGGAATTGAGTTTGGTGGTCCTGAGATAGACGCAACAGATATGGAATATCTCCATTTGGATATCTATCCTCTATCTTCTTTTACGATCAATGTATACCCAATATGTCGTAACAACGATGGGAGTGTCAACGACCAATTGAAAAAACCTATTAATCTCATAGCTAATCAATGGAATAGCATAGATATCCCTATGAGTGATTTTGTTGGACTCAACGCTTCCAGGATCTTCCAGTTCAAGTTTGATAACGGTAAAGGAGAGACCTTCTATCTCGACAATCTGTATTTCTACAAGAATGGTTCTTCTAGCGGAATAAGTAGCATAGAGACCCACACACAGGATAATCATGCGTGGTACAACTTGCAAGGTCAGCGTATGAACGATGGTGAAGGTTCATTGCCAAAGGGAGTGTACATACATAACGGAAAGAAGATTTTAGTGAAATAACATAAAATAATAAAAATGAGGGTGTGTCATAAGTCTGTGACGCACCCTCGTGATAACCAGATCAGTGACATGAGTCCAGTATGTGGTCAAATAATTAAAAATATGAAGAGACGAATTCTTTTTGCAAAAAACTTTTTCCTTGTAGGTTTATTGCTATTAACTTCTTTACAAGTCATAGCGCAAAAAGCCCGTGTGATGATCACTACGGAAAACAACAGTAAACTCTTGTCAGAGACAATACTGAAAACCACAAAAGGTAGTCCTGCATCCAACTATGTGCGTATCAATACAGACCGTCAATATCAGACGGTAGATGGTTTTGGCTTCGCTCTTACCGGAGGGACGTGTTACAATCTAATGCGAATGAATGTAGGAGAACGTGTTGCACTTCTTAAGAAAATATTTTCAGAGCGCCAGGGTTATGGTGCGAGTTATGTGCGCATAAGCATAGGATGTAGTGACTTTTCTCTTTCACGCTATACTCTTTGCGATGTAAAAGGCATAGAAAATTTTGCCCTTCAAAGTGAAGAAATTGCGTATGTGATTCCCATTCTAAAAGAAGTGCAAGCCATCAACCCCAAGCTGAAAATCATTGCCGCACCATGGACTGCTCCTAAATGGATGAAGGTGAGTCAGAAAAATGGGGATGTTCCGTATGATAACTATGTAGGCGGACATCTGAATAAAACTTGTTATTCGGACTATGCGGACTATTTCGTAAGGTTTCTGAAAGCGATGAAAAACAACGGAATAACAATCCATGCGGTGACTCCACAAAATGAACCTGGAAACGGAAACAACGAAGGAGGAGCTATGCTCATGGATGTTGATGAGGAAATAGCTTTTGTTAAGGTTCTTGCCACAGCCTTTCACAATGCAGGACTGAGTACCAAGATATATCTTTTTGACCACAATTTTGATAACGAACAATATGCCGAACAGGTAGCAAAGTCCTTGCGGTCATCTTCGTTTCTTGGTGACGATCTTGTGGAAGGTGCCGCTTTTCATAACTATGGGGGTGACCCTACAGCCATGGCTACGTTTTATAATAACACGGGTCTGAAGTCAATCTATACTGAGTCAAGTATAGGCTCGTGGAACGATGGACGTAATCTAAATGGCAAGCTATGCGGAGAATTCAACTGGTCGGGTTTGCGTGCGTTGCAAAACCAGAGTAGTGCATTTATAGCATGGAACCTGCTTCTCGACTATAATGGTCATCCTACCACCTTATCTAATAGTACTGTGTATGGCAATATAGAAATAGATCCAAGTAGTTATGCGCTCTCTACGGTACGCTACAATCGCGATTATTATATCATTTGCCATCTTTCTTCTGTCATCCGACCTGGTGCGGTAAGATGTGACTATATAGAGAATGGTGTACCAAGAGATGACTGGAACTTCAATTATGTCGCACTAAGAAACTCAGATGGCACCACAGCTTTTGTCATTAGTAATAAGACATCGGTCGAAAAGCATATCAACCTTGCTTCGAATAGCGAATATGTGAACGTAGATATACCTGCCAAAAGTGTTGTTTCTGTCCTTTTGGGAGAAACAGAACAAAATGCCGTGACCTTTGGTGGTATGGAGATGATTCCGTCAGATAACCGAAATAGTTTTTCTATCAATACCTATCTTGAAAAGGGCAAAACATACACTGCTGTAGGCGATGATGCCTTCAGTTCACCTGACTTCTATGAAGATCCTGATTTTTTCATCAAGTTAGGAAATGGTCGTTTCACGTTTACGGCTCTCAGTGGTTATTATAACATCAAGTTTGTCCCCGCAACGAAGAGTTTTCGTATATACGCCTCTCATGAGAATGGGAATCCATTGAGTCTTAATGCAGATGGCACCGGTGCCTTATGGGCTATTGGCAGTGATGGATTGCATAAACCGTATTATAGTATCATAAGCAATCAGAGCTGGTGGACTGATACCGACCATGCTACATGTATGGCACCCGTGGGCAACAAGAGATACCAACTGACACTTACTGCAGGTCGTCAACTGAATGTAAATCATGTTGACTTTAAATTTTTCGGACAGGCAGGATGGGGTGTTGAATTGAATCCTACAGGTGAATACCGCATCTCTTCCAGGAGTGATGTGTTTCTCATAGGGCATAAGGCAGTGAATGGGCATAGTGATGGCAATGTGTATGTGGCTGACGGTGTGACGCTACAAGAAGGAAGAACCTTTCGTTTTATCGTTGACATGTCGGTTCCCTCGCAGCCAGTAATGTCTGTTGATGATATATCTACGGGCATAAAACATCCTGAAGTATATGCTGATGGTCTTTCCCACGAGTGGTTCACACTTTCAGGTATAAAGATCGAACGGCCACATAAAGCTGGTGTTTATTTATGTAATGGGAAAAAAATCATAATCTTATAAATATCTGAGAACTGAATGGTTCATAGTTTAAATCGTTAAACCACACTCGAAAGCGGCTTCGATAGTCAATGAAGCCTATTTCGTAGAGCAATGAAAGCGGCTT